>Ga0207646_10002862_pt1 | contig 20036 bp, 16 predicted proteins | sample KBSK5502metaG_FD_184343 | JGI IMG/M metagenome (GOLD analysis project Ga0207646, IMG submission 184343) | Corn, switchgrass and miscanthus rhizosphere microbial communities from Kellogg Biological Station, Michigan, USA - KBS K5-50-2 metaG... | ecosystem: Host-associated > Plants > Roots >...
GGCATCCAACGCGGTGACGCCGGCCACGGTGCCGGGGGCTCCCACCGGCGCCACGGCGACGGCGGGCAACCAGCAGGCGACCGTGAGCTGGACGGCGCCCTCTTCCAGCGGGGGCAGCCCGATCAGCTATTACACAGTGACCTCGTCGCCAGGCGGCTTCAGCGCCCAGACAGGCAGTGGCGCGGTGACCTCGGCGACGGTCACGGGGTTGAGTGCTGGGACCTCTTACACCTTCACGGTGACCGCCACCAATGCAGTGGGCACCGGAGCGGCCTCAGCCGCCTCGAATGCGGTGACGCCGACGGCCACGGTGCCGGGGGCTCCCACCGGGGCGACGGCGACCGGTGGCAATGCGCAGGCGACCGTGAGCTGGACGGCGCCCAGCTCCAACGGCGGCAGCCCGATCACCTATTACACGGTCACCTCGTCGCCAGGCGGCTTCAGCGCCCAGACAGCCAACGGGACGACGACCACAGCGACGGTGACCGGGCTGAGCAACGGCACCAGCTACACCTTCACGGTGACCGCGACCAACGCGGTGGGGACCGGCGGGATCTCGGCCGCCTCCAATGCGGTGACGCCGGCCACGGTGCCAGGGGCTCCCACCGGTGCAACGGCTACGGCGGGGAACGCCCAGGCGTCGGTGAGCTGGACGGCTCCGGCTTCCAGCGGCGGCAGCCCGATCACCTACTACACGGTCACATCGTCGCCAGGCGGACTGACCGCCCAGACGGCCGACGGAACGTCCACGACGGCGACAGTGACCGGGCTGACCAACGGCACCAGCTACACCTTCACGGTGACGGCAACCAACGCAATTGGAACCGGGCCGGCCTCGGCGGCCTCGAACGCGGTGATCCCGGCCACGGTGCCGGGCGCGCCGACTGGCGCCACGGCGACACCGGGCAATACCCAGGCGTCGGTGAGCTGGACGGCGCCGGCGAGCAATGGCGGGAGCCCCATCACCTATTACACGGTGACCTCGGCGCCAGGCGGACTGACCGCCCAGACGGCCAACGGGAGCACGACGACGGCCACGGTGACGGGACTGAGCAACGGCATTAGCTACACCTTCACGGTGACGGCGACTAATGCGGTCGGAACGGGGGCGGCGTCTTCGCCCTCCAACGCGGTGACGCCGGCGACGGTGCCAGGGGCTCCCACCGGGGCAACGGCGACGGGTGGCAATGCGCAGGCGACCGTGAGCTGGACGCCGCCGAGTTCCAATGGAGGCAGCCCGATCACCTACTACACGGTCACCTCGTCGCCAGGCGGCTTGACCGCCCAGACGGCGAATGGGACCGCGACGTCGGCGACGGTGATCGGGCTGACCAACGGGACGAGCTACACCTTCACGGTGACAGCGACCAACGCCATTGGGACCGGGGCGGCTTCGGCGGCATCCAACGCGGTGACGCCGGCCACGGTGCCGGGGGCTCCCACCGGCGCCACGGCGACGGCGGGCAACCAGCAGGCGACCGTGAGCTGGACGGCGCCCTCTTCCAGCGGGGGCAGCCCGATCACCTACTTCACGGTGACATCTTCTCCTGGCGGCTTCAGCGCCCAGACGGCCAACGGGACGACGACCACAGCGACAGTGACCGGGCTGACAACCGGCACTTCCTATACCTTCACGGTGACGGCGACCAACGCAATCGGAACGGGGGCGGCGTCGGCGGCGTCCAACGCGGTGAGCCCAGCCACGGTGCCAGGGGCTCCGACTGGCGCGACGGCAACACCGGGCAACACCCAGGTTTCGGTGAGCTGGACCGCGCCAGCCTCGAACGGCGGCAGCCCGATCGCCTACTTCACGGTGACGTCTTCTCCTGGCGGCTTCAGCGTCCAGACGGCCGACGGGATGACCACGACGGCGACGGTGACGGGACTGAGCAACGGCATCAGCTACACCTTCACGGTGACGGCAACCAACACAATTGGAACCGGGCCGGCCTCGGCGGCCTCCAACGCGGTGATCCCGGCCACGGTGCCGACCGCGCCCCTCAATGCGAGCGCGACCGGTGGCATGGGCCAGGCGACGGTGAGTTGGCTGGTGCCGGCTTCCAACGGCGGGGCCAATATCAGCTCGTACACGGTGACCTCCTCGCCGGGTGCCATCCAGGCCGTAGTCGGTGGGAGCTCGACGACGGCGACCGTCACGGGGCTGACCAACGGCACCAGCTACACCTTCACGGTGACGGCGACGAACGCAATTGGAACCGGGCCGCCGTCGGCAGCATCGAATGCGGTGACCACCGGCGTCACGATCCGCACCTACTACTACGCCAACGGGACGCGGATTGCGACGGCGGTCAACGGGGTCTTCAGCTACCTGGCCTCAGACGGCCTCGGAAGCGCCAATGTCACGTTGGGCGCCAGCGGCAGCGTGACCGCCAACGTGCTCTACGCGCCCTTCGGAGGGGTGCGCTACGCCAGCGGCGCCGCGTCAACGGATTACGGCTTCACGGGGCAGCATGCAGACACGGTCTCGGGGCTGGACTACTACGGAGCGCGCTACTACGATCCGGTGGCCGGGCAGTTCGCCAGCGCCGACAGCGTGGTGCCTGGCAACGGCTATGACATCTGGGGCCTGTCGCGGTACGCCTATGTGGAGAACAACCCACTGGTGCGCACCGACCCCACGGGCCACCGGGTGCTCTGTGGGGATGGGGACTGCGGCGGACTGTCGCTGGGGACGCTCGTGCAGCACATAGCCTCCATCGCGGCAGCGGCGCTCGCCCCAGTGCACTCGGGCGGGTCTGGGTCGGGGTCATCGGGCCACGGTTCGTCGTCCTCCAACCCGGCTATACGCCACATAGCCTTCAACTGGATACTGGAAGGAGGCGACCTGCGCGGGCTCTGGGGGCCAAGAGATCCGCTTGGGACTGGATGCAGATGCGACTCGTGCTGCAACCCGAAGCCACCGGTGCCGGGGCCGCCAGGGGGCGGAGGCGAAAACTCACCACCCGGAAATGAAGAGGGGCCGAATGTGCCAGTGCCGCCAGGGTGGCCACCGCCTCCGCAAGAGCCGGGCGGCGGCACGACGACCCCAGAGCCGGGCGGCGGCACCACGACCCCAGAGCCGGGCGGCGGCACCACGACCCCAGAGCCGGGCGGCGGCACCACGACCCCAGAACCGGGCGGAGCGGCCGCTGGCGCGAACAAGTTCTCGCCAATTGGCGGGCCGATCGGGCAATCCCTCGGCGGGACGATCTGGCGGCCAATCGGGCAACCGCTTGGCGGGACAATCTGGACACCAACCGGCGGGTCGGGCTGGACGCTGATTCCAACAACAATGGACCTGTTTGGAGTGATCTGACCACCTGCACTCCGACCTTACTGGGACGTGGCCAAGCAGACGAACTACCCGGGCCAGGCCAATGCAGTGCGCGGACTGGAGTGAGAGGTTGACAACTACGACCCCAATGGCACGACGCTGCTGGAGTAAGTGAAAACCCAGTACAACGCCATCTGCACGCCACCATTGATCGCCAGCCTGTCGCCCAACGTGAGCGGGTACACCAGCAGCAACTGGGGCGGCAACTTGGTCGATTCGCTGGACCTGGCCAACCCCACCTACGACCTTGTTCTCCCCTTTGGCGAAGCGCGGGATGGCCGCCGATGGCTCTGGGCCCAGCTCTCGATTTGCGTGGCATACGCTCGCCCGATCGCCCCGAAGGCGGCTGAGGAGGGGATGGGATAGCCGCGCTGCTGGTTCAGAAAGCGGCAGACGCGCCCCACCGATTGCAGCTTGGGCACGTAGGCCTGCATGAAGAGCCGGTCGATGGAGCGGCAGGTGAGCGTGACGTGACCCCGAAGCACGGTCGCATAATCAACCATCGGTGTTCCCCTCCTTTTGGTCAAGCAACCCGGAGGGTATACCGAGGAGGCAGCTTCCGACGAAGCTTCTTCTTATGCGGCTACCGTCTCGGCGGTATGAGGTCGCTCGCTACACGGTAGGCGCGCGAGATCGGCTCGGTTCGCCCGTCTTGACTCGTAGGATCTCGGCGTTGACCGCGGTCAAGACTTTCTGTACGTCGCCGATCACCGCGTAGTCGGCCTGGGCAACGATCGGCGCGGCCGGGTCCGTATTGATGGCGAGGATGTGCTTGGCCGCCCGGCAGCCGACCATGTGCTGGATGGCGCCGCTGATGCCGCAGGCGATATAGAGGTCAGGCGCGATCCGGGTGCCGGTCTGGCCGACCTGGTCGCTGTGCGGCCGCCAACCGAGGCTGGTGACGGCGCGCGAGCAACCGACGGCCCCACCGAGCAGCACGGCGAGCTCCTCCAGCGAGGCAAAGCCCTCGGCGCTGCCGACCCCGCGACCGCCACCAATCACCACCCGAGCCTGGGCCAGCGACACCGTGCCGGCGGCCGTCTCCACCTGCCGGGTAACGTGGACCCGGAAATCCTTTTCATCGAGGGCTGGGCTCCAGGGTGCGACCTTCGGTTCCAGCGCCGACTCCGCGGACTGCGCCTCGACGGCGTGAGGCGCCGTCAGGACCAGCTTCACCGCCCCACCAAGGGTCGCGTCTTCCAGCAGGCTGCCGCCCCACCGCTGGCGCGTAACGGTGAACGGCTCACCCGGATGGACCTCGATGCAGTTGGCCGCCAGCGGGAGACCGGCGCGCGCCGCGACATGGGCCAGCACCTCGTTTCCGCGGTCGCTTCCCGCCGCCATCACGACCCGCGGCGAGATCCTGGCGATGAGGTCGATGATCGACTGAGCCCAGGCTTCGGGCGCGTAATCTCCGAGCCGGGCATCCTCGGCCAGGTGCACCGTCGAGACGCCATAGCTCCCGAGCATGGCCGCCTCTCCACCGTCGTCACCGATGACGACGGCCTCCAGTGGGGCCCGCATGTCGGCGGCCAGCGTCCGGCCGATGGTCAGCATTTCGAGTGAGAGCGCCGTGGGCACGCCTTTGAGCTGTTCGACGAAGCCCAGGATCATCGTCTCACCAACCCCAGCCGTTGGAAGACTTCGACCACGCGGGACGCGGCTTCGCCGTCTTTGCCAAGTATCTCCACCCGGTGCTCCGTGACCGGTGGCAGCTTCAGCCGGATTTTGGAGAGCCCACCATCGCGCCACGCCGGCTGGATCCGATCGATCTCCTTCTTCTTGGCGCGCAGGCGGCCCGGCAATGACGGATAACGCGGCAGGTTGATGCCCTCCCGAACGGAGACGACCGCCGGCAGTGTCAGCTCGCTGCTTTCCCAACCGCCTTCCACCTGCCGGCGCGCGATGACGTGGCCATCGCTCACGTCGAGCGCCTTGACGCCGGTGAAGCACGGCAGGCCGAGCGCGTGCGCGACCCGAACGGGCACCTGGTAGTCACCGGTATCAGCCGCCTCGTTGCCGAAAAGGAGCAGGTCGAAGGTCTGCCCGGCCGCCACCCGCGCCGCCACGGTATCGACGATGGCTGCGGCCGTGGCCATCGGGTCCCATTCGCGACCGTCGGTCAGCAGCAGGATGGCCTGAGCGATCCCGAGCGCCATCGCGTCGCGCAGCTGGTCGGTCGCGGCCTCGGCGCCGAGCGTGAGGACCGTCGTGGTTCCGCCGTGCTTCTCGATCAGCCGAACGGCTTCTTCGACCGCGCATTCCTCGTGCGGGCTGATCGTGAAGCCAAGGTAGCGCGTGTCGATGTCCTGGCCGTCGGGCGTTAGTGCGATGTGGCCGGCGGTGGCGGGGACGCGCTTGATGCACACAAGGACGTTCATCGTCGCCCGGGGGATCAGCTCCTCACGCGGGCGTTCTGCGGATCGAAGAGCGGCGTCGGGCCAACGACCGCCACCGTGGCCGGGTACGGCTCACCGAAATACTCGACGCGGAGCTTGTTGCCCACCTTCGCATGTTCCGGCGGGAGGAAGCTCATCATAATGGTCTTCCCGACGGAAGGACCCGATCCGGCACTGGTGATATAGGAGCCGCGTCCGTGCCGATCGACGAGCCGCTCCCCCTTTTGCGACAGCACCGGCTCGCGGCCCATCGGGTAGCGCTTGAATCCCGATCGCGAGGTGTTGTCGTCGATGGTGAGGGTGCAGAGGATCGCGGCCGGCGGCTCGGCACGTTGCTTGAGGTAAGCCTCCTTGCCAATGAAGTCCTGCGGCTTGACCTGGGGCCGGGCAAGCCCGGTTTCGACCAGGTTGAACTCCTGCTCCAGCTCGTTGCCATAGGCCCGGTAGCACTTCTCCAACCGCCCGGTCGTCCCATAGACGCCGATCCCGACCGGGGCGATGCGCAACGGCTGCCCTGCTTCCCAGATCGCATCCCACAGCCGCGCGCCCTGCTCGAAGGGAACGTGGATCTCCCAGCCCAGCTCGCCGACGTACGAGATGCGAGAGGCGAGCGCGCGGACCGGGCCGAGGTCGATGAAGCGGCAGGTCCCAAAAGGAAAGCCTTCATTCGAGACGTCGGCGTCGGTGATCGATTGCAGCAGGTCGCGGGCGCGCGGCCCCCAGACGCCGATCGTGGCCCAGCTCGAGGTCAGGTCGGTCAGCTGGACGGCCCCGTCCTCCGGCAGGTGGTCGGTGAACCACTTGCGGTCCCGCATGCCGTCGGCGCCGCCGGTCACCACCCGGAAATGATTGGTCCCCAGCCGCATCACGGTCAGGTCGGCCTTGATGCCGCCGGCCGGGTTCAGCAGCGAGGTATAGACCACGCGGCCGACGGGCACGTTCATCTGCACCGCACAGAGCTTCTGCATGGTGTCGAGCGCGCAGCTGCCGGCGATATCGAAGACGGCGAAGGCCGAGAGGTCGACCATTCCGACGCGGTCGCGCATCGCCAGGTGCTCGGCATTGATGATCGGGGACCACCACCGTGCATCCCACTCATATCGGCGCGGCATCACGCGGTCGCCACACTCGGCGAGGAGCGTGATGTTCGACTCGTACCAGTTCGGCCGTTCCCATCCTGCGGTCTCGAAGAAGATCGCGCCCAGCGCCTTCTCTCGTTCGTAGAACGGGCTGACGCGAACCCGGCGATTGGAATCCCACTGTTCGCGCGGATGGACGATGCCATAGGTCTTGTTGAACCCTTCGGCGGTGCGGCCCTTGATATGTGCCTGCGTCTTCTGGTGGTCATAGAAGCGCGCGATGTCCGAGCTGGACGGGTCGATCTCCGAGACGCCAGACGTCATCCACTCGGCGACGCAGCGCGCGATGCCCGGCGCCTCCTTGATCCAGATCGCCGCCACCGACCAGAGCCCTTTCACCTCAGGTATCTCGCCCAGCAGCGGGAACCCGTCCGGCGTCAGCGAGAGCAGGCCGTTGATGGCATGACGGATGCCGACCGCCGGATCGCCCAGGATATCGGGCATCAGCTCCAGCGCATGCTCCAGCGACTCGTCGAAATCCTCTTTGGTGAAGGGCAGCTCGGTCGGCGACAGCTTGGACTGCTCGAGGGAAGGGATAGCGTCCGGGTCCCAGAGGATCGGCCGATGGTCGTACGAGCCGACCTCCATGTCGCTGCCGTGTTGCCGCTCGTAGCCATTCGTGTCCATGTCGCGGATGATCGGGTACTTGATCTCGCCGACCGTGTCGGCGAAGAGCGGGACCGGACCGACGCTGATCATCTGGTGCACGGCCGGGCTCAGAGGGATCGACGCGCTCGCCATCCGGGCGATCCGCGGGCTCCAGATGCCGCAGGTGATGACCACCACCTCGGCCTGGATATCGCCCTTGTCCGTGCGGATGCCGCGCACGCGGCCGTTTTCGACGTCGATCCCCATCACCTCGGTGCTCGGCACGACGGTGAGTGCGCCCATCGCCTGGGCCTTCTCCCGCATCAGCGTCCCGCCCCGCAGCGAATCGACGGTGCCGATGCCCGGTGTACTGAAGCCGCCCAGGATGACGTGCTCATTGATGTAGGGAACCAGCCGCTTCACCTCGGCCGGCGAGACCAGCTCCGCGTCGATGCCCCAGGCCTTGCTCGAGGCCATGCGGCGTTTGAGCTCTTCCACCCGCTCCGTGGTACGGGCCACCTCGACGCCCCCGCTCTGGGTGAAGACCCCCAGCTCCTTGTACTGCCGGACGCTGTCCAGCGTGAAGAGCGTCATCTCCTTCGAGTGATCGGTGAGAAAGATGAAGTTCGAGGCGTGTCCGGTCGAGCCACCGGGGTTGGGCAGCGGACCTTTGTCGATCAGCACGATGTCCTTCCATCCCTGACGGGCGAGGTGGTAGGCCATACTGTTGCCGACGATCCCCGCGCCGATCACCACAGCCCTGGCCTGGGCGGGCAGGCTGGTCACACGCATCCCCTCCTTGTCCTCGTCGGTCACAGCATAGCGAGGCAGCGAACGGCTCGCCGCCGGGATACGCCCTCGGCGGCTAGGAGCCGGCCCGGAGGTTCCCGAGCAGGATCGGCATCGTGGTCGGCAGCCGCTGCTCGCCGGGCTCGATGGTGATCGCGAACTGCTGGAACTGCGAGAAATCACCCGTCATGCGAGCAGCGAGGTCGCCGTTGGTACTCGAGCCGATGCCCTCGTCAAGCGGCACGCCGTCTTTGATCAGCCACATTTCGTAGACCTGACCGGACGCCAGCCTCGGCAAGCCGGTGGCGGCGACCACGGCAGCCTGCTGGTCCTTGAAGTAAACCAGGCGCGCTTGTGCGCCGGGGGCGCGAGTGGCATCGCCATGGAAGGTGTAGGCGACCGTCGAGGCGGTGGGACCGGTTAGGCGGCCGATCAGCGCACCGGCTCCGAGGGCGAACAACAGCGCCGCGGCGACGGCAAGGTAGGCCGGCCGCACGGACCACCGCCGGGGTCGAGCGACCCGACGCTCCGCTGGCGTGCTCGGCGGCCTCGTGGGCGGCAGCGGCACGAATGCACCCGATTGGGATGGTGGGGCGCTGACCGCTTCCATGATCCGGCGGCGCAGCGTAGGAGATGGATCACGATCCTCGACGGTCAGCGCCAGCAGCGACGCGGTTGCGCGCAGCTCAGCCGCGGCGTCGCGATGCTCCTCACAGGAGCGGAAATGCTCCTCCATGCGCTGCCTCTCATCCCCCGTCAGGGCGTCGAGAGCATAGGCAACCAGGAACTCCTCGGCCTCGGCGTGATTCATGGCGGTCATGCCGTCACCCCTCGTGCCTGTAAGAACGCTCGCATCCTCTCCAGCCCGATCCGCACCCGGCCCTTGACCGTGCCCAGCGGCACCTGCATCTGTTGCGCAATCTCGACCTGGGTGAGGCCGCCGAAATAGGCGAGGCCGAGGGTGCGTCGCTGCGCGTCGGGAAGCTCGTCGAAGGCCTCGCGGATTTGCTTGCGCTCCAGGTCGAGGGCGACGGCGGCCCAGGGATCCGCCACACCGTCCGCGTGCTCCGTCGAATCGAAGTTGACCTCGGCGCGTGCCCTGGCGTTGCCGCGGAGGCGGTCGATCGCGCGGTTACGGACGATGGAGAGCAGCCAGTTGCGAAGGCCCCCGCGGCTGGCGTCGAAACCCGCGGCGTTGCGCCAGACGGCGACGAAGCCCTCTTGGACAGCGTCCTCGGCCGCGCTTCGATCGTTCAGGATGCGGTAGGCGAGGCCGAGCGCCAGGCCGCCATATCGGTCATACAGGGCCTCGATCGCGGTGGTGTCGCCACGCTGAAGTTGCGCTGCTATCTGGCCGTCCTCGTCCGGAGCATCCCCACTCATTCCCGTACCACTTATATACGCGGCGGCGTCTCTTCCGGATCATCCGAGCCGCCTGCGCGAGGCAGCTTGGCGAGCATGCCCGGTCATGCCACTGATCCAAAATGGGCGCTCCGTCGTAAGGAGGGTAGACAGCAAGCCAAACAGATCGGTTAAGTCGCATGTAGAAGTGAGGAGGGTAGAGGTAGCATGTCCGACCATCTCGACTCGCCCGGACCCGTCGTCCTGACGGCATCCACAACCGATGGCGGCCCCAACGAGGGCCTGGATGCCGTATTTCCCGATAACAAGGACGGATTGGATTCCGTGTCCATTGGCCCGCCCAACGGCGACCCGAGTACGGATATCACTGACGTCTACGCCTTTCTCAAGCCGGACGACGCTGCCGGGGCGGGTGGACTGCCCGGCAAATCGATCTTGATTCTCAATGTGAACCCACTCGCACCCGCCTTTGCCAAGCAGTTCGAGTCGGGCGCCGAGTACCTGATCAAGGTCGACACCAATGGCGACGCGGTCGAAGACATCACCTTCCGCTTCACGTTCTCGCCCGGGACTGGGGATTCCCAGACCGCGAAGGTAGAGCGAATCGACGGTGCAGGCGCGAAGGTCATCCTCGACGGCGCACCGGTGTCGTTCGACGCCGAGGCGCGCATCACCATCGTGGGTCCCTACAAGTTCTTCGCCGGTCTGCGGAGCGACCCGTTCTTCTTCGACCTGCTCGGGTTCATCGATGATCTCAACTTCGTCAATGGTGACTTCTTTACGAAGCTGAACGTCTTCAGCATCGTGCTCGAAGTTCCCAATTCGGCTCTGGGGAAGACACCGGCCACGACGTCGCTCTGGGGCCGGACCCGGATCATGCGAGACGGGAGCCTGGTCAATGACGACATCGCGGCCCGCGCCGCCATCAATACCGTCTTCAACCACGGCCAGGACAAGGTGGTATTCAACGGGATCGAGCCGAGCCAGGAGCGGAACCAAACGCTGGCGTCGAATCCGACGGTGACGTTTCTCCAGAGCTTCGCGGCCACCGTGACCGCCCTGACCGGGGACGCCGCCTATGGTGACGCAATCGCGCATGCCCTCTTGCCGGACGTCCTGAACTACGACTTCTCGAAACCGACCGATTACGCGAAGCTCAACGGTCGGCGCCTGCCGGACGATGTCATCGGTATCTCGCTGAGCCTGATCACCAAAGGCGCGCTGACGACCGACAATGTTTTGCCACATACGGACTATCTCGACCACTTCCCGTACGTCGGGACGCCGCACTAAGGAGGGAGGGAAAGATGCAACCAGTCGAGCGCCGCAAGTTCCTCAAGATGGCCGCTGCCGGTTCGGCACTTGCCGCCGCCGCGGCTCTGCCCCTGGCGGGCATCCTGGAGTGGTCGGGCGCCAATCGCTTGAAGTTTCGCGCCGCGGTCGGGATGCCACACAATCCCCTCCCCGCGTATGCGTCCTTCGTTGTCGAGGGCAACCTGGACCTCGCCGGCGGGACCGGCACTGTTCGCAAGAGTCTCTACGCGGGCGCGCCCAACGCGATGAGTAATATCCTCTTTCCGGGCACGGAGCGGATCATCCGGGTGAATTTCGTGCAGCATTCGGGCGACACCATGCGGATCGCGGGCACGATCGACGAATCCCAGGCGCTTGGTCCGCGGGAAAGCCGCAACGTCGCGATCACGATCGACCGGCGCGCCGGATTGGCTCGAGCGGACTTCCTGGGCCGCGAGATGCTGCTTCAGGTCCAGTAGGCAGGGACTAAACCCGGCGGCGTTAAGGTGGGGAGGGTGCTCGGGCGAGCCGCTCGAGGACCCTTTCCATGTCTGCCTTGAGGACTCGGCGACCGAGAATCGGGAGCCCAATGGCGATCAACCGGCCGCGCACGGTTCGGGGGGTCCGCACAGCCGTTACCTCGATCTGGGTGCCGCCGGTCGGCGTCGGCAGCAGCTTGTACTGCCAGCGGCTACCCGGTGCCCAGGCGTCCGACTCGACCGTCCGGATCGTGACCTCGCCGGTGCTGGCGTTCCAGTCGTATCGATTGCGCTCCCAGGCGAGCACATTCCCCTCGGTGACCTCGGCCCAGTCGGAGCCCTGCTCGTGGACCCGGAAGTGAGCCTGGTCGATGTTTGGCCAGATGGACGGCCGGCGATCGCTGAAGTCGGTTAGGCCGCCGAGGACCCGGCCGGGCGGGAGGTCGGTCATGACCTGGAAGCGGACGGTAGGCACCCGTCAATTAAACCGCGCCGTCAGGCCTTGACCCGGCTCGGCAACCCGTGCTAGCGTTCGGCGCAGGCCGATATATCGCTGGTGTACGGCCGATATACGGAGGGGAAGTTTGGCGAGCGAGCTGACGACCGCTCGTCGGTTGCGCCGGCGAGGCCAGGAGGCCCCGCTGCATACGGTCGTTCTCCAGAGCGCCTCGGCGCGCTCCCAGGGCGAGCGAGCCTACCTCTTGATACGGGACCAGATCGTCACCCTCAAGCTCGCGCCGGGCTCGGTGATCGAGGAAACGGGGCTGCGACAGGAGCTGGGGCTGGGGCGGACGCCGATCCGGGAGGCCCTCCAACGCCTGGCCCACGAGAACCTCGTCAGCTTCGTTCCCCATCGCGGCACCTTCGTGACCGACATCAACCTCACCGACCTCCACCGCCTCACGGAGGTCCGGGTCGAGATGGAGGGCTACGCCGCCCGGCTCGCCGCCGACCGCGCCACCGCCAGCGAACGGGCCCAGATGAACGCGCTGTTGACGGAACTCGATGCCATCGACGAGGCCGACGTCCACACCCTGATGCGGCTCGATCAGCGCATCCACCGGCTCGTCCACCAGGCGACCCGCAACGCGTTCCTGCAGGCGATGCTGGAGGAAAGCTTCAACCTCAGCCTGCGCATCTGGTTCCTTGGCCTGGACCGCGGCGTTCGTCTCAAGGAAGCGGTCGAGGAGCATCGCCAGTTGCTCGATGCCATCGTTTCGCGCGATGCCCAGAAGGCGGAATCCGTCATGCGCCAACACGTCACGGGCTTCGAGCACGCCATCCGCAAGGTTCTATAGGAGGGAAACCGTGAGAGTCTTTTACGCCACCGACCTGCACGGCTCAGAAGTCTGCTGGCGGAAGTTCCTCAATGCAGCGAAGTTTTACAACGCCGACATACTGATCTGCGGCGGCGACATGACGGGTAAGGCCATGATCCCGCTGGTCGAGGAGAGCGGCAGTTACGAGTTCACGCTCTCCGGCGTCTCGCAACGGGTCGGACGCGACGAGATCGTCGAATGGGAAACGCAGATCTCGCGGAAAGGCTATTACCCGGTGCGCATGTCATCCGCCCAGGTCGCCGAGCTAGAGAAAGACCCGGCGAAAGCCCAGACGCTCTTTACCGAGCAGATGTGCAAGACGGTCGAGCGCTGGATGCAGATGGCCGAGGACAAGCTCAAGGACAGCAAGGTCCGGGTCTTCGTGGCGCCCGGCAACGATGACGAGATGGAGATTGACGAGGTAATCGCCAGTGCGAAGCGGGTCGAGCTCGCCGAGGGCAAGACGATCGACCTCGGCGGCTACGAGATGATCTCGTCCGGCTGGGCCAACCCGACCCCGTGGCACACCTACCGTGAGGCGCCCGAAGAAGAGCTGACCAAGCGGATGGAGCCGATGATCCGCGACATCAAGGACATGAGCCGGGCAATTTTCAACTTCCATCCGCCGCCGTTCGGCACCTCGCTCGACGAGGCGCCGGCGTTGGATGAGAATCTCCGGCCGATGCACGGCGGCCGCGCCCTGCGCCACGTCGGTTCCACCGCGGTGCGCGAGGCGATCGACAAATACCAGCCCATGCTCTCGCTCCACGGCCACATCCACGAGGGCAAGGGCATCACGCGCATCGGCAAGACGCTGGCGATCAACCCGGGCAGCGCCTACGAGGAAGGCCTCCTGCTCGCATCGATCATCGAGCTCGATCAAAAGAAAGGCATCAAGAGCTACCAGCTGGTGAATGGATGATCCAGGAGGTGAGGCAATAGGGAATGACGGCGCGGCGCCGGCCCGCCGGCCGACGCGAGTGGCGCGGTACGTGCCACACGAGCGTTTGAGGCGTAAGGAACCGTAGGTTCCACCCTTCGAATAAAAAGGAGGTAATTATGGCGACAACGACAGCGGGTCCGCCCAGGCAAACCCTCTTCTTGAGGAATGCAACCGGGCTCGTCAAGGCCTGGTCGGGCTTTGACGCCTTTATCTATTCGTTCATGTCCGTCAACCTGGTCGCGCTTGGTTTCGGCGCCTTCGGTTTCATCAGCGCCGTCGCCGGTGGGCACATCCTCGTGGCGCTGGCGATTACCGGTGTCGCGGTCACGTTCCTCGTGATCACCTACGCGGCGCTGGTCGCCGCCATGCCACGAGCGGGCGGTGACTACACCTGGCAAAGCCGGGTGCTCGGCGGCGGTGCCGCCTTCGTTCTCTCGATGACCGGCTGGTGGTTCATCCTCTGGCACTGGACCCCGATCTACGCCGGCATCCTCAACCAGCAGGTGCTGGCGCCGCTGACCGCCACCATCGGCAGGACCGATTGGGCGACCTTCTTCAGCCCGACCACGGGTACCGGCCTCTTCGTCGCCTGCCTGATCGTGCTCGCATTCGTCAGTGTCTACGTCACGATGGGGATGGAGGGCTACGCGAGGATTCAGAAGTTCTGCTTCTGGGTTGGCCTGGCGGGTCTGGCCGTCATGGCTCTTCTTCTGCTCTTCACTGACCAGAGCACGATGCACGCTGCGATCAACAAACAATCGGCGGCAATCTTCGGGACCACGGGTGACGCGTACCAGAAGACGATCGATGTGGCGACGAAGGCCGGCTACGGCGGTACCGGCTTCAACGCCTTCTCACTGGCGCCGACGGTGCTCCTGGTGCCCTTCCTGCTCTTCTACTTGCTCTGGCCCAACTGGGGCGCGACCCTCTACGGCGAGGTGCGTGGCACTCGCGACTACCGCCGCATCTTCAACAGCATGTTCTGGGGCCTGTGGGCCACGGTCATCCTCTCCGCCGTCGTCCTGCTGCTGTTTGCCAAGACCATCGGCTGGCAGTTTTTCCAGGCGGCGCTCTACAACAACATCAACGGCGTGGCAGGTGCGCCGATCCCGATCTGGCCGCATCCCGTCATGCTGACCGGCTGGCTGGTTGACAACCGCGTCTTCCAGTTCGTCCTGCTGGCGGTCATGAGCGTCTGGTTCTGGGGCTGGTCGGGAACGCTGTTCCTCTCGTCCACCCGCGTCATCTTCGCGGCGGCGTTCGACCGCGTGCTTCCCGAGTGGGCCGCGAACATCTCGGCGAAGCGTCGGGTGCCATACGGCGCGCTGCTGCTCATGGTTGTCCCGGCGCTCGTCATCAGTGCCGTCTACGCGTATGTCAGCGGCTTTAGCACGCTCGTGCTGGATGCCACCCTGGTCATCGCGATCACCTACCTCGGGACGATCGTCGCGTCGGCTATCCTCCCCTATCGGAGGCCGACCATCTTCAACAACTCGCCGATCAAGGATTTGCGGATCGCCGGGATACCGGTGATTACCGTCTCGGCGGTCGTCATGGGCGCGTTCTTGATCTTCAATCTCTGGAAGTGGTTCACCGACTCGACCTACGGCCTCAACAACACCAGATCGTTCGTCTACCTGGCCGTGCTCTATGTCCTCGCCCTCGTCGTCTACGTGATCGCCTTCCTCTATCGTCGCTCACAGGGGATCGACCTCCGGGCGATCCATCACGAGATTCCCGTCGAGTAGCTCGGCAACTTGAAATGGGCGGAGGCCATCGCCTCCGCCCATCGCTCCAGGGAGGATGAACATCGTTGGCCGTGCTCGATAGCGTTCTGAAGGCCTACCAATCGCCCACCCGGATGGTGCATGCGATCGGCGCGATCTCCTCGCTGGGCCAGGAGGTCGCTGCGCTCAACGTCAAACGGCCGCTGATCGTCACCGACCAGGGCATCGTCAAGGCGGGCCTCCTCGAGGAAACCCTGAAGCCGCTGCGCACGGCCGGGCTCGACCCGGTGACCTATGACCAGGTGCGCGCGAATCCCGGCATCGCGCTGGTCGACGCCGGCGCCCGCTACTACCAGAGCGAGCGATGCGACAGCCTGGTCGCCATCGGTGGCGGCAGCTCGATCGATACCGCCAAGGGCATCGGCGTGGTGGCGGTGCACGGCGGCAGCATCGCCCAGTACGAGTGGGGGAAGGACCCGATTCATTCGCGCATCCCGCCCCTGGTGGCGGTGCCGACCACCGCCGGGACCGGGAGTGAAGTCACGCTCTGGGCGGTAATCACCGACCCGGACCGCAAGCTGAAATTCAACGTCGGCGGTACGCCGAACATCGCCGCCTGGGTCGCCCTGATCGATCCGGCGCTCAGCGTCAACCTGCCGGCCGGCGTCACCGCCGGTACCGGCATGGATGCGCTGACCCATGCCGTCGAGTGTTACACGATGGTCTATCACCAGCCGTTCACCGATGCGGTGGCGCTGCACGCGATGGAGTACTGCGCGCGCTGGCTGCGGGTTGCCTACTCGCAGGGCCACAACCTCGAGGCCCGCTACCACATGAGCATGGCGGCGATGCTCGCCGGGCTCGCCTACGGGACCGATTCCGCGGGCGCCGCCCACGCGATGAGCCAGTCCGCCGGGGGCGTGCACGACGCCCCGCACGGGGCGCTCACCGGGCGGCTGCTCGCACCGGTGATGGAATACAACTATTCCGGCGAGCCGGAGCGCTTCGCCCGGATCGCGCAGGCGCTCAGCCTCGACACCACCAACAAAACCATCTGGAAGGCGGCCGAGCTCTCGGTCGAGTACGTCTACCAGCTCACCGAGGACCTCGACATCCCGTCGCTGAACGAGCTCGGCTTCTCGGAGGACGAAATCCCGATGCTGGCCGTAAAGGCGGAAGCCGACTCCCAGACCATCGGCAATCCGAGGGATGTCGACGCCAGGAATTACGAGCGCATCTACGCCCGGGCCTTCGAAGCCGGTCGCCATCGGAAGATGGCCCGACAGCTGGCCCACGCCGGCTCCTGAGCGCCATGTGGACCAACACGCTCAAGCCGTATGACCTGCTCTACGGCGAGCAGGTGCAGCAGATCCACGAGCACGCCATGCAGATCCTGGAGGAGATTGGCATCGACTTTCTCCATCCGCGCGCGATCGACACCTTCGCCAGGGCGGGGCTGAAAGCGGAGGACACCCGGATCCGCTTCGAGCGCGCCTTCATCGAGGAGCAGATCAAGAAGGTACCGGAAACCTTCCAGGTCCAGGCCCGAAATCCGAAGAACACCGTGACGATCGGCGGCAACCACATGGTCAACGCGCCGGTCTATGGCCCGCCCTTCATCACCGACCTCGACCGCGGCCGCCGGAACCCCTCCATCGCCGACTTCACGAACTTCGACAAGATGGCGCAAGCCACGCCGCAGATCCACTGTGCCGGCGGCACCATCGTCGAGCCGGAAGACCTGCCACTGGAGACTCGTCACCTGGACATGGTGTACTCGCACATCCGCTGGACGGACATGCCCTACATGGGCAGCGTGATCTCGGAGGAGGGCGCCCGCGACTCGGTCGAGATGTCCTCGATCGTTTTCGGCGGTCGCGCCAACATCGACAGGACTCCTGCCTTGCTGGCGCTGGTCAATGTGAACAGCCCCCTCCGCTATGACGATCGGATGCTCGGGGCCTTGATGACTTATGCCGAGGCCAACCAACCGGTCATCGTCACGCCCTTCCTGATGGCCGGCGCGATGTCGCCGATGGGCCTGGCGGGCACCCTCGCCCAACAGACCGCCGAGGCGCTCGCCGGGATCGCCCTCGTGCAGTTGATCCGCCCGGGCGCACCCTGCATCTACGGCTCCTTCCTGACCAACATCGACATGCAGTCGGGCAGCCCGGCCTTTGGCACGCCAGAGTCCGCCGTGGGCATCCTCGCCAGCGCCCAAATGGCCCGCCATTACAAGGTCCCGTTCCGCGGCGGCGGCGCGCTGACCTCATCCAAGGCACCCGATGCCCAGGCGGCCTACGAATCGATGATGTGCATGTGGCCGACCGTGCTTGGCGGCGTTCACTTCGTCCTCCACGCCGCCGGCTGGCTGGAAAGCGCGCTGCTCGCCTCCTACGAGAAATTCATCATCGACGTCGAAGCCCTGCGGATGTTCGAGTGGATCCTGACCAAGGGGATTCCTTTCGACGAGGAGGGCTTCGCCATGGATGGCATTCGCGAAGTCGGCCCCGGCGGTCACCACCTCGGTTCCGAGCACACGATGCGCCACTACCGGACGGGGTTCTACCGTCCGCTGATCTCCTCCACGGAAAATTACGATCGCTGGCAGCGGATGGGATCGCGGACCGCCGACCGGGTGGCGAACGAAAAATGGAAGCAGCTCTTGGCCGACTACCAGGATCCGGGCATCGATTCCGGCGTCGATGACCAGCTGAAGGCATTCATCGAAGTCCGCAAAGACGCGATACTGCACGCGAGAGTCTGAGGAGGCTGCCCACATTCATGAAAGTCGTCGAGAAAACGCAAACGCTCAAGATGTTCGTCGGCGGCCGCTGGGTCGATTCCGAGAGTGGGGAGACCTTCGACGCGCTCAGCCCCGCGACCGGCGAGGTGATCGCCACGCTGCCGAAAGGCAGTCGGGCCGATGCTTCGCACGCGGTCGAGGCGGCCCATCGGGCTCGCACGACAATGGCCGCAATCGGCGCCTTCGAGCGTGCGGCCCTGCTCCATCGGGTGGCCGACGTGATGGAAGGCCGCCGCGAGGAGCTGGCCCGCTGGCTGACCCTCGACCAGGGCAAGCCGTATAAGGCCGAAGCCCTCGGCGAGGTCGGCGAAGCCGTCGAATATTTCCGCATCGCGGCCGAGGACATCAAGCGCCTGGAGACGAACGTGATCCCGTCGATGAGCAAGAACAAGCTCGTCTTCACACTGCGGGTGCCGCGCGGCGTCTACGGCGTGATCACCCCCTGGAACTGGCCGCTGACCATGGCGACCGAGCTGATCGCTCCGGCGCTCGCCGGCGGGAATACCCTGGTCTGGGCTCCCGCCTCATCGACGTCGGCCATCTCCGTGAAGCTGATGGAGTGCCTGGCGGAGGCCGACCTGCCGCCCGGCGCCGTCAACCTCGTCACCGGCCCGGGCTCGGTGGTCGGCGACGAGATCGCGGGTTATCCGCTAGTCGCCGGGGTCGGTTTCGTTGGATCGACAGAAACCGGGCGGTCGGTCGCCCGGCGCGCCGCCGGCAAGCAGGTGATGCTCGAGCTGGGCGGCAACGGTCCGATCGTCATCTTCGAGGACGCGGACCTGCAGCGCGCCGCCGAAGGCACCATCACCGGTTGCTTCCTCTGTGCCGGCCAGAGCTGCACCGCGGGGGAGCGCATCCTGGTCGAGCGAAGCATTCAGGACGCCTTCCTGACCAAGCTCGCCAACGCGATGACGACCATCCGGCTGGGCGACCCATTCGACGACAGCACGACGATGGGCCCGCTCAACAACGAAGGCGTGGCGACAAAGATGGATGAGCACGTGGCGGATGCGGTCGACCGAGGCGCGACCGTCGTCAGCGGTGGCCACCGGGCCGAGGGGTTTCCGACGCGCCTCTACTACGAGGCCACCCTCCTTCGTGACGTCTCACCCGGCATGCGGGTCAGCCGCGAGGAGACCTTCGGTCCGATCGCGCCGCTGATCCCGTTCAGCGACGAGACCGACGCGCTGGCCATCGCGAACGATTCACCCTATGGCCTGCTGGGCTCCGTCTACACCAGGGATATCGACCGCGCCCTTCGGTTTGCGCAGCGACTCGAGACGGGCTGGGTCAATGTCAACGAGTCCTCGAATTACTGGGAGGCGCATATCCCCTTTGGCGGCCGGGCCGGCAAGGAGAGCGGCATCGGCCGGGTGGGCGGCCATCGCGCGATCGAGCAGATGACCGATTTGAAGACCATCATCGTCGACGTCCAGGAGCACTGAGCTGGCCACCAACACTCAGGTCCCCGTCGCCGACGTCATCGCCGAGGCCGAGCGGATCGCGGCGGCGGCGCGCGAGACCAGGATTCCGGTCAAGCTGGTCGGCGGGGCGGCCGTCAATCTGCATTCGCCAAGTGCCCGGCAGCCGCCACTCAAGCGCAAGTACGGCGACCTGGACTTCGTGGCGTCCTCCAAGCAGCAGGCGTCGGTGCAAAAGCTGTTCGAGTCGCTCGGCTACGAAGGCGAGAAGCGCTTCAACACCCTCAACGGCCACCAGCGGCTGCTCTACCTCGACGGCGTGAATGGACGGCAGATCGACGTCTTCATCGATCGCATGAAGATGTGCCACGTCATCGAGCTGGCCAACCGGCTCGGCCACGACGGCCCGACGCTGACTCCAGCCGACCTGCTGCTCA
>Ga0207646_10002864_pt1 | contig 20029 bp, 17 predicted proteins | sample KBSK5502metaG_FD_184343 | JGI IMG/M metagenome (GOLD analysis project Ga0207646, IMG submission 184343) | Corn, switchgrass and miscanthus rhizosphere microbial communities from Kellogg Biological Station, Michigan, USA - KBS K5-50-2 metaG... | ecosystem: Host-associated > Plants > Roots >...
CCCGCTCCGCCGCGCCTCAACTCCCCGGTACCCGCAACGCCAGCAGCTGACCCCCTTCGTTGAGCAGGCCAAGCGCCGGCACGGGCAGCGTGTGCGCCTGGACGTCGAACAGCCAGGTGCCCGCGCCCAGCCACGCCGACGCATCGATGATGCCGCTCGATTCCCAGCAGGTGCCGAGCGCCTCGACGCACTCGGCATTCGGCAGCTCGACCACCGCAGAGCCGCGGTCCACAAACCCGCCGCCGGCCGTCGTGTGGAAGTTCCAGATCCGCGGCGCGCGGGCGAACCCGCCGTACGCCGGATCTTCCATCACCATGAGGCTGTTCTTCCCCGACGCGATGTTGTCGGGCGACGCCCAATCGAGATTGGCGCCGCGGGAGCGCTGCAGCAACGTCAACCGCGCGCTTCCGGTTGGATCGTTTTGGTCGAAGTCCATCCGGTAGATGGACCCATGGGGATCGCATGCGACGGCGCCGCACCGCACGCCTTCGCTGCCCGTGTCGACGAAGTAGATCGCGGGCGCGCCGGTCTTCGCGCCGCTGCGGTGATCGTAGTCCCCGTCCTCCAGGCGGACGAACGGGAACGCCCCGAGACCGTTCACCACTGCCTGGAGCTGGCTCGATGAGAGTGGCGCGGGGTTCGGCACTTCCACGAAGTGGCCGGTGATCGTCTGATCCTCCGTCAGGAACCCCGAGTGCGTCGCTTGAGACGAGACGAACACATACAAGTCGCCGGTGCCGGCGAGCACGTCGGCCTCCGAGGCCGCCACGTAGAGGTAGAGCTCGGACCGGCCGGCCGTGTCGTCGAACCCGGCGAGCACGACCTTCCCCGGGAACCCGGGGATGGCGATCAGGTTCTCGTGTGAGTACCGCCCGAGCCAGGGCAACTCGTGGTGCTCCCCGTCCCTGCCGATGGCGAGCTGGATGCCGTCGTGTGCGCCGCCACTCGACTCCTCGCCGGTCAGGAAGAAGCCCGATGGAAACCCCTCGGCCGCCCCAACCCACGTGGCCGAGCACAGCCGCACGTATTGCTCACTGCCATCGAGCACGAGCGTCGCATCCTTGACGGCCAGCGACGCGCGATCGAGGACCAGACGGGATACGCGCGCGTTCCGAAACTGCACGCCGCCGCTTTCGTCCCTGACGCCGCCGGCGGTCAGCTCGTGGTTCGCGTACACGATCAGATCCTGGCCGTCCTGGTAGGCGCCCAGGCCGTCGGGTATCGGGGCGAACACGTATCCGCTCGGCAAGCGGTCGCCGGCGGTGATGATCGGTGTGACCGTGGCGCTGGGGGCGACGGCGACCGCTTGCGGCGTGGCGCTCGTCGTGAAGCCGGCCGGGGCAACGGTCTGGGCGAGCGGGAGTGCGGTGAGCGCCGGCGCTGCGCCGCGCTCGCAGCCGGCGAGCAGCGCAGTCATGGCGAGGAAGTGTGTCGGGAACCGCTTCATCGTTGGGACCCTCGATTTAAGAGGTGAGGCGCGACCTGTGGACGTGCTCCAAGGTCGGGGCCGCGCATCACCGCGGGACGGTCTCCCTGTCACAGCTTGGTCAAACTTCTCCCGGTCACGGGTTGGTGTCCGAACCGTGACAAATTCGTCACACCGGCGCCATAACATCAGACGCATGGCTGCGGGTAGCCCAGTTCAGCGCATTCTGGTCGTCGACGACGAGCCCGACATCACCGCGCTCGTCGCCTACCACCTGGCGAAGGCCGGGTATCGCGTCGCGACCGCCGGCGGCGGGCGGGACGCGCTCGAAGCGGCACGCGAGGAGCAGCCGGCGCTCATCGTCCTCGACCTCATGCTTCCCGACGTGTCGGGCTTCGACGTGTTGGCCGAGCTGCGGCGCCGGGAGGAAACGCGCGAGATCGGCGTCCTGCTGCTCACCGCGCGTCGCGACGAAGCGGACCGCATCCGCGGGCTGGCGCTGGGCGCCGACGATTACATCCTCAAGCCGTTCTCCCCGCCGGAGCTCGTCCTGCGGGTGGGCGCCATCCTACGCCGCCTCCGGGCACCGGCCCTCGCGACCGGCGGCCGGCTCAGCGCGGGACCGATCCTGATCGACCGGATGGCCCATCGGGTCTTCGTGAACGGTGAGGAGGTCGCCTTCACCACGACGGAATTCAGGCTGCTCCACACCCTGATCGAGCGCGAAGGGCGGGTGCAGAGTCGGGCGCAGCTGCTCGAGACGGTATGGCAGGCGCAGCCCGACGTGCAGACCCGCACCGTCGACATGCATCTGCAGCGATTACGCCGCAAGCTGGGCGCCGCCGGCCGCTGCATCGAGACCGTGCGGGGAGCCGGGTACCGCTTCCGGCGCGCCGACTCAGTCGCGCCGCGCCTGTAGCACGAGGGAACGAGCCTCTAGCGATGGGCTGGCTTCCGGTGCAGGTTCATCGCACTCGAGGCCCTGCGACAACGGAGCGACGACGTGGAGTCCATTCATTGCATCGACTGCGGCGGTTACGTCGCAAACACGCGCCGGCTCGAGTATCGCACGCGTGCGGGCCGTCCTGAAGCGGCGCCGGCACACGACCGTCCCTGCACGTGTCCCAAACCCACGCTGTACATGCCGGGACCCCGCGCATCCGCGCCTCAGCCGCTTCGTCGGGGGGATGCTCGTAGCGTGTAGATCGCTGTGCCGCATGGGCTTCCGCCGGCCGGCCTCGTTGCGCGATTGTGACAATGGTAGACTTCCGTGAGCGCCGTGTCGGGATAGGATTAGCAGGGACCCCGTTGCCCGTACCCTCCACCCGCTGTGCCTCGTGACCGCAACAGCTGCTCCACGCGTGACTCCGGCGGCACCCCCAGCCCCGGCGAAGCCTGCCCCAGAGCCGTCCGGCTTCCCGCGCCTCGCCGCGATCGACATCGGTACCAACTCGATCCGCCTGGTCGTGGCCGAAGTGCAGCCTGACGGCACCTATCGCGTGCTGGACGAGGACCGCGAGATGACCCGCCTGGGACGGGGGCTGTTTCGCGAAGGCCGCCTCGGCGACGCACCGATGCAGCAGTCGCTGCAGGCGCTGGGACGGATGAAGGCCATCGCGGACGGCTTCGGGGTCGTCGAGCTGCGCGCCATTGCCACCGCCGCGGTGCGGGAAGCCGCGAACGGCCGCGACTTCGTGAGCGAGGCGTGGCGCCGGCATCGGGTGCGCCTCGAGGTCGTGCCGGCGGAAGAGGAGGCCCGGCTCGCGTTCCGCAGCGTCACCCGGCACTACGATCTGGACGACCAGCTGACGGCGATCGTGGATATCGGCGGCGGCAGTACCGAGGTCATCCTGGCCGCGGGCGGCGTCGTGGAGCAGGTGGTGTCGCTCCCGCTCGGCGCCGTCCGGCTCGCCGAGCGCTACTGCAAGTCCGACCCGCTCAAGCGGAAACACTGGAAGGCACTGCGTCGCGCCATCGATCAGACCATTGAGGACGCGATCGGGAAGCCACCGTTCGCGGCCGACATGATGATCGGCAGCGGGGGCACGTTCACGAACCTCGCCGAGATGGCCCAGGCCGAGCGCGACGGGAAGGTCACGACCGCGCGCGATTATCAGCTGAGCCGCGCCGAGGTCACGCGCCTGCTGGCACGGCTGACCGAGACGCCGCTCGACGCGCGCCGCCAGATCCCGGGGCTCAATCCGCAGCGCGCCGACATCATCGTGGCCGGCGTCGCCGTCATCGCGCGCCTGACGCGGTGGCTCGGCACCCAGCGCGTGCTCGTGAACGATCGCGGCGTGCGCGACGGTGTGCTGCTGTCGATGATCGACGACCTGTCGGGGGTCGCCCCCGCGGGCCGGGTCCAACCGCCGGACCGCCTGGAGCTGGCACGCCGCTTCGCCCGCAAGTGCCGCTCGAACGAGCGGCATTGCGAGCAGGTCGCCCGCCTGGCGGTCGAGATCTTCGACGCGCTGCGGGACGCTTACGCGCTCCCGCCGACGGGCGCCGATATCCTCCGGGCCGCCGCGCTGCTGCACGACATCGGCTACCTGATCAACCACGAGCGGCACCACAAGCACGCGTACCACCTGATCATGCACGGCGACCTGCGCGGCTTCTCGGCCCGCGAAATCGAGTTGATCGCCAACGTCGCGCGGTATCACCGCCGTGCGTTTCCCAAGAAGTCGCACCCCAACTTCGCGCGCCTGGACCGCGGCGAGCGCCGCCTGGTCCGGCGGCTTGCCGGGATCCTGCGCGTGGCCGACGGTCTCGATCGCACACACGGCCGGGTGATCGAGCGGGTCCGTTCCCGGATGGGCGACGGCTGGGTGCGGATCCACGCGGCCGCCGCCCGCGATCCGTCGATCGAGCTGGAAGACGCCAAACGGAAGGCCGCCTTGTTCGAGCGGGCGTTTCGCAGCGACCTGGACCTCGTGTGGTCCCGGCCGAAGGGCCGGAGCTGACCGTGCCCGATCGCGTCCCTCCCGCGTTTCCGCCGGACCACTACCTGAACCGCGAGCTGTCGTGGCTCGAGTTCAACGCGCGGGTGCTCGAGGAGGCGGCCGACCCCTCGAACCCGTGGCTCGAACGGCTCAAGTTCCTGGCGATCTTCAGCTCCAACCTGGACGAGTTCTTCGAGATCCGGGTGGCGGGGCTGCAGCAGCAGGTGTACGCCGGGGTGGAGCCGCAGGACTACGGGGCCGACGGCATGGCCCCGGCCGAGCAGCTGGCGGCGATCGACCGTCGCGCCCACGAGCTCGTGGCCGAGCAGTACCGCATCCTCCACGACGAGGTCCTTCCCGGCCTCGCGGCAGGCGGCGTGGAGGGCGTGCGGCTCGACGACCTGACCGAGGCCGAGCGGCGCCACGTGGACACCCTGTTCCGCGCCAGCATCGCCCCCGTCCTCACACCGCTCGCCATCGACCCTGGACACCCGTTTCCCCACGTCCACAACAAGAGCCTCAACATCGCCCTCGTGGTCGAGCGCCGGAACGGCGGGCAGCCGCGGCGCCACTTCGCCGTCGTCCAGGTCCCCGCCGTGCTCGACCGCGTAGTGATCGTGTCGACCCACGGCGAGGGGCGGGTGCGGTTTGTCCTGCTGGAGGACATCATCGCGCGCCACCTGGGCGAGCTGTTCGGCGGGCTGCGCGTCGTGAGCCACACCGTGTTCCGCGTCACCCGCAACACCGACCTCACGATCGAGGAGGAGGACGCGGAGGACCTGCTCGAGATGATCGAGGAGAGCCTGCGGCAGCGCCGCCGGAGCGACCCCGTACGCCTGGAGATTTCAGCGGACGCCGAGGAGTCCTTCGTGGGGATGCTGACGGAGGCGCACGACCTCGAGGCACGCGATGTATACCGCGTGCCCGGCCCGGTGGACGTGACCGCCCTCATGGCCCTGCATCGGCTCGACGGGTTTCCAGCGCTGAAGGACGAGCCGCTTGTCCCCCGCGTGGCGCCTCCCTTCGCGCAGGGACGCGACGTGTTCGACGTGATTCGCTCGCAGGACGTGCTGGTGCACCTGCCGTACGAGTCGTTCGGATGCGTGGTGGACTTCATCGAGCGCGCGGCCGATGACCCCCAGGTGCTGGCCATCAAGCAGACGCTGTACCGTACCAGCGGGGCGAGCCCGATCATCTCCGCGCTCGCCCGGGCGGCGCAAAACGGCAAGCAGGTGACCGCCCTGGTCGAGCTCAAGGCGCGCATGGACGAGCAGAACAACATCACGTGGGCGCGCACGCTCGAGCGGGCGGGCGTCCACGTGGTGTACGGCATCGTCGGCCTGAAAACGCACTGTAAGGCCGCGCTGGTGGTGCGTCGCGAGGGCGACGGCATCCGCCGCTACGTCCACCTCTCGACCGGCAACTACAATCCCACCACGGCGCGGGTGTACACGGACCTCGGTCTCTTCACCGCCAATCCCGACATGGGTGAAGACACGAGCGCGTTGTTCAACCTGCTCACGGGGTACGCCGAGGGCTACCGCTGGAAAAAGCTCGTGGTCGCGCCCGTCGGCATGCGCGAGCAGGTCATCGGCCTGATCGAGCGCGAGGAGCGTAATGCGCGCGAGGGCCGCGCCGCGCGGATCATCGTGAAGATGAACGCGCTCGTCGAGCCGTCGGTCATCGACGCGCTGTACCGCGCGTCGCAAGCGGGCGTCGCCATCGACCTCGTGGTCCGGGGCATCTGCTGCCTGCGTCCCGGGCTCCCGGGCGTGTCGGAGACCATCCGGGTCACGAGCATCGTGGACAAGTACCTCGAGCACAGCCGCATTTTCTACTTCGAGAACGGCGGCAACCCCGAAGTCTTCCTCGCGAGCGCCGACTGGATGCCGCGCAACTTCTGGCGGCGGATCGAGACGCTCTTCCCGATCGAAGATGCATCGCTCCAGGCGCGTCTCGTCGGCGACATCCTGCAGCCCATCCTCTCCGACACCGTCAAGGTGCGCGAGCTGCTCCCCGGCGGCACCTACCGCCGGCGCACCCCGGGTGAGGGCGAGGCGCTGCTGCGGTCCCAGATCGCCCTCCAGCACCTCGCGCGCGAGGCCGCCCGCGAGAGCACCGACGTCCGCCCGCCCTTCGTGCCGATCGTGCGACGGCCCGCGCCTCGGCCCCCCCACGGCGAGCCCGCGCCGGCCTGAGCACGAGTCCGATGCGCCTCCTCGTCGTCCGGCATGCCATCGCCGAAGATCGCGAGGCGTTCGCGCGCTCGCACAAGGACGACGCGAACAGGCCCCTCACGTCGGAGGGACGGAACAAGATGGAGCGGGCCGCCCTCGGCCTGAAGGCGCTCGTTCCTGAGCTCGATGTGCTGGCCGCGAGCCCCTACAAGCGGGCGTTCGATACCGCGGAGATCATCGCGAGCGCCTACGGCGATCTGACCGTGGAACGGGTGCCGGAGCTCGCGCCGGGTGTGGGTGTGGACCGCGTGGTCGGCTGGCTCACGGCTCGGCACGCGCGCGGCGCCGTGGCGGTGGTGGGCCACGAGCCCGATCTCAGCCGACTGGTCTGCACCCTGCTCGCCGCCGCGAACGGGCCGTTCCTGGAGCTGCGCAAGGGCGCGGCCTGCCTACTCGAGTTCCCCGGTCCCGTCGGCAAGGGCGGCGCCACGCTCGACTGGTTCCTCGGCCCGAAGCACCTCCGGCTGCTGGGCACCGCGCGTGCCTGAGCGCTCCGAGGGCCTGCTCACGGCCCCGGCACCAGGCGCGGCTCGCCGCATCGCCCTGACCCTGCTCGACGCCGCGAGCGCCGCGCGGGAACGGCTCACGGACGCGAACGACGCCGAGGCGCTGCACGATTTCCGCGTGGCGATGCGCCGGCTGCGCAGCACGCTCCGGGCATACCAGGCGCAGCTCGACGCGGTGGTGCCGGCCAAGCTGCGCCGCCGGCTGCGCGACCTCGCCCGGGCCACCGGCGAGGCCCGCGACGTGGAGGTCCAGATCTCCTGGCTGGAGCGCCAACGCAACGACCTCGCGCCGGCGCGACGCGCCGGCGTGCCGTGGCTCCTGGCCCGACTCACGCAGAGTCGCGACCGGGCGTACCGGGACATCCGTGAGCGGATCGCTCCGAAGTTCGACCGGCTGGCGCGCCGCCTGCGCCGAGCCCTGGGGTCCGCCCCCGCGCCCGACGCGACCCTGCCGCCGGCGCTCGCGTCCGTGATCGCTGAATTGCTCGAGGACCAGGGAAGCGACCTGGAGCGGCGCCTTGCCCTGATCCGCTCACCGGCAAACCACGGCGAAGCGCACGCCGCGCGCATTCGGGTGAAGCGGGCGCGGTACCTGCTCGAGCCCGTCGTCCGGGAGGCCCCTCTGACGTCGCCCGTGCTGCGGCGCCTGAAGCAGGTACAGCAGCTCCTGGGAGATCTGCACGACCTCCAAGTCGTGATCGTGCGGCTGGGCGACGCGGCGGCGGAGGCGGCGGCGGAGCGCACGCGCCGGCTCCACCACCTGGCCGTCGGTGGCGATCGCGCCGCGGCCGCGCGTGGCCCGAGACCGGCCACGAGCGGCCTGCTGGCGCTCGCGCGGGTGGCCCGCGCCGGCCAGGAGCGTCTGTTTCGGCGCCTGGTCGGTCGTCGCGTCGCGCACTCCCTCCCCACCGAGCTCGCGACCCTCGCCGCAGAGCTCCGCCCGCCCACCGGCCTCGTGGCCGCACCGGCCGTGGTGTGGCGGCCGCGTCACGCGCCCGCCCGCCAAGCTCCCGCGTTACCGATCCGTTACACGCCACCAGCAAGAGCGTGACCGACGGGGTGCCTCTTTCTTGGCCGAAGGGCACGATGTTACGGTCCTCCGTCCACGTCCAACAGGAGCTTCGCAGGTGAGATCGAACGTGCGGCACGTAGCAGGGCTGGCAGCCGGCTTGATGCTCCTCGCGAGCGTCGCCGCGGCCCAGGCCCCGAACATTCAGGTGCAGGGCCGCGTCCAGCTGCAGTACCGCTATTCGTCAGGCGATTCCTCCGCCAACTACAGCAGGACCGGGGTGAACAACATCTTCGAGGTCCGCCGGCTCCGGATCCAGACCAATGTGCGGTTCGGCGACAATATCAGCCTCGTCATCCAGCCGAGCTTCGAGATGGGCAACCTGCGGATGCGCGACGCGTTCGTGCGGGTCGGCCTGACGCCCAACCTCGCGCTCGTGGCAGGCCAGGAGAAATCGCCGTTCCAGCGCTACGAGCTCAACAGCTCGAATAACCTGCTGTCGATCGAGCGCGGCCTGCGGGTGCTGAAGCTCTCGGGCAAGGAGGCGCTGAACGACATCCTGGTCCAGAACGGCTACGCCTCGCACGATCTCGGGGCGTTCTTCGAGGGCGAGAGCAAGGACCACCGCTTCTTCGCGAAAGCGGGGGTGCAGGGCGGCTCGCGCGAGAGCTCGACCGACGTGAACAACGCCAAGAGCTTCTACGCCCGCGCGACGGGCACGGCGCTCATGAACAAGGACAACCAGCCGCAGCTGCAGCTGGGCGCGTCGTTCGCGTCGCGCGATCGGGCCATCTGCTCCACCTGCACGGGCACGATCGCCTACTTCCCCGATTCGTCCAAGCGGACCACCGCGTTCGGCCTCGACGCCGAATGGGGCGGCTTCCGGCCAGGCCTCCACGTGATCGCCGACTTCGCCACCGGCGACAACGTCCCGATTGCCTTGCGCATCAACTCCGGCACCTCGAACCGCAACTCCGGCAACCTCCGGAACAGCGCCGACTCGAACGTCGTGACGTTCCGCGGCTTTCACGTGATCGGTGCTTATCGGATCCTGACGACCGGCTCGGACACGCGGCTCATCAAGATCGTCGAGCCCGCCGTGCGGTTCGATTACACCGATCCCAACACCAGCGCAAGCAACGACCAGGGCATCCTGATCACTCCGGTGTTGAACCTGTACTTTGCCAACAGCGTGCAGCTGCGCGCCGGCATCGATCTCTACTTCTATAAGGATGCCACGGGCGCGTCGCAGTCGGCGCGCGAGCTGAAGTTCTCGTGGCAGGCCAATTTCTAAGGAGTCTCGGAATGCGGAAGTTCATTCTCGCAGCAGCCCTCGGCCTCGTCGCCGCCCCCGCCGCCCCGCTCGCGGGGCAGGTGCGCCTCAACGGCGCGGGCGCGACGTTCCCGAATATCATCTATCAAACGTGGGTCCTGACGTACAACCAGAAGTTCGACAACGTCGAGATCAACTACCAGTCGATCGGCTCGGGCGGCGGGATCCGCCAGTTTTCCGACAAGACGGTCGACTTCGGCGGCACCGACGCGCCGATGACCGACTCGGCGATCGCGGCGATCCAGGGCAACGTGCTCCACGTCCCGACGGTACTCGGCGCGGTGGTGCCGACGTACAACCTTCCGGGATTCACCGCAACGGTGAAGTTCACGCCCGACGTGCTGGCCGACATCTTCCTCGGCAAGATCACCAAGTGGAACGACGCGCGGCTTGCGAGCGTCAACCCCGGTGCTACGCTGCCGAACCAGGACATCATCGTCGTCCACCGCTCGGATGGCTCCGGCACCACGTACGTCTGGGTGGACTACTTGTCGAAAGTCAGCCCGGAGTGGGCACAGAAGGTCGGGAAGGGCACGTCCGTCAACTGGCCCGTGGGCCTCGGCGGGCGAGGCAACGAGGGTGTGGCCGCTACCGTGCGGCAAACGCCGGGTGCCTTCGGCTACGTCGAGCTCGGCTATGCGTTGATCAACAAGATGCCGGCCGGCCAGGTCCAGAACAAAGCGGGCAGCTTCATCACCCCGAGCCTCGAGTCCGTCACGGCCGCCGCCGAAGGCGCCATGGCCGACATGGGCCCGAGCACCGACTTCCGCGTGTCCATCACTAACTCCGCTGGACCGCAGGCGTACCCGATCTCGAGCTTCACCTGGCTGCTCGTGCGGAAGCAATACCCCGACGCCGTCAAAGCCCGCGAGCTGGTGAAGTTCATCTGGTGGTCACTCACGCAGGGCCAATCGTACGCGCCGAAGCTCGGCTACGCGCCGCTCCCCAAGGCGATGTCGCCGTGGATCGAGGCCAGTCTCAAGACCGTAACGGCCGGCGGCAAGCCGGTCTGGACGACGGCAGCACGGTAACCCTCCAAACCGACTGCCGCTCCCCCCCGCACGGCGGTATGCGCCTGCGGGGGGTTTTTTTGTCCCCCGCTGTTACAGTCTCGTGACAGAAGGCGGATACGTTCCCGCGCATGACGACCGTCCCGATGGAGCCGGTGGCAGCCCCCGAGCCGCGCTGGCGCGCGCTCCGGGGCTCCAACCTGGCCGACCGGCTGTATCGCGGCGCGCTCACGGCGCTGGCCCTCCTGCTGCCGCTCCTGCTCCTCGCGCTCGTCTCGGAGCTGGCGGTCAGCGCGTGGCCGGCGATCCGTCGCTTCGGCCTCTCCTTCGTGTGGACCTCGGTGTGGGACCCCGTGGCGGGCATCTTCGGGGCAGCGCCGATGATCTTCGGCACACTGGCGTCCTCTCTCCTGGCGCTCGTTATCGCGGTCCCGCTCGCGCTGGGCGTGGCGATCTATCTGACGGAGTTCGCGCCCAAGTGGCTGCGGCAGCCGGTGGCATTTCTGGTGGAGCTGCTGGCGGCAATCCCGAGCGTGGTGTACGGGCTGTGGGGGATCTTCGTGCTGATCCCGTTCCTGCGCACCGTGGTCGTGCCGCCGCTCCGGGCCGCGCTCGGTTGGACGCCGTTCCTGAGCGGCGTGTTCTACGGGAACTCGCTGCTCGCGGGGTCGGTGATTCTCGCCATCATGATCGTGCCGTATATCGCCGCGGTCTCGCGCGAGGTGCTCTTGGCCGTCCCGGTCAGTCAGCGCGAGGCGGCGCTGGGGATGGGCGCCACGCGCTGGGAAGCGGTGTGGACCGCGGTGGTCCCCTACGGACGGGCGGGGCTGATCGGCGCCGTGATCCTCGGCCTGGGGCGTGCGCTGGGCGAAACGATGGCGGTGACCATGCTCATCGGCAACCGCCACGACATCGGTCTGTCGGTGCTGCAACCCGCCTACACCATGGCCGCGGCCATCGCCAACGAATTCAGCGAAGCCACGACCGATCTGTATCTGTCGGCGCTGTTCGAGGTCGGGCTGATCCTGTTCGTCGTCACGGTGGTCGTGAACGCCATGGCGCGGCTCTTGATCTGGCGCGTCGCCCGCGGGACGGCGGTGGGGAGTCGCGCCCTGTGAACGCGCGGCGCTGGCGTCGTCGGCTCACCAGCGGCGGCATGACAGGACTCGTGGCGCTCCTCTCGTTCCTCGCCGTCCTGGCGCTCGTCCTCATTCTCGGGGACCTGGTCGTGCGGGGTGCCTCGTCGCTCGACTGGAGTTTTTTCACGAAGAATCCCGTGCCCGCGGGCGAATCCGGCGGCGGTGTGGCCAACGCCATCGTGGGAACGGCGATCATCGTCGGACTCGCCGGGCTCATCGGCCTGCCGATCGGGATTGGCACCGGCCTCTATCTCGCCGAGTACGGGTCGGGCCGGCTCGGCTGGGTCGTGCGGTTCGTGGCGGACGTGCTGAACGGCACGCCGTCGATCGTAGTCGGCATCTTCGCGTGGACCTGGCTGGTGAAGCCCATGGGCCATTTCTCCGCGCTCGCCGGCAGCGTGGCGCTCGCGGTGCTCATGGTGCCGATGCTGGCCCGCACGACCGAGGAGATCGTGCGGCTCGTGCCCCACTCGCTGCGTGAGGCCGCCCTCGCCTTGGGCTATCCGCGCTGGCGCACGTCACTCCGCGTGATCGCCCGCACGGCGCTCGCCGGCATCGTCACCGGCTGCCTCGTGGGCGTCGCACGCGTCGCGGGCGAGACCGCGCCGCTGCTGTTCACGGCGCTCGGCAATCTGAACTTCTCGACCAGCGTGCTGCACCCGATGCAGACGCTGTCGCTCCAGATCTACGTCTACGCGACCGGGCCATTCGACGAGTGGCACCGTCTCGCCTGGGCCGCGGCCCTCGTGCTGATGGGACTCGTGCTCCTCCTCTCCCTCGCCGCCCGCTGGGCGATCCGGCAACGCCATGGCGCCGCCCGCTGACGCCCGGCTGCAGCTGCAGACCGTGCGGCTCACGGCGCTGTACGGACGCCGGGCCGCGGTGAAAGACGTGTCCATCCTCTTTCCCAAACACACCGTCACCGCGTTGATCGGGCCGTCCGGGTGCGGCAAGACGACGTTCCTGCGCTGTCTGAATCGCATGCACGAGCTGTCGGAGGGAGGCTGGATCACGGGCAAGGTGCTGCTGGACGGTGAGGACGTCTACGATCCCAGCATCGACGCCATCCAGCTGCGGCGCCGCATCGGCATGGTGTTCCAGCGGCCCACGCCGTTCCCGACCATGTCCATCTACGACAACGTCGCCGCCGGGCTGCGCGTGAACGGCCGCCGCCCCCGCGCCGAGCTGGATGCCGCGGTCGAGGGCGCGCTGCGCCGCGCGGCGCTGTGGGACGAAGTGAAAGACCGGCTGCGGCACAGCGCGCTCGCGTTGTCGGGCGGCCAGCAGCAGCGCCTCTGCGTGGCGCGGGCCCTCGCGCCCGAGCCCGACGTGCTGCTCCTCGACGAGCCGACGGCGTCGCTCGATCCGGCCGGCACCCAGCACATCGAGGAGCTGTGCCACGAGCTCAAGGCCCGCTACACGATCGTGATCGTGACGCACAACCTGCAGCAGGCGGCGCGCGTCTCCGATTACACCGCCTTCTTCTTCTTGGGTGACCTCGTGGAGCTCGGCCGCACCGAGGAGCTGTTCACCAAGCCGACGAAAGAGCAGACCGAGGCGTACATTACGGGGAGGTTTGGATGAGCGTCGCCGTGGAGCCAATTCACCACCCAGCCCCCGCCGTGCCCCGCGTCACCGCCCGGCCCGCGCCCCCCGCCACGCCCGTCCTCGACGTGCGGGCGTACAGCTTCTGGTACGGGGCGACCCAGGCCCTGTTCGACGTAACGGTCACGGTTCCCCGGCGCGCCGTGACCGCCCTGATCGGGCCCTCCGGCTGTGGCAAGAGCACTTTCCTGCGGTCGGTGAACCGATTGAACGATCTGATCCCGCAGACCCGGCACACGGGCGACATCCTGCTCGAGGGCGTCTCGGTGTTCTCGAAAGGCACGGATCCCGTCGCGCTGCGCCGCGAGGTGGGAATGGTGTTCCAGGCGCCGAACCCCTTCCCCAAGAGCATCTTCGACAACGTGGCCTACGGCCCGCGGCTGAACGGGCTGGCGCCCGAGCGCGAGATGGCGGAACGGGTGGAGCGGGCACTCCGCCAGGCGGCGCTGTGGGACGAAGTCAAAGACCGCCTGCAAACGCCCGGCACGGGACTCTCGGGCGGCCAGCAACAGCGGCTCTGCATCGCGCGCGCGCTCGCCAACGAGCCGGAGGTCCTGCTCCTGGACGAGCCCTGTTCGGCGCTCGACCCGGGGGCGACGCAGCGCATCGAGGAGCTGCTGGTCGAGCTGAAACAGAGCTACTCGATTCTCATCGTGACGCATAACATGCAACAGGCGTCGCGCGCCTCGGACTTCACCGGGTTCTTCTATCTCGGCCGCCTGATCGAGTTCGGGCAGACCAAGCAGCTCTTCACAAGGCCCGCGAACGAGCACACCGAGGCCTACATCACAGGACGGTTCGGATGAGCGCTTCACCCACGGCGGCACACCGCCACTTCCACGACGAGCTCTCGGAGCTGAAGGCCAAGCTCCTGACCATGTCGGGCGAGGCCCAGGACGCCCTGGGCCGCGCGCTCGACGCCCTGTTGCGCCGCGACGGCGACCTGGCGGCCCGCGTGATCGCCGGCGACCACGCCGTCGACGCCCTCGAGCTCGAGATCGAGGAGACCGTGATCGACCTGCTCGCCACCCAGCAGCCCATGGCGCGGGATCTGCGGCTCCTGGTGGCGGCCACCAAGATCGCGAACGACCTGGAGCGCGTCGGCGACCACGCGGTGAACATCGCACAGTCAGCCGAGCGGCTGCTCAAGGCCCGGCTCATCGCCCCGGAGCCCGAGCTCCTCGAGATGGCCCGTCAGGCGCGGGCGATGCTGTCCGGCGCGCTGGACGCGTTCGTGCGCGGGGACCCCAAGCTGGGGCGGGAAATCTGCCGGCGGGACGATTCCGTCGACGCCCTGCACCACTCCGTGTTCCGCATCCTGCTCACGCACATGATGGAAGATCCGCACATCATCGGGGCGGCCATGGATCTGTTTCTGGTCAGCCGCAACCTCGAGCGCGTGGCGGATCTCGCCACCAACATCGCGGAAGACGTCGTGTTCGTGGTGGAAGGAAAAACGATCAAACATCACGCGGAAGGATGATCATCCCTCCGCGACGCCGCTCCAGGAACTCGGGATTCGCGAACAGCTTGATGAGCACCAGCCCGGCGACGAAGCCACCGACGTGCGCCCAAAAGGCTACCCCGCCCTGGGCGCCGCCGAGTGCGCCGACGGTCCCGAGCAACAGCTGCAGCAGGAACCAATAGCCGAGGATCACATAGGCGGGCAACGTGACCGTCGTGATGAAAAAGCCCAGCGTGAGCAGCGTATGCACGCGCACCCGCGGGTAGAGCAGGATGTACGCCCCCATCACTCCACTGATCGCCCCCGACGCCCCGACCATCGGGACACGGGAGCCGGGATCGACGAGCAGCTGGCTCGCCGCGGCCACCACCCCGCACAACAGGTAAAACGCCACGAAGCGCGTGTGTCCCATCGAGTCTTCGATGTTGTTCCCGAACACCCACAAGAACCACATGTTGCCGATCAGGTGGAGCCACCCGCCGTGCATAAACATCGAAGTGACGAGCGTCCACCAGTTCGCGTCCGCCGTGAGGACGCACTGCAGGCCCTCGCCCAGCGGCACGGCAGTCCCGGGCGGCACCGTGTGCAGCACCTGGCCGGGGATCAGCCCGAGCTGGCAGACCGAGCGCGCCAAGGGCTCCGCCGCACCGGCGCCCTGAACCACCAGCCACGCCAGGACGTTCACGATGATGATGGCGACGGTGATGAGGGGTGTCAGCTCGGTGGGGTTCTCATCCTTGTAGGGCAGCACGGAGGTAAGATAACTGTCAGATTGGCATCTTTCATAGGCACAGGGATTGCTTGTGCGACGAGGTGTTAGCAGCGCGCATCAACCTTCGGATAAGGAGCACTCGTCATGCCAGAGAAAATCATCGGGATCGACCTCGGCACCACCAACTCGGTGGTGGCGGTGATGGAGGGTGGCGATCCCGTCGTCATCCCCAACGCCGAAGGCGGGCGCGTCACTCCGTCCGTGGTCGCGTTCACGAAGGATGGCGAGCGGCTCGTCGGGCAGGTGGCGAAGCGGCAGGCCGTCACCAACCCCCAGAATACGGTCTTCTCGATCAAGCGCTTCATGGGCCGGCGCGTGAGCGAAGTGGTGGAAGAGACGAAGCGCGTGCCCTACAAGGTGGTCGAGGGGCCGAATGGGCTCGCCTCGGTCGAGATCCAGGGGAAGCGGTATACCCCGCCTGAGATCTCCGCGATGATCCTCCAGAAGATGAAGCAGACCGCGGAAGACTACCTCGGCCACAAGGTCGAGAAGGCGGTCATCACCGTCCCCGCGTACTTCAACGACTCTCAGCGCCAGGCCACGAAGGACGCCGGCAAGATCGCCGGGCTCGACGTGGTGCGCATCATCAACGAGCCGACGGCGTCGGCGCTGGCGTACGGCCTGGATAAGAAGAAGGAAGAGAAGATCGCCGTGTACGACCTGGGCGGCGGCACGTACGACATTTCGGTCTTGGAGCTGGCCGAGGGCGTGTTCGAGGTGAAATCGACCAACGGCGACACCCACCTGGGCGGCGACGATTTCGACGCACGCATCATGGAGTGGCTGGTGGCCGAGTTCAAGCGCGACCAGGGCATCGACCTGTCCAAGGACCCGATGGCGCTGCAGCGGCTCAAGGAGGCCGCCGAGAAGGCGAAGATGGAGCTGTCGACCGTCATGCAGACGGAGATCAATCTCCCCTTCATCACGGCGGACCAGTCGGGACCCAAGCACCTCAACATCACGCTCACGCGGGCGAAGCTCGAGCAGCTGGTGGACGACCTGGTGAAGCGGACCCTGCCGCCAATGGAACAGGCGCTGAAGGACGCGGGGCTCAAGCCCACGGAGATCGACGAGGTGATCCTGGTGGGCGGCCAGACCCGGATGCCCAAGGTGCAGGAGATCGTCAAGTCGTTCTTCGGCAAGGAGCCCCACAAGGGCGTGAACCCCGATGAGGTCGTGGCGATCGGCGCGGCCATCCAGGGTGGCGTGCTGGCGGGCGAGGTGAAGGATGTCCTGCTGCTCGACGTGACGCCCCTGTCGCTCGGCATCGAGACGCTCGGCGGGGTCACCACCGTGCTCATCCCGCGGAACACCACGATCCCGACCAAGAAGTCGGAGGTGTTCTCGACCGCCGAGGACAACCAGACCACGGTCGAGATCCACGTGCTCCAGGGCGAGCGCCAGATGGCGAACGACAACCGCACCATCGGCAAGTTCCAGCTCACGGGCATCCCGCCGGCTCCGCGCGGCGTGCCGCAGATCGAGGTGACGTTCGATATCGACGCGAACGGCATCCTGCACGTGTCCGCGAAGGACAAGGCCACCGGCAAGGAGCAGAAGATTCGCATCGAGGCCTCGTCGGGGCTCGGGGACAAGGACATCGACAAGATGGTCAAGGATGCCGAGGCCCACGCGGCCGAGGACAAGCGCCGGCGCGAGGAGATCGAGCGCCGTAACCGTCTCGACACCCTGGTGTACGAGGTGGAGAAGAGCTCGAAGGAGTGGGTCGACAAGCTCGACGCTGCGCTCAAGACACGGCTCGACAAGGCCGTGGAGGGGGCGAAGCAGGCCCTCCGCTCAGGCGCCGCGGACGAGATCTCCAAGGCACTGGAGGAGCTGCAGCAGGCCTACTCCGCGGCGGGCGCGTCGATGTACGCATCGCAGCGCGGCGCGGGTGCCCCCACCGGCGACGCCGGGCAACCGGCCGGGGCCGAGGCGGCTGGGGCGGAGAAAAAGGACAACGTGGTCGATGCGGACTACGAGATCGTGGACGATGACAAGAAGAAGTAACACCCTCTAAACGGACGAAACAGCGATGCCGGTACGCACGCGGGACTGGTTGAAGTTCGGAACTCTGGTGGCGATCGCCTTCGTCTTCGGGCTGGCGTTCGCGTCTACGCTCAACCTGCCGAAGAAGAGCGGGGCGGCGGAGACGCTGGTGGTGCCCACCCCCACCCCCTCCCCCGAGGCGGCGCCCCAGCTCTCGGCGCCGGCCCTCAAGTCGGCGGGTGATTTTCAAGACGCCTTCGTCGCGGTCGCCGAGCACGTAAAGCCGGCCGTCGTGTTCATCCGGTCTCAGCACGTCGAGCGGGGCGACAACCAGCGGCTGCCGCCGGGGTTCCAGGACTTCTTCCCGAACCTGCGCCGACGGCCGCAGGTCGAGCAGGGGTCGGGGTCGGGGTTCATCGTCTCGCCCGACGGCTACATCCTCACCAACAATCACGTGGTCGCGGGCGCCGACAAGGTGACCGTGCGCCTGTACGACAAGCGCGAGTTCACGGCGAAGGTCGTGGGCACCGATCCGAACACCGACGTCGCCGTCATCAAGATCGACGCCCGGGCTCTGCCGAGCGTCGGCTTCGGCAATTCCGACTCGGCCCGCGTGGGCGAGTGGGTCCTCGCCATCGGCAACCCGCTGGGCGAGGCGTTCGCGTTCACGGTGACCGCCGGGATCGTGAGCGCCAAGGGGCGGCTGCTCGCGGGCCTGCAGCAGACGCGCTATGCGATTCAGGACTTCATCCAGACCGACGCGGCGATCAATCCCGGCAACTCGGGGGGACCCCTGGTGAACATCCGGGGCCAGGTGATCGGCATCAACTCGGCGATCGCGAGCGAAACCGGGTTCTATGCGGGCTACGGCTTTGCCATTCCCATGAACCTCGCGCGTACCGTGATGGACCAGCTGGTGAAGACCGGGCGCGTGGAGCGTGCGGTGATGGGGGTCTCGATCCACGATGCTCGGCAGGAGGACGCCGACGCCGTGGGCCTGAAGCAGATCAGCGGCGTCGTGGTGGACAGCTACACGAGCGACGACTCGCCCGCCAGGAAGGCGGGGATCCAGCCCGGCGACGTGATCGTCGCCGTGGACGGCCAGCCGGTGGATAACACGCCGCAGCTGCAGCAGCGGGTCGCGTTCAAGAAGCCGGGAGACACGGTCGAAATCACGGTCCTCCGCCAGGGTGGCGACAAAAAGACCGTGACGGTGCGTCTCGCGCGGGCGCCGGGCGAGGCGGACAGCGAGGTCGCGGCGGTGTCGTCCAAGTCCAAGAGCGACGCGTCCAGCAAGGAGGAAATGCTCGGCATCTCGGTGGAGCCCCTCACCCAGGACGACGCGCGCGACGTCCGGCTGAAGTCGGTGCTCGAGCGGGGCGGCGGCCTGGTGGTGACGGACGTCTCACCGGACGGGCCCGCCTACCAGCGGCTGCAGTCGAGCGACGATCCCGGTGGCCCCGACATCATCATCGCGGTGAACGGCGTACCGACCCGGGCGCGCGCCGCCTTCCGCGAGGCGCTGCGCAAGGCCAAACCGGGCGACGTCGTGACGCTGCAGGTGCTGTCACGCAGTCCCGACACACCGGACGGCTGGGCCGGGCGCATCGTTCGCATCCGGGCGCGCTAAAAGTGAACTCGCGGCTCGGCACTGTCAGTGACCTGACGCCGCTTTAGCGGCAGTGCCGAGTCGCGGCTTCAGCCGCGCGTCCCAAGCGACCGGAGCATGACACTGGCCGCTACCACCTGCCATAAGACGGGAAGCACGAAGGCGGCCTGGTCCGCCTTCGTCGTTTCCGGGAATACTAGCGCGAGCCCCATCGCCACCCCGCCGGCCGCCAGGCCGCTCGTACCGAGCCAGCGCGGCAACACCTTCCCGTCGAGCAAACCCCAGGCCAAGAGACCGGTCGACAAGCCGAGCGCGAATCCCGCCACCCGCTGGGTCGTGAGCGCGAACGGATGGATCATGTCGAACAGGAACACCGCGCGCGTGGCGGTCATACCGGCGTCGGCGATCGTGAAGCTGTGCGCCAGGGACCACCCTGCTCCGCCCATGAACGCCACGGTCACCGTCCACGCGCCATAGGCGAACGTCGCCACGATCACGCCGGTGCGGACGGCGTTCTCGCCCGGAGTCGCGACGTGCATGCGCGCCAGGCCCACGAGCCCCGTAAGGGCCAGCGGGAAGCTGAACAGAAAGGTCCAGTGGATGGACCGCCACGAACCGCACTGGGCGATGATGGTGAGCTGAGCCGCACCGTCGCCCATGAGATCGGGATGCAGTACGCCCGCCACCACCGCAAGCAACGCGCCGAAAAGCAGACATAACGGGTAGACCAGGCGGGCGAGCATGCGCGCAATCTAGCCGTCGCTGGACGCCGCGCTATATATTGGCCGCATGCAGTTGTCCCGGATTCTGCGCGAAGGGTTCATCGCCGGCCTGATCGGCGCCGGGGCGGTGGCGCTCTGGTTCCTGGTGGTGGACGTGATCGCGGGCCGGCCGTTTTTCACGCCGGCCATGCTCGGCTCCGCGGTGTTCTGGGGAGTGCACGACCCCGCTCAGGTCGTCATCGAATACTCCCGCATCATCGGCTAC
>Ga0207646_10002866_pt1 | contig 20017 bp, 40 predicted proteins | sample KBSK5502metaG_FD_184343 | JGI IMG/M metagenome (GOLD analysis project Ga0207646, IMG submission 184343) | Corn, switchgrass and miscanthus rhizosphere microbial communities from Kellogg Biological Station, Michigan, USA - KBS K5-50-2 metaG... | ecosystem: Host-associated > Plants > Roots >...
CGTGATCCTTGCCCTTCGGCATCTTCAGCGAACGCTTCACGAGATTCGGTTGCACGCGGTTCTCGCTAGGCAGCTCCACGGCAAACACGTGGAAGTGCACCATGAGGATGACGCCGATGTAGAGCATGAGAATGCCGTACGTGTTGCGGCGGTGGCCTGGATACGGCTGCTCCACGACCACCTCATCGGGTCCAAGCTTCTTGAACATCTCGTACAACCAGCGCGCGAAGTGATGCAACCGTTCGCCGTGGTCTTCGCCGCGCTGCCGGTAGCGGCCATAGTCAGACAACTTCCCCCGATCGAACAAACCAAAGCCGACGGCAACGGACGAGATATCGAGCGATAACACTCGTTCCGTTTCGCGTCGGCCTGGAGTCGACGGGCGGCGCTTCGCCATGACTAGGTCACAGGACGACTTTCACCCGCTACCGCGGGTTCCGGACGTCCGGGGGCAATTGTGGGAATGATCGTTCCCAATTCGCTCACACTGGTGATCGTTGCCGTAGGCGGATGTTCGATGTTCTCGTACGCCCACTTTCCGGTACCACTGGCTACCTCGACCGCCTTCATGCCTACCGCTAGAGCCGGCCCGATGTCGTCCCGCATCGAATCCCCGATGTACCAGGAGTTCCCGACGTCGATCTGCTTGGCCGCGATGATCTGCTGCAGGTACTCCGGCGACTTGATCAGCGTGATGTACTGCTCCGTGGGATCGAAGAAGCGCTCGAAGCCGTTGATGGCGATCTTTCGCTTCTGGACTTCGTACTGGCCCTTGCTGCAGAGGAGTAGCTGCCAGCCACCATCCTTGTACGCCTGCAGCGTACTTTCCACGCCTTCGTAGGGCGTGTACGGCGCGGAAAACACATCATCGCCGATTAACCACATCGCGCGCATTTCGTCGATGTCGGGCTTCCCTCCCCGCATCGCGTCGAGCACCGCGACGGTAGCCGAGAACGACCGAGGGAACCGATCGCGCGAGAACCCCCGCTCGAGCTTGGTCGACTGCAGATCGATCGTCGTGAAGAGTTCCTTGATGATCTCCGGCTTGATGTTCGTCCGAACGCTCTGGCGACGAACGAGCTCCGCCTGCGCGCTCAGATAGTACTGCCCGCATTCAACCAGGGTGTTGTCGAGGTCGAAGATGAGGGTCGGGAGAAGGTGACTCATGCCGCCTTCTTCCGACGCTTCGCCTTGCGCGCCGGCGCAGAGATCTGCTCCACGTACTTCTTGAGCAGACGTGCCGCAGGCCCAGGCAACGGACGATTGTCGATGAGATTGCCCGACTCGTAGGCATCGACGATGATTCCGACACACGCGAGTGCATGCCCCAGATGCGGCACGCCACTGTCGTCAGCATCGCCCTCACCGTCAAACCACGCATCTAGGTGTCGCTTGGCCGCATCGATGTAGATCGACGCGATGACCGCATTCGCACGCCAGTTGTAGGGACCATACTTACGCGCGCCATCCTTCATGGCGAGCGCCTGGTAAATCGTGCTCGAGGGCGGAACGAGGGACAGCGGGACCTTCTTCATCCCGAGCAAGTCCTTCGGATTGGCCCCCAGCTTCTTTTCCTTGGTCTTGGTCGCCATGACGTCACCCTGTGATGATCAGGGACGACGTCGGTGCCGCCACAGTCGGTGCGATCTCGTCGGCTAGGACGAGCGCTGCGACGTATTCCTTCTCCGCATTCGCCAGCTGCTGCGCCGCATCCACCTGCGTCACGCCTGGCTCACCGTCCTTGGCGAAGTTCGCCAGGGTCACGTTGAGATCGAACACGGCCTTCATCCGCCGCCAGTTCTGGAAGTAGTTCTGCGCCTGCTCTTGCCGCGTCCGCAGATCCGTGAAGAGCTCCACGGCCGAATCGAAGGTGAGTCGCCCAGTGGTCTTGGCCAGCAGGTCGGAGATGCTGTCGTACTGCTTCTGCACCCGGTCGATCTCGGATGCGATGTTGAGCAGCTGCTTCTGATTGTTCGGCATCAGATTCGCCAGCGTTCGACTTGCGACGAGCTGGTCCAGCTGACTCTGGATGTCGTTAGCCGTCTGTAGGTAGGTGCCGATCTGTGTCTGCACCGATTGGATTTCTCGCAACGTCCGCCCCATGTCCCCTCCTCCCAAACCGCCCCACCACGAACGCAGACCAGCGTCCGGGCCGGACTTCCACGACTTCGATGTCGAGGTGTTTACGGTGAATACGTCGATGATCGTCGGCGCACACGGTCACGAGATTCTCAGGCGTGTGTGCGCCGCCCTGAGATCGGAAGTGCTTCCAATGATGTAGATGGAGATTCCTACTGACACCGCAGACTTGACACTGCTGATTGTCGCGTTCGAGAACCTGTCGACGCACTGCTGGTGGAACATCGCGTTCGTAGGCCTCGTGCGCCTGCAGCTTGTCTACGTCACGGATCGTCATCCAGATCTAGGTCCCCGAACTCCGTCCCGATTCCCTGCCGCGAAGACTCTTCGTTCTCGTCGAAGATCTCGCCGCATTCGAGACACTGATATGTTGAGAAGGACGCGTGAATCGGCTCTACCTCAGCCGAGCCGCACCCCGGACACTCGATGTTCATATCCCCTTTCGCGCTGCCGCGGCCTCCGTCTTGACGAACGACAAATGAGTCATAGCATGCTCGCCAGCGAGCTTAAGCGTTTGCCCGATGTGGCGACAATTGTCCGCCGTCATCTCGAGGATGCGCAGACGCTGCCGAATCTCTCGAATTCGTCCGATCAGTTTCCGGTAGTCATCGGCCTTACCGGTACTCACCGCCACCTGGTTGAGGTAGGCATCCAACAGTTTCAGCGACTTCGTTGCCGAGGCGGGAGCCGGATTGGTTCGCAGCAGCTCTTGCTCGAAGTCATCGAGCGCCGCTTCCGCCTGTTCCAGCGCCACCTTCGCCTGCCCGATTCGCTTGTTGGTCGCCACCAGACGCTGAGTAATCCGTATCGCCGCATTCACCCACCGAATCACGCAGTTATTGAGCGTGACCGGATTCGTGTATTCCGGCTGCTCGCCAGGATCCGCATCCCAGTCGTAGGTCGGATAGGTGGGAACAAGCAGCTCATCCCAGGAGCTTGCGGAGGACTTCTTCGGTTCTTTGGCCATACCACTCTAGACCCTCAAAAACCCGAAAACCTGACAGTCTAGGGGTCGTCCAGCCACGTGGTCGCCTTGCAATCGAGGCACAGGTAGTGCCGCGGCTCGGTATAGTCGGGAAGCGCACGAACCCGCTGGGAGAGACAGGCGAGGCAGAGGGGGAGATCGAGCTCCACCCAGACGATCTCTTCGATGTCCAGATTACGGCAGTGTTTGCACTTTCGGATCAGAAAGCGCTCCCAAATACCCGGCTCCACCTGCGACCAGCCAAGTCCGACCACTCGCCACCCGGCCTCCCCACACTCCGGGGTCCGTGCCTTCTTCACGCCGCCTCCTTCAGCCAACAATCGACCACCCCGTTGGTCCCCTTCGGAAACTCGGCCTTCACCGGCACGTGCTTGATGTACTTCCGGCCGGCCTCCTCCATGAGGTGCTTGGCCACCTCGGCGAACTCCACCGCCTGATCCTCACGCACCTCCCAGACGATCTCGTCGTGCACAAGATCGACGATGTGGGCATCCCATTCGCGTTTGTCGATTTCCGCCTGCACCATCACGGCGGCAAGCTTGGTGATCGTCGCCGAGCATCCTTGAATCGGTGCATTCGGTCCTTCGGTATAGACCTTCCGATACTTCGGCCGGAAGAACCGCTTCCGACCGCACGGTGCCTCGACGTACGTGACCAAATCCCCGAGGTACGGATCGAAGAACTTGCGAGCGGATGAGCTTTCTGAATCGCCCATCGCCTGGCAGAGCTCCTGGTACTCACGGATCTTCTCGCACTTCTCGAGAAAGCCTCGATGCAGCTCCTTCACGTATTCCTCGTCCGGCAACGGCACCTTCCCGGACATGATTTCCTTCTCGAGCGCGAGGATGAGCCGGTTCCGCAGCTTGTACCATCCCATCCGGTAGGCGAGTGCGAGCACGATGGTCTTGAAGACCTGCCGGAGGACCTTGCCTTCTTCGGTCTTCTTGTCGGGATAGGTCCCCGTCATCGCTTCGGCAACGCGGCAGTAGATGTCATCATCATCGAGGAACGTCGTGACGTAGACGGGATCGAGTGAGACCTCCGCCGACAACCGCGGCTCGATCTGGCTGTAGTCGGCGATAACGTACTTGTAACCCTTCGCCGGCTTGAAGCAGGCCCGGTAGCGAGCATCCCGCGGAATGTTCTGACTGTTGGGCTGCGTACTGAGTCGGCCTGTCGACGCAATCAGCTGATGGAACATCGGATGAATGCGCCGCGTACGTTTATTGACGTGCTTGTTGATGAACTCGATGCCGAAACTGTCCGCCCGCTGACTCTGCTCGGCATACTCGATGAGCAGATCCACCAGCTCCGCTGGCAGCTGCTGCTTGATCTTGCTCAGCTTGAGCACGTCCTTGTTGGCACTGATCAGGATGCAGTGCTTCGATTCATCGATCACTCGCTCCGGCACATCGTCCCATTCGATCTTCTTTTTCTTGTTCTTCCGCTGCAGCCAATCAAACCAGCCCTGGCCGTACTCCTTCTTCAGCTCGAGCACCCGCTTCGCCGACGTCACAACCTCCACCGGCCAACCGGTCGTCTTGCAGTAACTTGCGAGAGCCCAGCGAATGTGTGCCGGCGAGTCGTAGTTGAGGGGTTTCCCCGTTCGAAAGGTCGGACGCTCTCCCGCAAAGAACTCGTTCTGACCCGATAGGCCCGTGAAGTGCTCGTCCAACTTCTTCTCGGCCGTCGCCCGCCGCTGTTGCGCCTCCTGCCACAACTGCCGCCAAGCACCCTGATCCAGGAACATGCCAGTCAATCGTGCATCGGCGAGAATCGGGATCAGCGCAAACTCGATGTCTAGGATATGCCCCAACCCACGCTCATCGATCTCCCGGCGTTGCTTCTTGGCGATGAAGAACGGCAACAGCGTATCTTCGGCAGCATACGTAATCTGACGCTCGCTATGCTCGCCCGGCGGCGTGGTGAAGAAACTGGTGCGAAGCTCCTTGTCCTTGTCGATGTCCAGTCCGTGAAGGTGTCGACGTGCCAGCTTCGCCATCGACGTGGCGCCGTACGCGGTATACCTGGAAGTCTCTGCGCCTTCCTCCTTCGCCCCTTCCTTTTCCGGAAATAGACCGGCGCGCAACAGCAACTCGGCAATCTGAATGTCAGCCACGTTCTTCAGACGGACACCGTAATTGTGCTGGAGAAATTCGCATTCAAATTCGATGTTCATGCCGAGCTTCATCAGCGCCGGCGATTCGAGTAGCTTTAGTAGCGGCGCGAGCGCTTCGGCAGACACACACCGTACGTCGATGACATAGGCGCACGGATGATCGCCCTTGGGATAGCCTAGCTGCAGCGTGGCGAGACCACAGTAGAACGGGTGGGGATCCGAGCGCTTCTTGTCGAGCTTGTCCGTCTCAAGGTCGAGACCGACGGCCGGAAGCCCCCGAAGCCACTCAACAATCGCCGGCACCTCGTCATCCGAGGTGACGTAGTACAGATCGTAGTCGAGTGTCTTGGTTGGACTGTACCGGACCTGCCCGAGGTAGTGCCTCGGTTCTGCTGCTGTTGCCACCACCCCACCCCTCCCCGCCTACTGCCCGAAAATCGTCTTCGCTTCGCGTTCCTCGGACGTGGCCTGCTCGTTTTCATCCCACCGCGAGAACTGTTGCTGCAGAAAGAACTTGAAGCTCATGTTGGCTTCGGACTCACGCTGCTTCACTACGGTGATGGATCGGGGGGCGATCGCGCCCTGCGCCCGATCGCCGGTGATGATCAACCCGACGTCCATATCCGACTCAATGCGACCGGTGCCCTTGAACCAGTTGATCTGCGGACTGTCATTCCCTTCCATCTCGCGCTTTAGCTGCGAAAAGACGACCACCGGATGCTCCAGGATCTTCGCCGTGAACTTGAAGTCACCGGACAACCGCGACAGCCTGGCATACTCGGTATCGTCACCGGGCATCTTAGAACCAAACTGGAGGTAGTCGAAGAAGATGACGTAGTCGCTGTCGAGTGGGATTCGCCGCGACAGCATCACGGTCTCTACTTGTGCCAACACCGTATTCGCATCGAGCGCAGTGTAGTTCTCGTAGATTGGCAGTTCCGCAAGTTCTGCTGCTGCCTGCTCCACGCGCTCCCACTCTTCCGACGTCATACGCCCCTGACGCTCGCCGCGGAGGGCTCGCGAATCGACTTCTGCCGCTCGCGCGATGAGACGCTGACGTAACGACGTCCGACCCGTCTCGGCCGAGAAGACGAAGGCGTGTACACCAGCCCGAGCAAGACGAATCACCCCGTCAACCATGAAGGCCGTTTTCCCGAGCGACTGCATACCGCCGACAACGGTCATCTCGCTCCCACGCAGCCGAACGAAATCGTCGAGGCCCGGAAACCCCCAGGGCACACCACTCGAGATTTCGCGGGCGTCGAGCTGACGAATGCGCGCCACATCATCCTCGAACGGCCCGACATGGACCATATCCTCCTGCGACCCCGCCATGAGATCGGCGATCGTCTTCTTCGCTTCGTGGTACGGCGCCTTTCCGTTATGCTTGGTCCCCACGATCTCCGGAAAGTTCTCGGTGAGCCATCCATACCCCACCGGTGGATTCTTCAGCGCCTGCTCGTACTTGGAGTCAACCTCGCCGGGCGTGTAGTTCTTGTAGTCTCGGCTGATGAGGTGCGCGAGATCCAACCCGTACTTGAATGCCGTGCACTGTCCGATGGCGGGATACCACAACGGTTCCGGCAACGTACGCCGATTGACCCAGGCATAGTGCATAAACGGACAACCGTACTTAGAGATCATTTTCAGCGCGCCCAGGAGCGGCTTCTCGGGACGGTAGTCCGTCGCCGGGTCTCCAATCTCGATCACCCCGCGAACACGCCTGGGCTCCTTCGCCGCTGCTTCAGCCGCAAGGGCTTCGACCACCGCCGGCGCGTTCTTGCGTACACTGGCTACAAACGCCCGCGCAGGTATCGGGTCCTGCGTATCTGGATCAAGAAACGTGGAGTTCCCGTTCGCCGCTCCGTTGAAGTACGGCAGCGCAATCAGGTTCCCGAACTTCTTCTCTCCGCTGAGTTCGTCCTGAACCGGAAATAGCCGATCGCGACTGGTAAAGATCGTGTGGTCGGTGAGCAGCGGCTTGAGCGCGAGTCGTACCGTCCGTGCCGGCAGTGGCTTGTCCAAAAACCCCCACACGTGCACGCCGTTGCCAGACCGGCTCCGCTCGAGATATACGTGCAGTCCAGCGGTCTCAAATGCTTCGGCCTGCAGCTTGGCCGCCTCCCAGGCAATCGGAAACGGATCCGGTACCGTATTTCCCTTAGCATCTTTCGGTGCGTCGAAGTCAACTGCAAACCAATGAACGGTGTTATCGGTGAGGACAGGATAGACTCCGACGGTCAGCTCGCCCTTGAGGTGGTTAGCAAGCACTTCGCGAGTCAGTTCTTCTTCGACGGTCCGATACCGGTTCTTCTCCGGCTTGTGCGGATCCGGATAGCCTTCGGCATACACATCTCGCCGGCCAGCAAACAGCTCGTCGAATACACGAACGAAGCTCATACGTAGGTCGCGACAAGCGTTGCCGGAGCGCGTTCGCCACGGAGCGTCTGCAGGGCCAGCGGAATCAGCCAGCGCACGTTGGGCACGATGCTCGGCGGCAACGCTGCCACGTTCGCCACGATGATTTCCTCGTCAGTCGTTGTGGCCCCGTCAGTCGGGGTACCAATCGCGGCAAAGACGAAGATCCGACCGTTAGGCGTATCAAGCCGGGCTACCGCTTCCCACTCACCGGTGTCCCAACGCGTAACCAGGCCCGACTCCTCCAAGCACTCCCGCTCCATGGTCTGCAACGGACTCTCGCCGGGTTCGATCTTGCCCCCGACGCCGTTGTAAAGCCCCCGCATCCATTCCGGGCGCTGCTTGAGAATCAGCATCACCAGGTTGAGGGTGGGGTCGACGAGGTAGCCGACGACCTTGTCAGTCATGATGCCGTCTCCTCGAGCACGCGACGGGCGCGTCGGAGCGCTCCAACGGTAATCGACTCGCCAGGGTTAGCGCTCGGTACATAGTCGTCAGACCACAGCGCGGTTAGATCAACATCTGCGAATGGCTGTAGCGCCTCCCGCAGCGCGTTGACCTGGCGACGATCCCTCAGGTGCCACTCGCGATAGGTGTCGAGCTTCTTCTCCGCGTCTTCCAGCGCCGTAAACACGCGCTTGATCATGGCGTAGGGATCGTAGTTCCGACGCTGCTCCCACTCCGCTTCCAGCGTTTCCAGCGTATCTGTCATGACCTGGTCCAGTCGAGCTTGTCAGCGACCCACGCGTGATCGAGGACGGCGGCGCGCAAGTCCCGAAGGTGATTCTGAACGAGCGCGTACTTGTCGAGGAGTGTCATATCCGGGTGAACTCCCTCTTCGGGCGGCACGGTATCGTCTGTCACCGCTTGAATGAGGTCCTCGAGCTCCGCCTGCGTCGCGTCCACCCAGGACACGAACCGCTGATGAGCATCCTCCGGTGGTTTATGCAGTCGTAGCGTTTGGCGAGACTTCATACGACCTCGACCGGCCCACCGAACAGGGCGGCAACGGGTCCGTCCCGTTCGTCAAGCAACTCACGGATCGTTTCGATAAGTTTGTCCGCAGTTGTTACATGCACCGCGTAGGTGAGTTCGGCCGAGTACCGACGAAGATGCACATTCTCTACGCCAGCGATTCCCTCCAGGACATCGTACAACTCACGGTCGGAATGCTTCGGGAGGGTCTTCGTCCATCTCAGAACTACCGTGGACGTATTGTGATTGGACAAGACTTCGATCTGCGTGGTAGACATCGGTGCTCCTTTCAGGGACATGCCTCTACAGGTACGCGGGAAAAACCGAAAACCTGACAACCTCACTCGATGAACACACGGAAACCCTCTGACCGTTCTTTCAGCCGGCGTCCGAACTGCGCGCCATACAGTTCGCCGAGGCGATCGAACTCCTCATCAGCGGGAAGCGCGACGTTTGCAGTCCACAGCGTCGGAAGCAGCGCGTTGTACCGTGTGGCGAGGATTCCTCGGATGATCTCAGCGCCGAAGGAAGTGGGTTTCACCTGCGCAAAGTCATCCATGACTAGGAATGGCACGCGCTTCCACCGTTCGATGACACCGAGCGTCCCCTTCCCGTACTTGTTCATGTCGAGTTCGAGCAGGGCCATGGTGCAGTCAACAAACTCGACAGCAAGATTGCCACGCTCAAAGACGGCACGTGCAATGACCGCGGAGGCTCTGGTTTTGTAGGTGCCGGCTCGTCCGATGAACAGCGGAGCGATACCCTGCGTGGCCACCTCCCCAAAACGTGTGAGATAATCGCGTGTCACCTGCTTGATACGAGATTTGGGCAGCTGCTCGTAGGTTGCCGTCTCGAGTCCACGAGGCAGATCCAGTGTATACCGCGGAATCGCCCGCCACTCCACCGGAATCGCCATTAACCTCTCTCCTTGATCGGTCGATCACTGGCCAGCAAAGATTTGTCGTATCGCGGATCCCCCTGCGGACGCTCCCAGGATCCAAACGTTTCCACAAAACGCTTGAGCGAAACGAACCGAGCGGGGGTTACCGCCATAAAATTCCTAAGATGGGCCACCACTCGATCAGCACCGTGCTTCTCGTCTAGGGGCTTGATGTATTCGGCAAGCTGACCAGCTGGAGGTTCACCGCCGTAGACTTCGATCCAGGCGTCCCAGTACGGAGTCATCCACGTGACTCGACTGGGTTTGGTCTTTGCCTTTCGTTTCCGCTTACCCTTTTTGGATTTCTCCGCCGCCGAAGGCGCCGGTTTTGTCTCTTCCGTCTCTTCTGTCTGTAAGTCTTCTGTGGTTCTCCCTTGCGTTCGGCTTTGCGTTCTTTCTTGCGTTCGCTCTTGTGTAAGGTCGGCGCTACCGCTCGGTTGGTAAGTCTCATAATTCACAAAGAGATAGACAGCCGGTTCGGTGTTCTCCTTTGCGTTCTCCTTTGCGTTCTCCCTCGCGTTCTGCCTTGTGTCAACCCGTTTGAGCGTACCGTCAGCTACCCAACCAGCCAGGTCCTCCCACACCTGCGAGTGACTAACTCCCCATCGCGATGCGAGATAGCGGCACGAGGCCAGAACCTCTCCTCGTTCCAGGGTGATGGGAACGACTCGGCGCCCCAGCCGCACTTTTGCGACATGGGTCTTCCACGCTGCCAGGTGGATCAGATCCGCCAATCGTGCGCCCTTGTGAAATCTTTCTCCCGTGAGCCAGCGGGGAGAGTTGAAGAGCGTGTTAAGTAGTGCGGTAAAGCCGCCGTTGCGGGGACTCATGGGTTCTTCAGGACTCCGGCTTGGCTACCAGCCCTTCGATCGCCTTGGTCTTCTGGAAGCGTCGGAGCTGCTTACGGAACCTCACGAACCGCCGGCCGCTGATGGGCGACAGCATGCGACGGAGATCGCGGGCGGGGTTGTGGGCCTCGCCTGAGTTGATCACGAACGTCTCGTCGGTTTCGTCGACCTTTTGCAGGCCTTTCACGGCGTGATACTTCGCGCCCTTCTCGATCTCGAGCTCCTTGATACGCTGCTTGAAGCGCTCTACAGCGAGCGCCTTGGAGTCGATGAGCGCTCCGTCTGCATCGACCTTGGCAGTCTGTTCGACCATAGGAATGACGGCACTCATCAGGCCCCCGCGGCCAGGAACGCCTGGAGAGCCTTCTGGAGGTACGCCTCGACGACGATCTCCTCTGAGAGCGTCAGCTTGATGGACCGGTGCCAGTCCTTGGACTTGGACACTCGAATGAAGCTGCCGTCCGCGGCGAACTTGAGGTCGATCGCGGTAGTGTCCTTCTCGAACTTGTGAAACAGGCCGACGGTGGTTCCCTCGGTGTCGTTCTTGGCGCGGATCCCTTCGGGTACCTTCTTGCCGATGATACGCACCGTTCGAAGGGCAAGCAGAATCGCGCTGATGTCGGGGATGCCGAGCTTGGCGGTGAGACGGGAATCCTCCTGCCACCCGAATCGGGCGTAGCCGTCCTCGCCCTTGCCGGTCTGCGCTGCCAGCTCGAGGTAGAGACCACCCTCGACCTTGTGGACGAAGCCCTTCTCGTTGAAGCTCGGAGTCAGCCGCAGATCGAGCTTGAGGGCCGCGCCGGATCCATCCTGACGCGGTTTGTAGACGTACATCGCTTCTGGCGAGAACAACGCCAGCTGCGACGTGCGCACAACCGCGGTCACCTGGTCTCGAATGGCGTCTAAACGGGCGAAGATCTCGGCGCTGGAGATTTTCGCTGGTGGAGCAGCTGGAGTGGGTGGCATTGAGCCTCCGAAGGGTTCATAGACCAACAAACACGCATAGCCTGACGTCTAGACCCGTAAAAATCCTAGAACCTGACAGGGTCTTAGCGTCATTTCTTGGTGGATCAGGTGATGCGAACCGCTACGGCGAGAGACTTCGACGATTCGAAGTGATTCGCGGGGTTACTGTGACGTTTCTTGTCCTATTCCTGCGTTTGTGACGGATTCTGTCAGGGCCCTTTCAACCTCGTTTAGCACCCCTTGAATGCCGTTTCGGAACTGTTTCAGTCGATCTCGGAGTCTGGTGTGCTCATCGCGAAGCACCATCTGCACGGCCTCGCCGATTCGATCTGCGTTCCACGCGTCGATGCGCACACCGCTGGCTTTCTCGAACGCGGCGATCGCATCCTGCAGCCGCTTCACCTCTGCGGCGCGACTCTCGAGTTGGTGCTTCGACACTCGCTCTGCATGGTCACATCCACGATTGTACTCGGCAAGCAACACCTTGTCGGTATGCTGCTTCTGCTTCTGCTCCTCATGGAAGTGACGGATCAAGACGGACACGAACTTCCGATCCAGCGGCAGCGCATCGGGTAACTTCGGCGCTTGCTTGGCGACCTTGAGGCCCTCGCCACTTGCGACGAGCAGTCCCCATGGTTCCGGAAGCTCCCCCTCTTTGACGAACTCTTTTTCGGGTGCCACGAGCCACCAGCGATCACAGTACAGCCCGATTTCCTCAGCTTTCGCGGGGTTCTTGAGCTCGCGCAGCCAGTCACGCCGATCGACTTTGATCTCGAAACCATGAAACTCGAGACCGCGGGTACTCCACAGGTTGAGTGCCATGGCGTCCGCATAGCGTACACCACGTTTGGTCGGCCGATACACCTGCTCGAAGAACGCCCACTCAGGCCAGGCGTACCTGACCGCGAGTCGCTTGCACAGATCCTGCGCGTGCATCTAGTTCAGCGCCTGCCCCGCGAGTTCGGCGATCGTTGGGTCGTCGGTGAGATCCCGTGCAAGCGCGAAATACCTCTCGGCCTTGTGATCACCCTGCGCTTTCAACGCCGCGCCGATGTTATAGCAGATCTCGCCAGCAAACGTCATGCTTGGAGCGAATGGCAACACCGTGTTGAAGTGTTCGATTGCTGCCGTGTTATTGCCCAGAATCGATTCCGTGATGCCCAGGTAGTAACGCGCGTGGAAGAAGTCTGGCGTCGCTGCAACGATATCTGCCAGCGTGTCGCGTGCGACGGTGACGGCCGCTTTGCGGTCCTCTTCGGACTCGAAGGGCACGTTGATCGGGCCCATGATCTCGGCCAGTTTCAGCATTGGGTTGGCGGTCATGTTCCTCCTTAGGGTCCCGTAACAGCCTTGGCAATCACCAAGCCCATGGCACCGATGAACCCAAGGCTGAGAATTGCAAGTCCCGATACAGCAAGTCGGTTTGAGTTGCGGTAATCTGCTGCAGCGATCAGAAAGAGACCGATGCATTCGAGTGCAATCGCGAGACCGAAGTAGTGGAGCAGCGTCATCGTTTCTTCTCCAACAGCTTGTTCGCCCACCACAGCGGGGGCTGACGCCATTGGTCGACGTTGAACTCATACGCTCCCAGAATGCGTCCCTTGCGATAGAGCACCCACCAGCCACCGGTTGCCTTACCGTCGAGTGCCGGCCGAATGACTCTGGCAAGTACCACCCCGGTTGCACCCCACACGGCGTCTGCCGGCGGGAAGCGCCGTTTGGGTAATCGCACCCACTTCATCTCAGAAGATCCAGCTACGGAAGGCGATCATCGTTCCTTCCACCGCCGCCACCGCACCACTGCACGACGAAACGTTTGACGCCACTCACGCGGACCATTCGCGAGAACGAATCCGGTAATGAGTCCCAGCACCCACAGCGTGATGCCGACGGAAACCGGCGGCTCACGGAGTCCGCTCACGTCGCCTTAACGTCAGCCAGGGCCAGCACGTTCGACAGCGATACTACGTCTGACCAGGCGACCAGTGTCGGACTGCGGGATGCCCACGGGCCAAACGGCGGCTCGAGCTTGATCCCCACCCAGGACATGCCCCAGGGGAGTTCTTTACGATGCGTGATCAGTCCGAGCGTACCTTGCGAACAGCGCGCCACCTGGCCGATCAGGTCAAAGTCATGATCTGGCATTGTCCTCCTTCGTCTCGTTGAGAACCTGCTCGCTAATCGTGAGCGCCTCGGCGAGATCTCCTGAGATGTTTCCGAAAATACGCACTTCACTGATGAGGCACGTGAGCTTGCGGCGTAGCTTGGCGATGTCCTGGGCATGCAGAACGTGTTTGGTGAGTAGCCACCATACCAAATCACCCACATCCGGGAGCACGTCGTCGCGTCCTGTCGCTTCTCGCCAGAGCGCCGTGCCGCGTCGGATCGCGCTGTGATACAGCTCGAACGATTGCTTCCACTCAGCCACTTCCGCCGCGAGCAGAACGTTCGCCGTCGTCAACGCGTCGATCTCGCGAAGCAGCATGTGCACTTGAGTGCTGGTGATCGTCGCCATGTAGTCGGTAGCGTAGAAATCACCTAGATCTTTCCCGAGGCGAGCACGTAGCTCTGCCAGCTGTTCCGGTGTGAGTCGCTCGCTCATGGTGCAGTCTCCGCGAGGACACCTGCCGCCTTCTCGACCATAGCAGGGGTGATTTCCCCGATGTATTCGTAGTCCGGCCCGAACGCATCCACGAACGGCTCTAGTACCGCTCGAAGTTTGCTGATGTGAGTCATCAGTCGGTCGTGATAGCCGCAGTCGCAGCCGTTTTCGGAGGGACAGCCGACAGCGTGTCCGTCCTGGTCAGATCGAAGAGGCCTACTCATGTGGTCGCGTCCTCCGATCGCAGGATGCCAAATGCGTCTCGACCTGGTACGGCTGCCACTGGCGATTGCAGCACACGCACTCGTAGTACGCGATCGAGTCGTCGTGGAGCTTGACCACTTTCACGTACCAGCCGAGTTCGTTCACATGCTCCTCGCTTGCGGATAGTCGCCCCATCCGTCCGCGCACTTGTCGATGTGACGAGACTTGCAATAGGGACAAGTCTCCGGTGGAGCAGCGATCTGCGTCATCCCGATAATGCCGAAAGCAGCATTCCAGCGGTGCTTGCAGTCCAGGCACTCTTGCTGAAACTGGATGTAGCTCATCGCTCGGTCGCCCATCCCGTGTGTTCTTGGTACGGTCGCAGTGTGCGTGTACGGGCGACGCCGGAGGAGCGCTTCGCGCACTTGCACGTATGCCACTCATCCACCATCACCGTGCCACCCACCGGACCGGCGTACTGCACGCGGTTGGGTACGGTCAGCGGATGTCTGCGGAGAGCACAGCCAAGTTCGATCCATCGCAGCTGAAGCCATCTCATCGACAGCAGCCCCCGCCCTGTCCGTTGCAGGAGCAGGAACAACCAGACTCCTCGCCCAGGGCAAGCCGAATGTGTTCATCCGCCTCATCGGCGATGCCCATCGCAGACGTATCCCCGCCGCGGACATTTGCCCGATGCTTGAGTCGTCGGAGGTACCCGCGCTGCTCGGTCAACGCCTGTCGCAACCGGTCGTTATCAGCAGTGAGTAATCGATTCGCTCGGTTGTACTCGTCGTGTCCGCGGGCAAGACGAACAACCTCGGCCCTTTCTGTGAGAGCCGCCGCGAACAGTCGCTCGATGAACGTGACTTCCCAATGCTCCGTGGGAAGTTTCTTGAGGTGATGCAACTCGACGCGCTGCTCCCACTCTGCCAGCAGCTCCTTGAGGTCGCTCATGGTAGCCATCCGGTTCCGTTGCAGGGACAGGGTTTCTCGTCCTTCGACAGCCATCCCAGCCAGTTGTCCATGTCCAGGCGTCCGCGGTGGACCGAACACTTTACCGTCCGCACCTTCTCTCCGCGGTACAGCAGCCGCCACAGCAGTGCTGACTTGCGAATGTCGGTGATGATCGTTGTCAGATACTCGTAGTAGCGAGAACCTTGTGGACCCCCGACCCACGTCGCGCGAACACCAAAGTCGACTAGTCGCCGCGCCCGCTTCCTGAATGGCTCCTTCTGTGCGTCAGTTGCGTGTGGCCAGTTGAGGATCGGCATCGGGCCGAGATGGGTCTGCGACAGTCGCCGCGCGATCTCCTCTACCTGCAACTCCGCAGTGTTCTCTTCCCGATTCAGTTCTTCCATGCAGTAGGCCCACGCCGTGATCGAGTCGCAGACCTTGCTCAGTGGCAATACCGGCTCCCCGCCGAAGTACGTACTCAGCTCAGCCAGCTCCGCCTTCTTCGCGCCGATCTTGCAGTCGCGGCAGCGGCCTTTCCCTGCTTCACGTTCTTCGGGTGCGAAGACCCACACGTGGCTTCCGCACGAGACACACTTCGGATCGGGGTTGAGTGAGCTCACGGTTCCCCGGTTGCATCTGCGACGTGTTCGCTGAGCCGCGCAACTGCCGCTGCGCGGGCTTCTTCAAACGTCCATCCCAACCCACAGGCGCCGACAATCACGAGGTCGTCGACCATGTCGTAGCTCGGCCATCGAGGATCTGTCTCTGGTGTGAGTGCTGGGTTAAAGTCCCATGACTCCTCTCCGTCAATGATCCAGTAGCGCCACGCCCCGGCACGGCTAGGGTTGAGTGGTAGTTCGCGCAGGTGGGGTGGAGTCAACGACGGTTCCGCAGACGTTTTCCATCTTTCTGCCGCTGCCCGATCCGTGAAGATTGCGATGAGTTGATCGATCTCATGATCTGCGGTCAGCGCAAGCCAGGCTTTGGTCGTGAGCTGCGAATACAGCTCCTTGTACGCGTCTTCCCACATGCGAGCTTCGATCTCGGTTGCAGCAGCCATGCGAGCACCGACGTCGCCCCAGCTGCCGACTCCGATACCCGACTCCGCAATCGCTTCTCCGATATCGAGACCGACTTGCTCCGGTGTTCTCACAGCAGCTTCCTTCGCTCGCGGAAGAGATCTTCCACCGCGCGATGAATCGCGTACGGATCGTTCAGTGCATCCTGCTGGCGATAGATCTTGAGCACCCACTCCGCTTCGGCGTCCGACAGCAAATCGGTTAAGCGCGGAATGCTCTCGAGCAGATACCGAATGTCCTGCTGTGCCTGCGCCATCGCGATGGTGGGTGTATCCCCCGGTTCGTGATAGTCATTTGCCAGCGAGCGCTTGATGTCGTCGAGGCGGCTCATGAGCGACCAAAGACCTTATCGCTCAGCCAGAGCAGGCCGATACCAAGCAGCAGAAATGGGAGCGCGAGCAGCTCCAACGGGGTGAACGCGTAGTCATTCGTCACCGGCAGATATACTCCCAGTAGTAGAGCATCAGCACCGAGCCGATGACGCCAATCGTAGCCCCAAACGCACATCCCCACGCCCAGCCGCGGATCCAGTTGGTGCGAGCTTGCTGCGCGAGTTGCGCAAAGTCCCACGCGGTATAGGCACTCATTGAAGTGATCCCCAGATGAACAGCGTGAGCAGAGTTAACGCGACGCCAGTGATGAATCCCACAGCAGTGCCAAGCTCAAGACCACTTCGCCAGCGAAGCCGCAGCGCCTGCTTCATGCGGTTGTATTCTTCGCGGGAGTAGTTCATCGGGGGTTGCGCGACAGACTCGCGATCGTCTTGAGTCCTTCGTGCCACTGAAACGCACCGTGGATCTGTCCATGGACAGCCGAGTTCTCGGCCAGCTCGGATACCTCTACCAATCGGCGCGCCGCGATAGTGTGTTTGTTCGCCCAGTACTTGGACAGCACCTCGTTGGCTTCGGCAGCCCGCGTCAGATCGATCACGGCATACACGAATCGCTCTAGGTTCAAACGGGACACGTTTGCACCCGGCGCATTGATCGCCACGAGCCAGCCTTCGGCCTCTGCGCGCAACTCAGCTGGGGTCATTGGGCAGGCTCGGCCTTGTCGCTTGCAGGCGTGATCGCACTGAGGACACCGTAGAGGATGATGACGGCGATCCAGCTCTTGAAGCTGTATTCGATTCCGGTTCCGAAGAGCGTGTTGATAGACCACACGACGGCAAACGGACCGATGATGGCGATGAAGGTTTGGAGAAAACATCCCAGCAGCCAGCTCATTACCGGGCCTCCCATCGCCACCGTGCGTCCCATTGCCAGTGAAACCAGAACTGACCGTCGTTGACTCCGCACTCGCTTCGCGGCGCGCTGGCGTCGAGCAGCACAAGCGATCCGCCGCTTGGTAGCGAAAGGCGTTGGGGGAGTCCGGGGGCGTAGGCATCGCGAGTCAGCACCGCCGTCCAGAGCAAGGTCTCGTGAGGCCGGCGATACCCTATGAACGCACGGATGGAGTCGTAGCCGGGGCCCCAGGGGTTGCGATCGCTCCACGCACATGCTCCGGATTCAACCGGCCCCACCGGTGCTTTCTGTCCGCTGGGATAGCCGTGGACGTACGCGTACAACGAGTCGCCGCGGGGCGTTGTCCAAAACAGGCCGCCCGTGTCGACGGCAATGAGCGTGGAAAACGTCTGTTGTGCGTGTGCGGAGCTTGCCAGTAAAACCAACGCCAACCACATCCACCGCATGGGCCCTCCTAGGGGTACCACAGAGGACCCGCGAAAACCGAAAAACCTGACAGTCCTACTTAACGCGATGCAGGAGGTCTAGTGGGATGTCGTGTACTGGTTCGATATCGGTTGTGCTTTTCACGAGTTTCCGGCAACCGCCCATACGGGTGTCCGGTGGAATGTCCTTCACATTGATCCAGAAGACCCCATCGGTGAACTTCAGGACGAAGAATCCTGGGACCCGCAGACCTGCCGACCAGCTGAGAAGCCAGTCGTACTTGCGGTCGTTACACCAAGCGGTTGGATAGCGTTCGAGCGGGTGAGGGCGACACTTGACCTCCACGACAGCACTTGGCCGCTCGTGGCGGTTCACTACAAAGTCGACCGGGGACAGTCGTCCCATGTCTTTGAACAGACAGTTCCAGGGACGCTCTAGGTAATCTGCTACCTCGAGCTTCTGTTGATGATCTTCTTCGGTTTCGTAAACCAGCGTACCGTCGGTATGAACGCGCGACGTCCGGTTGTAGTAACTCCCACCCACCCCACCCCTCCCAGCTACGTCTTCGGCAGTTTTGCGTCGAAGTCGCTAACTCTGATCCCGATCAACGCCGGACAATCGTTGTCGTTACAGCGGACAATCATGTAGGGATACCGCAGACGGGCTCGGGTCACCGGATGCCAGATGACGTAGGTAGCTGAGATCGGACCCCAGGCAGTGTTCCACGATTCGTTCCGCGCGTGGTACACCGCTCGACAGGCCTTTCTATGCCCGATGAATCGTCGGGTGGGAAACCTCACCGGCCCCTCACAAGAAACCACAGTCGGCGCCACCATACACACTTACACGGCTGGATGAGATTCATGTCGATGACGGTCACTGTGCGCGTCCGCCAGTGATGTCGAAGCCACCTCACTGCGAAGTATCCAAGTCGTTGCGGGGTGTGCGATCTACTCCCCCTACCCCCGTCAGGATCCCTCGTACGCTTTCGAGGGCACGGCGACCCCAACTGAGCGCTCGCTTGTCGCGTGCATCGAGGGTACAGCACGCACCCTCATGTGACTCGAGTCGCTGAATGAGGCCTCGCATATCACACAACGCTTGTTCGCACTCCTGGAGGATTCGGCGGGGGACCACCACAGGCGTCTCATCCCAGACCGGGTCTTTCCAGCTCATGGGGCCAGAGCCTCGGTCTCCGCCAACACGCGACGGGCGCTTGCAGCCCAGAGTGACCACTCCGTTCCGTCGATGTATTTCTGTTTGGCGTGCGAATCGACCGCCCATTCAAGCGCTCCCCGCAGCGCGGCGACGTGGGCCTCAGCTTTCTCAAGGTCGGCCACGTTCGACTCACAGCTTGAGCGCCATTCATCCCGTTCCCGCTCCGCCGCTTCCAGCGCAGCGAGGAGCGTCAATCCCAAGCGTGTAGCTTCACAAGCCGGTTCTGTACAAGGACTGTCCCCGCAAGCGTTGAGTACGTTTAGCCGCGCCTTCACGGCTTGTAGATCGAGCGGGGTGTTCATGGTTGCCGTAGGGTGTCGATGCACGCGTGCAGTGCGTCGTGAAACGCTGCCACCGCGCGGTCACGCGCCTCGAGCGCTTCTGTTGCAGCGTCGGCTCGCTGACGCTCGTGCCTGAGCGCGAGTGTGAGATCGCCCGTTGCGCCTCGACCACTCTTGTAGGCGACGCCTGCAACCCAAAGCGTGACCAGAAACCAAATGAGGCGCGCGGTCACAGCAGATCTCGCAGATCTACCTTGGCCCACAGCACATCCAGGTTGTGCTCCATTTCCCGAAGCCGCACTTCACCCGCGTCGTACCCGTAGTGCTTTTCGTCTTCGAGCATACCACAGCTCTCACACACCAGTAGCTCGACGACATGCGCCAACTCGCGCCCGTGGGAGTACTCGACAGTCTCGTATCGAACGACTTCGGCTTTCAGGCGATGGCGCATTAGAACCTCTTGTGCGGTCGCCGCCAGATGCACGGCCAGTATTCTCCGCGATGAACTGCGTCCGACACCATGCCCGTGACTTCGCAAGCGTAGCCGGCACTCGAAATAAGCCAGTAGATCGGGCCCCACTGGTCGTCGCCGGGGCGGAAATACGGTTCCCAGCCCGGA
>Ga0207646_10002870_pt1 | contig 20003 bp, 19 predicted proteins | sample KBSK5502metaG_FD_184343 | JGI IMG/M metagenome (GOLD analysis project Ga0207646, IMG submission 184343) | Corn, switchgrass and miscanthus rhizosphere microbial communities from Kellogg Biological Station, Michigan, USA - KBS K5-50-2 metaG... | ecosystem: Host-associated > Plants > Roots >...
AAACGACCGGATCTAGTCCCGATGTCGGTTCGTCGTAAAGAATGCACGACGGTTGGCGAACAATCGAACGGGCGAGACCGACGCGCTTCTTCATTCCGCCGCTCAAATTCACCGGCATCTTATCTTCCTGTCCGGGCATCTCCATGATCTCGAGCATCTCGCTTACTTTTTTTCGCAAGATTTTCGCATCACGCTCGCCCGCTTCGCGCAACGGGAACGCTATGTTTTCGGCCACGGTCATCGAATCGAACAGCGCGCTGCCTTGAAAAAGGATTCCAACTTTTTGCCGGATGGATGCGAGCTGCCGCTCGGTCATTTTGATGATGTTTTGACCTTCGACCCAGATTTCGCCCGTGTCTGGGCGCATCAAACCGATCAAATGTTTAAGCAACACGCTTTTCCCCCCGCCGCTGCGGCCGATGATCGCGAGTGTTTCGCCACGCCCGACATTGAGATCGACTCCGCGCAAAATTTCCTGAGCGCCGATTTTCTTGCTCAAACCGTGCACCGCAATCATCGAGCCGTTATGCTTGCCCGCCGTAGCTTTCGCGAAACCTGGTTGATCCTGCGCTGTCATCATTGATAACCCGCCGGATAAATAATATTCAGCGTCATGGTCAGGAAAAAATTACTGATCAACACCGCGAGCGACGCATTGACGACGGCTTCAGTCGTAGCGCGGCCGACGCCGACCGCGCCTTCGCGCGCGCTGAGGCCTTTGTGGCAACTGATGAACACGATCAGAATGCCAAAAACAAACGCTTTCGAAACGCCCATGATGATGTCGCGATTGCGCGTCCAGCGGACCATGTTCGCCATGTAATACGTGCCGTTAATCTCGAGCAGAAAAATTGCGACGAAATATCCAACCGCGATACCGACGGCGATGCACTCAGCGACAAGCAAAGGCATCGAAATCATCATCGCGAGTGCACGCGGCACGACGAGGTAATCGGTCGGATAAACTGCGAGAGCGCGCAACGCGTCGATTTGCTCGGTCACTTTCATCGTGCCGATCTCAGCCGACATCGCCGCGCCGACGCGACCAGTTACCATTAGCGCGGTCAAGACCGGGCCGAGCTCACGCATCAACGCGACCGAAACAACCGCGCCGGTTGCTGAGCCCATTCCGATTTTGTGAAATTGAAAATAAGTCTGCGCCGAAAAAACCGCGCCGGTGAAACCGCCCGTGATCACGACCACAAGTTGAGAAAGCAATCCGATCTCGACGATTTGGTTGAGAAATAATTTCCAGCGCAACCGGTGAGTGAAGAGCGACCGAAACGTGTCCGCCGCGAGCAACACGACTTCGCCGAGATATTGAACGAGCCGGAGGAGCGGTCTTCCGAGCGCGTTGAAAAATCGAGCGAACATTTGCAGCCGTCCTTAAACGCCCATTAGCTGCGTTTTTGTCTTCGGCCGAAGCTCGGCCGGTACCGCGCCGATGAATCGTGGATCGAGCCCGAGCTTGCGAAAAATGGCGCGGATATCGCGAAACGTGATCGTCGGTTGGTCGAGTTCGAAATAAACCAAATCGTGATTGCGATCGACCTTGTAACGCAGGCCGGGAATAGCGGCGAACTGATGGTCGAGCTTCAGGATCTTATCCAGATCGCGAAGACCCGCCGCGTAGACTTCCAATTCCAGCATCGGTCAGATTTTACGGACGCGCGACTTCGATGCAAAAAGAAACCGGCGATTGCGCCCGCGCCAGAGCTGAGTAGATGTCGATCCTGACGATGTCGATCTTTGGACCGAGGACCGCGCGAGGCCTGTTGGTTGGCGTCATTTTGCTTTGCGCCGGATGTCAGACGATGCCTACGGGCATTCAGGACGCGAGAGTGGCGATGAGGCAGCGCATCGCCGCCGAGCCAGGAGGCGATTACTACATCGGACGCCGTTATTTCAAACCTGACTTCAAGTTCTGGGGTTACGTTCGCAGGCCAAACCAGCCTTGGAGCACGGCGAAGCTCGTGATGTTGAATGAAAAACAAAAGCTCGCGCCCGACCGCGCGGCGTTGAAGTTCGGCTCGGACAACAATTACGAATACAAACTCTTCGGCGACTTCAGCGGCGAAACCGTTTACGAGCCAGCGAGCAATCGAATGTATCCCGAATTTGTCTTGAAAAATTACGAAGTGATTTCCACCAATCCGCCGCCGATCTTCAAAAGTCAGTTCAGCGGACGCGCCGAAGCAGCGCAGACGCGTTACGTGATCGAGAAACCGGAGCCGGAGTTCTAATTGAACGCGCGCGACCCGCTCGCGGAAGAATTTTTCAAGTACCTCGCGGTCGAACGAAACGCGTCGCCGCGCACGCTCAAAGCCTACCGGCAATCGCTGACGGCATTTCGAGCGCAAAATCAAAAGCCCTGGAAACAATGCGCACCGGACGATTTTCGGAATTATCTCTTCACGATTATGAAGCGGGGCCAGGCGCGCTCATATGTGCGACTGCAGTTCTCCGCGCTGCGCGCGTTTTACAAATTTCTCACTAATCGAAAAAAACTTCGGATCGATCCGCTCCAGCAACTGCAGCTTCCGAAGATCGACAAAAAACTTCCGCTCGTCCTGACCCGTCAGCAAATCGAAGAATTGCTTGCCGCGCCGTTGAAAATTCCAAAGCAGCGCGCCGCGCCCGAATGGATGCCGCTGCGCGACGTTGCGGTGATGGAGCTTTTTTACAGCAGCGGTCTGCGTTTGAGCGAGCTCGCCGCGCTCGACGTCGAGGATGTCGATCTTTATACCGAATCAGTCCGTGTTTTTGGAAAAGGACGCAAGGAACGCGTTTGCCCGGTTGGCGCGCCGGCGCTCGATGCGATCCAGAAATATCGGTCGGCGGCGAACGTCCACCGCGGCCCTCTGTTCATCAATAGCCGGCGCGGGCGAATTTCAACGCGCTCGATCTGGTTGATCTTGAAGCGTTATTTGCGCCACACCTCGATCCCGATTTCGATCAGCCCGCACAAACTTCGCCACAGTTTTGCCACGCACCTGCTCGACCGCGGCGCCGATCTGCGGAGCGTGCAGGCGTTGCTCGGCCATGCGAGTCTGTCGACCACGCAGATTTACACACACGTCACGGTCGAGCGTTTAAAAAAAGCTTACGCGGACGCGCACCCGCGCGCGTGATCTTCGGTTTACGGGCGCGAACGTTGCGTGAGCAAATCCCGAAGGAGCGGCTCCGCATCCGGATATCGAGGATCCAACTGTAGCGCGATCTGCAATTCCGCGATCGCCGAATCGGATTCACCATTCCGCACCAGGCCGACGGCGAGATTGTAATGCGCTTGCGGGCTATTCGGCTGAAGCCGTAGCGCTTCGCGGTAATGAACGAGTGCGTTTTCGACGTCTCCTTTTTCGAGCAACACATTTGCGAGGTTGCAATGCGCGTCTGGAAAATCGGGGACCAGTTTCAACGCGCGGCCGTAATAAGCGATCGCTTCTTCGGTCTCGCCTTTTTTTGCGAGTGCGTTCGCCAAAGTGTAATACGCCCGCGAATGATTTGGATCGACATTTAAAACTTTGCGCAATTGCGAAATCGCTTCGTCGGTTTCCCCCTTCTCAAGCAGGGCTGCGCCCAAATTGTAGCGACCAAATTGGTAGCCTGGATCAATTTGCACTGAGCGCCGAAATTGGACGATCGCTTCATCGACTGCGCCTTTCTGAAGCAACACATTTCCCAGATTGCTTCGCGCCGTCGCCGAATCTGGATTCTTCGCAATCACGTCGCGAAAGCAGGTTTCACTGTCATGAAAGGTGGTGCTGTGTGCGTAGGTCAATGTTGCCAGCAGAACAAGCAACACCGCACAACCCGCGTAAATCATAGGACGCAAACGTGAGGTCAATCGCGCAGCTATTCCCACGAGCGCTGCCGCGGCCGGAGCAATGACGGCAATTGTAGCAAGATATTGAAAATGATCGGCTCGAAAGATCGCCGCGTGGTCGTCACCGCCGACGGCGGACATGAAGTAAGAGAGATTAAAAAAACCGAGCACCGGCGAGAGCATTGCCAAAAAAACGAACGCCGCGGCAAACGGTCCCCGCGATTTTTTGCGAAACAGCCACAACGAAACAAACAAAACGAGCGCGGCGACTGGATAAAGATATTGCTCCCATGCGCTCGGATCGATCTTCCAAGCCGGATAAATCACCGTCAGATTTTTCGGCCAGAAGAGTTCGCCGAGGTAAAACCAAAAGAGACGGCCCGCGATGAGAACACGGTCGAGCAACGAATAGTGGAACGTCTCACCGGTTTCAGCGCAAAACTTTTGCTCAACCCAAATCGTGACCAAGCCGGCAGCAAGACTAAGGAAGAAAAATGGAATCAATGGCGCAAAATCGCGCTTCCGACTCAGGATTCCGCGTCTCCACCAAAAGATGATCAGCAACACAATTGGGAATGTCACCACGACTGTTTTTGTTAGCAGCGCCGCAAGAAAGAAAGCGAGCGCGAGGAAGTAAGCCGAAAGTTTGCGATCGCGGTCGAATTTGAAATAAATCAGCGCCGCCGCGGCGCACAATGCGCCGGAGAGCGTGTTTTTAATTTCCGAAATCCAGGCGACCGATTCGACCATTACCGGATGAAGAGCAAAGATTCCGGCGGCAAGCCACGCGCCCGGCACTTCCAAGCGTGCCAAAATTCTCCAAACTAAAAACGCCGTCAGCGCGTGAAATGCGATGCTGACCAAATGGTACGGAAGCGGCCAATGGCCCCAAAGTTTGTTCTCGATCCAAAAAACGGTGTGAAGCAGCGGATAATATTGCGGCGCGGCGGCCGGCTCGGTCCAAACCCGCGCAAGTCCGCCCAGCGAACTCAATTTAGCGGGAGTGAGATGAATCTCGTCGTCCCAAATCGGTTTTCCGTTCCAGGCCGGCTGATAAACCAAAAATGTGACAACGACCAACGCCAGCGCGAGAAACCAATCGCGACGCGACTTCACTTAGTTGATGGAGCGGAGACGCCAGTCCGGCTCGGACCTCGCGAGCTTTGGATCAGCGAGCCGGTTCCGGCAGTTTCTGTTTCGGAACGTCAGATTGGAAAACAAGTTTCCCGTCCTTGGCGCTGACCGTTACTATGCTGCCAGCCTTCACGTTGCCGCGCAAAATTTCTTCCGCGAGCGGATCTTCGAGGTAACGCTCGACCGCGCGACGCATCGGACGCGCGCCGTAATTCGGGTCGTAGCCTTTCTCGATCACGAACTCGTGCGCGGAGCTGTCGAGGATAATCTCGACCTCTTTCGCTTTCAGACGCACTTTCACTTTCTCGACCTCAAGATCGACAATCTGCAACAAGTGCGACTTCTCGAGGGAGTGGAAGACGATGATTTCGTCGAGACGATTGAGAAACTCCGGCTTAAAGACGCGTTTCGTTTCGTCCAAAATCTTTTCGCGCATCGATTCGTAGTCGTGTCCTTCGCGCGGCGCGCCGAAGCCCAGCGTTGTCTGCTTCTTCAGCAACTCGGCCCCGACGTTCGACGTCATGATGATGATCGTGTTTCGGAAATCGATCTTCCGGCCTAACGAATCGGTGATTTTGCCTTCCTCGAGAATTTGCAAGAGTAAGTGCATCACGTCCGGATGGGCTTTCTCGATTTCATCGAAAAGCACAACTGAGTATGGACGACGACGCACCGCTTCGGAAAGTTGGCCGCCTTCCTCGTAACCGACGTAACCTGGGGGCGAACCGATCAACCGCGAGGCGGTGAATTTTTCCATGTACTCCGACATGTCGATCTGAATCAGTGCGTCGCGATCCCCGAACATGAATTCGGCCAGTTTCTGCGCGAGGAAGGTTTTTCCGACACCGGTCGGCCCGAGAAAAATGAACGAACCAATCGGACGGCGCGGATCTTTGAGATCGGCGCGACTCCGGCGCAAAGCTTTTGAAATCGCGGTGACCGCTTCGTCCTGACCGATCACTTTGCCTTTCAGGTCCTCTTCCATTTTGAGGAGCTTCTCGGTCTCGGCTTGTTCCATTCGTTGCAGCGGAACGCCGGTCACTTTCGAAATGATGTGCATCATGTCGTCGGCGGTCACGAGAACTTCCTTTTCCTCGCGCTCCTGACGCCACTTCTGCATGATCGAATCGAGTTTTTCTTTGGTCTGCTTTTCCTTGTCGCGGAGCGATGCGGCCTTTTCGAAATCCTGAGCCTTGATAGCCGCTTCTTTTTGCAACCGGATCGCCTCGATTTCTTTCTCGATTTCCTTCACGTCGGGCGGACGCGTCATCGCATTGATGCGCGCGCGGGCGCCAGCTTCGTCCATCACATCGATCGCTTTGTCCGGCAGAAAACGCCCGCTGATGTAGCGCTCGGAAAATTTCACCGCCGTTTCGAGCGCTTCGTCGGTCAACTTCGCCTTGTGGTGCGCTTCGTACTTCGGCCGCAGCCCTTTCAAAATCTCAATCGCCTCTTCAATGGTCGGCGCATCGACCTTCACGGTTTGGAATCTGCGCTCTAACGCGGCGTCTTTCTCGATATACTTGCGGTACTCGTTCATCGTGGTCGCGCCGACGCATTGCAACTCGCCACGACTCAATGCCGGCTTAATGATGTTCGACGCGTCCATCGCGCCTTCGGCGGAACCGGCGCCGACGATGGTATGCAGCTCGTCGATGAATAAAATGACATTCTTCGAACGGCGAATCTCGTCCATCACCGCTTTGATTCGTTCCTCGAACTGGCCGCGGTATTTTGTGCCGGCGACCATCAACGCAAGATCGAGCGTCACTACGCGTTTATCGCGCAACAACTCTGGAACATTGCCGCTCGCAATTTCCTGAGCGAGACCTTCGGCGATCGCCGTTTTGCCGACACCAGCTTCGCCGATCAGCACCGGATTATTTTTTGTGCGCCGGCAGAGAACTTGAATCACGCGCTCGATTTCGTTGTGGCGGCCGATCACTGGATCGAGTTCACCTTTCTTTGCCAGCTCGGTCAGATCGCGACCAAACGCGCGCAGGGCCGGAGTTTTGACATCCTTCTTCGAAGTCGGCTCACCGCCTTCTTCCGCTTCCGAGGGCGTGAAGTTCGGATCGAGCTCCTTTAGAATTTCGTTGCGCGTCCGTTCGATGTCGATTTCAAGACTCTTGAGCACGCGCGCGGCCACGCCTTCGCCTTCGCGAAGCAGACCGAGCAAAATGTGTTCGGTGCCGACATAGGAATGATTGAGCGCTTTGGCTTCCTTGCCCGCGAGCGCCAAAACTTTTTTCACACGCGGCGTATAGGGAATGTTGCCGACAATCTTTGTTTCCGGTCCGGAGCCGACTTGCTTCTCGACTTCCATTCGCACGGTCTCGAGATCGAGCCCCATTTTTTGGAGAACGTTGACCGCCACGCCCTGGCCGAGCTTGATCAGTCCGAGCAGGAGATGCTCGGTGCCGACATAATTGTGGTTGAAGCGGTCGGCTTCTTTGCGGGCAAGCTGCAGGACCTGTTGGGCGCGGGGCGTAAAATTGTTCATTGTTCTGTCGGCGTCGGTTCCGAGCCGTTGCCCGCTTCCTTCACCAGCTTACTGATATCAGGTTTAGGAAAGACTTTCAAACGGGCCCGAATAATTTCGGCGCGGAGATGGTCCCGCTCTTCGGCGTTGAGCTTTTGCTGCGAGGTTTTTTGAAGGTGGGCCGGTTGTGTGTCCATGAACAACTCATCGATTGCGAGCCGTTTGTCTTCCGGAAACGCACCAAGATCGACACCGAGCTTGATGATCGACAACAAGTTGAGCGCTTCTTTCGAGCTCATGGCGTGAGCAAAAGTAAGCACACCGTATGCTCGGCCGATCTGGTCCCAGAGCGTGTTCGATTTTTTCTGAATCAAAACCTGCCGCGCATCCTGCTCCTTTTCGATAATGGTCTCGATCACTTTGGTCAGGCGCGCAATGATCTCGTCCTCTTTTTCGCCAAGCGTCGTCTGATTAGAAATCTGGAAAAGATTTCCCATCGCCTCGGTGCCTTCGCCGTAAAGTCCGCGCACCGCGAGACCGATCTTGCTCACGGCTTGGACGACCTGATTGATCAGCTCGCTCAAGACCAAACCCGGCAAATGCAGCATCGCGGACGCACGCATGCCAGTGCCGACGTTTGTCGGACACGCGGTCAGGTATCCAAGTTTTTGGTCGTAAGCGAACTCGAGCTCGTTTTCGAGCGCGGTGTCGATCTTGTCGAGAAGCTTGAATGCTTGTTTCAACTGCAAACCGGAGCGCATCGATTGCATCCGAAGATGATCCTCCTCGTTGATCATGATGCTCAACGTTTGCCGGCGATTCATGATCACGGCGCTGCCCGCGCTCTTCGCCGCGTGTTCGCGGCTGATCAAATGGCGCTCCACCAAAACTTGTTTTTCAAGCGCGGAAAGGTCCTGCAGCAATTCGGAAAACGAATCCTGCATCTCGGGAAGTTTTTCGACGCGCGGCTTGATCAATTCGAGAATCGCGGTCCGCTCGGCCTTCTTCGCCCAACCTGGAAACGCGCGGTTACGCAAATTGCGCGCGAGCCGCACCCGGCTGCTGATCACGACCTGGTGATGCGGTCCTTCGCCACGGAGCCACTCTCCAGAGTTCGACATCACATTCGAAAATTTCACGGCCTTACCCTGTCAATTCGCTTTCGAGTTGCTTGATTTGGTCGCGCAACGTCGCGGCCGTTTCGTAATTTTCTTCCGCGACGGCTTTTTGCAGGCTTTCGCTCAAATTTTTCATACGGTCGCTCAACTCGACCGCTTTGTACGCGCGCTGCGGCACTTTGCCAACATGTGACGTTCCTTTGTGCATCGCTTTCAACAACGCGGTCAGCGCTTCAGTGAAAGTCACGTAGCACGTGCTACAGCCGAGACGGCCGCTCTTTTTAAAATCGGCCTGCGTAAAACCGCAAACCGGGCAACGCTGACTCGGCCCTCCCTTTTCGATTTCCTCCGCCGCGCCGATTCCGAGCAACAAATCCGCGAGCGCGAAACCGGTTGGGTCCTGCACGCCCTTTTCTTTCGAGCAGGCATCGCAAAGATTCACCTTCTGCATCTTCCCTTCGATGATTTGAGTCAGGAAGACCGTTGCGTCATTGCATTTACAAACGTCGCACAACATCTCTACAACTTAGACTTCCTGCAGCCTTAAATCATTCAAGACCGGGATTTGTCGAGCACCTTTCGCGCCGATGGAGATTTTTATGAGTAAATCGGCGTCCCGGTTTCTCTGGTCATTTCGCGGAACCGCGCAATCATCCGCGTCGTAATCGGGCCCGGCTTGCCTGTTCCAATCGGACGCCCATCGGCTTTGACGAGCGGAATAATTTCCGCAGCCGTACCAGTAAGAAAAGCTTCGTCGGCCACAAACACATCGTGTCGCGTGATGTCGGCCTCGGTCACTTTGATTCCGGTTTCGGCCGCAATTTCAAAAACGACCGAACGCGTGATCCCGCGCAGTGCGCCGGCGGTGATCGGCGGTGTAAAAACCTGGCCGTGCTTCACGATGAAAACGTTGTCGGCAGTGCATTCCGCGACGTTGCCTTCGTCGTTCAACATCAACGCTTCGTCCGCGCTGGCCTGGTTCGCCTCGATCCGCGCCATCACGTTGTTCAAATAATTGAGCGACTTCACCGCCGGATTTAGCGCGCTTGGATTTGTCCGGCGCGTCGCGACCGTGACGACCGTCAAACCGTGCTTGTACATTTCTTCGGAATAAAGCGCGATCTGCGCCGTGATGATGATGACGCTCGGCGTTTTGCACTGCTCCGGATTCAAACCGAGGTTGCCGACGCCGCGCGTCACGATCAATCGAATGTAACCGTCGCGGAGATCGTTCTTCCGGATCGTCTCGAGCAACGCTTCCATCATCGCCCGCTGCGACATCGGGATTTCCAAACAAATGGAGCGCGCTGAATCCCACAAGCGTTCGAGATGTTCTTCCAATCGGAACACGCGGCCGTTGTAGAAACGAATGCCTTCAAAAATTCCGTCGCCGTAGAGCAGACCGTGATCGAACACGGAAACCTTGGCCTCGCCTTCGGCATAAAATTTTCCATCGACGTAAATTTGCGAAATTTTTGCGGCCGGCTTCGCTGCCGCCGGTTTATCGACCGCCGGTTTTACCGCCTCGCGTGATTTTGGTTGGTCGATCACCGTTCCGCCCGCATTCGTAGTTTTCATAAGCTCAAGAAAAATCTCCGTGTTTCACCGCGCAATTCAAGCGGCAAATGCAAAGCGCTAATCGAGCCGGCCATCTTTAATGTGCAGCTCACGGTCGCCGCGCGTAGCCAGACTCACGTCGTGAGTGACAATCACCAGAGTTTTCTTCCCTTCGCGCGCCAACTTCAACAGAAGATCGACAATCGCCTCGCCGGTCGCCGAATCGAGATTGCCCGTCGGCTCGTCGGCAAAAATAATGTCGGGATCGTTCGCCAACGCGCGCGCAATCGCGACCCGTTGTTGTTCGCCGCCGGAAAGTTCGGCCGGCAAATGTTGCATTCGATCGGCCAAACCAACCGCCCTCAGACTTTCTTCCGCTGCGTTTTTGGCAGAAGCGTGCCCGATCATTCCCGGCAGCGAAACATTTTCCAGCGCGGTCAGCTCCGGCAAAAGAAAGTAACCTTGAAAAACGAAACCCATTTTCTTGTTTCGAAACCGCGCCTGCGATGCCGCGCCGCCATTGTAAAGATTTCTGCCTTCGAATTCGACCGAACCCGACTCCGGCCGCTCCAAACCCGCGAGCGTGTAAAGCAACGTTGTCTTTCCCGCGCCGGACGCACCGCAAATAAAAATAATTTCGCCGTGAGCGACTTCGATCGAAATCCCGCGCAGGACCTCGATCCGGCGCGAGCCCATCTTGAACGATTGAAACAGATCGCGGGCGATCAGCTGCGGCTGCTGCTGCACGCCCAATTAGTTCACGAAGATCGACAGTGCGCAACAGAATCTCTTGGCGAGCGTCAGCGAGCAACTGCGAGTGCGGCTCGCACAAAAAATCGCCGCGAGTTTCCCCGCGGCGATTCTTTTCCCTTTTACCCCTAAACTTCTGTTACGCCATTCCCAGCGTTTCCAAAGTTGGCTCGTCGACCAGACCGGTCGGTTCGAGGCCTTGCGCTGATTGATATTCTGCCAAGGCCGCGCGCGTTTGCGGTCCGAGAATTCCATCAATGTCGCCCTGATAATAGCCTTGTTCCTGCAAAGCTGACTGAACGTTGGCTACCACTTGAGCCGGATCATCCGCCGGATTCGAGGCGTAGATCGGTGCATCAACAACATAGACCGAATCGGGCGCATAACCCCACGCCGGATACCAGTAATAATTGTCCCAGTAGTACCAGCCGCCATAGATGAACACGATATGGCTGCCGTAGTGCCAGTTCCACCACCAGGTGTCATGCCACGATGGATGATAGTTCACGAAGATCTGATACTTCGCGCCTTTCCACTTGTAAGCGCCCGCGATCTTGTAATTCGCGTTGTAGTTCACCGTCTTGTACTTGTTGACGACCACCTGCTTGTTTTTCGTCTGCAGATTGAATTGCTTCTTTTGGAACTTGAAGTTCTTATTAACGGTCAGGTTCTTGTTTACGTTCACGTTTTTTGATTTGTTGAACGTGGTCGTGTTTGCGCCGGTCGGATTTCCCTGGCCCTGCCATTTGTTCTTGTAGACTTTGCTGCCAGCGTTGTTGCCGCCGACCGTATTCGGTTGCTGGAAGTTCTGGTGCTTGTACTGCTTGTTGCCGTAGACCTTCCCGCCGCCAGTCGGCGCGACCGTTTGCTGCGGCGCGTTGCTGCCCTTCTTTTTGTACTGCTGCTGATTGTTGTTGTTTTGATCGTCGTGTTGCGCCGCGCTCGCGAATAGCGCCAGTCCGAAACACGCCGTCAATGTTAAAAGGATTCTCATATGTAACTTAATTTTGCCTCCTGGGTTAATTAGACATTTAACCGTCTTAATTATTCAACCCCTCTTTTGCCCCCTTGTTGCTGCCTAACTGCTTCAAATAAAACAATACCCACGGCCGTGGCCAGGTTCAAACTCCGCGTGCCTTCCATTGGAATCGTGACGCAATCCTTTTCATGTCCCGCGAGCAAGCTCTCCGGCAAGCCTTTGGTTTCCCTGCCGAAAATCAGATAATCGCCCGGCTGAAATTTCACATCCCAGTAAGCGCGTTTGGTTTTGGTGGTAACGAAAAAATGCTGCGCCGTGGAGTTGGATTCCATTAGCGCCGGTAACGAATCCCACACCTTAAGATCGACATCTTCCCAGTAATCGAGCCCGGCCCGCTTGAGTTGTCGATCGTCCAGCGAAAAGCCGAGCGGTTTTACTAGATGCAACGTCGATTTCGTCGCCAGACACAGCCGGCCGACGTTGCCGGTGTTCGGCGGAATCTCCGGCTCGACCAAAACAACATTGAACACAAATCCTGACCACGGATATCACGGATTTCTGGATCTGGATCCGGTTCCTGTATCCGTTCGATCCGTGTAATCCGCGGTTATTTAATTTTACTGGCGACGAATTTTTCCAGTTTCACAACGTCGGCGGCGAATTTCCGGATCCCCTCGCCCGTTTTTTCGTAAGCCATCGCGTTGTCGTTCAGCATCCAGCGGAACTTCTTTTCGTCGAGCTCCAGCTTGTCGATCTTCGCCGCCTTCGCTTTTTCCGGAGTGAGCTTATTCTCGACCGGCGCGTTGGATTTCGCGAGCTCCTCCATCAGCTCGGGACTAATGGTCAGGCAATCGCAACCCGCCAGCTCCAAAATCTGGCCGGTGTTCCGGAAACTTGCGCCCATCACTTCGGTCGCGATACCGAATTTCTTGTAGTAATCGTAAATCTCCTGGACCGATTGCACGCCCGGGTCTTCCGCGCCCTGATAATCGCGCTTGTTCTCCTTTTTATACCAATCGTAAATCCGGCCGACGAAGGGCGAGATCAGTTGCACCTTCGCTTCGGCCGCGCGCACCGCCTGCGGCAGCGAGAACATCAATGTCAGGTTGCATTTGATCCCTTCCTTTTGCAGTTGTTCGGCGGCGGCGAGCCCTTCCCATGTTGAGGCGATCTTAATGAGAACCCGTTCGCGCGGAATTTTGCGTTCCTCATAAAGTTTGATCAATTGCCGCCCTTTGTTGATCGAACCTTCGAAATCGTAAGACAAGCGCGCGTCGGTCTCGGTCGAAACTCGCCCCGGAACGATCTCCAGAATATCGGTCCCGAATTGGACCAGAAGATGATCGCAGATGTCTTCGATCTGCGCCTGCCCGCTAAGACCAGATTTTTTCCGGTCGGCCAGCACTTCATCGAGCAAATGCCCGTATTGCTGCTTTTGGGTCGCGGCATAAACCAGGCTCGGATTCGTCGTCGCGTCCTGCGGCTTGAAATCCTTGATCGACTCAAAGTCGGCCGTGTCGGCCACGACCTTGGTAAATTGCTTCAGTTGCTCCAGCTGATTCGTCTTCGTCTTTTTCTCATCCGCGACAGCAGTGCTCATAATATATTCTCCATTCTGTTAATTGGGTGCAGCGTAACGCTGCTTGGGCTGAACCGAAAACGTACGCCCCGCTTGCAAGATCGACAATCGAAAATCTTCTTCTGTAGCGGCGGTCTATGACCGCCGAATTAATTTGTAGGGCAAGCGCTCCGCTTGCCAAACCTTTCCAGCGAACCTCCTTTCAGGGTCGAGGCGCCTTGCTCGCGTCGCTCTTAAGCTCAACGAGAATCATGTGCAGCGGCTTATCGCCAATGTTCTCCGCTGCGTGAGTCAAAGGCTCACGAAAAAGAACCTCGCCCGTCTTCAACTCGCCTTCGGTAACTTTGCCATCCGATGCGTAGTTGCGATAACGACCGCCTTCCAAAACATAAATCACGTAGGCGGGGTGCGAGTGCACCTGCTCCTTTACGCCCGGCGGCAACGTCGCCTCCATCACGCGAACACGATCATTCTCAAACTTCACCTTAATGGTCTTGGAATTAACAACCGCCGGATCCTGCGCGAACGCGTGAGTGACAAAAATCGATAGCGCAACCGCGATAGCGAAAATAATTACAGATCGAATACTCATAAGACCAAGATTAGTCCCTCATCCCAAGATCGACAACGGAGCCGGCGGGAGCCGTGCGACGTAGACGGGAAAGCCCGCGAGGGTTTGCGAGCAGGGGTGCGAGCAAATCAATCGAAAATCTATTTCGATCCGCGAACGTCACTTGCGTGGCAGTCCGTCACGGAAGGCAATCGCTTCCTGCTCCACGCGAACAGCGTCCATCACTGGAATCACCGGACGCGCTTCAAAGACAAACGCCGGCAACATCGAACAGAACTTGTGGACCGCGGTGGGATCGTCGCAATCTAACATCATGTATCCGCCCCAGTCACCGACCCGGATCACGAACAACTCGATCTTGAAATTGGCGGGCGCCTTCCATTGCGTGAAAACCTCAAGGATCCGCTTCTGTGCATTCTCGTATTCGATCGGCGAACCTTGGGGGCGTTCGGTCCAGGTGAGCATGTATTTCATAGAAATTTCCTTTATTGAACTGTCATCGAAATGGTAACCGCTTTAGTTGCTCGATCAAAAGATCGACAATCAGGAATCTGTAGCGGCGGTCTCTGGCCGTCGAGCTATATTCAATTCAAAGAGCCGAGCTCGGTCGCGTTTCTAACTTCGTTTGGTAGACGATCGATTGAATCGTCCAGGTTGGCGAAGGACGAACATCGGATGTGGGCGGCCCGAGTGCTGAAACGTTCGGATGAATAACGAATCATGCTCGATTCGAAGGAGCCTACTCGGAATAAAGATTGTCGATCCTTGGTTGCCGTGTGTACGCGCCTAACGAGAACAAGATAAGCGAATCGCCACTGAGAGCGAACCTGCTTCGGAGTGATCGTGTGGAATCATAGAAAGTAATTTCTAATCGGTGGCGATTCGCTTCATCGTTTGGTTAGGTCTATCAAATCTTAAATGTCACTGGCATCTTCACGTTGTGCACTTTAGCCGCGAAATCCTTGCGAAAGCGCCACTGCCTGTAAACGGACAGACATGCGTCATCCAGCTCGCGATGGCCTGTACTCTGAACAATGTCAACGCGCGAGACTGTGCCATCACTGCGCACGTGAATTAAAAACATGCCGCTCCCTTGAAGGTGGTGTGCTAGCGCAGACGTTGGATACTTTGGATACGGTGCGTAGACGGTGAACTTGCGAGTGAGCTCAAGAAGCTGCGGGGTCATGATCGCATGGCCCTGGCCGAACACGTGCGTCGATGATGCAATCACCGCTAGGCCCACAACGAACAAAACGACGCGCCGCATAGACCTAACGAGAAGTAGATCCAAAAATTGCGTCTTTAAAGGCGCAAATTTTGGACCTAATCCGGTCTTCTGTTTTGGGTTTCATTGGGAGGAAGCTGCAACAATGGTAAGATCGGCTGGCTAAACGAACAAGCCAGAACATCAGTGATATCCGCGTCATCCGCGGTTAAAAAATTCTCTTACGCCGAGACCGGCTTTGGTTCGGTGGATTTGCGGGAGCCGAGGGCGGCGCGGACGAAATTGTTGCCGAGCTCCCACATTGGGCCGGGGAATTTGCGGCACTCAGATAAAACGTCGTCGAGCGCGTTGACGAACATGTCGACTTCTTTCTCGCCGATGATCAGCGGCGGCAGAATTTTCATCACGTCCATCGCGTGACCCGCCACCTGCGTCAGAATGCGATGTTTGCTCAGCATTTGGGTCACGATCATTTGCGCGAACAGGACCTTGTCGATCTTGTGCAGAAGTTTCCAGGCCATCTTGAGCTTGAACTCGCTCGGCTCGTGAAACTCGATCCCGATCATCAATCCTTTGCCGCGCACTTCTTTGATGAACGAGTGTTTTTCTTTCAGCGCTTCGACTTTTTCCATCAGCAACGCGCCCATCTTGGCCGAGTTCTCGATCAACTTCTCGCTGTCGATCACTTCCAGCGACGCGAGTCCGCAGGCCATCGCCAGATTGTTTCGGCCGAACGTGGTCGAATGAACGACGCAACGGTCCATTCGCGAAAATGTTTTCTGATAAATGTCGCGCCGGGTGACGATCGCCCCGCACGGCACGTAGCCGCCGCTCAACGTTTTCGCGAGCGTGACGATGTCCGGTTCCAAGTTCCAATGTTGGAACCCGAACATTTTCCCGGTGCGACCGAGTCCGGTCTGCACTTCGTCGGAGATGAGAAGCGTTCCGTATTTCCGGCAAAGCTCCTGCGCACGTGGAAAGAAATCCGTTTTCGAAGTTTGGCAGCCTTTGCCTTGAACGGTCTCGATCACGAACGCGGCGACATCACGCGAACGAAGTTGTCGATCTAGCTCGTCGATATCATCGAGCGGGACGCGCGCATCGAAACCTTCCATCAACGGACCGAATCCTTCGGTGAAACTTTCGCAGCCCATCAGAGAGAGCGACCCGACGCTTAAGCCGTGGAACGCGCTCGCGAGTGAAATCATTCGTTTCCGTCCCGTCGCGGCACGCGCAAACTTGATCGCGCCCTCCATCGCTTCGGTGCCGGAGTTGCAAAAGAAAACCGCGTCGAGATGCGGCGGTGTGCGTTTGGTGATCGCTTCGGCAAGCAAACCGCTCAACAGCGAGCAATCCATCTGGACCATGTTCGGAAGATCGAGATCGAGCACGTCGCGGATTGCTTTCTTCACGAGCGGATGGTTGCGGCCGATGTTGAAAACGCTGTAGCCGCTCAGGAAATCAAGATACGGCGCGTTATCCATGTCGTAGAGATAAGCGCCCTCAGCGCGCGCGTAGACTTTGTCGAAACCGATGACGCGCTGCGCTTGCACGAGCGTGCGGTTCAAATGCTTCTCGTGCAGCTCGTAATTCTCGCCCAAACGCGCGGCGATGATCTCCTTCAAATCGAAACCCATGAGGCAGAAAGTTTCCGCGATTTGGGCGCGAAGCGCAAACGCGCTCAAAACAAAAAGCCGCAGGATCTTGCGACCCTGCGGCTTTTGAATTTGCGAACTTACGCTCGCTTAATCTTCAACTTCAACGTGTTCAACCACGCGTGTTTCACCGGTTCCGGTGTAATAAACGCGCACCTTGTCCTTCGGCGTCAACACACGTGTGATGACGTGGCCGGCGCGGTCAACGATTCGCACCGGAGCCTTGAGCGCGAAAGTAACGGGACCCTCGCGCTCGTCCTTCACTACGATCGTTTTGTCCGGCTCGTACGTTGTCACGGTGCCCGACGTGTAGGTCGTGCTCGTCGTCGTCGTGGTGGCCGGCGCCATTGTCGTTTGTTCAGTTGTGGTTGTGCTGGTCTGCGCAAATGCAAAAGGCGCAACCGCAGCACAAGCCAATCCAATCATGAGTTTCTTCATTGTTTCCTCCGTTTTGTTTCGTTTCTTCGACTAAGCTCGCGTGGAAAATATTCAGGGTGCGAGCCGCACTGGCCCCGAGCGCACTGGCGCTGAGCCGGACTGGCAGTTCGCGCAACACCGCGGCCCTGGAACGCGGTGTCGCCTTCAAGGGGGAAATTTATCTTATCGCAAACGCCGCTTGATCCCGTGCGTCACGGGATGAACTACGTGATTGTCGATCTTGTATGCAACTTTTTGGGCAAAATGCGCTGCTCTGTAAGGCATTCGTTCACCCGGAAACGCGGAGGCGTTTTGGGCGCAGAGAAACGTAATCGCCAACACGGCTACGGCGAAGATCTGTGTAAAGCGTTTCATCTCATTCCTTCTTTCTATATAATTTAGACAGCCTGCGCGGGACTCGTATTCGACTTAATTCCGAAAAACTCCGCGTTGTGTCGCGTCGCACATTCGTTAACGTGCGGTGTCGATGACCCGCGCCGCACCGACCACTGAGCCAAAAATTACTCCTGAGCTCGTGGCGGAGCATGGCCTGACGCCGGAAGAATTCGAGCGGATCAAAAAAATTCTCGGCCGCGAGCCGAACTTCACCGAGCTCGGAATCTTTTCGGTCATGTGGAGCGAGCATTGCTCCTATAAAAATTCACGACGCGAGCTGAAGAAATTTCCGACGAGCGGACCGAACATCCTGGTCAAAGCCGGCGAAGAAAACGCGGGCGTGGTCGATATCGGCGACGGCTGGGCGATAGCGTTCAAGATGGAAAGTCACAATCACCCGAGCGCGATCGAGCCGTTTCAGGGCGCAGCCACCGGCGTGGGCGGAATCATCCGCGACATTTTCACGATGGGCGCGCGGCCAGAGTTTTGTCTCAACTCGCTTCGGTTCGGACCGATCGACGAAAACCGGAATGCGGAAACCGGAAACCGGAAAGAAAATCGACATAAACAGATTCTCGCGAATAGGCGCTTGTTTACTGGAGTAGTCAGCGGCATCGCGCATTACGGAAATTGCATCGGCATCCCGACCATCGGCGGCGAAATTTATTTCGACGAAAGTTTCGAGGGCAACCCGCTGGTGAATGTTTTTTGTCTCGGAGTGTTGCGCCACGATCAACTCGCACGCGGCGCGGCCCGCGGCGTTGGTAATCCGGTTTTTTATGTCGGCGCCGAGACGGGACGCGATGGTCTCGCTGGCGCGGCGTTCGCGTCGCGCGAGCTAACCGAGGAATCAAAAGAGGATCGACCGGCGGTCCAGGTCGGCGATCCATTCAAAGAAAAACTCTTGTTGGAAGCGTGCCTTGAGCTACTCGCGAACGATGCGGTCGCCGGAATTCAGGACATGGGCGCAGCCGGCCTGACCTGTTCAACTTGCGAGACCGCGAGCCGTGGTGGCAGCGGAATTGAAATCGATCTCGCGAAAGTTCCAAAGCGCGAGCCGGGCATGACGCCGTATGAAATTTTGCTCAGTGAATCGCAGGAACGAATGTTGATCATTGCCAAACGCGGCAAAGAAAAAGTCGTCTGTGAAATTTTCGACAAATGGGACGTGCCTTGGGCGGAGATCGGACGCGTGACCGACGACGGAATGATGCGCGTGCGCAACAACGGAAGCGTGGCCGCCGAAATTCCGGCGAAGCCGCTCGCCGAAGAAGCGCCGCTCTATTCCAGAGAAGCTAAAAAACCGACCACGGATTACACGGATAAAACGGATTTGATTCAGAAGCTATCTGCGTCATCCGCGAAATCCGCGGTCGAATCTCTTCGCCAACTTCTCCGCGATCCGACGATCGCGTCGAAGAACTGGGTTTACCGGCAATACGATCACACCGTGCGCACCGGCACGATGGTGAAACCGGGCTCCGACGCCGCCGTATTTTTTGTTCGCTACGCGAATAAAATTTTGGCGGCGACGAGCGATTGCAACTCGTTGTATTGCGCGCTTGATCCGCGAGAAGGCGCGAAGATCGCCGTCGCGGAAGCGGCGCGCAATCTCACCTGCTCCGGCGCGATGCCGCTCGCGGTGACCGACAACCTGAACTTCGGGAATCCCTACAAACCGGAAAACTTCTGGCAGTTGCGCGAAGCGGTCGAAGGCGCGGCCGAAGCCTGCCGGGCTTTCGGCACGCCGGTCACTGGCGGAAATGTCTCTCTATATAATGAGAGCCCCGCCGGCGTCGTCGACCCCACCCCGACCATCGGCATGGTCGGGCTCATCGCAAAGGAAGAACACATCACGACCCAATGGTTTAAGAATGCCGACGACGAAATTCTTCTGGTCGGCAAAATTGGCGACGAGCTTGGCGGTTCGCGGTTCCTTAAAGTTTGCCACGGGAAAAAGCTCGGCCCGCCGCCGCATGTCGATCTTGCGCACGAAATTAAAATTCAAAACGCCGTGCGCAATCTGATTCGCGCCGGTCTGGTCAAAAGCGCGCACGATTGCAGCGAAGGCGGGCTCGCCGTTGCGATGGCGGAAAGTTGTTTTAATCCGAAGGAGACATTGGGAGCGGAGATCAAAATTGCAGGCGAGACGCCTGCCTCCACAGTTTTGTTTAACGAATCGCAGTCGCGAATTGTGATTTCGGTTGCGCCAGCGGATTCGAAGAAGACGATGTCGATCTTGGAAAACGCCGGTGTTCCCTTTCAGCAGCTCGGCAAAGTCGGCGGAGATCAATTGCGAATCGAAATCGGCAGC
>Ga0207646_10002871_pt1 | contig 20002 bp, 20 predicted proteins | sample KBSK5502metaG_FD_184343 | JGI IMG/M metagenome (GOLD analysis project Ga0207646, IMG submission 184343) | Corn, switchgrass and miscanthus rhizosphere microbial communities from Kellogg Biological Station, Michigan, USA - KBS K5-50-2 metaG... | ecosystem: Host-associated > Plants > Roots >...
GCCTGCGGTGCTTGCCCCTGTGGTCCGTCAGCTCGTAGTCGGGGAAACCGGCGCCCGGGACGATGTCTCGCCTCATGATTCCTGCCTCACTTTCATTGATGAGCCGAAGAGACCGGGACCGCTAGGACTGGAGCTTTGCTTCCATCGTGATCTTCGTGCTCAGGAGTCTGGAGATCGGGCAGCCGGTTTCCGCGGCTTCGGCAGCGTTCTGGAATGCTTCGGCCGAGGCGCCCGGGACCTTCCCCGACACCTCCAGGTGCGACTCCGTGACCGTCCAGCTCGAATCGACGCGATCGAGCGTGACGGTGGCCGTCGTCTGCAGCGTCTCGGCGACGACGTTCGCCTTTCCGAGCTCGGCCGAAAGCGCCATCGTGAAGCAGGCCGCATGTGCCGCCGCGATGAGCTCCTCGGGGTTGGTCCCCTTCCCACTCTCGAATCGCGTCGTGAACGAGTAAGGAGTCCCCGCGAGCACGCCGCTCTCCGACGAAACAGCGCCCTTCCCGGTCTTCAAGTCCCCGTGCCACTCCGCCGAGGCCTTCCGTTTCATTTCTTCTCCTCCGGCCGAATCCTTTCAAGATTCGAGCCGGGAGGATCTTCCCTTTCGCTCGGGTCGGCTAAACTAGCCGGGTCATAGCCATTTCCGTGTCCACCCAGTCCACCCAGTCCTCCCGCGCGGCCGGAGCTTGTCTCGCGGCCTCCCTGGTGTTCGTTTTCGCGATGCTCGGCTCCGCCACGGGCCAGACGACGGCGACCCTCGTCTGGCGCGGAGAGTCCTTTCCGATCGCGGTCGCCGGCACCGACTTCAGCGTCGGCGACGCGGCGCGCGCGCTCGGCTTCGCGGTCTCGCGGGACACGACGACGGGAGTCCTCTCGATCACGGGCAACGGGCATCAGCTCGTCGCGGGACCCGGCACTTCGCAGGTCCCGGTCGACCAGCGGATCGTCGAAATCGGCAAGCCCATGCGCTCCGTCCGCGGAGTCGTCTACGCGCCGGCCGACTTCTTCGAAAAGGCGCTGTTCCCCCTGGGCAAGGCGACCGGGACCTACGACGCGACGAAGCGGATGTGGACGGTCGTGGAGTCGCGGGGAACCTCCGGAGGAGGCGAGCCGGCAGGGCCCGTCTCGGTCGACGTCGCCGTCGTTCACGTCGAGCCGACGACGCAGGTCGTCCTGCGGGAATCGGTCGCCGCCCGGTTCGAGCCGCGCCTCGTCGAATCGGGTCTCCAGGTGCGTTGGATCGATCGGAAGGTCACCGCCCCGTTCGCGGAACGCCGCTTCGAGGATCCACTGGTCGCCTCGGTCCGGTTCGAAGGAGACACGGCAACGGTCGTGTTCCGCGAGCCGGGCCTGACCGCCCGCGCGTATCCGTTGACGGACCCTGATCGCGTCGTCGTCGAAGTGGGCCGCCTCGTGGAAACTCCGCCGATCGAGCCCGCAGCGCCTCCCCCGCCGCCGGCCCCGGCGCTCACGATCGTCGTCGATCCGGGACACGGCGGCGCCGAAACCGGCGCGGTCGGTCCGGGCGGACTCCAGGAGAAGGACGTGACCCTGCAGATCGCGAGGCGCGTCGCGGCGGCGATCCCGCGCGTCGTCGCCAGCCGTGTCGTTTTGACGCGCGACTCCGACAGCGCGATCTCGCTCGACGACCGAACGTCGCTCGCGAACCACGAGAAGGCCGGCCTTTTTCTCTCGCTCCACGCGAACTCTTCGCGCGCCGCGGGAGCTCACGGCTCCGAGACTTACTACCTGTCGCTCGAGTCCTCGGACCGTCTCGCTTCGGAGGCCGCGCGCCGGGAGAACCAGGCGATCCCCGGAACGGGTCCGGGGACGGGAAGCGCGACGAACCCCGACCTCGACTTCATCCTGTGGGACCTCGCGCAGAGCGCGCACTTGAACGAATCGAGCCGGCTCGCCGAAGCGATCCAGAACCAGCTGAACGTCGTCTCCAAGACGGAGAACCGCGGAATCAAGCAGGCGCCGTTCCGGGTGCTCGCCGGCGCGACGATGCCGGCGGTCCTCGTCGAAGTGGGATTCATCTCGCATCCCGAGGAGGAGAAGCAGCTGCGCTCCGCGACCTTCCAGGAAGGCGTCGCGAACGCGATCGCGAAGGCGGTCGGGGAGTTCTTCGCGAAGCACCCGGGCACGGCCCCCGTCGCCGGGCCGACTCCCGGGGCCACTCCCTCGCCTGCTCGATGAGCCGCCGCGCCGCGGCACTTCTGCTCGTCGCCATGGCGGTTGCAGTCGGTGCGCTCCTTTTCGTGAACCGTCCGTCTTCCTCGACGCGCAGATTCCGCCGGCCGCTGGCGTTCCTGCGCGTGACCCCGGCGACCGGAGCGCTGACGCCCATGCCTGGCACACGGGCGACGCCGACGGAAAGCGTGCGCGTGACGCTCTTCTTCGCCGACTCCGCAGAGGGAAAGCTTCACCCGGAAGAGCGCGACATCGCAAAGCCTGCCGGACCCGGAGCTTATCTGCGCGCGCTCTTCGAGGAGCTCGCTCGCGGGCCGGCCCGGCCCGGCCTGATCGGAGTGATTCCGCAGCGGATCCAGCTCCGCAACGGTTTCCTCATGCCGGCCGGAGAGGTCGTTCTCGACCTTTCCGTCGACTCGAGCCTGTCGTTCGGGTCGGCGGAGGAGCTCTCGATCGTGGCCGCGCTCGTCGACACCACACTTCAGAACGTCGCGAACACGCAGCGCGTGCGAGTGCTCGTCAACGGCGAACCGGCGGAGTCGCTCGGCGGCCACGTCGATCTGACCCGGCCGCTCGGCTTTCTCCGGGGGGAGCTCGCTCCATGACGCGCGTCGCTGCACGCCCCGACGGCCGAAAGCCCGGCGAGATGCGGCCGGTCTCCATCGAAACGGGGACCATCCCGCACGCGGAAGGCTCGGCCTCGATCGAGCTCGGCGGCACCCGCGTTCTCTGCGTCGCGTCAGTCGAAGACCGCGTGCCTCCGTTCCTGAAAGGAAGCGGCAGCGGCTGGGTGACGGCGGAGTACGGGATGCTGCCGCGAGCGACGCACACGCGTTCGCCGCGCGAGGCCGCCGTCGGCCGGCAGGGCGGGCGCACACAGGAGATCCAGCGCCTGATCGGGCGGTCGCTCCGGAGCGTCACGGAGCTCCGCGGCCTGGGCGAGCGCACGATCACTCTCGACTGCGACGTCCTCCAGGCCGACGGGGGGACGCGCTGCGCCGCGATCACCGGGGCGTGCGTCGCGCTCGCGATGGCTCTCGGCAAACTCGTGCGCGAACGAACCATCCCCCGCTGGCCTCTCCGCGAGACGGTCGCGGCCACGTCCGTCGGGATCTGCGCGGGCCAGGTCGTCCTCGACCTCGCCTACGCGGAAGACTCCGAGGCGGACGTGGACTTCAACGTGGTCGGAACCGCGTCGGGACTTTTCGTCGAGCTGCAGGGAACCGCGGAGCGCCGCCCCTTTTCCGAGGAGAAGCTGACCGAGCTGCTCGCCCTTGCCCGGAAGGGTCTGAAGAAGCTCGCCGCACTCCAGGAAGAAGTTCTCAGCCGGCACCTCGCGGACATCGACCTCCGCTGAGCTTCCCGCCTCCGTGCGGCTGCGGAGCTTCCTCGAAGGTAGAATCCGCCCAGAAAACTATCGAGGAGGTTCGAGATGAAGAAAGGCCTCTGGGTCGTGCTCGCTTCCCTCTTGATCCTTTCCGCTGGGTTCGTCGCCGCCGCCGAGAAGAAGACCGGCATGGCAAAAATGCCCGGGCACATGGTGTATGCGCCAGCCGACATCAAGTGGACGGACGCTCCGCCCATCCTGCCGGCCGGGGCCAAAGCTGCCGTGCTCGAAGGGGATCCGAGCAAGGGCGGTTACTTTGCGATGCGCCTCAAGGTGCCCGACGGCTACAAGATCATGCCGCACTGGCACCCGAACGTGGAGCGGGTGACGGTGATCTCGGGGACGGCGTACATCGGCGAAGGCGACAAGTTCGACGAGAGCAAGGGGCACGAGATGCCCGCCGGGACGTACTCGACCATGCGCCCGCACATGCACCACTTCGCGTGGATGAAGGGGGAGACCGAGCTCCAGATCACGACGCTCGGCCCGTGGAAGCTCGTCTACGTCGACCCGAAGGACGATCCGTCCAAGACGGTGAAAAAGTAACGCGCGAGAGCGGATCGGCGCGGATCGCGGATAAGGAGTCTCGCGACAACTCTGCAACGTGAGGCGCTCCATCGCCGAGATGGGCGGAGAGTTCCTGCGCGAGACGGGGATTCTGGTGTTCGTCTTCTTCGGCCTGGCGGCGCTCCTCTCCGGAGAACCGCGATCCCGACCGCTTGCCGCTGCGATCAGCGTCGCCGTCGGACTATCCTTGTGGTGCTCGGGGGTCGCAGTCGAGAGGAGAAGATCGAAATGAACGGATTCTTCCTGCAGCTCGGGTTGGTCGCGCTCGGCGGCCTGCTCGTCTTTCTCTTCTCGCTTTACTCGATCCACAGGGAGAAGAAGCGGTCCTAGTTCAACGAGAGATCCTTCGTCGCTGCGCTCCTCAGGATGACGCCTTCGGCGTCAGCTTCCCCGGCGTCACCTTCGCCGCCGGCGTCCCGCGCAGGAGAGAGGCCGGCAGGTAGAACGGAATGGAATAGTGCCCGCGACACGGGATCGCGGTGCGAAAGCGGCGCGGACGTTTCCAGACGTAGGCCCATCGCTCTCCGTCCTTGACGCAGTCTTCCAGCTGAACGAGTCCGAGCACCTTTCCGCGTTCGAGCTCCTCCGCGTCCGTCTTCGACCGGTCCGCGCGGGAAAAACTCTGCGAGGCGTGAACGAGAATCCAACCGCGGAAGCGTGTCGGTCGAGAACGCAAATCCCGTTTGAGCGCGCCGCGGACGATCAAGTCCGCCGACGGCTGCCGGACGGAGATCGCCGGAAAGCGAGCATTGGAAACCATTCTCTGGATAACTCTTGTCGCGAGAAGGTGTCAGCGGGTGGCGGCAGCGCCGCTGGCCTGACATAATCGGGGGTTTCCGCAACTTGCGCGGCAGTTCAAATAAGGAAAAGAGCTTTTCCATGAAGACGATCGGCATTCTCTTCGGCCAGGAACGTTCGTTCCCCTACGCTCTCGTGGATCGGATCAACGGCCTGGGCAATTCGGAGGTCGTGGCGGAGCCCGTCCGAGTCGGAGGCGTCAGTCTCGAGACGCCGAAGAGGTACGACCTCATCCTGGACCGGATCAGCCAGGACATCCCGTTCTATCGCGCTTTCCTGAAGAAGGCCGCCTTCGACGGGACGATCGTGGTCAACGATCCGTTCTGGTGGTCGGCGGACGACAAGTTCTTCAACAACGTGGTCGCGAAGAGCGTGGGCGTCGCGGTCCCCCGGACGGTCCTGCTGCCCTCGAACCAGCACCCGCCCGACACGACTTCCGACTCCATGTCGAACCTGCTGTTCCCGCTCGAGTGGGAGGAGATCTTCGCCCACATCGGGTTTCCCGCTTACTTCAAGCCGCATTCCGGCGGCGGCTGGAAGAACGTCTACCGGGTCACGAACCCGGACGAGTTCTTTACGGCTTACCGTGCCTCGGGCCAGCACGTGATGATCCTCCAGGAGGAGATCGTCTTCGAGGAGTACTTTCGCTGCTATGTGCTCGGCGCGCAGCACGTCCGCATCATGAGGTACGACCCCCGCCAGCCGCACGACAGCCGCTACGTTCGCGCGACGGCGAGAATCGAGCCCGCGCTCGAGGAGAAGCTGCGCGGCGACTGCCTGAAGCTGACCGGCGCGCTCGGTTACGAGTTCGATACGGTCGAGCTGGCGGTCAAGGATGAAGTTCCTTACGCGATCGACTTCCTGAATCCGGCGCCCGACGCGGACGTCGCCTCGATCGGTCCCGAAAACTTCGAGTGGGTCGTCGATCATTCGACCCGGTGGCTGGTCGATCGGGTCCACGAAGGCCCTCGCCCTTCGCGCGCCTGGGAGTGGCAGAAGGCGAGGGAAGCCGTGGCGCCGGCGCTGCCCCGGCAGGACGAGCCCCGTAAGCCCAGGACGCGCGCCGGGTCGCGGCGACCGCGAACGAGACCCGCCGAAGAGGTCTGACGCCCGGATGACCGTGCAGCGGCCCGCCTTCACCCTCGGCGTCGAGGAGGAGTTCCAGATCATCGATCCGGAGACGCGCGAGCTGCGCTCTCACGTGCAGGAGATCCTGGACGAAGGCAAACGGTTGCTCAAGGAGCGCGTCAAGCCGGAAATGCATCAGTCCGTCATGGAGATCGGTACGGGCATCTGCAAGGACGTTTCCGAAGTCCGGCGCGACGTCACGGAGCTGCGCAGCGAGATCATCGGCCTCGCCGCCCGGCAGGGCATGCGCGTCGCCTCCGCCGGGACGCATCCCTTCTCGAACTGGGCCGACCAGTTGATCTACCCGGACGAGCGGTACGCGGCGATCGTTCAGGAGATGCAGCTCGTCGCGCGTGCAAATCTGATCTTCGGGCTGCACGTGCACGTCGGGATCGCCGACCGGGCGCTCGCCTTTCAGATCATGGACGAGGCCCGCTACTTCCTGCCGCATCTCCTGGCGCTCTCGACGAGCTCGCCGTTCTGGCTCGGCCGGAATACCGGTCTGAAGAGCTACCGCACGAAGGTCTTCGAGAGGTTTCCTCGCACGAACATCCCGGAGACGTTCGAGTCGCCGGCCGACTTCGACGAATACGTGCGAATCCTCGTCAAGACGAACTGCATCGACAACGGAAAGAAGATCTGGTGGGACGTCCGTCCGCACCCCTTCTTCGAGACGCTCGAGTTCCGGGTGTTTGACGTTCCGATGCGCCTGGACGAGACCGTCGCGCTCGCAGCGCTGACGCAGGCCATCTGCGTCAAGCTTTTCCAGCTGAGGGAAAAAAACCTTGGCTTCCGGAGATACCGCCGCGCTCTCCTGCTCGAGAACAAGTGGCGCGCGAGCCGATATGGCATCCAGGGCAAGCTGATCGACTTCGGCAAGGAGATCGAGGTTCCCTTCGCGGACCTCGCCAACGAGATGCTCGAGTTCGTGGACGACGTGGTCGACGAGCTCGGCAGCCGGAAGGAGCTCGAATCGATCCGGTGGATCCTCGAGAACGGAAGCGGCGCCGATCGCCAGCTTGCGGTTTTTCACGAGAGCGGCGAAGATCTCCTCAAGGTCGTCGACTTCATCTGCGACGAGACGGCGCACGGGCTCGAATCCGTGGCGCCCGGAAACACGGCAGCCATCGGAGGAGCATGAGCAGCGGTAACGGTAACGGCCACGGCTACGATCTGGCGCCCGGGGCTCGCAATGCCATCCGTACGTGCTTGAAGGTCGCGCCGGAGGAGCACGTCGTCATCGTCAGCGACTCAGAGACGCTGCCGGTCGCCGAGAGCCTCGCCGCCGAAGCGCGCGACGTCGGCGCGCCGCTCGAGATGTACGTCCTGGAGGAGTACGGCGATCGCCCGATGCTCGAGCTGCCCGTCCCGGTGCGCGAAGCGTTCGAGCGGGCCCTCGTCTCGATCTACGCCGCTCAGCCGCAGCCGGGCGAGCTCGCCTCGCGCCGGGAGATGACCGCGATCGTCAACCGCCGCCGGATCCGCCACGCCCACATGGTTTACATGACGCCGAGGATCATGGCCGAGGGAATGCGGGCGGACTTCGACGTCGTCGACGCGATCTCGACGCGCGTGCGCGACCGCGCCGTCAAGGCCAGGAGAATCCGTGCGCGTTCGCGCGCGGGCAGCGACCTCGAAGCCACCTTCGACCCGGCCGTCCGCTGGCTGAAGACGAGCGGCCTGATCACGTCGGAGAAGTGGGCCAACCTGCCGGGAGGCGAAGTGCTGACCGCGCCCGCCCGCGTGGACGGGGTGTACGTCGTGGACGGCGTTCTCGGCGACTATCTTTGCGCGCGATACGGAGACATCGAGGAAACACCTCTCACGGTCTGGATTGAAAACAGCCGGGTCGCCGACGCGCAGTGCGCCCGGAGCGAGGTCCGCGAGGACTTCCTCGCGTACACGCGGACCGAAGAGAACTCGGATCGCGTCGGCGAGTTCGCGATGGGGACGAACGTCGCCGTCCAGTCGATCATCGGCAACATTCTCCAGGACGAGAAGCTCCCCGGCCTCCATCTCGCCTTCGGACATACGTACGCCGAGCACACCGGCGCCGCGTGGAGCTGCCGCACGCACCTCGACATCGTGGGGCGGCACTTCGACGTCTGGTTCGACGACGATCAGGTGATGGCGGACGGCAAGTTCCTGATCTAGTCGCGTCTCGAAGAGGCACTGCATCGCCTCCCGGCTCGCGTGGTTAAGATCCTCTGGTGATCCCTTCCCTCCGCCGCGCCTACAACGCCGCTTTCACACAACAGAAGTACGACGACTACCGGCGCCGCCTCGAGGCGGAGGCGGGATGCCCGATCGAGTTCCGGCTTTGCGAAACCCCGATCTTCCTGCCTCGCGAATTGCGCGACGAAATGGTCCGGTCCGCGATGGAAATCTGGGAAGAGCTCTCGACGCCGGAGAACCTGCATCGCTCGCTCGAAGCCGTGCCCCTACCGATTGACGTTCCCGGCGCCGGCGATCATCCTCTGTTTGCGCAGGCGGATTTCGCGATCACGAACGACGGCCCGGAGGGCGCGCTCGCCGCGAAGCTGATCGAGCTGCAGGCATTCGCCTCGCTTTACGCCTTCCAGCTCGTCCAGTCGCGAGAGCTCCGGCGAATCAGTCCGGAGGGCGACCAGCTCGATTTCTATCTCTCGGGGCTTGACGAGCCCGGTTACGTCCGCGTGCTCGAGGAAGCGATCCTCGGCGGCGTTTCCCCCGAGAACGTCGTGCTCATGGACATCGATCCGCCCTCCCAGAAGACGTTCGTCGATTTCGCGCTCACGGAAAAGCTCTGGGGCGTCCGGTCCGTCTCCGTGATGGACATCCAGAAACGCGGGCGGGAGCTCTGGTATCGCCGGGACGGCAAACCGACGCGGATCCTGCGCATCTACAACCGACTCATCTTCGACGAGCTCTTCGCGAAGGGAATCTCGATCCCGATCGACTTCACGGAGCCGCTCGACGTCTCCTGGGCGGGCCATCCAAACTGGTACTTCCGATGGAGCAAGCATTCGCTTCCTGTGCTTCGACACCCGGCCGTGCCCGAAGCGCGCCTCCTCTCAGATCCGGCGGGACTCCCGCGCGACCCGGAGAACTGGGTCGTCAAGCCTCTCTTTTCCTTCGCCGGATCGGGAGTGAAAATGGACGTCACGCGCGCGGAGCTCGATGCCGTGCCGCCGGAGGAACGGAGCCGGACGCTCCTGATGCGCAAAGTGTTCTACGCGCCGGTCATCGAGACCACGGACGGCGGCGCGTCGAAGTGCGAGATCCGGATCATGTTCGTCTGGCGCAACGGGAAACCCTTGCCGGTCACGACTCTCGCGCGCCTCTCTCAGGGCAGAATGATGGGGGTCGCTTTCAACAAGGACCGCACTTGGGTCGGCTCGAGCGGATGCCTGTGGCCGACGTGACACGCGGCGCGTGTCATCCCGAGCGAAAGCGAGGGATCTCTCGGATCGGCCCGCCAGGCTAGGACCGGAGGCGGTACGCCACGGCGAGCCAGCCCATCACGACGTCATCCAGGTCGGTGAGCGACTCGATGACGACGGAGTGCCCGAACTTCTCCGGGCCGAGGCGCTCGATGTGGACGATCCGGCCATCCGCGATTCTCGTTTCCGCGAGAAACTCGAGGCGCAGAAAGTTCCCTCGCACGGTAACGGCTCCGAAGTTGTGGCGGGCCACCAGGTTGATCGAGGTCTTGACGGGATCGACCCTGACCGGACCGAGCTTTCGGAGCCGGCGGACCAGCTCGTCGAAGAGTTCGCGAAGCTCCGAGTCTCTGCCCCGGAAGTGCTCGTCGAGTCGCTTGATCCCGCCCCCGGATTTCTTCGTTGACACCTCGCGGCTCAAGGGACGTAGCTCCGGATCTGGATGCTCCACCACGGCCAGTCGTGGCCGTACGGCGCGTCCCAGATGTCGCCGCGGTGCCGGATCCCCTTCTCGCGGAGGATCCGGATCATGTCCGCCGTTCCCGAGAGGATGTTGTCGAGCTGGCCGGTGACGATCGCGATGTCCATCTGCGAAAGGCGCTCGACCCACTCACCGTTCATGTTCGGGACGTACGCCGTGGGGCAATGGAAGTACGCCGTGTCGTTCCAGTAGCCGTCCAGGAAGGAGTGGATGTCGTACCTCCCCGAAAACCCGACGGTCTTGTCGACCACGTCCGGATGACGGAACGCAAAGTTGACGGCGTGGTACGCGCCGAAGGAGGCGCCGAGTGTCGCCACTTTCGAAGACGAGCGGGTCTTGTCACGGATCCACGGGACGACCTCGCGATAGACGTAGCTGTCGTACTGATCGTGCCGCGCCAGCCGCTCGGCCGGATGACGGGACCGCGCGTAGAGACTCTCCTCGTCGATGCCGTCCACGCAGGCCACCTGGATTGCGCCCCCCTCGATCAGATCGCGAACCGCCCCGATCAGCCCGAAGTCCTCGTTCTCGAAGAAGTGCCCGAACGAAGTCGGGAACCAGATCATCGGCCGGCCCGCATGGCCGTACCACAGGAGATCCATGCGGCGGCCGAGCGTCGGCGAATCCCAGACGACGTGCTCGCGATTCATTTCGTTCGGAGCCCTCCGCAGCCGAGCCGGAACCTGCCCGGCTGCGTGGGATAATTCCCCCTCTTCGGGGCGTAGCGCAGCGGTAGCGTATCTGCTTTGGGAGCAGATGGTCGCCGGTTCGATCCCGGCCGCCCCGACCACGTTTTCAGCTAAAACTGCGAACTACTCGTACCGCAGCGATTCGATCGGGTCCAGGCGCGAGGCCCGCACGGCGGGATAGAGGCCGAAGAAGAGACCAACGGAGGTCGAGACCAGAAGCCCGACGAAGACCGACCAGATTGGCACTGTGGTCGGGAGCGCGGGCACGAAGGCCCGCACGAGCCCGGAGACCAGTATGCCGAACACGACTCCCAGGATGCCTCCGAGCGTCGTCAGGGTCACGGCCTCGGTCAGAAATTGCCGGACGATGTCGCGGCGGAAGGCACCGACGGCCTTGCGGATTCCGATCTCCCGCGTCCTCTGCGTGACGGAGACGAGCATGATGTTCATCACCCCGACGCCGCCGACCGCAAGCGAGATCAGAGCGATCAAGATCATCGCTCCGGACACGCCGCCCGTAATCGCGCGGAACTGCCCGATCAGCTGAGCCGGCGTGCCGATCTCGAAGTCGTTGGGCTTGTTGAAGGGAATCCGGCGACGCAGGCGCAGGACCGCCGTCGCCTTTTCGATCACCACATCCACGTCCTCCGGCCGGCGAGGCACCGCGTTGATGTTCACGCCGCCCTGGCGCACCTGATAGCCGAACTGGTGTTCGAAGGTCTTGTAGGGAAGCACGACCTTGTTGTCCGGCGAGTAGCCGAATTGCTCTCCCTTCTTCTCGAGCACGCCGATCACGCGATAGCGCAGGCCGTTGACCGTGATTTCCTTACCGAGCGGATGCTCCGCCGGAAAGATCGCCTCCCGCACTTCGGAGCCCAGAACCACGCCGAGCGAACCGTGCTCGATCTCGGCCGGCGTGAAGAATCGTCCGAGGCCGATCGTGTAGGCCGTGGCGATCGGGTAGTACTCATCCACCCCGAGCACGTAGGGGTTATTGGCCTCTAGGCTCCCGTTTTTCACGTGGATTTCGGCGTCGAAGTAGCCGACGAGGGCGGAGACCGCCGCGGCCTCCGGGCAGGCCTTGCGGATCGCCAGGACATCGTCCATCGTCAGGTTGCGGCGCCGCCGCTCCTCCTCGGACCCGGGGCCGGGCGGACCGAAGCGGTCCTTGTACTTCTTGAACTCGATCCGGCTCGCCCCGAACGCCTGGAAGTTGCCGATCACGTTGTTGTTGAAGCCCGTCACGATCGCGACCATCGCAATGACCGTCGTGACCCCCACGATGATCCCGAGGATCGTCAAGCCCGAGCGCAGCTTGTGCTCTCGCATCGCGCTGACGCCAAAGCGCACGTTCTCGGCAAAGCCTCGGCGGAACAGGTCGGTCAGCCGGTTCACACAATCCTCATTCGAAACGCAACGCCTCGATCGGCGTCACGCGGGAGGCGGCCGCGGAAGGAGCCAGACCCGCGAGGACTCCGGTGACAATGGCCACGCCGACGCCCAGGATCGCAAAAGGCAGACGAACCTGCGCGGGAAAGACTTGACTGACGAGAAGGGCGATGAGCGCGCCGAGGAGCACGCCCACCACGCCGCCCGCCGAGGCGAGAAGCGCCGCCTCGAGCAAAAACTGCCGCCGGATATCGCGCCGCCGAGCCCCAAGCGCGCGGCGCACGCCGATCTCTCTCGTGCGCTCCACGACCGAGACAAACATGATATTGGCGATGACGATCGCGCCGACCACGAGCGAAATGCCGGAAATCAGGATCATGAGCGCGAAGGCCCCAGCGGTCAGCGACTTCCAGAGCGCCTGAAATGCCTCCGAGCCCAGGATGCCGAACGGGTCGTCCGAGCGGTAGGGGGTCTTGCGCAGCGAGCGCAGGATGGTCCGGACCTCGTCCTGCGTCGCGTCAATTCCGGCGAGCCCCCGGCGCGGCCGAACGTAGATCGCGATCTCGTCGCTCGCCGTCAGGATCTTCTGTACGAAGGTGATCGGCGTGATGATCACATTGTCCTTGTCCTGCCCGAGGATGCTCCCGAGGCGCGCCTGTAGACCGATGACGCGCATCGGATAGCCGCGGACGTAGATCGTCCGGCCGATAGGATTGACCTGCGGAAAAACCTGGTCCTTGATCTCGGCCCCGATGATCGCGACGCCTTCCGCGTGCTCCTCTTCCAGGGAACTGAAGAAGCGGCCGGCTTCAAGATCGACTCTCATCATGGACTGCATGTTGGCCGTGTAGCCCTGAATCTGAACGTCGGGGACCTTGTTCTTGCCGAAGTGGACGGATTCGAGGTGATTCGCCTGAGCGCCGACGGCACCGCAGGTGCGGCACTCGCGTTCGATCGCTCGCGCCTCCCGCAACGTCACAGCCTTGCGTTTTCGCTGCAGGATGAATTCGTTGCGGCTGCGCGCGATTCCGTATTTGGTGAAGACCAGCACATCGGGATTCAGGTTCAGAACCTTGTCGCGGACATAGCTGTTCAGGCCGCTGATGATCGACACGACCGACACGACGGTCGCGACCCCGACGATGACGCCCAGAAGCGTCAGGAAAGACCTGAGCTTGTTGCGCCGCAGCGCCTGCAGGGCAACCGCCAGAAGCTCCCGAAAGACCATCTAGTTCGAGGAGCCGGCGGGCTCCCCTTCGGTTCCCTTCTTCTCTTTCTCGAGCTTCACGCGATCGCCATCTTTCAGAGTGCGCAGCGTCTTGAAGGGACCGGTGACGATCTGCTCCTCGCGAGAAAGTCCCTTGGAGACTTCGACCATCAGCTCGCCCGTCAATCCAAGCTCGACCGAAACGAACTCCACCTTTCCCTTGCGCAACGCGTAGACCCCGGTCTGGGTCTTGATCCTTCCCGAAGTCGTCTTCGCCCCTTTCGGGTCGTCCCGGATCACGATTGCCGCGAGCGGTACGGCCAGCACCCGGGGCTTCGAGCCCGTGATCACGTCCGCCGTGACCGAGAAGCCCGGCCGGATCGAGTCCGGGGGGTTCAGGATCTTTGCGCGGACCTTGAAGTTGATCGCGTCGGAGGTCGTGATCAGCCCCTGCAGGTCCGTGTCGTTCCTGGCGATGGGCGAGTTCTCGACCTGCGTGACCACACCCTCAAACGCGTGGTCGGGATAGGCCTCGACCGAGAGCATGGCCTTCTGCCCGACTTTCACATTGGGCACGTCGGTCTCGTCCACCATGAGCACCGCCTCGACGCTCGACATGTCGGAGATCGTCATCAGCTGCGTGCCGGGGTTGTTCATCGTGCCAATCACCGTGACCTCTCCCTCCTTGACCGGAAGATCGGTCACGATCCCGTCGATCGGGGAACGCACCGTTGTCTTCGAGAGCGTGTCCCGGGAGGCGTTCAGGTTCGCGCGGTTCTGCTCGACCCGCCTCTGGGCAACCTCGAAGTTGGCCTGCGCAGTCTCAAGATCCGACTTCGACCGTTGAGAGTCGGCCTCGGGCAGGATTTTGGCTTCGTAGTTTTTCTTCGCCCGGTCAGAATCACGTCGCGCCTGTTCGAGCGAAGCCCGGGCCGAGTCCAAGGCGGCGAGGCTGCCCGCGAGCGCCGCGACCGATCCCGCTTCTTCCGCGGCCGCGCGATTACGGTCGATCTGCAGCAGGAAGGCGCTCTTCTTGACTCGGTCGCCGTTTCGAACGGCCAGGTTGACGATCTGGCCCATCACGAGCGCGGAGAGATCCACCTTCTTCTCCGCCTGGATCTTTCCGTTGGCCGTGACTTTGGAGACGAGGTCTTCGAGCTTCGGCCGAGACACAATGACGCGCGGAATCTTCCGGTCCCGCGCCGAAATCGCCCCGAGGACGACGATCACCGCGAGCAAACCCGCGACGCCGAGCAATATTTTCCAGGTCTTTGACATCTCGTACCTAATCTGGCGGAATTCTACAGGGGGAAGAAGGATCGGATCATCGTTCATCGATTTTCTGGCCCGCACAGCATTCGACGAGTGGAAATCATCCGATGGACCGGTTCTACTTCAAGGGTTTGGCGTTCGGACCGAGAAGGGCTTCGCGGCGGCGATGGCAGAGGCTCGGCGCCGCTGAACCGGAGCGTTCGGCATCACTGCGAGGATTCGTCGTTCATTGCGAGTAGGGGATCAACATGAAAGCCGCAAGTCGCGCTAGTCGGATCATCGGCGCGCTGATACTCGCCCAGATGGTCGGCGGGGTGCTGGTAAACTTTGTCTTGACGGCGCCGCTCTTTGGTGTGCCGGGCTTCCTGGTGAACGCCGCGGCTCACTCGCAGCAGATTGGCCTGTCCGTACTCCTCGGGCTAGCAACCGGGGCAATTTCGCTCGCCATCGCAATCACGGCCTTCCCGGTCTTTCGTCAGTACAGCCACGTACTGTACGGCATCTCCTACGCGGTGTATCGGATCATCACGAAGGAGCGCGGCCGCGGGAGGATGCTGTAAAGAAGGAGGACGGAGCGAGATCGCCGGAGTCTCCGAGCCGGGGCTCCCTGCTCCGGCATTCCGCTTGATCGACGCGGGAGCGGGCTCGAGTCGATGCTTACTGGGTCGCCGTGAAAGGAAGCTCCAGCCCGAAGGAGCTGATATCGACCGTCGCTGCGACTCCATAGACTCCCGAGATGTTCGAAGCCGGTTGGCAGGCATCCGCCTGTCCGTCTCCGTGTATGACGCGGAGGGATAGGGGATTGAGCTGCTGCTGGTCCGTCGGGTAATACAGCTTGGGGCCGACTCTCGTGCCCTCGGAGAACGTGGAGTAGTGCGTTATGTAAGCGGTGCCGGTGCAGTCCGTGGTCAGGTATTGAAGATAGATCGCATCCGAGTTGAAGATTCCACTCGGGTCCGCCGGATGGACGTAGAACGTGACCCACACGCCGTTGATGTCTCGCGCCACCAAGTTGTCGGTCACCGTGTAACCGACGAGGTTGCCGCGCTTGTCGATGACTCGAAACGGACGATTGGATCCTCCCGATGGCGCGGCATGGGCCAGCGACGCCGCGAGAAGCAAACTCGCCGCGACGATGAGTAACGCGCGCCGGCGCGCCGGCTTCGACGATTCCCGCGACGTCCCGGGAAGAGGCCGTGCTGTCTCGTAAACCATATTGCCCGCCTTCTGGTTTTCGTTTGCCGACATTTGACGTTTGTGTTTGATGCCTTCTCAGTGACTCAAGAGCCAGACATCCAGCAGGTGGGATTGCAGCTCTTACGCCATTTGACGTAGCCCGCGTTCTTCTTGCCGAGACCGCCTCGTATTTGATTGGCTTTGAGGCACTTGGGTTGTGACGAGCGGCGGTGACTCCGAGTCGCGGCGGATTTGCGGGTGAGGGTTTCGTTCACCCCGGGGTTGATAATTTTCCCCCGGCCGATGCTCCGCACGGAGCGACAGCTTTCTGGACGTCTTCGGGTCGCGAAAACCCAAACTTACCCGGAGCGCTTCGCGGGACGGGCCGATTCCGGCGCGGATCTCGACTCCGCGGCGCCCGATGCGCTGAAGCGATCTCCTACTGGACCGCTGTGAAAGGAATCTCCAAACCGAAGGAATCGATGTCGACCGTCGTTGCGACTCCGAAGACCCCCGAGATATTCGAAGCCGGATAGCAAGGGCCAGGCTGCCCTTGTCCGCGCGCGACGCGAAGCGATCGAGGATTGAGTTGCTGCTGGTCGATTGGGTAGTACAGCTTGGAACCGACTCTCGTGCCCTCGGAGAAGGTGGAGTAGTGCGTTATGTAAGCGGTGCCGGTGCAGTCCGTCGTCAAATAGTGAAGATAGATCGCATCCGAGTTGAAGATCCCTTCCGGGTCCGCCGCATGAACGTAGAATGTCACCCAGACCCCGTTGATCTCCCGCGCGACCACGTTGTCGGTCACCGCGTAGCCCACGAGCGTGCCGCGCTTGTCGAGGACGCGGAAGACGTGCGGATCTCCGCGCCCGTTTGATCCTCCAGCCGCCTGACCCGACATCGCCGCGAAGAAGAAGCCGATGACCGCCAGGAGAATCTTCGCCGATACTCGGTGAACAGAGTGCATTTTGCCCACTTCATGGTGCGGTGCCGCACCAACCTTTCCGACGACGTTCGCAATGGCGCAAGCGCCCGTCGCCGAGAGCCTGTGCCTTCTCGCCTACCGGCCAGCAGGTTGGTCTTGCAGGATGTGAGCGGAAGCGAGACGGTCGCGACGATATCACCGCGCTTATCGAAAGAGCGGTTGCAACAAGTTTGTTGCGCTCTCGAGAAAGTTGGAGGTCGAGCGAGACTAAAGTCGAATAGACCCATTCCCGTCGGCGCGAGGTCTTCACACGTTACAACTGAGTGAGCGTGTATGGAGGGCCGCTGTGGTTCGGGGACGTCAGAAAACCGTGGTTGTGTGATCACTCGGCCGATGGTGTCTCGCGCGCCTGAGCCGATGATCGTGACGCCCGACGCCGATTCCCACGGACGCGCCGACGCTGACCAGCACGGCGACTAAGACGCCAACACCAACCCCAACTTCGAAGCCGACGAATACCCCGAAACCAACGGTCTCCCCGAAGGCAACGGTCACTCCGAAGGCAACGAATACGCCGGCGCCGACCAACACTCCCAGACCGACGAATACTCCGAAGCCGGGAAAGCCGACGAAGACCCCGACGCCGAACGGTCACTCCTTCAGCGGTGCGGACCTTCCGCATCGGTGGGGCCTGAGCTTCGGCTGTCTTCGGCGCTTCCGGCTTAAACTTCCATGTTCCTGCCCGTAGCTCAGCCCGGACAGAGCAACGGCCTTCTGCACCGAGCGCCTCCGGACGCGGAGCGGCCGGATAGGCGCGACAAGCGCCGGCGTCGAGCCGACGCTAACCCGCGGGCCGCGGTTCGAGACTTGGCCGATAATCAGTCTGCTGCCCGTAGCTCAGCCCGGACAGAGCAACGGCCTTCTAAGCCGTGGGTCGCAGGTTCGAATCCTGCCGGGCAGGCCAATCCATGGCGTTCCGAGAGTTAACATCAGTCGCAATCTTCCGGAGGAAAAATGAAAAAAGGGCTGGCTCTTCTCGTTCTCCTTTGCGCCGCATGCGCGTCTCAAGCGCCGAAATCAACCGCCGCGCAAGGCGCCGCAGAGCAACCCGCGACCGCGGAGCCGTCGGCCGTCATCGTGACGACCGATCCACATGCGGTCATGGGATGCCGCATGATCACGCGCACCATCAAGGGCTACGACATCCGCGACCCCGAAGAGTGGCGCAAGCTCCAGGAAGAGGCCGCGCACCGTGGCGGCAACACTGTGCTCGTTTCGCTCAAGGGGGACCGCAGGGGAGACATCTTCGCCTGCAAGAAGCCCTGAGAACAGACCGGAAGCGCCGACCTACGGCATCGGGCGGAGATTGACCTCGCGCGTGTAGGTCGTCCCGAGCGCTTTGCGCATCTCCAAGCGCGGAGCCGTCATCTCTCTCTGCTTCGCCTGGTCGGGCGTCTTCCAGTGCTGCGACTGGATCGCTTTCGACTTCGCGTCGTCCCCCTGGTTGTAGTCGAGCGCCTTGCCGTAACTGGGATAGAGCGTTGCGATCGCGACGTCCCAGTCGTTCGCGTCGTTCGGCGTCTTGACGAAGACCTTGGAATCGAGAATGAGACCCTGCTTCTTGGCTTCCCCGGTGGTGACGATGTAGTGGGTGCGCAGGTATTTCATGTAGTCGTCGAAGTGGCCCGGCGTCGTCCGGTAGAAGCTCACGGACCACACGGGACCTTCCGTCCAGTGCTCCTGGGCCAGCGCGACGCCCGCGCTCGCGAGGCAGACCACAGCTACGGTCACGATGAATCTCTTCATGGGGGGGTACCTCCTCTTGCCGCCCTTATTGAGCGGACCGGCCGAACTTGTCAAGCGTTGCGACGCTACCGGCTGCCGGAGGTCTCTTTCTTCTCCAGAAACTCGCGCGCCTCGGCGACCTGATCCTTCGCGCCGTCGGCCCGGACGCACACGGCGAGGAGCTTCCCGTAGTACTGGCGCGCGGCCACCGCGTCTCCCGAGAGCCTTGCTGCGCGACCCGCGCCATAAAGCCCGTTCAACCGGTTCGGCGAAGTCGCCAGGTCGGCGCGGTACTGGGCGAGCGCCTCGGCGGGCTTGCCGAGCTCGATCAAGAGATCTCCCAGTTGCTCGCTCGCGGGAAGGACCGGTCCGGGAGTCACCGGATTCTTTTCGCTCGAACCCTCCAGCGCGGCAGCGGACCGCATCAACTCGAGCGCCTCTGCATCCCGGTCTTCCGCGCGCGCGAGCCAGGCGCCGGCCTCACGCCGCGCGATCTCGACCTGGCCGGCCCAATAGACGTTACCCTTCTCCTTGAGGGAGTCGCGCAGCTTCTCGAGCCGATCGACTTCGCGGTGCGCCGATGCCGCATCTCCGGAGCGCGCAAATCCCATCGCCCGGGCGAAAACGACCGTCGCTTCGGTCCAGGAGAACTTGCTCCACGGGAACCCGGCCGGCTGGAGCGTCACGGACTTCGCCTCGCTCCAGTTGCGCCGCTCGAGCGCCAGCCGGGCGGGAATCGCCGTCAGCGCATAGGCCACGGCAAAGTTTTCCTTGTCGAATTTGCTCGCGCGAGACGCGTCTTCGAGGACCTTTCGGGCTTCCGCGTCGCGACCCGACTGGAGATACGCGTACGCCAGGTAGTCCATGGCGTGGAGCTCGTCGAACGACGAGCCGCCCGGCATCGTTCGCTGGAGATCCTTTCTCGCGGCCGCCGCCGAGGCGAGGTTCGACTGGATCGAGTCTTCCCAGAGCCCCAGCCGCGTAAAGATGTGCGACGGCATGTGGAGGGCGTGCGGCGAGTCCTGAGCAATCCTCGAGTAGCGCCGTGCGGCATCGAGGCCACGGTCGGCAAGCGTCGGAAAGTCGTAGCTGTGGATGATGTAGTGCGCGACGCCCGGGTGTTCCGGCATTTCCCGGAAGATCGGCTCGAGAATCGCTCCGGCCTTCCTTTGCCTCGCGTAGGTCTTGTCCGGCGGGAGCGCCAGCGCGACGCCGTTCAGCGTGAGCGCGTAGAAGATCGACGCCTCCCGGTCCTTCGGATACTTCGCCGCGAGATCCGCCATCGCCTTCTCGAAAGCGGTGAAGCGCGTGACGTGGTCGAGCGTGTCGGACTTGTCGTAATAGACGCCGAGCGCTTCGATGTAGTCTCGCTCCCGCTCGGTCTTCGCGCCCGCAGCCCGCGCCGCAGCCATCGCTGCCACGCCCGATTTCAGGTCGTCCGGCGGCGGCGCTTCCCAGATCTGATGGAAGCGGCTCATCGCGACTCCCCAGTCAGCCATCGCGCAGCCCGGATCGGCCGCCGCAAGCTCGGCGAATGCTTTGTCCGACTTCGCGTACCAGAAGGAATGCAGCATCGCGAGCCCGACGTC
>Ga0207646_10002872_pt1 | contig 19993 bp, 18 predicted proteins | sample KBSK5502metaG_FD_184343 | JGI IMG/M metagenome (GOLD analysis project Ga0207646, IMG submission 184343) | Corn, switchgrass and miscanthus rhizosphere microbial communities from Kellogg Biological Station, Michigan, USA - KBS K5-50-2 metaG... | ecosystem: Host-associated > Plants > Roots >...
ACGAACATCCAGGTGTAGCGAATGAGCATATTTACCATCGTCTTCGCCTTCCTGGCCTTCAGCGGCATCATCATCGCGATGCAGGCCGTTACCGCCAAGCCCCGACAGGACCTGATCGCGGAACGGCTCTCGCAATATCGCGACCATAACCTAACGCTCGACGAAATCGAGCTCTCGCTCCCGTTCAGCGAACGTTTCATCAAGCCGGCGCTGGAGCGGCTGGGCAGCTTCCTGACCGCCCGCATGGGGAAGAACCAGCAGATCGTCCTGCAGAACAAGATCAACCTAGCCGGCCGGCCCTACGGGCTGAGCGTCAACGGCTTCGAGGTCGTCAAAGTGATCGCCGGAATCATCATCGCCCTGGTGGTCCTCGCCTTCGTCGGGGTGCTGGGTGTCACCGCGCTGCCGCTCAAAGGCGCCGCCCTGGGCGTCGGCTTCGTGCTCGGCCGGTTCCTTCCCGACGTCTGGCTCAACAACAAGATCAAGGGGCGCCAGAAAGAGCTGCGGCTCGCGCTCCCTAACGCGCTCGACCTGCTGACCATCTCGGTCGAAGCCGGCCTCGGCTTCGATGCCGCCATCGGTCGCCTCACGGAGAAATTCAAGAACGCTCTCTCGGACGAATTCGCCCAGGTGCTCAACGAGATCCGGCTCGGCCGGCCGCGCCTGGAAGCGCTCGACGAAATGGGCCGTCGCTCCGGCGTCGAGGAACTGCACACCTTCATCCAGGCCCTGATCCAGTCGGAACAGCTCGGCGTCGGTATCGCCAAAGTGCTCCGCATCCAGTCGGAAGAAATGCGGCGCCGTCGCCGTCAGCGCGCGGAGGAGCAGGCCGCGCAGGCGCCGCTAAAAATGCTCTTCCCGATGATCGGCTGCATATTCCCGACCCTCTTCATCGTCCTGATGGGGCCCGCCGTCATCATCATCATCCATACGTTTCAACATCACTAAGCAGAACAGCGAGCCCGCAGGGCGAGCCGCGCTTTCGCGCGCAAGAGGGCGGGCGCCGTATGCCGCTTGCGCGAGCACACGAGCGCGATTGGAATTTTGCGCGAGTGCGCCGCGAGCGGCTGGACGGCGCACCCGCCCGGTTCAGTCGCTGAGTAACTGTGGAGGCTGGATTGGCGCGATATAATACGGAGAAAGAGTTTTGCGGCTAACGAAACTGGACGGGACGGTCGTGGCGCAGCCCCTGGAAGTCGCGAGTAATTTCGTTTCTCGCGGCGTGGGGCTGATGGGCCGGTCGCGACTGCCCGAGAACGGTGGACTTTTGATTCATGGCTGCAATGGCATCCACATGATGTTCATGCGCTTTCCAATCGACGCCGTCTTCGTCGACAAGAAAGGCGTCGTGCTGAAAACCTACGAGCGCCTGCTGCCCTGGATCGGGCTCGTGCCCCTGGTGTGGGGCGCGGACAAGGTCGCCGAGTTGCCGGTCGGCACGATCCGCCGCCACGCCATCAAGCCTGGCGACCAGCTGCTCGCCGCCGCCTGACGTGCGTCTCCTCGACCTGATCTTTCCGCCGCGCTGCGGCGGGTGTGGCCGTCACGGCCAGGACTTTTGCGATTCATGCGCCAGCGCCCTCCAGCCGGTTCCCGTCACCAGCCTGCACGGGATCCCGCTGGTGGCCGCCGGGCGCCTTACCGGCCCGCTGCAGGCAGCCATCCATACCTATAAATACCGTCCGCGGCCGCAGTTGGCCGACAGCCTCACGCAACCACTGCGCCGGGCGGCGATCAGCGCCGGCCTTACCCTGCCGGCGCTGACCTTCGTGCCGCTTCACCCGCGCCGCCAACGGGAGCGCGGCTTCAACCAGGCGGAGCGGCTGGCCGGCCAGCTTGCCGCCAGCCTGCAGGTGCCCGTGGTCGGCGGCCTGTCCCGCCTCCGGCCAACACCGGCCCAGGTCGGGCTGGGGCAGGCGGAGCGGCAGATCAATGTGGCGGGCGCCTTCCGCTGGACGGCCCCGGAGCCGCCCCCGCAGGGCCTGGGGCTGGTCGACGACGTCTGCACCACCGGGGCTACGCTGGCCGCCGTAGCGCGGGTGGTGGCCGAAGCGGGAGGCTCGATCGGGGCCTTTCTGGTGCTGGCCGTCGCGCAAACTTTGCCGGGACCCCTCGTTACATCCCCCGGGACAGGCCGCCTGTCCGCGAATTCCTGTTTGGGGGATTGTGAGTAGATGGTCAATGCGTCCGAGGTTTCGCAGGACGAGCTTGGTCGTTATTACGAGGCATTAGGGCCGATTCGCGACCTGGTCCTGGATGACAGCTTGACCGAAGTCATGGTCAACGGCCATGAAAACATCTACGTCGAACGCAACGGCAAGATCCTCCTCACCGATCGCAAGTTCGATGACGAGAACCACCTGCTGCGCGTCATCGACTTCATCGTCTCCGCGGTTGGTCGCCGGATCGACTTCCGCACCCCGATGGTCGACGCCCGGCTCCTCGACGGCTCCCGCGTGAACGCCGTCATCTCGCCGATCGCGCTGGACGGGCCGATGCTGACCATCCGAAAGTTCTCCCGCGATCCCTACCAGGCGGAAGACCTCGTCAACTTCGGCACCCTCACCAACGAGGCGGTCGGCTTCCTCAAGGCCTGCGTCATGGCGCGCGCGAACATCATGATCTCGGGTGGGACCGGCACCGGCAAGACGACGCTGCTCAACGTGGCCTCCTCGTTCATCCCGCCCACCGAGCGCATCGTCACCATCGAAGACGCCGCCGAGCTTCAGCTCCACCAAGAGCACGTCTGCCGGATGGAGGCGCGGCCACCCGACCTCAACGGTGAGAACCGCGTCGCGATCCACGACCTCGTCATCAATGCCCTTCGTATGCGCCCGGACCGGATCGTCGTCGGCGAGTGCCGCGCCGGAGAGGCGCTCGACATGCTGCAGGCGATGAACACCGGTCACGACGGCTCGCTGACCACGCTGCACGCCAACACCACGCGCGATGCCCTCTCACGCCTGGAGACGATGGTGCTGATGGCCGGCATCGACCTGCCGACCAAAGCCATCCGCCAGCAGGTGGCGTCGGCCATCGACCTGGTGGTGCAGCTCTCGCGGATGCGCGACGGTCAGCGCAAGGTGACCAGCATCACCGAGATCACCGGTATGGAAGGCGACACCATCACCATGCAGGAGATCTTCCTCTACGAGTCGCACGGCGCGGATAAAGACGGCACCATGACCGGCGTGTTCCGTCCAACCGGCATCCGCCCGCACATCATGGACCGGCTGTTCGCAGCCGGTGTGCCGATCCCGCCGGAACTCGCGCGCGTCTTCCCCGACCGCCGGGCCAACGAGCGCGGCCACTAACTAACCTGGCGGGCAGTCGTCCTCACGGGCGTTACTCGGTATACTTTTGTCCTCTCGAGATCTCGGGAGGAGGCCACGATGGAGATCTTGATCCAGGCCAAGAAGAACGCGGCCGACCCCCAGATGAAGGCCTATGCACAGGCCAAGCTCGAGAAACTGACGCGCCATTTCGACCACATCCTGCAGGCGCGCATGGAGCTCGGCACGGAGAAGAACAAGAGCCTCGAGACGATGAAGGTCGCCGAGCTCACCGTGCATGTCACCGGTCGCACCGGCAACATCCTCAAGGCGGTCCAGTCGGCCGAACACATGAACGAGGCCGTCGATCTCGTCGTCGACAAGATGGACCGGCAAATTCGCCAGCACAAGGAGAAGCTCAAGGACCATCGTCGCTCCAAGCCAACGGGAGCCATCGGCCAGGCCTCCGCCGAGGCCGCACCCACAGCGGTCCGGTCGAATGGGGTGGCGAAGATCAAGCGCTTCAAGCTCAAGCCCATTTCCGAGGAGCAGGCGCGCGACCAGATGGGCGAGCTGGGCCACGCATTTTTCCTCTTCCTCAACGAGGACACCCAGGAGCTCAACCTGCTCTACCGGCGCAACGACGGGACCCTGGGGCTGGTCGAAGCCGACCTGAGTTGACGTCGAGCGCCCGTTTGGGTGGCCGGACGGCGGGTATGCTTACAGGTTGCAACCCAGCGTGTAATCCATGAGCGTTCTTACCAAAGTCTTAGGCGATCCGAACGCGCGCGAGGTCAAGCGGCACCGCGAGCGGGTCGGCGAAATCACCGAGCTCGAGCCGCTGATCGAGAAGCTTGCCCCCGAGGAGCTCAAGGCCAAGACCGCGGAGTTCCGGGAGCGGCTGGCGAACGGCGAGCAGCTCGACGACGTGCTGGTGGAGGCCTTCGCGGTGGTCCGCGAGGCAGCGCGGCGCACCATCGGGTTGCGGCCCTTCGACGTCCAGCTTGTCGGCGGCATCGTGCTGCACAACGGGACCATCGCCGAGATGAAAACCGGCGAGGGCAAGACGCTGGTCGCGGTCCTGCCGCTCTACCTGAACGCGCTGGAGGGCAAGGGCGCCCACCTGATCACGGTCAACGACTACCTGGCCCGCCGCGACGCCGGCTGGAACGCGCCGATCTACCACGCTCTCGGGATGAGTGTGGCGGTCATCGGTCACGAGATGTCGCTGGTCTACGACCCCGACTACCTGGACGAGACCCACCCGGATCCACGCTTGCAGCACCTACGACCGGTGACCCGCGCCGAAGCCTACCAGGCCGACATCACCTACGGGACGAACAGCGAGTTCGGGTTCGACTACCTGCGCGACAATATGGCGGTCGACCTCTCGCAGTGCGTGCAGCGGGGCCTGAATTACGCCATCGTCGACGAGGTCGACAGCATTCTCATCGATGAGGCACGCACGCCGTTGATCATCTCCGGCCAGGCGCAGGAGTCGACCGAGAAGTACTACCAGTACGCCAAGCTGATCCCGCGCCTGGCGACGGAGGACTATACCGTCGACGAAAAGACGAAGTCGGCGGCGCTGACCGAGGAAGGCATCGCCAAGATCGAGCGCTGGACCGGCGTCAAGAACGTCTACGAGTTGGAGCATGTCGACGAGGCGCACCAGATCAACCAGGCGCTCAAGGCCTTTACGCTCTACAAGCGCGACCGCGATTACCTGGTCAAAGACGGCGAGGTGATCATCGTCGACGAGTTCACCGGCCGTCAGCAACCCGGGCGGCGCTGGGCCGATGGCCTGCACCAGGCGGTCGAAGCCAAAGAAGGCGTCAAGGTCCAGCAGGAGACGCAGACACTCGCCACCATCACCTACCAGAACTATTTCCGGCTCTACAAAAAGCTGGCCGGCATGACGGGAACGGCGGTCACGGAGGCCGAGGAGTTCGACAAGATCTACAAGCTCCAGGTGGTCGTGATCCCGACCCACAAACCGATGATTCGCGACGACCGTCCCGATCTCATCTACAAAACGGAGGACGCGAAGTTCAACGCGGTCGCCGACGAGATCCAGGAGGTCGCCAGCGCCGGCCGCCCGGTGCTGGTCGGTACCGTGTCGGTGGAGAAGTCCGAGCGTCTTGCCCGGCTGCTGGAAAAGCGTGGTGTGCGGCACGAGGTACTCAACGCCAAGCAGCATGAACGTGAGGCGCTGATCGTTGCCAACGCCGGCCAGCCCAGCGCCGTGACGATCGCCACCAACATGGCCGGCCGTGGCACCGACATTGTCCTCGGCCCCGCCGTGGCGGAGGGTGGCGGTCTCCATATCGTCGGCACCGAGCGGCACGAGAGCCGCCGCATCGACAACCAGCTCCGCGGTCGCGCCGGCCGGCAGGGTGACCCCGGTTCCTCGCGCTTCTTCCTCGCGCTCGACGACGACCTTATGCGGATCTTCGGTGGAGAGCGCATCAAGGGCATGATGAACATGCTCCGGGTGGCCGACGACGAGCCGATCGAATCGCGCATGGTATCGCGTCAGATCGAAGGCGCACAAACCAAGGTCGAGGGGCACAACTTCGACGCCCGCCGCTACCTCGTCGAGTACGACGACGTCATGAACAAGCAGCGCGAAATCATCTACGGCGAGCGGCGCAAAGTCCTCGAGGGTGTCGACCTGCGTGAGCTGGTGCTCTCCTGGGTGCGCAAGGTGGTCGAGGACGCGGTCAACGAGCGCTGCGAATCGCGCCATCCGGACAACTGGGACCTCGAAGGGCTGGTTGTTCAGCTGGGCCTGGTCTTTCCTTTGCCTCCCTTCAGCGAGTTAGCCGCTGACGAGTTCGGCGAGACCAAGGAAGCGGTCGTCGAGCGGCTGATGGAGTACGCGCAGACAGCCTACGAGGCCAAGGAAACCGAGATGACCGAGCCGATGATGCGCAAGGTCGAGCAGTTCGTGGTGCTCAAGACCATCGACTCCAAGTGGATCAGTTACCTGACGATGATGGAGCACTTCAAGGAAGGGATCGGGCTGCGCGCCTTCGGACAAAAGGACCCCCTGGTCGAGTACAAGAACGAAGCCTTCCAGGCCTTCCAGGAGCTGCTCAACGACATCCAGTTCGACATCGCCTCCACCGTCTTTCGGGTGCAGCTCGTCAACGAGCCGCCCAAGCCGCCGCCACCGCCCCGCCAGGTCATGGGCCCGACCCGGGCGCTGGAGCCGATGGCCGGAGGGGGCAACGGTGGGGCCAGCCCCGCGCCGGTGCCCGCCGGCAAGATCGGCCGCAACGACCCCTGCTACTGCGGCAGCGGCAAGAAGTACAAGAGATGCCACGGCCGGTAGCCACCGACGCGATTTAGTCCGGTCATCTTCGGGTAGGATGTCGGGCGATGGCTAAGAAGAAGAGCGCGCCCAGCAAGGACGCGAAACCCAAGGAGCCGAAGGCCGCGGCGGTGAGCCCTGCGGTGCCCACGCGGCTACCCTTCCGCCGGCCGCAATCGTTGAACTTTGCCGGCGTCGGGCGCAATGACATCTGCCCTTGCGGCAGCGGCAAGCGCTTCAAGAACTGCCACGGAAACTAACAATGGAAGAGATCCTCGAGCATGCGAACGACCTGCTGAAGAAGATTCTTCAGCTCCAGGAGCATCTTTGACCTTCCTGCGAAGGCCGCGCGCCTCGATGCGCTCCAAAACGATCTAAACGACCCCAACCTGTGGCAGGATCCGCCGCGCGCGCAGCGGCTCGCGCAGGAAGCCAAGGGGCTGCGCGATGAAGTCTCCGGCTGGCGGAAGCTGGAAACGCGCGCCAAAGATGTAATCGGCCTCGCCGAGATGGCGCTCGCGGAGAACGATGCCCACCTGGAGGAGACCCTTCGGCAGGACCTCGCCGCGCTGGATGCGGATGTCAGCCGGCAGGAGGTCGACCTGCTCTTCGCCAACCCCTACGCCGACAATCCCGCGCTGGTCAGCATCCACGCCGGCGCCGGCGGCACCGACTCACAGGACTGGGCCGAGATGCTGCTGCGGATGTATCTCCGCTGGGCGGAACGTAACAAGATGCCGGCCGAGATCATCGACGAGTCACCCGGCGAAGAAGCGGGCTACAAGAGCGTGACCATCCGGATCTCGGGCAAGCGCGCCTTCGGCTGGCTCCGCGCCGAGCGTGGGGTGCATCGACTGGTGCGGCTCTCGCCATACGATCAGGCGCACCGGCGGCATACTTCATTCGCGCTGGTCGAGGTGATCCCGGAGATCGAGGACGACAGCGATATCGAGATTCGGCCGGAGGACTTGAAGGTCGACGTCTACCGATCGAGCGGCGCCGGCGGCCAGCACGTCAACAAGACCTCGTCGGCCGTCCGGATGACGCACCTGCCCACCGGCATCATCGTCACCTGCCAGAACGAGCGCTCGCAGATCAAGAATCGCGAGCTGGCGCTCAAGGTGCTGCGCTCCCGCCTGGTGGCGTTGCGCGAGCAGCAGCGGTCAGAGCAACGCCAGGAGTTAAAAGGCGCGCACCAGTCGAATGAGTGGGGCAGCCAGATCCGCAGCTACGTCCTGCATCCCTACACGCTGGTCAAGGACCATCGCACCGGTCTCGAGGTGGGCAACGTCCAGGCTGTCCTCGACGGCGACCTGGACAATTTCATGGAAGCCTTTCTCCGCCTCGATGCCGGCCGGGAAGGTCAGGCTGCCTAACCGACGCGATCAGGCCGCCGGCGCCAGTTCGGCGGCCGCTGCCTCGAATCGGCGTTCGTTGCGCAGCGCCACCCAGACGCTGCCAACGATGATCACCGTCCCGATGACGTAGGCCTCGCCGAAGAGGCGCGTCGCGCCTAGGGGGAGCAACTCGAGGATGCCCGGCAGGTGCGGCAGCGGGTGGTAGATCAGCAGGTAATGCAGCGCGGGCCCCACGGAGAAACAGAGCCAGGCGGCCAGCAGGAATCGGCCGGCGCGCCGCGACATGACGGCGGTGAAGGCCTGGCGAATCAAGAGGGCAATCGGCAGGATGAGGACGACCAGGTGGAAGCTCCAGGTCACGCTGCTGATCAGCGGCAGGGCGCTCACCCCGAGCGCGAACTCCAATCCGGAGCGCGCGGGTCGGGAGGTCGCGCGGATCACGACGAACAGGAGGAGCAGCACCAGCGGCCAATCCAGCGCCCGCCCGCACCAGCCGGCGCCGCCACCCGCGTCGGCGGTGGAGGGCTGGCAGATCCGCGCGGTGAAGCCGGCCAGCGACTGGTTTTCGCGATACCCGGTTCCCGCCGCCAGGTGCGGCAGCATGTCGCGGAAGTAATAGAGGTTATGGTCGAAGCTGGTCACCAGCAGGCCGAGCACAAGGCCGAAAAGGCCGGTGACGCCAACCGCGGCGAGCAGTTTCCAGTGCCGGCGCCAGGCCAGATAGGGGAGGAGGGCGAGCGGAAAGAGTTTGAAGACCGCGGCGACGCCCACGAGCACTCCGCTGAGCACGTCCTTGCGCCGCTGCCAGTAGGCCCAGGCGCCCGTGAGCAGTAGCAGCAACAGCGAGTTCATGGTCCCCGTCAGGACGCTGCTCGCCAGCGGAAAGAAGGTTGTGAGCACCGCCGCCAGGCAGAGCAGCTCGCCACGCCGCGGCCGGCCGATCACGGCGTACACGATCAGCAGGCTGGCCGCAATCGCGGCCTGGATCAGCACCAGCCAGATGCGCACGGCCAGGTCGTTCGAGACCCAGGTCAAAGGGATGAGGGTCACCGCAAACGCCGGCGGGTAGAGATAGCCGCTGCTGAGCGACCAGTCCCAGGGCACGTGGTTGCGGATGAAGTTGGCATAAGGGTCGCCGCCGCTGGTGAGTTGGTGCGCCGCAAACAGGTAGTCCTGGAAGTCGTCGGCGCGGGGCGCGTGCGGGCCGAGGACCGGGAGCAGGTACAGCCACACGTAGAGGGCCAGCAGGAGCGCGATCAAGGCGCTGACGGCCACCTGCCGCGGATGAGGCCAGCCCAGGATTCGTCGCACGGCCATATAACCGGGGAAACAGGCCGGTCACGCCCGGCGTTACACGGCCGTTACCTGGACTTGCTCAGATGGAGCTGCGGACGGACCCGTCCCACCTCGAGACCCTTGTGGTTTCGCAGCGTCGGGTGGGCAAAGCGGTCGAGGGCTTGCTGCTCGGCCGGCGCCAGCCAGCCGAGATCGGTCAGCGCCGCCATGACGACAGCCGACACCCAGGTGCCATCCACATCTTCCAGCTTGAGGGCGAGGCCGACGCCCGACTGCCGGTCGGCCGTGCAATGTGCTCCGGCAGCGCCGCCCTTGGCCAGCAACCGGCCGCCGGTGACCTCCATCAACGCCGTGTCGAAGCGCTTTGTCCCACCGACCAGGAATGGGTGGGTCGTCATCGCCTCGACCGCGGTCCTCGCCGCAGCATCCTCCGAGGTCACGAGCCGGGCAAAGCTGCGCGCCATCGCGAACAGGGGCACGGCCGCGTTGGGCGCACTACAGCCATCGATGCCGTACACGACGTCGGTGGTTGCGCAGCCGGTAAATTCCTCGACCACCTGCCGGATGCGCTGCTGCACCGGGTGGGAGGGCTCGAGATAACTCTCGAGCGGTGCCTGTAGCACACGGGCGGCGGCCAGCATGCCGCTGTGCTTGCCGGAGCAGTTGTTGAAGACCGGCAGCGGCTCGGCCATCTCTCGGCGGACCACGCTGGCCGCTGCCTCGTCGTACGGCCAGTGAGCGCCGCATTGCAAGGCGGACTCGTCGATCTCTGCGTGCGCCAGGAGGTCGCGAACCACCGCGACGTGGCGGGGCTCGCCGTTGTGAGACGCGCAGATGATGGCGACGTGTTCGGCCGTCAGCCCAAACCGCTCGACGATGCCGGTGCGCAAGGCGGCGATCGCCTGAAACGGTTTGGCACACGAACGGAAGTACGTCCGCCGGCCCGGTTCGCCCGCGGAAGCGACCATCGCGCCCCCGGCGCCGACCACGGCCAGGTGGCCGCGCTGCAGTCCCTCCTCCACGTCGCCCCGCTCGACGCGCAGCAGCGGGACGGCCGGGTTGGGCATTCGCCTGAGTATAAAGAGGGAGTCGGCGCGGCTTTGGACCCAGAGTGAAGCGAGGCAGCAATGCGCGACGAGATGACCTATACTTCCGGAGTTATTCGGCCCCTTAGGGCCCGGCCAGTCGCGGCCCCGGCTATCGGAATGGATTTGTTCACGTGCCAGCAACAATCACAAGCCAGCCGACACCGACGACGCTGCCAGAGCGGGCGCGCATGGCTACGGTAATGTCCGCTGTGCCGCAGATCAGCCTGCAGGGTGTGCACAAGAAATATCCCAACGGCACGGTGGCGCTGCGCGACGTCACGCTGATGATCCCCAAGCAGGACTTCGTCTTCCTGGTCGGACCGAGCGGGGCCGGCAAGTCGACACTGGTCCGGCTCTTGATCCGCGAGGAGAAGGTCACCGACGGGAAGATCCACGTCGAGGGTCAAGACCTGAGCCGCCTCAAGCGCCGCCACCTGCCCTTCCTGCGTCGCAAGATCGGCATGGTCTTCCAGGATTTCAAGCTGCTGCCGAACCTTACCGTCTTCCAGAACGTCGCCTTCGCGTTGCGGGTCACCGAAGGCGCCCTGCGGCACCTCAAGCCGAAAGTCGAGGAGGTGCTCAGCATCGTCGGCCTGGAAGGAAAAGAGAACAAGTTCCCCGACCAGCTCTCCGGCGGCGAGCAGCAGCGGGTGGCGATCGCGCGGGCACTCGTCCACGATCCGCGGATCTTTCTCGCCGATGAGCCGACCGGGAACCTCGACCCGGCGACCTCCTGGGAAATCATCCAGCTGCTGCTGCAGATCAACGCGCGAGGGACAACCGTGTTGATGGCGACCCACAACCGCGAGATCGTTGACGTCATGCGGCGGCGCGTGGTCGCGATCGAGAGCGGACAGATTGTCAGAGACGAAGATGCGGGAGGGTACCATGCACCGGCTCTGGAATCGCGTTGATTTCGCCTTCAGCAGCGCGTGGCAGAACTTCTGGCGCAATGCTGCCGTCAGCATTGCCAGCGTCCTCATCGTCTGGGTCGTGCTGCTGGCACTCGGCAGCTTGCTGCTCGTGCTGCACTCGCTCGACCAGATCGTGGCACTCGAGAAGACCAAGGCGAGCGCCATCTCGGTTTACCTCGCGGATACGACGCCACTCAGCAGCGCGATGGATTTCAAGCTGCACCTGGAGAGTGACCCGCGGGTGACCGCCGTCACCTACGTGTCCAAGGACCAGGCAATGGCAAGGTTCCGCCAGCTGCCGGCGTTGGACCCGAGCGTGATCGACACCCTCGGCACCAACCCGCTGCCGGCCAGCCTCGACGTCACGGTCAAGGATATCCGTGACCTGGGCGCGATCGACCAGGCGGTGCGGCTCTCGCCGCTGGTCGACCGGTCGCCGGCGACGAACTACGAGCCGAATGTGATCGACAAGATCATTCTGCTGGCCCGCGTCGCCGGCATCGCCGGACTCGTTCTGATCATCGGGCTGACGGGGCTGTCGGTCTTCATCATCATGCTGACCATCCGTACCGCCATCTACCTCCGGCGAAAAGAGATCGAGGTAATGAAGCTGGTCGGAGCCACCGATTGGTTCGTGCGCTGGCCGTTCATCGTGGAAGGCCTCTTCGTCGGTGTGGTCGGCGCCGTGGTGGCGGTGCTGATCGTCGGCTTCGGCTACCACCCGGCGGTCGTCAACCTGCAGAGCGTCCTGATCTTCGTGCCGCTCTCGTTCGACCAGTACTACCTCCGGCTGGTATTGGCCGCGATGCTCGGCTTCGGGCTCCTCCTTGGAAGCGTCGGGAGTTATCTGGGCGTCAGGCGGTTCCTCAAGCAGTGAGGCGGGCGCGCATCCGCACGGCGCTGGCCGTCGTGGTCCTGACCGCGGCCCTGCTGACGACGGTCTCGGACACGATCTACGACAAGCAGCACCAACTGCAAGGGCTCAATGGTCAGATCGTGGCGACCAAAACCCAGATCGCGCAACTGCTCGCGCAGGAACGGCAGCTGCAGGGCGAGATCGCGGCCTTTGATGCGCAGCTGCGGGCGGTGCAAGCGCAGATCGATCAGGAGACGGCGAAGCTGGTCCTGCTCGCGCAGCAGGTCGACCAGGCCAAGGAGCAGCTGGCGCTCAAGGAAGCGGAACTGGCGCAGCACATCGCCGACTTTGGCCGCCGGATGCGAATCATGTACAAGAGCGGCCAGATCAGTGGCCTCGAGCTCATCTTCTCGGCCGCGAACTTTACCGACCTGATGAACCGCGTGGTCTTCTTCAATGTCATCGTTCGCGAAGACCGGCGCCAGGTCGCCGAGCTGCAGAAAGAACGGGCCGCGATCGAGGCGATGAAGGCCGACCTCGAAGCCAAGAAGGCCGAGCAGGCGCGGGTCGTCAAACAGGTCCAGGACCAGAAAGCCCAGCTGCAGGCGGTGCGTGATCAACGGGCCGCGCGCGAGCAGCAGATCGCCGCCATCGAGGCCCAGTTCCAGCGGTTGCTCGACGACATGGAAGCGCAGCGGGCGGCCCTGCAGGCGCAGATCGCCTCCCTCATCCATGAAAGCTTCCGCGCCCGCTCCTCGGGCAAATGGAGGTGGCCCATGGACGGCGTCATCACTCAGGGCTTCGGCTGCACCAGTTATCCGTTCGAGCCCTACGATCCCACCTGCCCGACTCATCACTTCCACAGCGGCATCGACATCGCCACCGATTACGGAACCCCGGTGCATGCCTCGGACGGCGGCATCGTGCACAACTTCACCATGGGCTGCGGCTGGGGACCCGGGTTGTGCGGTTATGGTCGTTACGTGGTGATGGTGCACGCCGGCGGCTTCACCACGCTCTACGGACATCTCTCCGGCTGGGCGGTTGGCGACGGCGTCCAGGTCGACAAGGACACCGTCATCGGCTATGAAGGATCAACCGGCAACTCCACCGGCGCCCACCTGCACTTCGAGATCGACCTGGCCGGGATGCCGGTCGATCCGCTCGCCTACCTGCCCGCGTCATGATCGAAAACGCAACCCCCCACCCTGCCCCTCTCCCGCAAGGGGGGAGGGAACCAACACCCGGTCGGAACGATAATCGACTGGTGTCTCGATTCAAGAGCATCGCCATCATGCTCGTGGTGGCAATCGGGGCCTTCTACGCCGGCAGCCTCGCCGAGTTCCAGCTGGGTGGGTTTGCCCCCAACTGGGCGAAGTCGCTGCTCTTCTACACCCCGCCGAAGTCCAACATCGATTACCGCGCGCTCGACGAAGTCTTCACCACCATTCAGCAGCACTACGTGAAGCCCAACGCCGACGGTGTCAAGCTCACCGAGGGCGCCGCCGGCGGCATGGTCGGCGCGCTGGGTGACCAGTTCTCGCGCTACCTGACCCCCGAGGAGTACCGCGCCAACCAGATCTTCCTGAACGGGCAGTTCGCCGGGATCGGTGCGTCGGTGCAGCAGAAGACGGACCAGATCGTGATCACCAGCGTCCTGCCGGGAACTCCGGCGGAGAAGGCCGGGTTGCAGGTGGGAGACGTCATCACGGCGGTTGACGGCCAGAGCACCAAGGGGTGGACGGCCGATACCGCCGTCAATCGCATCCGGGGGCAGGCCAATACCCAGGTGAAGATCGAGGTCAACCGCAACGGCCAGACCATGACCTTCAACCTGACGCGCCAGGAAATCAGCGTGCCGAGCGTCGCCACCCACGTCTTCGACAACCGCGTGCTCTACATCCGGATTTTCGATTTCGGCAATCGGACGGCGACCGAGTTCGACAACGCGCTGAAGAACAACCTGAAGGGATCGGTGAACCTGGTGCTGCTCGACTTGCGAGACAATCCCGGCGGCTACGTCGACGCCGCCAACGATGTCATCAGCGAATTCGTCAACCAGGGCACGAGCACCATTCTGGTCGAGCGGGGTGGCAAGGAATCGAAGAAAACCGTCACCGGGAACGGCCGCGCCTTCAGCAACAAGCTGGTGGTGCTGCTCAACGAGTACTCGGCCAGCGCCTCGGAGATCACGGCCGGCGCGATCAAAGACTACGGGAGGGGGACGCTGGTGGGCGTCAAGTCCTTCGGCAAGGGATCGGTCCAGGAAGATTTCCTCCTCCGCGATGGCGACCTGCACCTCACGATCGCCTACTGGTTGACACCCAAACGCCACTCGATCGAAAAGACCGGGATCACCCCGGATAAGACGGTGACGTTGGCCAGTGCCCAGGACGAATACGCCGTGGAGCAGTCGCCCAACGACTTTGCCAAGGACCTCCAGCTGACGGCGGCGCTGGCGATGCTGGAGGCTTAGGGGACCCGCCAAAGGGTGGGTACAATCGTGACGTATGCCGGATGAGGCGTTCGACGTCGCCGTCATCGGCGGTGGCTCCGCCGGTTATGTCGGCGCTATCCGTGGAGCCCAGCTCGGGCTCAAGGTTGCGGTTATCGAGAAGGAGAAAGTGGGCGGGACCTGCCTGCACCGCGGCTGCATCCCGACCAAGTCGTTTCTGCATTCCTCCGAGCTGGCGCACCAGATCCACACGGCCGCCGCCCTCGGCCTAAAAACCGACGGCTTCCAGGTCGATTGGCCGGTGGTGCTGAAGCGAAAGCAGGCGGTCGTCGACCAGCTCTGGCGCGGCGTCGAGTTCCTATTGAAGAAGAACAAGGTCACTGTCTTCAAGGGCGAGGGCATCATCGAGTCCGAGCACGCCGTGACGGTCAAAGAGAGCGGACAGGTGGTGAACGCCAAGAACCTCGTGGTGGCGACCGGCTCGCGGCCCAAGTCTCTGCCGGGCCTGAAGATGGACGGCGATCGCGTCATCAATAGCGACCACGCGGTCAACCTCGACAAGATGCCGCAATCGATCGTCATCGTCGGCGCCGGCGCTGTCGGGACCGAGTTTGCCTGCGTTTACAACGGCTACGGGGCGGACGTGACCCTGGTCGAGTTCCTGCCGACGCTGCTGCCGCTCGAGGATGTCGAGGTGGGCCAGCAGCTGGCGAAAGTCCTCGGCAAGCGCGGCATCAAGGTTCTCACCGGCGCTCAGGTCCAGCCGGAGAGCCTGAAGCAATCCAACGGGAAGATGACGGTCGCGGTCAAGGCCGGCGCGGAGATGCAGACCATCGAGGCGGAGCGGATGCTGGTCGCGGTCGGTCGCGAGGGGATCACCGATGGCTTTGGCCTGGAGAAGCTGGACATCCAGCTGGAGAAGGGCTACATCAAGACCGACGAGCATTACCGCACCGGGCATCCCAACGTGTACGCCGCCGGCGACGTCATCGGCAACTTCCTGCTGGCGCACGTCGCCTATTACGAAGGCGAGCACATCATGGAGCACATCGCTGGCAAGAACCCCAAGCCGCTCGACTACAACCGGGTGCCGCGAGCGACCTACAGCTACCCGCAGGTGGCGAGTCTCGGCCTGTCGGAAAAGCAAGCGCGCGACCAGGGGCTCAACGTCAAGGTCGGGAAATTCCCGCTGGCCGGCAATGCCAAGAGCGTGATCCTCGGTGAGACCGAAGGCTTCGTGAAGATCATCAGCGATGCCGACTCGGACGAACTGGTAGGCGTCTTCATCCTCGGCCCGAACGCCACCGAGCTGATCGCCGAGACCGCCCTGGCCAAGCTCCTCGAATCAACGCCCTTCGAAATCGGGGCGAGCATCGCGCCCCATCCGACGGTCTCGGAATCGGTCAAGGAGGCCGCGCTGGCCGTCGACGGCGTCGCGATCCACATTTAGCCGATGGCCCTGAAGACCACGGAGGTCGAGGCCAAGGGCGGTCCGAGCCGCCACCGGTCTTTGGGATTGAGCGACGAGCAGGCGCTCCGGATCTACGAAGTGATGCGCCTCGCGCGCGCCGTCGATGAGCGCATGTGGTTGATCAACCGCCAGGGCCGGGCCCCGTTCGTCATCTCCTGCCAGGGACAGGAAGGCGCCCAGGTCGGCACCGCCGCCGCACTGCGGCCGGGCTACGACTGGGTGGCGCCCTACTACCGCGACGCCGGCGTCGTGCTCTGGTTCGGCATGACGGCGCGGGACCAGATGCTCTCCTTCTTTGCCCGCCGCGAGGATCCGAACAGCGGTGGCCGGCAGATGCCGGGACACTTCGGCAGCCGCCGGCTTCACATCGTGACCGGCGGCAGCCCGGTGGCGACCCAGTTGCTGCACGCCGCCGGTGTGGCGCTGGCCTCCAAGCAACGCCACGAGGATGCGGTCACGAACGTCTATTTCGGTGAGGGCAGCGCCAGCCAGGGCGACACTCACGAGGCGATGAACTTCGCCGGCATCCACAAGCTGGCCGTGGTCTTCATCTGCGAGAACAACGGCTATGCCATCTCGGTGCCGCAGTCGCGGCAGATGGCGATCGCGAACCTCGCCGATCGCGCCGCAGGCTACGGCTTCCCGGGCGTCGTTGTCGATGGCAACGACGTCCTGGCGTGCTACGAGGTCGCCCGGCAGGGGGTCGAGCGGGCCCGTCGGGGCGAGGGCCCGACCCTGATTGAGGCCAAGACCTATCGTTTCACGGCGCACTCCAGCGACGATGACGACAAGCGCTACCGGCAGGCCGAAGAGGTGGCGATCTGGCGGCAGAAGGATCCGATCCAGCGGTACGCCCGATACCTGCGCGACGCCGGGACGCTGACGGACGAGCGCGAGGCAGAGATCACCCAGCGCGTCACGGTGCAGGTCGACGAGGCGACCGAGTATGCGGAACAGGCGCCGGACCCGACGCCCGACGACCTCACCACGTTCGTTTACAAAGAGGAGCTCCCGAGCTGATGACGGTCAAGACCGTGATCGAGGCGATTCGCGAGGGCATGGATGAGGAAATGGCGCGCGACGAGAGCGTCTTCTTGATCGGGGAAGACGTGGGCAACCGCGGTGGCGTCTTTTTGGCCAGCGACGGGCTGTTCAAGAAATACGGCGAGCTGCGGGTGATCGATTCGCCCCTCGCCGAGTCGTGCATCGTCGGCGTGGCGATCGGTGCGGCCATCAACGGCATGAAGCCGATCGCCGAGATCCAGTTCGCGGATTTCATCGCCCCGGCGATGAACCAGATCATCGAAGAGGCGGCCCGCTTCTGCTACCGCACCGCCGGCGACTTCAACCTGCCGATGGTGATCCGCGCGCCCTGGGGCGGCGGCGTCCACGGCGCGCTCTACCATTCGCAGAGCATCGAGGCGACCTTTGGTCACATCCCGGGCCTGAAGGTCGTCGTCCCCGGAACCCCGGCGGATGCCAAGGGACTGCTCAAGGCGGCTGTTCGCGACCCGGACCCGGTCCTGTATCTGGAGCACAAGCGAACCTACCGGCTGGTCAAAGGCGAGGTCCCGGACGGCGATGGCGTGGTGCCGATCGGCAGGGCAGACGTCAAGCGCCAGGGCAAGGACCTGAGTCTCATCGCCTACGGGCTGATGCTGACCTACTGCCTGGAGGCGGCCGAGAAGCTCGCCGCCGAGGGCGTGTCGGCCGAGGTGCTGGACCTGCGCACCATCAAACCGATCGACCAGGCCGCCATCGTCGCGACCGCGAGAAAGACCGGCAAAGTCCTGGTCGTCCATGAGGACAACCGTTTTGCCGGGATCGCTGCCGAGGTGATGGCGATCATCATGGAGAATGCCTTCGACGCGCTCGACGGACCGGTGATGCGGCTCACCGGTCCGGACGTGCCCGCCATGCCCTTCAACCACGTCCTCGAAGAGGCTTTCATGCCCAATGTCGACAAGATCCTCGCCAAAGCCAGGGAGCTGGCGGCCTACTAGGCCGGCCGACCTCAGATGGCTTCGGTCAAGATGCCGCAGCTCGGCGAGTCGATCACCGAGGGGACCATCGCCAAGTGGCTGAAGCAGCCGGGCGACCAGGTGAAGAAATACGAGGGCCTGGTCGAGATCATCACCGATAAGGTCAACGCCGAAGTCCCGGCGCCGCTCGCGGGGATCTTGAAAGAGATCAAGGTCAAGGAAGGCGCCACCGTCACGGTTGGTACCGAGATCGCCGTCATCGAGGAATCGGTCACCGCTACGCCAGCCAGCAGCGCGCCCCCCTCGAAAGAGATCGAGGAAGTGCAGGCCGCCTTCAACGCGCCAGAGGCAGTGGCGCCCGTGCCAGGCGTGGGGCCGAGCGCTGAAGGGCGTACCCGACTGTCACCGGCGGTTCGCGCCCTGATCGAAGAACATCGGATCAGCGACGCGGAACTCTCCCGGATCGAAGGCTCCGGCATCGGCGGACGGATCAGCAAGAAGGACGTCGAAGACTTCGTCTCCAAGCGGACCCAGCCGGTAACCGCCAACGGTGAGCAGCGGCAAACGGCCGCATCCCCGGCGGCACAGTCCGTCCCGGCGCCCGGGACAACCATCCCGCTCAGTCCGATGCGACGCGCGATCGCCACCAACATGCTGAAGAGCAAGCAGACGATCCCGCATGCCTGGACGGTTGCCGAGGTTGACATGACGAACGTCGTCCGCTTCCGCCAAAAGACGAAAGACAGCTTCAAGCTGCGAGAAGGGATCGACCTGACCTTCGTGCCAATCATCGTCAAGGCGGTGGTCGAGGGGCTCAAGGCCGTGCCGGTGCTGAACGCCAGCTGGAGCGAGCAGGGCGTGGTCCTGCACAGGGACATCAACGTCGGCGTCGCCGTCTCCGTCGACGATGGGCTGATCGTGCCGGTTGTCCACCAGGCCGACCGGATGTCGATCTCCGGGCTGGCGAAAGCGATCGACGATCTGGCGAAGCGGGCGCGCGCGGGCAAGCTCGGTATCCCGGACGTCCAGGGTGGCACCTTCACCGTCAACAACCCGGGGACTTTCGGAACGATCCTGTCCTACTCGATCATCGCGCCCCCGCAGGCCGGCATCCTGGCGATGGATGCCATCGTGAAGCGGCCCGTCGTCGTGGAGGGCGACGCGATCGCCGTCCGATCGATGATGAATCTCTGCCTCAGCTTCGACCACCGGGTGCTGGACGGCGTGTCCGCCGCCCGCTTCCTCCAGGGCGTCCGTCGCTGGCTGGAGGGCTTCTCGGAGCAGGTCCCTTTGTATTGACGCCGAATTCGCCGGACCTCTGGGATACTTAAGACATGGCTGACGTCGCACCAATCAAGTTCTACGGCCGCTCCAAGCGCAACGCCGTTGTCCCGATCGATACGCGGCGGCCCGAGTGGCTGCGGGTCCGCCTGCCCGGCGGCTCCAACTATTCCGAGCTGAAAGAGATCATGCGCGGCCTCGACCTGCATACCGTATGCGAGGAGGCGCGCTGCCCCAACATCGGGGAATGCTGGCAGGCCCGCACCGCCACCTTCATGATCCTCGGCGACACCTGCACCCGCGCCTGCGGCTTCTGCGCGGTGAAGACCGGCCGGCCGGGCGTGCTCGACCTTGGCGAGCCGATTCGGGTCGCCGAGGCGGTCGAGCGGATGGGACTGCATCACGCCGTCATCACCTCGGTCAACCGCGACGAACTCGAGGACGGCGGTGCTGCCATCTTCGCCGGCACCATCCGGCAGATCCGCAAGCGCATCCCCAAATGCAACATCGAGGTGCTGATCCCCGACTTCATGGGCGACGAGGCCGCGCTCGCCACCGTGATGCGCGCCCGCCCCGACATCCTCAACCACAACATCGAGACCGTCCCCAGCCTTTATCCGCAGGTGCGGCCCAAGGGCCGCTACCCGCGCTCGCTGGAACTGCTGCAGCGCGCCAAGCGGATGGACGCGACCGTCTATAGCAAG
>Ga0207646_10002875_pt1 | contig 19978 bp, 21 predicted proteins | sample KBSK5502metaG_FD_184343 | JGI IMG/M metagenome (GOLD analysis project Ga0207646, IMG submission 184343) | Corn, switchgrass and miscanthus rhizosphere microbial communities from Kellogg Biological Station, Michigan, USA - KBS K5-50-2 metaG... | ecosystem: Host-associated > Plants > Roots >...
TAGGTGGTGATCTGCTCGCTGATAAAAGTGTTGGGGAGATCGCGAATCTGGAGACAACCCTCGATCATATCGTGGTCGGTGATCGTGACAAAATCCATTCCGCGTTCGAGCAGTTGCCGATGCAACTCGCGCGGGTCGGAATAAGAATCCGGAAAATCAAAGCGCCGAAAGAGCCATTCCTCCGACCGCGCGCTAAGACGTGAGTGAATGTGGAGATCACATTTGCTCATATCTATCTAGAGTCCGCGCTTGAGGCGCTGCTCCCCGATCCAATCCTGATAAGTCGTCGGCGTCCTGCGCCCGTTCATTTCACTGATAAGATCGACAATCTGCCGCCAAATGGTCGGATGTGAAAAGTCCGGCGAATGAATACTGAGACGCACGAGCGGCTTGTTCTCGAGGGCTCGGCTGAGCACGGCGTTCCAAGCCAGGCTCGTCATTCTTCGCCAACCACTTCGGACGCTGTAAACCAGCGATCTTGCCGAAAAGGTTTCGCCGGACCGCAGATCGCGCACCGTCCGCAGGCGAGTGGTGTATTCCATTTCGGCATCGCACGCTGCTCGTTCTCCTTCGCTGCTGAGCAACCAGGCCGGCGCGACGAAACCGCGCGGTTTCAACCCGCTGGCGAAAAATTCATCTCGCGCCGTTTTGATTCGCTGAAAAGCGTCGTCGTATCCAAGATCGTAAAATTCGCCTTCGCCTTGCGTATAGAATTTGGTGATGAATTTCTCGAAAAAGCTTTCGCGCTCTCGTGGCGGCCGTTCATGAAAATATCCGTGGATGACGATCTCGTGTCCGACTGCTTCCAAATTGCGCAACCAGGAAACGAATTGTCGATCTTTCGTCGCCGCACCCTGATGGTGGTAATCCGGGACGACCAGCAACGAGCAATGGCGAATTCCTTTTCGCGCCAGCTCGGAAATAATTTTGTCGGCCGTCGGCTGGGTGGACGGCGCTATGTCGTGCAGGGAAACGATTAGAAAATCTTTGGTCGCACTTGCCGCCGCAACAACGGGCAGAAATTGCGTAGCCACAGCCGAGGTCATTTCGCCAAATTTTCGACCCCGCTCCCCACGGGAACAAGTGCAAAATAATTAGCTTGCCATCCTTACGATGGTGCCGAACTCCTCCTCGCTCAGCGGCATGACCGACAAGCGAAATTGTCGAACGAGCGCAATCTTCTTCAGTGCTGGTTTTGCTTTAATTTCGCGCAACGTGACCGGTCGTCGCAATGGCTTGATCGGAACAAGATCGATCGCGCTCCAATCGCCTTCTTTCGCGGTCGTATCGCGGTAAGCCGTACGCGCAACTTTGGCGGTGCCAACGACTGTCTTTTCTTCGCCGCTATGATAAAAGAGAACTTCGTCGCCTTTTGACATTCGGCGAAGATTGTTGCGCGCAGTGTAATTGCGCACGCCAGTCCAACTCGTCCCACCGTCGTCAACAAGATCGGACCACGAGTAATCGGACGGTTCCTGCTTCACGAGCCAGAGATTCTTCATCGGTTCAACTTAACGCGGTTCGACAATTGTCGATCTTTGTTTGAAGATCGAGATCATGGCGCGGATGCCATTTATCACATTCGAAGGCTCGGAGGGGTGCGGAAAATCGACCCAGGTGCAACGACTCGCGGCGCGGCTAGAGAAATTGGGAATTCCATTTCTCATCACCCGCGAACCTGGCGGCACAGCCATTGGCGAATCGATCCGTGAGCTTTTGCAATTCGCGCCTCAGAGCGCCGGTATGACGCCGGAGACGGAGCTGCTTCTTTTTCAGGCAAGCCGAAGTCAATTAGTCCGCGAAGTGATCAAGCCGGCGCTCGAAAGTGGCAAGTGCGTAATCGCGGACCGGTTGTTCGATTCCACAACCGTTTATCAAGGCGTCGCGCGCAAACTGGACCGGAAAGTCGTGCGACAACTGAACGCCTTCGCCGTTGGCGATTATATTCCCGACATCACATTCCTGCTGGATGTCGATCCAAAAACGGCGCGGGCGCGGATGCAGGAGCCGCGCCGGCCGGACCGGATGGAACAGCAATCGGACGAATTTTACGAATGGGTTCGCGATGGTTATCAGGAACTCGCGCGATGGCAGCGAGATCGGGTTGTGATCATCGAGGGATGGCAATCCCCAGACGAGATCGAGAAGCAGATTTGGGAAATGCTTTGTTCGCGTTTTCCAAGTCTGGTGAAGCCAGAAAATTGATATGGCGTTTACTCGAAAAGCAGCGATTGGATTTTTGCGGCGCGCACACGACCAGAAGCGCTTGGCGCACGCCTATTTGATTTCGGGGCCTGCCGGGAGCGGTAAACGCGAATTGGCAGCGAAACTTGCCAGCGTCGTCAACGGGACCGATGCCGATGATGTTTTTTCGTCAAAGGCGCGGGAGATTTTTGTGGCCGAGCCAGAGTCGAAATCGCGAAGAATTTTGATCGAGCAGATTCGCGAGCTCGAGCACGGTCTCCAGATGCGCGCCAGCGATGGCCGGCGAAAGGTGGCAATCATTGCTGAAGCGGATCGTTTGCAACCGCAGGCCGCCAATGCGTTTCTAAAAACGCTGGAAGAACCGCCGAGCAATTCGCTATTACTTCTGTTGAGCGCATTGCCGGAAGCTTTGCCGGACACAATTGTGTCGCGTTGCATTTCTATTCCGCTTACGGCGAATGGCGAAGAAATGGAAATGCCGGAGCGCGCTGAACTGATGGAATTGCTTCGCGATGCCGCGCGCGAGAAAAGTTGGAGCGTCCAGCAAGCCTATCGCGTCGGGCAGGGTCTGCAGTCGTTGCTAGGAAAGATTCGCGAACAAATCAAAGCGCAAACGGCCGAGGCGTTAAAAAGTGAGGAAGCGCGTTATCGGAACTCGACCGACGGCGCATGGTTGGACGATCGCGAAGATTACTACAAAGCGCTAACGGAAAGTCTCTACATTCAGCGTCGCGCGGCGCTAGTAGAGGTGTTGCTTGAGTTTTGGTCAGACGTTTTGCGCGCGTGCAGCAAGGTTGCCCGGCGCGATTTGTCTGCGGCAAAAAAGGAAACCGCCGCGCTTGCGGAGCGTTTCAGCACCCCGGAAGTGCTGCGACGAATTCAGCGTCTGGAAGAATTGCGAGATCAGCTTGGCCGCAATATTCAGGAAGCGCTCGCATTCGAAGTCGCGTTTCTCCAAGTGTTCGGTTCCTGACGTTCTAGATTTTCTCGGAGGAGAAGATTTTCGAGAACTTTCCGCGACAAAAATCGTAATACGCTGGTGAAGGGAGATCTAGTCGGGATTACTCGAGTGTGAAGGCCAACGAGCGGACTGAGAAAAGTTTGAAGGCTGGCTTGGGCGCAGCGATCCGGCACGAACGGTCCGTTCTCGGCATTTCACAGGCAGAACTCGCCCAACGAGCCGGTTTGCATAGCACTTATGTTTCCGATCTGGAGCGACGCGCGCACAATCCATCCATCGAAAGCATCGAAAAACTTGCGCGCGCCTTGCACGTCTCGGTCGCAAAGCTTTTCCGGGCAGCCGGCAACGGGAAAGGCTGACGGCTGAGACCTTCCTTAAGGGGAAACCATGTCTCTCGCCGGCCTGGTTCGTTACGCTATTCGCAAGGAATTATCGAAGCATAACGTTATTGCGCGGACCGGTCAGGCAGTCGTTTTCCGGTACAATCCGCATCGAAGAAAATTAGTAGTTTTATTTACTGCCAATGGCATGGCTGAGGCTTCCATGGGGGACAATTCTTCCTGACGTGGTTCCCAAAAAAGAAACTCCTGCTACCGGGGGCAAAGTTCATTCGATGTGGTGCCGGGTTTCTGAAGCGCTCCACTGGCGGCGCAGTTTATGAACCTGTTAGACCAGCCCAATTACGCCGCGCGAATCCTGATTGTCGATGACGAAAAGTCGAGCGCTCTAACGCTCCGCAAACTGCTGGAACAAGCCGGCTACAGCAATTGTACCGCGATGACGGACGCGGCTGCGGCAGCCGATCAATTCCTTCAGATCAATCCCGATCTTTTGCTGCTCGATTTACACATGGAGCCAGTCTCTGGCATGGACGTGCTACATCGAGTTAACCGCCTAATGGCGCCGCAAGCTCGGCCTCCTATCCTGGTCTTGACCGCGGATACGACCTCGGAGGCAAAGCACGACGCCTTGGCGGCGGGAGCGAGTGATTTCCTAGCCAAGCCACTCGATTCCATTGAGGTCCTGCTGCGGATCAACCATCTCCTCACCGCACACAAACTTTATCGCCAATGCCAGCTGTATAGCGGAGGGCTTGAGCGGTTGGTGGACAAACGCACGCTTGAGTTACAGCGCCAGACAATGGATCTTGAAAAAACGGTTGCCGAGTTGCGGGAGACTCAGCAGCAAGTCATTCAACAAGAGCGGATGAGAGCTCTCGGTACGATGGCTTGCGGCATCGCTCATGATCTTAATAACGGCCTTACCATGATCCTGGGTTATGGCGACATGCTGCTTGCTGACCATGAAAAATTTCCACTGGACTCGCCAGAGCGCCAGTGCTTGGAAGAAATTGTGCTGGCTGGATGCGACAACGCCAAGTTAGTGGAGCGCCTGCGCGAGTTCTACCGGCCATGCACACCGCGAGAACATCATGAGGTTGTCCATTTAGACGTCTTGATTGAAGAAGCCCTTTCTCTCACTGCTCCGAAATGGCAATCCGAAGCCAACGCCACCGGCGGCACAATCCACATCGAGAAAGACCTCGAACGCACCGCGCCGATTTTAGGCGCTCCGGCCGAGTTGCGTGAGGTACTGACGAACTTAATTTTTAATGCTGTCGATGCAATGCCGCACGGCGGCCAACTGACCTTTCGTACCTGCGGCTGCGGAGACCGTGTTCGGCTCGATGTTTCTGACACTGGGATCGGGATGAGCGAAGAAACACGAGCAAATTGCCTTGAACCCTTCTTCACGACCAAAGGTCAGAATGGTTCAGGCCTCGGCTTAGCCATGAGTTATGGAATTATCCGGCGACACGGCGGAACCATCGAAATCACCAGCAAAGTCAACCAGGGAACCAGATTCACGATTTACCTGCCTGTTTTCGATGAGGCGGGCGAGCCCGTTTATCTCCAACCAGAGACGCAAGCCATGCAATCGCTTCACGTTCTCGTAGTCGATGATCACCCAACCATCCGAGATATTGTCAGCGCTTACCTGGCCGAGGACCGCCATATTGTTGCTACCGCGGGAAGCGCGCGAGAAGCGCTGGAGAAATTCCAAAGGGATCGATTCGATCTCGTCATCACGGATCACGCAATGCCGGAGACAAGCGGCCAGGAACTCGCCGCCTCTATTAAGCAGCTTCAACCGCATGAACCTGTTATCTTGCTTACCGGCTTCGCCGATTTGATTAATGAGACGAACGGCCGGTCCGACGTTGTGGATTTGGTGTTGAGCAAGCCGGCGCGCCTGGACGATCTGCGTAAAGCGATCTTCGAAGTGATGTGTCGACGCTGAGCCGCGACGTTGCGGCGAAGCAGCGCGCTGATTGATTGACAGTTTTGTCCGACGGCGCAGGATTGCAGCCTAACGATGAGATTTGAAAATCAAGTCGCCATTGTCACTGGCGCAGGGCGAGGGATTGGACACGCGATCGCGGTGCGTTTGGCGAGTGAAGGCGCGCGCGTCGCGTGTGTGAGTCGCAGCGAAGAAAATGCGAAGCGCACCGCCGATGAGTTAAACATTTTGCGCGCGGATTCGGCGAAGCATTACGCGGTCGACGTCGCCGATCACGCCGCCGTCCAAAAAATCGGTGCCCAAATTCTCGAGGACTTCGCCAACATCGACATCCTCGTGAACAATGCCGGCGTGACGCGCGATGGACTTGCGATGCGGATGTCAATCGAAGATTGGGACGCAGTCATCAACATAAATTTGCGTGGCGCGTTTAATTTCACGCAAGCAATTCTGCGCGCGATGATCAAACAGCGCAGCGGCCGCATCATCAACATTACTTCGGTCATTGGTTTGACCGGTAACGCCGGCCAAGCTAATTACGCCGCGAGCAAAGCCGGCCTGATCGGTTTTACAAAATCGCTTGCGCGCGAGTTGGCCAGTCGCAACATCACCGTCAACGCGATCGCACCCGGATTCATTACTACTGACATGACCGCAGGATTGTCCGACGAGATTAAGAAAACGATCCAGTCGCAAATTCCGCTCGGCAAAACGGGCACGCCCGAAGATGTCGCCAGCGCGCTCGGATTTCTCGCGTCAGGCGAGGCGAGTTACATTACCGGGCAGGTGCTGTGTGTTGATGGTGGCATGGCGATGTAAGTGATCCTTGGCACGCCGGAGCCTTGGCGAAGGCGGCTGTGTGGACGGCGGAATGGTGATGTAGTTACGCAGCTGCTTCCGCGCGTTCTTCCTGCCGGTTCGACGGCGAAGTCGAAAAACCGAATCGCTCGCAGTACTCGGCAAATCCGTTCATCTCATCCAGCTTGAAATGCGTCGCGTTATAGCGATGCACGCTCCCGCGGCTGCGGGATTGCGACGCTTGTTGTGCCAGGACTTGGCGCACTCGTCCTTCGATCTCCTTCGCGAACGGCCAGCCAAAATGTTCGTAAACACGTCGTGCGGCCGCAATCGGATCGCGTCGCACGTCATTGTAACGCAGATCGCAAACACGTGAAGCCGGCAACTGATCACGCGCGCGCAGGAAAGTTTTTAGCGCTTGCGACCAATAAGTCAGCGCATCGCGACCGATCTGCACCGGATCGACCGCATCACTAAAGACGCGCCGCAAAATTGTCACCAGACTTGAAACCGAAACGACCGCTTCCATCGGGTCGCGATGGATTTGAACGAATCGCGCGTCCGGATAGCTCGACAATAAGGCAGGCGCGGCGAACATGTGTGCCGGTGCTTTGAGGACCCATCGCTCCGCTGACCGGCGGAACTGCAATTGTTCGAGGGAGCGGCGATGAAATTGGTAAGCCGGCCGCAAGTCCTGATTGAAAAACCACGCCCGATACGATGGCACGTTGTACATCGTGTCGAACTGATCGCTCATGAATGTGGGGCTCATCAGTGAGACGCATTCCTGTGGCAATTCGGCGCCCGTCGCATGCACACTTTCGAAGGTTGGCGCCAGCCAGCGCAAGACAGCGAGATTTCGGGACGCCTGCTGAATTCGCTGTTGGCGATCTTCCGAACTCGGCGGTGATGGCGACATCACTTCCCAGGTCAGCGGCGCCCGATGCGCCGGGTCGGCGGCGAGGAGAGTGTGCAACAGAGTCGTTCCGCTGCGTGGCAAGCCAACGATGAATAACGGCTCGCGGATTTCTTGTTGCGCGATCTCGGGATAAATCTGGCGATCGCGCTGAAGGAGAAGACGATTACACAAGATTCGCACGACATCGCTTCGCAGCGCCATTTTTCCAATCACGTTGAGTCGCGCCTCGCGGTGGCAGGATTCCAGCAAACGGGAGAGCGGCTCGAAAAAATCACCGGGGCCAAAATCGTTGAGATGACAACGGCGCTTTGCCGCCTCGATCAATTTGGTGGGAGAGGGAGGTGTCGATCTTACGCCGGTTTTTCCCAGCGCGGCGCCGCACTGGTTCAGCAGCCGAATCGGTAGCGGCGCGCGAGTTTGCTCGACGGTAGTGGGCGCGGGCATGACATCAACATCGTTGTTGCATGCCGCCGCAAATTCAAGCGCCAACTCGACCGCGGTTGCGCCTTATCCGCAGACGTTCGATCATTTGGCATGACGACAGAGAAAGCGACGTTCGGGGCGGGTTGTTTTTGGGGCGTGGAAGAAACCTTCCGCAAACTGAAAGGCGTCACATCGACGGCCGTCGGGTATGCGGGTGGAGACAAAGACAATCCGAGCTACGAAGATGTTTGCAGCGATGAGACCGGCCACGCCGAGGCCGTCCAATTGGAATTCGAGCCTTCTCAAATCCATTACGATCAGCTTCTCGATGTTTTTTGGTCGAATCACAATCCGACTACGCTGAATCGACAAGGTCCCGATGTGGGGACGCAATATCGCTCGGTGATCTTTTATCATTCGCCGGAACAAAAAGCTGCGGCCGAAGCGTCGAAGCAAAAGATTGCGGGAAGTGGAAAATTCAATCGCCCGGTTGTCACGCAGATCGAGCCGGCTCCGAAATTCTGGCGCGCCGAAGAATATCACCAGCGCTATTTGGAAAAGCGCGGCCAATCGCACTGCGCCATCTGAACGCCTGTTACGCGTGTGCTGTCGCTGCTTCGCCTCTCCCCTTGCGAAAGGGAAAGGAAATGATCGTAATCCCAGTGCGCACAACGAGTAAAAGCAGCGCATTTCTTTTCTCATGAGCGCCGAAGTCGTCCGCACAAAAAGCTTCGTCGCGTCCGCGGCGAATTTTATTGTCGATCTTGCGCATAAAGCGCTGGCAGAGCGGCACGAGTTCCGGATCGCACTTTCGGGCGGAAATACACCGCGGCCGGTTTATTCCGAAATTGCGCGCATCGGCCGCGATCTCCCGTGGGAGCGCATTTTGATCACGTTCGGGGATGAGCGCTGTGTCCCGCCGGATGACGCGCAAAGCAATTTTCGGATGGCGTGCGAAACTTTGTTCGTTCCAGCCGCCGTGCCTGAAAAATCAATTATGCGAATGCGCGGTGAGATCGATCCGCAAATCGCGGCCCAGCAATACCAGGACGATCTCGATCTTTTGGCCACGCAACGCGGGGAACAGATTTACCGACACGATTTGATTTTGCTCGGATTGGGTGACGATGGTCACACCGCTTCGCTATTTCCAGAAACCGCAGCGCTGAATGAAGAAACTCAGCGCGTTGTCGCGAACTTTGTTTCGAAACTGAACGCGTGGCGACTGACGTTCACCTTTCCGCTTATCAATTACGCGCGACACGTTTGTTTTTTGGTGAGCGCGAGTAAGCAGGCAAAGCTCATCGATCGCGTAATCGACGGCGATCCGCAGTTTCCGGCGTCGCAGGTCAATCCGAGCGCGGGTAAGCTGACCTGGGTGCTCGGTGAGTAAAGCGCGAGCTGAAATCAGTATTGCTCGCCTTCGTCCGCGGTTGGCGTTATGCGATCTTCGATTGCCCAGGCGTGAATCATGACGCCGATCCAATAGAAGACGAGTAGTCCGATTCCGAAACCGGCCGATGCGAACGCGGCCAGAAATCCAAATACGATCGCGACCGGCGTGACCAGAAAAAGCAACACCGCGCCAACGAAACGATGGCCTTTGTAAATGTGGCCGAGTCCGGGGATCATGCTGAGCAATATCGCCATTGCATCGCTCGCTTTCGGTTCCGCGGGCTTGGTGGCCTCGCGCGTCCAATCGCAGTGAGGACACGCTTCCGCATTACTCGGCAGCATCGTGCCGCAATAAGGACACGGCATCATGTCGGTGCTGACTGGTTCGGGTTGCGTCGGCGCGTCCGTGTATTCCATACCGAATTGAATCGCAATTGAACGTCACAAGAGCCGCCGGATTCGTCAAGCAAACATCGTTGTAGAGGCGCTCGCCGCGGCGAGCGCCTGTTTTTGGCTTCAGTGTTTGACACAAACACCGCTACAATTGCGGCAAATGGCCTCGCTGTCCGACATCGTTAAGTACACCGATAAATATCTCCGGGTTCGCAAGATCGAAGATTGGCCCAACGCGCTCAACGGTCTGCAAATCGAAAACTCCGGCAACGTCACGAAAATTGGCGCGGCAGTGGATGTCTCCACGCGCGTTCTAACCAAAGCCGCGAAACAACAGGTCGATCTTCTAATCGTACATCACGGATTATTCTGGCCGGGATTGCAGAGCGCGACCGGTGCGTTGCGTCGGCAATTGAAAATCGCGTTTGAAAATAACATCGCGCTCTACAGCGCGCATCTGCCGCTGGACGTTCACCCCGATGTAGGCAATAACGCGCAACTGGCGGCTGTGCTTGGATTCAAATCGACGAAACCGTTCCTGGAGGAAAAAGGGGAGCTGGTTGGATTGCGGGTTAAAGAATCGTTACCGCGAGCAGAATTGATCCGCAAACTCAGAAGAGTACTGCGCGGTCCGATCAAGACATTCAATTTCGGACCACGGGAAACAACCAGGATCGGTATCGTCACGGGCGGCGCCGGCTCGGAAATTTATCGCGTTGCCGCGGACAAGATCGACATCTTCATCACCGGCGAAGCGCCGCACTGGGCGGCGGTCGCGGCGGAAGAGCTCGGAATGAATCTTCTGCTCGGCGGGCATTACGCGACTGAAACTTTTGGGGCGAAAGCTCTCGCCGCGCATCTGTCGGAACACTTCAAAGTGCCTTGGGAATTCCTCGATTTTCCAACCGGGCTTTGATGACAACCGCAATCCGTCGATCTGATTCTGAAGTTTTTGCTTTCGTAAATTCGGAGACGTTGTTCTTTGTTCGCCGATGGCTGCGGCGCAATCTCAGCGAGTAAGCACGCGCGCGACCGGCGTCGTTGGCGTGGCAGTGATGTGTTCGCGTGTGCTCGGACTGATTCGGGAGCAAGTCTTTGCTGGACTTTTCGGCGCGGGAAAAAATCTCGACGCCTTCCTGATGGCGTTTCGATTGCCGAATCTGTTGCGCGATTTGTTCGCTGAAGGCGCGCTCTCGACTGCGTTCATCACCACGTTCTCCCGAAAAATCGCGACCGAAGGTGATGAATCGGCGTGGCGGCTCGGCAATAAAGTCGCAACGCTGACCGCGGTTTTCATGAGCGCGGTGACTTTGGTCGGCATCCTGTTCGCCCCGCAACTGATTCACCTGATGACATGGTGGAGTTGGTCGCCGGAAAAGACGGAGACCACCATTTTGCTCACGCGGATCATGTGGCCGTTCATCTTGCTCGTCTCCCTCGCCGCGCTGGTGATGGGAATGCTCAACGCGAAGCACGTCTTCGGCGCGCCGGCGATGGCGTCGAGTTTTTTTAATCTGGGATCGATCATCGGTGGCGTCGCTTTCGGCTGGTGGCTCGACCCACATTTCGGCACCCGCTCGCTCATTGGATTGTCGATCGGAACGCTCATCGGTGGGATTTGGCAATTGTCCGTGCAATTTCCTTCGCTGCGGCGTGTCGGTTACAAATACCGCGCCGATTTCCATTGGCGCGATGAAGGCGTTCGAACAGTGCTGACGCTGATGGGCCCAGCCGTGATCGCGGCCAGCGCCGTCCAGGTGAATGTGCTCATCAACAGTGGTTTTGCCGCCCGCCTCGGTGACGGTCCGGTGAGCTGGTTAAATATCGCGTTTCGGTTGATGCAATTGCCGCTCGGAATTTTCGGCGTCGCGGTCGGAACGGTAACGTTGCCGCTGGTCTCGCGCACCGCAGCGCTAGGCGACATGGCCGCGTTTCGTTCTGCGCTGGCGCACGCTCTTCGACTAGTCACGTTGCTCACCATTCCAGCGGCGATTGGGCTGATTGTTCTGGCGCAACCGATCATCAGCGTGATTTATGAGCACGGTCGCTTCACGCCGGAAGCGACGCGACAAACAGCTGGGGCATTACAATTTTATGCGATCGGCCTGGCCGCGTATTCGGCGGTGAAAGTTCTGGCGCCGACGTTTTACGCGCTCGATAAACGTTACCTGCCGATGATGGTCAGCATTTTCTCGATCATCATCAATTTCGTTTTGAACTGGTTTTTTATGTTCAAACTCGGTCTTGGCCACCGCGGTCTCGCGCTTTCGACCAGCCTCGTCGCCCTCACCAATTTCCTGCTCTTATATATAATGATGCGCAGATATGCCGGCCCGCTCGAGACCGGCGCGATACTGGGGTTGCTGGCGAGGCTCGTGATTCCAGCGCTGCTTCTCACCGGAATTTGCTGGGTCGGGTTGGAATTTCTATTTCCGCCGGGCGCAGCATTGCCCGAATGGCAGAAAATTCTCGGCGTTCTGCTTGTAATTGCCGTCGCCGCCACGGTGTTTTTTGGAAGCGCGTTCCTTCTTCGCGTCCATGAAGTGCGCGACATTGTTGATCTTGTCCGGCGGAAATTTGGTAGGGGCGGTTCACCCGAACCGCCCGCGGGCGATTGAGGTCAATCGCCCTACCTTAATGCTTGATCCAGATCTTCAATCAAATCGTCGGCGTTCTCTAGGCCGATCGACAATCGGATTAAACCTTCCGGCGAGGTCGTGCCCGGGCCTTCGATCGATGCGCGATGTTCGATCAAACTTTCCACGCCACCCAAACTGGTCGCGCGAGTAAAAATTTTCGTGCTCGTCGTGGTTTTCATCGCCGGTTCGCGGCCACCTTTCACTTCGAACGAAAGCATTCCGCCGAACATCGACATCTGCTTCTGTGCGATCTTGTGGCCCGGATGTGAACGCAAGCCGGGGTAATGCACGCACTCGATGTTGCGGTGATCGACGAGAAATTCCGCGACCTTCGCTGCGTTTTCCGAATGTGCACGCATCCGCCAGGGCAGGGTTCGCATTCCCCGCAGAATCAACCAGCAATCGAACGGCGACGGGACCGCGCCGCCTTCATATTGAATGTTGCGAATCCGCTGAAAGAGATCGTTGTCGCTTTTTGCGATCACGATTCCACCGAGAACGTCGCAATGGCCGCCGAAATATTTGGTGGTGGAGTGAAGAATAAAATCGGCGCCGAGATCGAACGGTCGCTGAAGAATCGGCGCCCAGGTATTGTCGCAGACGCAAAGTGCGCCAGCATCATGCACGACTTTTGAAACCTCGGCCAAATCGACAATTTTGAGCAGCGGATTCGATGGTGTTTCCATCCAGGCAAGTTTCGTCTTCGGGCGGAGCGCTTTTTTCACCACGGCCAAATCGCTCATGTCGATAAAATCGGCTTCAAGTCCCCACCGGACAAAAATTTCGCGCAGCAATCGAGACGTGCCGTAATACGCGTCCAAATGCGCGAGGACGTGATCGCCCGGGGCGAGCGCTTGAAGAATTGCGCCGGTTGCGCCCGTCCCGGAAGCGAATGCGGCCGCGCTGACGCCACCTTCGAGCGCGCTGATTCCTTCCTCCAGCGCCTGTCGATTCGGATTGTTGTTGCGCGTGTACATGAATCCACGCGAGTAAGTTCCTTCCACGTCGCGTTCAAAGGTGGTGGAAAGATGGATGGGCGCTGAGACGGCGCCGGTGGCGGGGTCAATCCGGTGGCCGGCATGCACGGCGATGGTTTCAATTTTCATGTGTCGGCGGAGACGTTACGAATTCCGAGGGGATTGTCGATCTTGCCTAGAGGACCCGTGGTGTCACGAAAATTTCAGGGCCTGGCGCGCAGAAATCGTGACCTTTGACCGAGCGACGTACACCTCTCCCTTTCTCAAAGGGGAGAGGATTAAGGTGAGGGATTGGCTCGACATCTAACTTTGCTTTTCGTTTTCAAAAAAGAGACTCAGCCCCTCACCTCACTCCTCTCCCCTCCAAACGGGGAGAGGAAACAAGAACGCAGCCGCATTTGGAATCACGTTTCGATTTGACGATGCGATTTGGCCAGTGGAAATAGCAACCTGCATTGCCTCGTTTGATGCTCTAAATTCGGAGCGCGCGTTCATGACGATTTACGACGACGAAGTTTTCAAGATGGCCTGCGATCAATTTCAGGTCATTGCCGATTATCTCAGCATCGACAAGAACGATCGCGAGCGGTTGATGTATCCCAAGCGCGCGATTGCGGTCACGCTTCCCGTCCACATGGATGATGGCAGCACAAAAACGTTTCAAGGTTATCGCGTTCAACATCACCTCACGCTCGGGCCAACCAAAGGCGGGACACGATTCGCCCCGTCGCTGTCGATGGGTGAAACGGCGGCGCTCGCGATGTGGATGAGTTGGAAATGCGCGCTGGCAAATTTGCCCTACGGCGGCGCGAAGGGCGGCGTGGCTTGCGATCCGTCCAGGTTATCGCGCACCGAGCTCGAAGCCGTTTCGCGCCGTTACATGCAGGAGATGATTTCGTTTGTTGGACCGCACACCGACATCATGGGCCCGGATATGGGGACAAACGAGCAAATCATGGCCTGGTTCATGGACACTTATTCGGTCTACATGGGCTATGCTGTGAACGAAATCGTCACCGGCAAACCGGTCGCCATCGGCGGGACCGAAGGCCGGCGCGAAGCGACTGGTCGTGGCGTCGTTTATTTGATCGAGCGCGCACTGAACATGTTGAAGATCGATCCCGAAAAATGCACGGCGATCGTGCAGGGATTCGGAAACGTCGGCGCAGTCGCGGCCCTTTCGCTTGCTTACAAGAGCGGCCTCAAAGTCATCGGAATTAGCGACGCTTACGCCGCGATTTATAATCCGAAAGGCATCGATGTTGAGGCGGCCGAGCAGCACGTCCTCAAAAAAGGAAATCTGCGCGCGTTTCACGAAGCCGATCATGTCGATCCAAAAGATCTCCTCGCCATGCCGTGCGACGTGCTCGTGCCCGCGGCGGTCGATCGCGTGATTAACGGAACAAACGCCGGTAAATTAAAGTGTCGGATTCTCGCTGAAGCCGCGAATGGTCCGACCTCGCCGGAAGCCGATCTCATTTTGGAAAAACGCTGGGACGAAATTTTTGTGATCCCCGACATCTTGTGCAATGCCGGCGGCGTGATCGTTTCCTATTTCGAGTGGGTGCAAGGGCTGCAAGCATTCATGTGGTCGGAAACTGAAGTGACGGACAAACTTTTCCGCATCCTCGAACATTCCTTCACCCAGGTGATCCGCCGCGCAAAAGAACACAAGATTTCCCACCGCACCGCCGCGATGGCGATTGGCGTTGAACGGGTAATGAAGGCGAAAAAAATGCGCGGCCTCTTCCCATGAGGTGTGATTATCTGGCGGGTTGACGCCAAAGAAAATTCTGCGCTGAATTGTTTTCATGGCTGCGGCATCTCTCCGGGCTCTGCTCACGCGTTCGATTGATTACGCGGGAATGTTTCCGCCCTGCAATCTGGGATTGGAAGAGGCGCTAAAAAATCATGCGCAGTACGTTCGCTCAAGCGACTCCTGGATGCTGGCGGCTTTTGTTTTGCCGGTTGCGAAATTCTCGGACGCGAAAGCGCTCGTGTCGCAATTCGACAAACATCATCCGCTGCGCATTGCCGCCTTGAGCGCGAAGACCGAAAACGCGAATGATTTTCTGGCTGCGCTTAAGAATGCCGCCGAAACAATCCGTTCCTTTCAAAAGGAGTATGTCGACCTTGTCGCAATCGTTCAGTTGGAAATGTTTCTTCCCCAGGATGTCGATCTTGCGCGATTGAGTGAGGCGGCCGCTCTGCTCGCCGATTTGAAGCTGCAAACGTTTTGGGAAACACCGGCCGAGTCAGCAGAACAAATAATCGCTTTGCTCGCCCGGGCGAAGCAACCCGCATTTGGCTACAAATTGCGCACGGGCGGCGTGACGGTGGACGCCTTTCCGGGCTCGGTGCAGATCGCGCGCGCATTGTTGGCATCAACGAAACACCACGTCCCAATTAAATTCACAGCGGGACTGCATCATCCCGTCCGGCAATTTCGCGATGAAGTGAAAGGCGAAATGCACGGATTTTTGAATGTGCTCGGCGCCGGTGTGTTGTCCGCCGAGCATCATTGGGGCGAAACCCAAATGATTGAGATGCTCGAGGACCAACATCCGAATTCATTCGAATTTCAGGACACGGTTTTTGCCTGGCGCGACTGGGAAGTGACGATTGATCGAATCAAGGCGCGGCGAAAATTCGTGACTTCGTTCGGCAGCTGCAGCTTTGACGAACCGCGCGAAGATTTGCGCGCGCTGAACTTTCTTTTCTGATGGCGCTCAAATCTTTCATCGATGTTCCCAGCGATTCGCATTTTCCGCTGGAGAATCTTCCGTTCGGCGTTTTCAAACCGCGCGACGGTTCGGCGCGCATCGGTGTCGCTCTCGGCGAGTACGTTGTCGATCTTTCCGCGCTGGAACAAGCGGGACATTTCCGCGATTTGCTCGCCCCGGGACGAGACCGTCCGACTGACGGACCGAATCGACAATTGTTCGCGCGTGATTCGTTGAATGAATTTCTCACGCTCGGAAGACCAGCTTGGCGAAAGGTCCGCGAGACTTTGCAAAACCTTCTATCTACTGAGACTGCAACGCTGCGCGACGATGCAAAACTACGCGAGCGTGTTTTGCATCGGCAATCCGATGTTGTAATGCAACTGCCCGCGAAAATCGGTAACTACACCGATTTTTATTCCTCCTATCATCACGCCCACAATGTCGGAACGATGTTGCGCGGGCCGGAGAACGCGCTGATGCCGAATTGGAAATGGCTGCCGGTGGCGTATCACGGTCGCGCGAGTTCGGTGGTTGTGAGCGGAACAAAGGTGCGGCGGCCGCAGGGGCAAATTAAGGCACCGGATGCAGTCGCGCCCCTGTTCAGTCCGACGAAAAGTCTGGATTACGAGCTTGAGATGGCATTTTTGATTGGCCCGGGCAATTCGTTAGGCGAACCGGTGCCGATCGATCGTGCGCTCGATCACATTTTCGGTTTCGTCTTAATGAACGATTGGAGCGCACGCGATATTCAAGCATGGGAATATCAACCGCTCGGTCCGTTTCTGGCCAAGAACTTTTGCACCAGCATTTCCCCGTGGGTCGTGATGTTGGAGGCGCTGGAGCCTTTTCGGCGACCGTTGCCGCGACAGGATCCCGAACCGTTACCGTACCTTCGCGCGAAGAACGATTTCACGTTCGACATTCAACTGGAGGCGAAATTGCAGACGACGACCATGAAAACGCCGCACACAGTCACGCGAACGAATTTTCAAAATCTTTACTGGAGCGTTTCCCAACAGCTCGCGCATCACGCCGTTGGCGGATGCAATCTCCAGCCGGGCGATTTGCTCGCGAGTGGAACGATCAGTGGCGAATCCGAGGAATCGCGCGGCTGCATGCTGGAGCTGACCTGGCGCGGCGCGAATCCATTGAAATTGCCCAATGGCGAGACGCGCAAATGGCTCGAAGACGGCGACACTCTCACGATCTCAGGCTGGGGTCAGGGCGACGATTACCGCGTTGGCTTTGGGGAAGTAAATGGCCGAATCGTTCCGGCCTAGGAATATTTTGTCGATTCCGTGCAAGATCGACAATCAGCTGCGAAATTCGGTCCTGGTTTTGCGCCAGCTATCTCACGGATCGGCCATCCATTCGTCTTCATTAGTCTATCGGTCGGCGTAGTGATAGCGCTGCGAGTGGCCAATCGCGCCGGCCTAACGATTCTCCTTATACTGCTGGTTTGCGTGATTGTTCCAATGGCGCTGTTGCTGTTTCGAGGAGTTCGTTTCGGAGAGTGGAGCGACGCCGATGTTTCCGTGCGGACGGAGCGCACTCGTTTTTATCCAAAAGCGATTCCGATTTTGACTTTCGCGATCGTCGTGATGTTGCTTTTGCGGGCGCCGAATTTTGCGGTGCGGGGCGCGGTAGTCACATTGGCTTTACTGATTGTTGCTGGGTTGGTGAATTTTCGTCTCAAGTTGTCGCTGCATGCACTCTTCGCATTTTACAGCACGATGATTCTTTTCCGGGCCAGTCTCGTCGCCGGGATACTCGGTTTGGCCCTGGCGCTTTTGGTTTTTTGGTCGCGTCTTTACCTGCAACGACATGATCTGAAAGAAGTTCTGGCGGGCGCTACAGTCGGTCTGATCGCCGGAATCGTGGCGGCGTGGTGGCCATAAAATGCAACCGTACAAAGCTCGTTCATTTCGTTTTATCGAGCTGCTAAGAGTCGGTCCGAGCCGGACTGGCACTATTTGGCGAATGAAACTTTATGGAATAGCCTGTCGCGGGGAATTGCCGCGCGCGGCATTGTTGAGGGCCGCACGAAGAATTGCCGAGGAGCAATTGCCGAAGGAAAAAGTAAACAATTACCAAGTCGGATTTATTGGCGTCCCCGACGGCCGCGACGCCGCATTTGTCTTTGTCGATTTTTGGGGAAACGAGAACGAATTGTTTCATCGTGTCTTTCTTTCTCGAGACAACGATCCGGAGAAGTTGGAGCCGGCGGAACCGACGGACTCGTCCGTTTGGGTTTGGGATCTGCATTTGCAATCCTTCGAGCGCACGGCTTGGATTAAGCATGTGCTGCACAAAGCTGACGCGCCTGATTTCGATGGATACCTCGCTGAACGTTTGTACGAAAACGCCTAACTTCTGATCCAAATGGCTGCTGAGAAAGACAAGACCGCAAAAGCCCACGTTCTTCATGTCGATGATGATCCGGACATTCGGCTCCTGATCGCAGCGTCACTGCGCGAGTTTGGCTATGTTGTCGCGACAGCCGGAGCGCACGCGGAAGCGTTGGAGCTCGCCAAACAATTCAAGTTCGACCTCTGCATATTGGACGTGCGGCTTCCCGATGGCAGCGGGATCGAATTATGCCAAAAGATCCATGGGCTCCAGCCGGACGTTCCAGTGCTCTATTATTCCGCCTACGCCAGCGACGAGGAGCAAGAAGCCGCATTGTCGGTTTGCGGCGACGCTTACTTAAAGAAGCCGGTCTCGGCTACCAAACTGGAACAAACGATTGTCGAATTGCTGAATTCAAAGCGCTGATTCGCCGAGAAGCGTCGGCGTTATTTCCTTTCGAACGAAAGCTTTCGGGGTTGGTCACGAGCGGCTTACTATGTTTAATTCGCGGCGACCACACGGGCCTGTAGCTCAGCGGTAGAGCAGGGGACTCATAATCCCTTGGTCCCTGGTTCGAATCCAGGCGGGCCCAATTTCATTTTCGATTTTCGATTTCGGATTTGCGATTGTTGATCTTGTGCAGCGATTTGGACGCTTTGCCCTCACCCTTGTTGAGATCGCAATTCTAACCACCCTGATTTTGGCAACGCGGTGCGCGAATTATCGGGACGTTTTCGTCGACGAAAATATCTATTTCACCGACGCCGATTGCTACGCGCGGATGACCCGCGTGCGAATGTGCGCAGAACGCCCGGGGCTGATTCTTCGCCATCACGATTTCGAAAATTTCCCGCAAGGGACAACACCGCATACGACCGCGCCGCTCGATTATCTGATCGTCTCATTGTCAATGTTGCTGAAGCCATTCAGCGCGTACGCGATTGATTTGGCCGGTGCAACCGTTTCGCCGTTTCTCGCGCTACTCGGCGGCTGGTTTCTTTGGTGGTGGTCGCGTCGGATGAAACTCCGTTATCGCTGGGTCATGCTAATTCTCTATGGAATCAGCCCGATTCTCGTTCATGGAACGGAACTGGGTCGGCCGGATCATCAGTCATTGCTCATCTTGCTCGTCACAATTGGCGTCTGCGTCGAGTGGAGTTTGCGAACCGGCGAATCGCAGCTTTGGAGCGTTCTCAGTGGAGTCGCGTGGAGTCTGGCGCTTTGGGTTTCGTTTTACGAGCCGCTTGTCCTGTTCGCGCTCGTTCTCTTGGTTGGCCTAACGAAAGATCGACATCTACTCTTCGGTCCGCATCGCCAAATCGGATGGATTGTTTTTGCAGCGATCATCGCGATTGCGTTGCTCGTTGAACGGCGCCTTCCGACCTTCGCGATCTTTCCGTCGAGTTCGCTATTCGCAAATTGGGCGCGTACGATTGGCGAACTCGCACATGTCTCACCGCTGAATCGAATCTGGTTTGCTTGGGCTGGTTACCTTATTGCCGTCGCGCCAATTTTGATTTGGTATTCGATTCGCCGGCGAACCGCGCCGACAGGTTTTATTCTGGTCTTATTTGTCGCGACATTTCTACTAACGATTTGGCAGGCGCGCTGGAGTTACTTTTTCATGGCGGTCTTTGTGCTCGCGCTGCCGAACCTGCTTGAGCCGATCAAATCGCGAGTGGCGGTGTGGACGGCATTTGTGTTGTCGATGTTACCGGTCCTTGAGTTCTGGGACGCGCGGCTTTGGCCTAACGAGGCGGCATTGACGGCGCAAATCGAGCGACGAAACGAATCCAAACAGTTGCGCGAACTAGCGACCGCGATTCATTCGGAGCAACCGCGCGCGTTTCTCGCGCCATGGTGGTTGTCGCCGTCGATTTCCTATTGGTCGC
>Ga0207646_10002876_pt1 | contig 19975 bp, 19 predicted proteins | sample KBSK5502metaG_FD_184343 | JGI IMG/M metagenome (GOLD analysis project Ga0207646, IMG submission 184343) | Corn, switchgrass and miscanthus rhizosphere microbial communities from Kellogg Biological Station, Michigan, USA - KBS K5-50-2 metaG... | ecosystem: Host-associated > Plants > Roots >...
AGGAGGAGCGGAGCGGCCCTAATGATCGTACGGCTTGTGACCCGCACAGGCGGTGTCAGCTGTGAGCGGCTGACGCGTGTGCCCGAGCTGTGGTGTTTGGCTGTGGTCTCGGCAAAATTGAGGTAATAATGTTATACTGTTTGGGCGCATTTATTTGCGCCCTTTGTGTTTTTGGGACTATGCATGTGCTCATACATCAGTTAAAATAAGTAAAGAAATAACAATGTCACACAGCGGAGACTTGCATGCTCATCGACTTTCATACTCACCTCTTCCCTCCGGAGATTTGCGATCACCGTGAACGATACTGTGCGCGTGACCCCTGGTTCAATGAACTTTACAGCAATAAACGGGCCCGTATGGTGAGCGCCGAAGACCTGATTGCTGAGATGGATGTGTCTGGAGTCGATGCCTCGGTTGCTTTCTCTTTTGGCTGGACTGATCCAGGTCTGATTGAAGAAACGAATAGCTATGTGATCGATGCAATGCGTCGCTATCCAAAACGTATCTTCGGTATGGCAGTACTCCAGCCAACTGCTGGCATACGAGCTGTACGCGAGCTTGAACGCTGCGCACAGGCGGGTATGATCGGCCTTGGTGAATTAATGCCTCATGGACAGGGTTATAGGCTGAGTGATACTGCTCTATTAGCTCCTGTTATGGAAGTCGTACGCGCGTATCAATTACTCGTACTCTCACATTGCAGCGAACCGGTAGGACATATTTACCGCGGCAAGGGCAACGTCTCGCTTGAAGATATCGTTACGTTTTTAACAGCGTTTCCTGGTATACGATTCATAGCTGCACATTGGGGTGGGGGACTGCCTTTTTATACCTTAATGCCGGAGATACAACGGATCACAGCCAACGTATGGTATGATACGGCTGCCACAGTTTACCTCTACCGGCAAAGCATATTTCCGCTAGTGGCGAATCTGGTTGGCGCCGACCGCATTCTCTTTGCCAGTGATTATGGCCTGGTGCCCCAGCGACGCATTATTGACCATATTGCACAATCTGGCCTGGATGACAATGCATTGAAGATGATCCTGGGCGAAAATGCCCGGCGTTTGTTGAGGTTGTAGAGACGCATTTATCGTGCCCAATGGGAATGTAGGAGCGTAATTATCACGCCCGCATGAGACCATAGAAAAAACCAATTATGCGAGTAGTTTCATTAGGTAGCAGTAGCAGCGGTAACGCGTTCCTGGTCGAAGCAGGACCGCGAGGACGCACAAAATTACTGGTAGATGCAGGTTTCACTGAGCGAATTTTGCGCGCGCGTTTACGATCAGCAGGTACTGCATTTTCACAAATTCGGGGTGTTTTGATTACCCACGAACATGCTGATCATATTCTTGGTCTGCCTGCGTTAATGAAAAACTATGCTATTCCTGCGATTGCTGACTCGCGCACCCTTGCAGCCATACAAGAAATCATTGTAGCTGGCATTTTGCGCATGGAGTCCGGCCCGCTCGTTTCTTTATTAGAAGAAGAACTTAATACCCCCGGTACTCCCGTCAAAATAAATGGAACTGGTGGGGACTGGCAGAATATCCAGGCGCAACATTCTACGCCTCTCGCTGTCGGCTCTCGTCGTATGATCGGTGATATCGAAGTAGTATCATTTCCGGTCTCGCATGACGCGGTTGCCCCGTCTGGTTATCTGCTGAGCGCCGGTGGTTGTCGTGTATGTGTGGCTATCGACAGCGGAGAGGTGACCCCAACCATGCTCGAAGCGATGAAGCAGGCCGATTTGCTCATCCTGGAATCGAATCACGATCGGGAGCGCTTGCTGCGCGGCCCATATCCTTATTCATTGAAGCAGCGCATTCTAAGTTCCACAGGTCATCTTTCCAACGACCAGGCAGCCGAAGCTGTCTTGCGTTCCTGGAGAATGGACGGCGTGCGTTGGCTCTGGCTTTCGCACCTGAGCCGCACCAATAACACTCCCAGGCTGGCATTAAATAGCATGCGCACCCGTATCCAGGAAGCTGGAGCTGACCTGGCGCAAATACACATCTCTGTCTTACCTCCCGAAATGGGAGAGGTATGGGATTCTACGCAATTATGGCAAAACACCACTTTATGGGACATGCACGGTTAAAACCTCAACCTCACGCTACGCAGTTTCTCTTTTTTCTAAACAGGAGCCTTAATATCCTGCTTCATTGCCAGGCGGGCGCGTTCCGCGTCGTGCACCGCTTTCAGCGACTCGAAGAAGCCCAGGGCTTGCTCAAAGTTGAAATGGGCGCGGGCCAGGTCAGCGTCGCGTGCCACGGGATTGTCGCGATTGACCGCATCAGCGTGACGCCGGTATAACAACCCGAGACAGTAAAGCGTCTGCCCCTGTTCCCAGGGGATATCTAATAGCTGGCACTGATTACGGGCCTCCTGCAAGTCGCGTTCGGCCGACTCCCAGTTATGTTGTTCCAGGTGCATCCGTCCACGCGCACGTAGCGCGATTGCCAGGAACTTGCGTGCTCTCGACTGCTTCGCCAGGGCGACAGCCCGCTCACACATGGCCTGCTGCGCTTCCGCACTTTCCCCCGTGATCACATACAGCTCAGCCAGGATAGACACTACTGCCGGTGAAGGAAAAGGCTCTCCCCGTTCAAGCGCTGCCTTGTAATCCGCGCAGGCACGCGCCCAGTCTTCGCGAGCGAGATAGATAGTTCGCGAAAGTTCGGGGTGGAAACCACGCTGTTCTGAAAGGCGTTTATACTGGCGAAGCAGCGAATCGCTCTCTTCCGTGTTGCCTGTTCGATAGGCAATCTCTGCCAATGTCTCCAGGGCATCGAGCAACCATTGCTCATCCTGCTGGTATTGCTCGGCTAATTGTAGAATGTTATAGGCGACCTCGCGCACCTCGCTCCAGTGATTCCATTCATACCACGTGTACATACGGCCCACCATGCTGGCAAGCAGCATCGATGGGCTCTCCATCGTCTGCGCAATGTGCCAGGAATGACCAAACCACTTCGCCGCCGTAGGATATTCGCCGATACGTTCGTGAACCCAGCCTAGAGAATCGTACAGGTCATGCAGTTCATCGCGGCCTTTAATGTACGATTCCAGCTCCTTGCGGCGGTGCTGGATCCTGTGTTCCTCGTCGTAATGACGTTGCGCACAGTAGATAAAACCCAGGGCATCCAATGTGATCCACAAAGCACTGGTATCGTTCGCTTCTTCAGCAATCCGCAGCGCCTCTTGTCCACTACGAAGAGCCTGCTCAGCAAGCTCGGTCCTCCGATCTGCGCTGGCAGATTTCATTTGCCGAGTGTACCACATCGCCTGGTAGGTAAAGAATGCCGCAAGATCGCCACTCGGCGGCTGGCCTTCCAAAAGGTTCAACCCCGCATCAATGTAGGAGCGCATCTCAAGCATATCGGGAGGGGTATTGAACCAACCTAACCAGCGGGTCGATAGCTCAGCCAGGCGAGTATACAGGCATAGCAGCCCATTCCTATCTACTTGTGGGTCTTCCTTCATGAGTTGAAGCGCGTGCGAATACTCGTGCCACGCCTCGTCGGCATTAGCGCGCTGCGCAAAGGCATCGCCCAATTTTTCGTGCATCGTGGCGATAGTGAGTGGTGCGGCATTGCTATCATACAAGAGTTCCAGTGCCTCCGTGTAAGCCTGGATAGCGCGTATGGTGTAGTAGCTATGATACGCCTGGTCTCCTGCCATGGTCAGGTAGGTAATTGAGCGGCGAGTGAGTTCCTGGCGAGTTAAGTTGAGAGGCTCCGTGGATGATCCTTGTGCGCTGCCGGCCATCTCGCTCGTACTGGCAGTATTTACCAGTAGGCTGGCTGACCAGTTAGCCAGCGCTTGCTGGTAGTGATAGGCGAGCAATTCTGCGAACAATTCGGTACGACCGGCTGTTTTTTCTTCCAGCCAGAGCGCGAGTTGGGCGTGCTTTTGCGAGCGGCGGATACGTGGGATATTGTTGTAGACCACGTCCCGGATCAGCACATGCTTGAAGCTGAACACACGGTCGTGCTCAACAGGAGGGCGTACCTGTTTCTCAGCTTCAGCTTCAGTAATAAATTCACGTTGGATCAGTACATTCAGCGTCTTGAGAAGGGAATCGATGTTAAGCCCAGTGACGAGTTCGATAAGACCAGCCAGCCAGAAAGTACGTCCAATCATAGCAGCACACTGGAGTACCTGCTTCTCAACCTGGCTCAGCAGGTCGATACGCGCTGCAAGCACGCCCTGTATGGTGTCGGGCAGAGGAAGCGGGAGCACATAATGCTGGTCAATCAGCGTATCTTCTGGAGGCAGCGCAGGGCTGGCCAGTTCACTTAAGATGGCTTCGTTCTGCTCGCTGATGTGCCAGTAGCCATTTTGATTGACCAGCATACCCTGGTCGATCAGCATACGCACGATTTCTTCAATAAAGAAAGGGTTGCCCTCGGCTCTGTTCTGGATGGTATGGTATAACACGTCGGGAAGCTCGTGCGTCCTCAGTAGTCCCGTGATTAGATCAACACCTTCCTCGCTTGTAAGGGCATCCAGCACTATTGTTGTGAAATTGCGTCGTCCGCCTCCCCAATCACGTCGCCGCTCGAGAAAATCTGGACGAGCGGGACAGAGGAAAAGAATAGGCACATCCGTGATGCGATCGGTCAGGTACTCAAGCAGGTCAAGCAGCGCCTCGTCTGCCCATTGGAGATCGTCGATCACCAGGATAAGCGGCTCTTGTTGTGCTATTGCTTCGAGCAAGACGCGCCACGCACGCATTACCGCTGCCTGAGGTCCTCCCTGTTCCGTGCTTTTACTATGCGTGCTGCGTTGAATATCTCGCATCTCGGTGTAGCCCGGTTCCTTGCCGTCTCCTCTAAGCCCTCTACCTAGACTGCGAACGATCGCATTGGTAATCTCTACTGGGTCCTCGTTGCGTTTGGCTGTGGCAAGTGTATCCCGTACAAACTCGTTAAAGCGTCCTTCTAATCCTTCTCCGCTTTCTCCATCCTGGACTTTCAGTAAAATGCGTAGTATCTCGACCAGGGGCCAATAGGTGATTCCTTCGCCGTAAGGTGGACAACGACCTTGCAAGACCCTGGGAGTGCTCAATAGACCCACGCGAGAAGCCGATTTTGCTAATTCTTCTTCACGTGCAATAAATTCGCGGACAAGGCGAGATTTACCAATGCCCGGAGCGCCCAGCAGTGTAATCAGGTGGGAGTGCCGCTCGGCCTGCACGCGTGCATAGGTCGCGTGTATCAGGGTAAGTTCCAGGTCGCGTCCCACCAGTGGAGCCTCCAGTCCTTCGATACCGCGCGGATGCTGGATGACAGCCGGAGTACCCGACCGGAAGCCATCTACGACCCAGGCGCGGATGGGTTCAGACTTGCCTTTGAGCGTCAGCGGGGCGAGTGGACGAAAATCAAATACGTTGCGCGTCGCGAGATATGTTCGTTCTCCCACCAGGATCGTATCGGGTCCAGCCACTTGTTGCAGGCGAGCCGCAACGTTAACCGCGTCCCCGGTGATGAGGAAATCACGCCTGCTGAACTGAGCGCCAGGGCCAGCGACTTCACCGGTGTTAATGCCAATGCGCATTCGCAAGCGTGTCGCCTCCGGGTCCTGTGCCTGCCGTCTCTGATTGAACCTGGCAAGCGCTGCCTGCATATCCAGCGCTGCTCGAATTGCCCGGTCTGGATCATCCTCGTGCGCAAAGGGCGCGCCGAAAACTGCCATTACCGCGTCACCGATGTATTTCTCGACAGTCCCCCCGTGCCTGCGTATCTGCTCAGTCATCAGGTTAAAATAGCCTGCCAGGATGGCTCGCATATCTTCAGGGTCCAGCCGGTCTGCCAGGGGCGTAGAGCCGGTGATGTCGGCGAACATAATAGTAACGACCCGTCTTTCTTCTGGCGCTGCGAGCCTGCTTTTGCTGCCATCCAACTCTGACAAGGAAGGCGCTCTCTCGCTTTTAGCGGGTTGCTGTGCAGGCAGCGGATTCTCACTCCCGAGGGTTGACGTGGATGTTAACGCGGTTCCGCACTCGATACAAAATTTGGCATTCGGCAAGTTGACCGTGCCACAGTTTGGGCAGACAACTAGCCGGTTCCCACATTCAAGGCAAAACTTTGCGTTTGGAGGATTCACAGTCTGGCAGTTCGGGCAGCGCATTTCTATCCTGTCTCTTAGGTTGTTACTTGGCCACGCGTTGCTCAAAATCTAACGCATCCGCTCTCATCTATTGTACAACAAATTCGTGGGACTATTTGTTTCAGCGCTTGACGCCACCGCCAAATTTGCGTACTATGGGGACTAATGGAAGGGAGGGTAACATGCAACCAGATTTTCAGGTGGAGAGTCATAGTTATGACCAGGTGGTGCGCGGATCATGGCACGGGTACCTGTTGGACGCGGCAACGAAACTCAGCGATGAAGACCTAGCGGAACCATCCAGCGATTGTTTGCGTCTCTGGCTGCCTGCCGGTACGCCGATGCATTGGTTAACTGGAACACGTCCGTTGCGCAATAATTGTTTGCAATTATTCTGGCCTCAACGCTGGTATATGCTCAGTGCGTTTTATGATGGACGTTCATTGATACATACCTACGCCTCCATTATCCAACCTGCCACTATCGAATTTGAGAGCCTGCACTACGTTGACCTCGATTTGAGCATCTTAGTTAAGCCAGATTTGACATATGAAGTGCTGACTCAAGCAGAATTTGACCAGATGGCAGACATCTTGCATTATGATGAGGAGACGCGCATTGGTGCGTTAATGGCGATGGGTACACTTACAAACGCTATCCGGTTAGGTGTTGGCCTCTTCGCTACGATCCCGCACACGCTGCGCCAGGCGGATTTTCACCTCGAGACATGCCGCAAGTAGGGGCGCTTTGCGCAATACATTTAAATTCTTCATGCGCTTATCTCGTCTGAGGAGGTTACTTTGCCCAAACGTATCGACCACGTTGCCATCATTGTGCGCAACATTGAGCAGGCATTGGTTTTTTATCGTGATATGCTCGGCATCATGCCTGGTGAAATCAAAGAGGTTCCGGCAGAACAGGTGCGCATCGCTTTTCTCCCCATGGGCGGTCCAGCAGGAAGTGAGATCGAACTGATCGAGCCGACTACACCCGGCTCAAGCCTGGCACAGTTTCTTGAAAAGCGCGGCGAAGGCCTCCACCATATCTGCCTGGAAGTAGAGAATATCGACGCCGCGCTTGCCGAGATGCAAGAAAAGGGCGCGCCGGTGCTGGATAAGCAGCCGCGTGTCGCTGCCGAGGGTAGAGCCATTTTTGTACATCCGAAAGGAACGCATGGGGTGCTGTTAGAGTTGCTGGAGAAAAGCCAGTAATGTGCTTTACTCCTCCAGCTCCCTCAACAACTTCGCGTCCTCCTTGCCACTCAAATCCAACTTTTCAAACAGATCAGGCCGCCTCTCTCTGGTTCTCCTGAGCGATTCCTTGCGTCTCCAGCGTGCAATTTCCGCGTGGTTTCCCGACAGCAGCACATCGGGAGCGTGCCAACCCCTGAACTCTGGCGGGCGTGTATACTGCGGGTACTCCAGCAATCCCCCGCTGTGCGACTCCTCCAGTACCGATTCCTCTCCCCCCAATACACCGGGAATAAGGCGGCTGGTAGCATCCACCACAACCATTGCCGCCAGTTCCCCGCCCGTAAGCACGTAATCCCCTATCGATATCTCATCGGTGACCAGGTGCTCGCGCACGCGCTCGTCTATTCCCTCGTAATGTCCGCAGATCAGTGTCACATGTGCTTCCTGTGACAGTCTGCGGGCGATCTGCTGATTAAAAAGTCGGCCCTGTGGAGTCAATAGGATAATTGGCCCATCTTGATACACTGCCTCGACAGCTTTAAAAATCGGCTCGGGCTTCATAACCATGCCTGCTCCGCCGCCGTAAGGGTAGTCGTCAACGACGTGATGTCTATCGGTAGTGGCGTCGCGAACATTGTGCAGGGCGATGCTGAGCAACCCGCGCTCCTGTGCTCGTTTCAGAATGCTTTCAGAAAATGGTCCCTGGAACATTTCGGGGAACAGCGTGAATATAGCGAAATGCATTACCATCCTCGCCTGGGTGTAACATCCCTAGCTTGTGTGTGTTACAATATCACCGTTGCCTCTTCTTAGCAAGTGGTTGATGAGGTCGTCTAGGCGTACCCACATGCTTTGCATCTCTCGATTGCGCGGCTGTGGTCGCCATTGCTGTCTCCTGGACGGAGCGAGCGTATCATGTCATGGTCCCAAACGCAACAAACCGGGGATTTATATGATCAAATTACGATTATAGTCGGCAGTGCCATCCAGTTGCTGGGTGGTAATGCCGGCGTTTTCGTCGTATCGAATGAAGCGTTTGACCCGCAGAGCAATACAGAGTATACTTTATATCGTCTCAGCGAACAGGCATCGATGCTCCTGCTATCATATATACAGCCGGGCAAGCAGCCGAGTTCGAAATGCCCCATGGCCACAGATACGCTTCCATCCACGCTGGTCAAGCAACTTGGCATCTACGATGAAGATGCCGGGATATATGGGGACGGCAATGAAGTAGCAGAGCCTCCCGCTCTTGAACGATGTTCTTTATTCTTGAGCGATCAGGCCGGCCTATTAGGTGTGCTGCACTACGTGCGCCCGGCTGGTTCAAGCTCGTGTATTGAACACCCAGGTGAATCGGATGGGTCGTTGCGGCTTTTTATCGCGCATCTTGCGGCAGGTTTGCGTTCGGCCTTGAAATCGCAATCCCTGCTGAAAGAACAGAGGCGATTGGCGGCCATCTTTCAAAAGAGCGCGGAAGGCATCCTGACGGTAGATACGGCGCTACGCATCATTGACTTCAATCCGGCGATGGAACGACTCACGGGCTGGCATGAAAGCGAGGTGCTGGGACGCTTCTACTTTGAAGTGCTGCGCCCCAAAGATCGCCAGGGGAATGAGCTTGGCCTGCAAGGCTCGCCTATCTTGCAAGCTTTTGCAGGGCAGAACGTAGCGAATCGAGAAATGATCATTTCGGCGCGTGACGGTCAGCATTTCGATGTAAGCGTGACTGCTTCTTGCGTTCGTTCAAGCAAAGGCGAGCCAACCAGCGGCATTCTCACTGTGCGTGATATTACGCGAGAACGCGAACAGGAGGAAGAACGTTCGACATTCATTTCGGTAATTTCGCACGAATTGCAGACGCCGATCGCCATCATTAAGGGCTATGCTTCGACCCTGGCCCGTGCCGATGCGAAGTTTGAGCAGGCAACGCTGCGTTCACGCCTGCAGGCGATAGAAGAAGAGGCCGACCGCCTGAATAAGTTAGTAGGCAATTTGCTCTACGCCTCACGTATCCAGGCGGGTGGCCTGCAAATGGATATTGTGCCACTCGACCTGGCGAACCTTGTACAGAAGGTCGCCCATCGCTTGCAGGTTAAGAGTCCAGGTGTTACTGTTATGGTGAATCTGCCGCCGAATCTGCCGGCCGTGATGGCGGATAGAGACCGCATTGAAGAAGTATTGCAAAATCTTCTGGATAATGCCGTTAAGTATTCGCCAGATAAGCTTGAAGTAATGGTTGCTTGCCATGCTACGGGTGACGAGGTGATCGTGAGTGTAAGCGATACTGGAATGGGCATCTCTTTGCGCGACCAGGAGCAAATCTTTGATCGTTTTTATAGAGTGGGCAATAACAAGACGCGCTCACTGCAAGGTGCAGGGCTTGGTTTATACATTTGTCGTGCCATTATTGAAGCTCATGGAGGTCACATCTGGGTCCAAAGCGCACTGCACCAGGGATCGATATTTTCGTTTAGTTTACCTCGTGAGGAGAAAGCACAATTGCCAATGGTGGTGTTCTAATGGAGATGGAAGCGTTTGATTCGCGCGATATGACTATCTTGATTGTGGATGATGAGCCACGCATCCGCGATTTTGTGCGTATGAATTTGGAGTTAGAACGCTATAGCGTTCTAGAAGCCAGTAACGGCCCGGAGGCGCTGGAGCAGCTACGTGAAAATCTGCCGGATCTCATTGTGATCGATGTCATGATGCCTGAAATAGACGGCTTTGAAACCTTGCGCCATATTCGCGAGGTGTCCAGTGTACCAGTTATTATGCTCACCGCGCGCCAGAGTGAGCAGGATAAGATACATGGCCTTGATCTTGGCGCTGACGATTACATCGCAAAGCCATTCAGCCCGCGGGAACTGCTTTCACGTATCCGGGCGCTCCTGCGTCGCTCATTTATGGCCGCGCCGGCGCGTAAAACAGAGATTATTGTTGATCCAGATTTAAAGATTGATTTTTCGCGGCGCGAGGTAATTGTGCGGGGCAAAAAGGTTGTCTTACGCCCCACCGAGTATCGCCTGCTCTACCATCTTGTCAGTAATGCCGGGCGCTTATTGACGCATGAAACGCTGTTGTCCAAAGTCTGGGGACGTGAATACCGCGACGAGGCTCACTACCTGCGTTTGTATATTACCTATCTGCGGCAGAAAATTGAGCAAGACCCGGCACGCCCTAAATATATTTTGACTGAGCGCGGCGTGGGCTATCGCTTTAAGGAATTGGAAGAGTAGTGGTAACTCCCCAGGAGGTGGCGCAGGGGACTGGCGTTTCCCTGCGCCACCTCCTGGGGAGTTATAGAAGAGAAAGAAGGAAACTACGTTGAATAAGAAGGAACGTGTAGATGCCGCTCTGCGAGATGAACCGGTAGATCGAGTTCCTGCAAGTATGTGGGGGCACGACTTTGAACGTGAGTGGAGTTCGCAAGGGCTGGCGGAGGCAATGGTTGAACACTTCACACGCTATGACTGGGATTTCATGAAGGTCAACCCGCGTGCTTCCTACCACGTCGAAGGTTGGGGGGTTCGCGTGCGCCCCTCGGGAGAGAAGTACAAAGCGCCCATCATTGAGGATACTCCTGTCAAGAGTAGCGCTGATTGGAAGCGTATACGTCCACTTGAGCCGGATCAGGGCACGCTGGGCGAGCAGTTGCACGCGCTGCAATTGATTAACCATTCAATAGGATTTGATGCTTACTTTGTGCAAACCATCTTCTGTCCACTAGGGGTCGCAAAATATCTGGTCGGGAATAAAAGCGAACCGGTGCTCCAGACCATACGCGAAGACCGGGCAGCTATGCATGCTGCCCTGCGCGTGATTACCGAGACGTTCATCAATTATGCCATCGCCTGTTTAGAGCAGGGCACCAGCGGCATCTTCTATGCGACGAATGACTGGGCTACTGAAAGCATGTTAACTGCCGACCAGTATCGTGAGTTTGGAGAGCAGTACGACCTGGAGTTTTTGGATGCCATCAAGAGCAGGAGCAAGTTCAACATCCTGCATAATTGTGGCACGCACATCTACTTTGATCTCCTCGCGACGTATCCAGTACAAGCAATCAATTGGGCGGCTACCCTGGAAGGCAACCCTGATTTACGCGAGGGCAAGTTGCGCTCTGGCAAAGCTGTGATGGGCGGGATTAGCGAGAAAACGATCCTTAAAGCTGGAGAACCCGACCAGGTGCGTGAGGAAGTGGAGCGGGCGCTGGAGCTTACAGGTGGCAAGCACTTCTTGCTTGCCCCAGGCTGCTCTATACCCCCTGAAACCCCCGCAGAGAATCTATTCGCTGTACGCAGTATGCTATCTTGACACACCGTGTGGGAATAGCTATACTCTCTCGGCAGAACTAATGGTGATAAACAAAATCACCGGTTAATGCCCGTAGGGACGCAATCGAACCATTAGTGGAGTAAGCTCTGGCTAGTAGCAATAACCCATCTTTAGGGATACGTAGTTATTACCAGAGCAATGGTGCGGCTAAATGTTGTATAGTGTGTATAAGTAAGGTGGGGGTGCAACAAGACAAAAAGCATTGCGTCCAACGAAAGAATCACATACGGCGAAAGAACGAACGGGCGCAATTCATTGCGCCCCTACCTTTAGTGATCAAGCGCACTGCACATTTGGTGGTATAGGGAAGGCACTTCGCGACTGATGGAGCGATATCAAACAGTACGAGCTTTTTCTGCAGGAGGTGTTGTTTTTCGTCTTGTCCCAATCGACTCGAGAGGGAACAAAGACGCAACAGACCTGGAGGGTTTGGAACATCATACAGATACCTCTATAGAGGTGGCCCTGGTTGGGCGTAGCCACCCCGGTATCTGGGCTTTACCTAAGGGGACTCCGCGATCTGGAGAAACCTTCGAGCAGGTGGCGTTGCGAGAAGTGCAGGAGGAGACTGGATTAGAGGTACGTTTGATTACCTATATAGGTAGTATCTCGTACTTTTTTGTACGCGACAAAGTGCGCTTTCAAAAACAGGTGCGCCATTACTTGTTTGAGGCCACAGGTGGCGATACTGCTCTGCACGACTCCGAGTATGATGTCGTGCAATGGTTTTCCTTTCCCGAGGCATCGCGTCGGCTAACCTACCAGAATGAGGTCAACATACTCAACCAGGCAGAAGAAATATTACAGCGCTGGTTACAGCATCAGCAGAAAGAAAGGCAAAAATAGCCGTATGCAGCATAAGCCGCGTTATCGCGTCATGCGGAATATTCTCTACCCATATAACGGGCAAGAGCCGCTTTCATTGAAGCAGTGCCTGCGTGTTATGCTGGGGTGGGTGTTGTTTTTCCCTGTTTGTATTTGCCTGTTAACATTGCCGGTAGCCGTTCTCTCTTCATATACCTTGCAGAGGGCAGTGGTGGTTTTGATTTTTGCGTTTCTTTCGAGCGCCTTCTTCTTTGGCATGTTAGGCTTGTTAATTGTAACCATGAGCAATAAAGCTGCTCGTTTTCGTCAAGCACAGAAGACCCGAGTAAGTCGATATTTATAACCAGTGGAGGTAGTAGCTATGGATCTTAGCGTCGAAGGCAAATCTGAGCGCATTCCCCCTGGCTCGCATATCTGTCAACTCTATAGCAAAGTGACTGAAATTCCGGGTGTGACAGCGCGTTTAATGCGGGTGGGACTAACGCTTTCGGAAAAATGTTTATTTGCTGCTGCCCCGGCACAGGTGAAGGAATTACGCGAGGAACTACAAAAATTACAAATTGACGTGGATGGAGCAATTGAGGCAGGACAGCTGATCTTAAGCGAGGAACGAGAGTTTTTCCTGGCAAACGGCAAGCGCTTTGACCCGTATTTTTTACTCTCCTCCCATCAGACATTCATTGCACAGGCGCTGCGTGAAGGGTGGCAAGCCGTACGTATCTCGATTGATATGACCTGGCTCACTAAAGATATTGCGACTCCCGAACAAATTCTCAAATATGAAGCGGCATCTGACGCCGTATTCACTTTCCAAAACGCTCCTATCATTGCCTTAATGCACTACGATCATAGCAAATTGTTGCCCAGCCTGGTAGTAGAGATGCTCAAACTGCATCCCATCGCTGTTGTCGGCAAGTATATCAAAAGGAATCCCTACTATTTGAACTCCGAGCAATATATGCTGAAGATCCTGCGAATTAATCGCGAAAAGGAGAAGAGCAAGCAGTGATGCTTCCCTGATCAGTTGGAGTCGGGACCTTCGATTTGTCTTTGAGATGCGTCTGGACCACCAAGCTGCATTTGCTGTTTCATTGCCTGCAACTGTGCTTCAACATTTTGTTGTGAGGCAATCTGCTGCAATTCGCGGTCGAGCGTATCGCCAGAGCCAGCACCGATCTGCCCTTGCTCGTTGAGCGTCCCTTGTTCGATCAGCGCATCCATCGCGTTCGCGCGTGCCTGCATCGACAGCACCTTGTCCTGTGCTCTCTGCATGGCGAGATTCATCTCAGACATTTCTTGCGAAATACCTGTAAGCGATTCGTTAATCTTCACCTGGGCCTGTGCTGCGCCATACTGCGCTTTGACCATCTCTTTTTGCGTGCGGAAAGCTTCGATACGAGCTGAGACCGTGCGCTCCATTGCGACAAGGTGCTCTTCCTGGTCGTGCAATTGAGCAAGCTGCTGCTCGTAGCTATTGATCTGTGTCACCAGTGCCTGTTTCCTTTGCAGCGCTGCTCGAGCCAGGTCTTCACGATTTGCCTGCAGCGCCTGCACTGCCTGCTGATCAAGTTTATTGCTCTGCTGCTGAATTTGTGATTCCAGCATTTCCAGCCGCTTTTCGTTCGTCACCACGTCGGCAATTGAGCGGCGCAGTTGTTGTAGCTGTTCAAGCTGCCTGCTGTATGAGTAGTCCATCACCTGGCCTGGATCCTCGGCTTTATCCAGTGCTGCGTTGGCACGCATACGAAAGAGGTTCGTGATGCGTGAAAAAATGCCCATATATTTCCTCCTAGATATCGATCTATTGTAGCTTCCATAACTATGATATCATAGAACGCGAAGCTTGTAGAGGCTTTCAATCCGGAGCTTTTCATGAGCCGGGGTGCAGGGGTGCTACCACCTTTGATAATTGCAAAAACCCTGCGTTTTATAGGTTAGGAATAAGGAGAGGAAGCATGAACGACGAACCCAGCGAGCCGATGCGAACAGAGCTGTACGCTGCCTCGTTGCGTGCCGACAACACGGATACCAGGGCATTTTTAGAAGCCCTGGCCGTCAAGCTGGAGGGTTCGCTGCCTGACAATACTACGGTAACGCGCCAGAGCGGCCTCTTCTCACGTGAGCACCCTGTGAAGGAGGTTGCGGTCTCACTGGGTGACTATCATTATCGCGTTGGCAGGGAGCGCCAGGGGCCGCTAGTGGCGGTGCGTGCGAAAGTGGTGCGTGGCATTGTACTCAAAACTGAACAAATACCGGTGGACCAGTGGATTGAGGAGCTTTCAGAGGCATTGGCCCAGATGGCGGGACAAAGCGCTCAGGCACGTACAGCCCTTGAGCGGTTTCTGCTCCAATAACACATCAAGGGCTGTACGTAAGAAAGGGGGTTTGCATGCCTTTTTGGAAACGTTCTTCCCCAGAAGAAGAACAGCAGCGCGTGCAGGCACAACAGGAGGCAGAAGCCAGCCTGCGTTCGTTGCAGGGAGGTGGGCTGCCTACCCAGGCGCTACGGCGCTTGAGCGAGGAAACGGCGGCAGGTCACCCGCTTTTCAGCAGCGATCTGAGCACGAAGGAGTTCGCGCTGACACGCAACCAGGGCTACCGGCCTTTGAGCCAGGTGATGGGTAGCTCGATCTACCACGTGGGGTGGCAATACACCTTGAACTATCCACGTTTCACCACGGCGTATGAATTAACAACAGTTACCAACGCACACCAGCAAGCTGTCCAGCTGGCTCTCGGCAGATTGCAGCAAGAGGCAGCCCTGTTGAAAGCGCACGGCGTAATCGGTGTACGCTTCAACAGGCGCGAATACGAGTGGGGCAGCAATCTACTTGAATACACTGCTATTGGTACGGCTATCCGCCTGCCCGATGCGCCGCTCTTCCCGCGCCCTTTCCTCAGTGATCTCTCCGGCCAGGAGTTCTGGACCTTGCTGCAGGCAGGGTATTTCCCGGCTGGCCTGGTGACGGGCTTCTGCTCCTACTGTGTCTCCGCAGGCTGGGAGGTGAGTCAAATACTGCGCAGTTGGTCGAACCAGGAGGTTGCCGCGTATTCGCAAGCTATCTATACTGCTCGTGACCTGGCCATGAATCGGCTTGAAGCCGCGGCTCGCGGCCTCAATGCTTTGGGTGTCGTCGGTATGCACATCAGCTTCGATAAGCGAGAAAACGAGTATGAGCGTGAGCACGACCCCACCTCGTATCGTGATTTGTTCATAAATTTCGCGGCTGTTGGCACCGCCATCATCTCTCGCAGACCCGACCACGTCATTCCTTCGCCTAAACCCACGCTCACCTTCACTGACCTGCGCCGTAGATGATGCATGGAAACGAACGTGTTTACTAAGCTGACAAATAAGACTAAGAGAAGGAGTAGTTACTATGTCCAGTCAAATACCACAGCAGGGCAGCGACCTGCCGGCACATGCGCGCGAACGACTCAAATTTATGCGCGGTGATGCCACTCACCGGAGCCTTTTCACCAGTGATTTAAGTGTGAACGAGTTCCTGCTGGTACGCGAGGCGGGTTTTGACCCGGTTGGCCTGGTGGTAGGTAGCTCGATCTATCATATCGGGTTTCAGTTTGCAGGCTATAGGCAGAACATGGAAGTCAATGTCTTGACCCAGGCCATGTATCACGCCCGCGAATTAGCCATGACACGTATGGAGGAGGAAGCTGCTGCATTGGGCGCAGATGGTATCGTCGGTGTGCGGCTGGAGGTTACGCGGCACGAATGGGGTGAGTCCCTGGCCGAGTTTGTAGCTATCGGCACGGCTATTCGCTCGCGTGACGGTCAATCTTTTCGCAACGCACGCGGCATGCCGTTCACCTCGGACCTCTCCGGTCAGGATTTCTGGACCTTGCTCCAGACCGGTTACCGGCCCGTGGGCTTGGTAATGGGTAACTGTGTCTACCACGTTGCCCACCAGGGTATAGGCCAGTGGATGAAGCAGGTCGGCCAGAACGTTGAGATGACCAACTACACCCAGGCTCTCTATGATTCTCGCGAACTGGCTATGGAACGTATGCAAGCGGAAGCTCTTAGCCTGAATGCGCAAGGTATCGTCGGTGCGCAGATCCACGAGGGCAATCATGGTTGGGGTTCACACGTCATTGAATTCTTCGCCATCGGCACCGCCGTCATCGCCAGCGCACCCGATCACGAAGTACCGCCGCCCGCACTCTCTCTCTTGCTCAACGACTAGTGTAGTTCAGGCATGAGTCATCGCGAATTTTTGAAATACATGTTCTTCATCTTGAAGTGAAAAAGCGGCAAGACGGGCAAATGCACCACATTTGCCCGTCTTGCCGCTTCCCTTCTACACGAGATCATTATGGTGCGTCTTTACGAATTGAACAACTGGCCCAGCGTTCCTCCGATGTTGGGAGTTCCGCCTGCCTGCTGAGCGCCCTCAGCCTGAGGTGGATGATAGGTCATAGACTGGATGCCCAGGCGACCCGGTCCAGTGAAGCGGTTCAGTATAAACGATGAACCCGCCATAAAACCGCCGATGGCACCGAAGATGCCCCCGCCGCTACGCTGTGAGCCGGCGACCGTCGTGACAGTCATCTGCACCGATGGGTCTTTCCACAGCCACGCGCCCGGCTCAACGTCCAGCGTTTCTCCTGGAGCCAGCATTTTCTCAAAGACGTTGCCATAGCCGTGCAGCACTAGCATGCCTTCGCCGCCTGAGCAGGTGAACTGGTCGATGAAGAGGCCCGTGCGGCTGAAGATCATATTGGCCGCGCCTTGCACAAAGGTAAAATTGTAATCGACATTGCCCGTGGCGAATAAGAATTGGTGCTCACGTACTTCGACCATCTGGCCAGGTTGCAGGCGTAACGCCACGATCTGGCCTACCGAGTCACGTGAGAAGGAGATGTTGCCGGGGCCATATGCTTCGGAGATGAGGATTTGCATGCCTGCGAAGAAACGCCTCGCTGCTCCTCTCAGCGATTTGAAGCCGATCTGCACCCCTGGATGCTTCCAGAGCAGGATGTGATGCTCGAAGTAAATGGGTAACTGGTTGCCCAGCATTACATCTACTACCGGCACGAGTTCTCCATCAATCGTGATCGACATATCGCCAACATGCAATACCCCTTCGGGATTGTGCAGTTCGGCTCTTGGTACCTTGGCGCCAAAGGCTTGATTGTTGGTATACTCTTCATACTGGTTTGGTGGTATATAGGCTCCTTGTGCTGGCGCCCCATATTGACTCTGTGGCTGACCCTGTGGGGGGGGTGTCTGGCTCACTTGTATTGGTGCTCCACAAACACCGCAGAACTTCACTCCATCGGCAACCTGGCTTTGACAGCGGGGACAGATCATGTAATGACCTCCTTGTTTGGATTGGCACTATTGTATAGCTCTTTACGATACGATTTAGCATCAGGCCGCTAGAAACGTGGCCTGGCGGACGGTCTCAAAACAGAACATAGCATATCTCGCTCGATAATATCACATGTGAGCAAGAATACAAGTGTTTATCAATAATGATGAACGATGTGTTTGCTCTTTATTAAAGCGCGACAAAGGCATGTTGGAAGACACAGTTAATAAGCGTCTTCCAACATGCCTTTATTTAATTAGAATAATGCTATTTATAGTACAAAACTGTCCGCCAGCGGACTGCGAGCGTTGCCGTTCTCTCGCTTGTCGCCAATCGATTGCTGACTACCTGTCTGGCGTCCACCCTGCGCGTAGTTGCTGCTTATAGGAGGGGTATTCTGCAAATGCTGCAAGCTTTGCAACGTCGCCTGCGATTGCGCGCTCATTTGCATACCATTGTTCTGGTCATTGGCTAGTTGAATAGTCTTACCATCAATAACTACTGCAATGCCTACCCCGCGTCTTAAATCAGCGATTTGCCGGCGCAATTCACGGTTTTCGGCCTCTAGAGCATCCATTAACTTTTTCTGCTCGAGTAGCATCTGAGCGATGCCTTCGAAACCAGCGCTAGCAGCACGATCCATCATGGATTCCTCCTGCATTATAGGTTACCCACTACTTCTAGAACAAAATTACCCAACACAGCGTCACATCGTCCCACTCATGGTGTACCCAGTAAAGGTACGATCCGGTCCCAAATTGCTGCCGCAACGCCTGTTTTGGGCATTACAGGCAAGTCTTCCATAGCACCATCTGCATGAAAGATGAGAACCTTGTTAGTCTCTGCCCCAAAGCCGCTATCAGGGCGGCTCACATCGTTTGCAACCAGCAAATCCAGGCTCTTTGCAACCAGTTTGGTGCGTGCGTGATCAGCCAGGTCCCGGGTTTCGGCAGCGAAGCCCACACGCACCAGGCGCTGCTTAGACCTTTCATTGCCACTTTGCCTGTCGACTAACTCAGCGAGTTCTTCCAGGATATCTGGATTGCGTACCAGCCGTAAGGAGAACCCATTCTGATCAACGCGTTCTTGTGCTCCCCCCTTCTTGAGCTTCTGTGTCGCTACCTCCGCCGGGCGGTAATCCGCAACAGCAGCACTCATCACGAGCACATCAGCATCGACAACCGCACCATATACCGCGTCTCGCATCTGTATCGCGGTTTCGACCCCACGCACATTCACGCCGTAAGGCGCATCCAGCGCAACAGGACCTGAGATCAAAATGACCTCTGCGCCGCGATCTCTAGCCTCAATTGCCAGGGCGTACCCCATCTTGCCAGATGAGTGATTCCCTACGAAGCGTACCGGGTCAATTGGCTCCTGCGTGCCGCCTGCTGTTACTACAACCCGGCGGCCCGCGAGTTCACCATTGCGTCCGAACACCACGTTAATAGCGCCCAGCAGCACGCTTGTATCGGGCAGTCTGCCCACGCCTACCTCACCTGAAGCCAGCCGTCCCACTTCCGGCTCTACGATATATGCTCCACGTTCCCGTAACAAGGCCACATTTGCCTGTGTTGCTGGGTGCGTATACATATTCTGATGCATCGCAGGAGCCAACAGTAGGGGGGCTTTTGTTGCCAACGCAACCGCTGTCAGCATGTTGTCCGCTACACCATGAGCCAGCTTTGCGATTGTGTTGGCTGTTGCCGGAACGATCACCAGTAGCTCCGCTTGCTCTCCCAGAGCAATGTGCGTTTCTGCCGCGCGTCCCGAAGGTTCCCATAGGTCGCTGTATACCGGTCGATGGCTCATGGTCGAAAACGTCAGCGGTCGAATAAATTCTTCCGCGTGCTCTGTCATGATCACATCAACCAATGCACCCGCTTGTTGCAGATGGCTGACCAGCTCAACCGCTTTATAGCAGGCTATGCCACCACTGATTCCAACGAGTATGCGCTTGTTTAGTAACACGGTTTGCTTGCTCGTTCCCTAACTACATACCTTGCTTGCAAGGTTAATGCTACAATAGCATAGACCATTATACATACACAAGGAAGTTGCCAAGAAGTACCATCGATGATCAGGTGCGTATATCCCTCCGTTTCAGGAAATAAGCGGTGGCAAAGCCGAGAATTACAATCATCGCTAGCAAGATGAACCAGC
>Ga0207646_10002877_pt1 | contig 19973 bp, 20 predicted proteins | sample KBSK5502metaG_FD_184343 | JGI IMG/M metagenome (GOLD analysis project Ga0207646, IMG submission 184343) | Corn, switchgrass and miscanthus rhizosphere microbial communities from Kellogg Biological Station, Michigan, USA - KBS K5-50-2 metaG... | ecosystem: Host-associated > Plants > Roots >...
CTGATAGCCTCTGGACCGCGCCCGCGCGAGCTTCGCGCTCCAGTTGCTGATGATCCGATGGAGATCGATCTCTCCTCCCGCCAGATACACGTCCCGGGCCTTCAAGACCTCGATGCTCTGGTTGGACACGTATCGGTCGAAGCCGGGAACCGCCCGGTCCAGTGCCTGCCAGACCTCCTCCTCGGTGAGGGGCTCGGAGACGACCCACGCACAGAACTCGCCGGCTTCGAGGCCGGCCTTGAAGAAGGGGAGCAGGGTCTCCAGCAGGTCGTCCCTGGTCTCGTAGAAATGGCAGAAGTGGGTACCCCATGGCATTTCGCCCACCGGCTCGATTCCGGTATTCCGTAACGCGGTCGTCATGACTGACCTCACAAGCACGAGCCCTTCCTGCAACGGATGGTGTGATGTCGCACCGAGGTTGTCAACAATCCCGACCCAGTGAGGAGCCTCTCCCTACCAAAGTAGGGTTCAATACCCATCGGCCCAGTCGACGACGTTGATCAGAGGCCGCCCGCCCAGATAGGCGCGCAGGTTGTCGCAGAAGAGGTCGATGCCCCGATGCTGGCGCACGTCACCGCCGCCCGAGACATGCGGGGTGATGAGGACGCGATCATCGTCCCAGAGGCGACGATCGGGCTCGTGCTCGAACTCGCCCACGTACACGTCGAGGGCCACGCCCCGCAGCGTTCCCGCCGCGAGCGCGGCGATCAGCGCCTCTTCGTCGATGATCTCGCCCCGTGCGACGTTCACCAGGATCGTGCCGGGCTTCATGGCGGCGAACGCCTCCGGCCCGATCAGCTTGGTCGTCTCCCGTGTCCACTGACAGCAGACGACCACGCCATCGCTTTCCGAGAGGAGCGCATGGAGGCGTTCGGGGCCTTCCAGGCGGCTGAACCCGGCCGGTTGTGCGGCATCGGGCGGCACCCGGCGCCGGGTGCCGATCACCCGCATGCCCGCACCGGCGCACAGCCGCCCGACTTCCTGGCCGATGCCGCCGGCGCCCACGACGCAGACCGTCTTTCCTTGCAGCAGCAGGGGGCGGTAGGGGCGATGGTCGAACCGATGCCGCTGCCGATCGTGAGACGCACGGTGGAGCCCTCTGGCGAAATGCAGGAGGCTGGCCAGGGCGTACTCCGCCATCGCGCGCGTATTGCCATGGCCGCGAGAGGTGGTGACGATGACCTCGCTGCCCCAGAGATCCCCGCGTAGCAGGTTGCTCGCCCCGGCCGGGAGCTGGTGGAACCAGCGCAGGCGCGGCGCCCGCGCCCGGAGATCCAGCGGAAACGGAAAGCCCCCGAGGACGATCTCGGCGCCGGCCAGCAGCCGGTCGCGCTCCTGGCGCGAGCTGGTTGGTCCCGCCCGCTCGCCGAGGTAGCGCTGGACCGTCCACGGCGGCCAGGTCTCGCGGAGCTCGACGTCGAACCAGCCCCGAGCATCGACGACGTGCAGACATGGGTCGACGGCCGCGATACGACCCAGAGCGTCGTCGGAAACGGGCACGATCACCAGGAGCTCTCTGGTCGGCGTCATGGTCCTGGAGCGCGATTGTCCGATCGCCGCGACAGCGAGGCAAGGGCATGACGTAGTAGGATCGAGGCCCCTGAGAGGAGACGTGCACGAAGGCCGAGCAACCGACGCCAGCAGATCCAGCGGAGTCCCGACGTGATGATTCGCGGCCACTGCGAGATCCTCGAGGGTCAGGAGGCGGTGAAGGCGGCGTTCGAGGCGCGAGCGGAGGCGCAGTCGAATCCGTCGCCGGTCCAGCCGGGCGCTCAGGCCAGCGCGCCGAAGCGCGTCGTGCTCAAGATCGTCCCCGAGAAGGTGATCAGCTGGGACCACCGAAAGCTCGGCGGGAAATACTGATGCGAGCCGTGACCTTCTCCCGATTGGGTGGCCCTGAGGTCCTGGAGGTATCGGAGCTCCCTGCGCCGCGGCCCGGCCCCGGCGAGGTGCGCATTCGCGTCGCGGCGGCGACGGTCAACCCCACCGACATCAGCTTCCGCACCGGTAGGCAGCTGACCACCGCCCAGCTGGCCGAGATGGGTGTACTGCCACCTTACATCCCCGGCATGGAGCTGGCCGGAGTGGTGGACGCCGTCGGCGAGGGCACGAGCTGGCGCCCCGGTGACCGCGTGATGGCGATCGTCAATCCGCGCCGTCCGGGCGGTGGCGCTCAGGCCGAGCTGGTGGTCGTTCCTGCCGCGTCCGTCGCTCGCGTGCCCGAGGGAACCAGCCTGGAGGCCGCCGCCACGTTGCCGATGAACGGGCTGACGGTGCGCCTCGCCCTGGACCGCCTCGCGCTCGAGCCGGGGCAGACCATGGGGGTCACCGGCGCGGCCGGCGCCGTCGGTGGCTACGCGGTGGAGCTCGGCGTGAGCGACGGTTTACGCGTGATCGCCGTGGCACGGCCCCAGGACGAAGCGCTGGTGAAACGCTTGGGCGCGAAGACAGTGGTGCCCCGCGGAGATGCGGCGATCCGCGGCCTGTACGACGCCGCTCCCGGCGGTGTCGATGGATTGATCGACGCGGCCGTGCTCGACGCAGCCGTCCTGCCCGCGATCCGCGATGGCGGAAAGCTGGCCACCGTGCGCGGCTTCGCCGGTCCATCCGAACGAGGCATCACGATCGAGCCGGTGCGGGTGACCTCGTACCTGCACAACCAGGAAGCGCTCGAGCGGCTCGGACGCCTCGTCGCCGAAGGCCGGCTCACCCTGCGCGTGGCGGAGACCTTCCCGCCCGAGCAGGCGGCGAACGCGCACCGCAAGATGGCCGCCGGCGGGATACGAGGGCGGTTGCTGATCGTCTTCTGAGCAATGTCCCGTTGCTCAGTGTCCGGCCAGCTGCTGGCCGATGAAGATCTTCATCAGCCCCAGCGCCTGCTCGAGGTCGGCGCCAGCCCCATTGACGAAGTTGTGGGGAGCGCCCGGCAGCAGCTCGAGCTGAATCCTGCCGCCCGCCGCGCGATACGACGCGGCGAACCGTTCCTGAATCGCCGGCGACACGTTCTTGTCCTTGACGACGCCATTCGCGTCGGCGCTGCCTTGGAGCACGAGCACGGGCGGGAGCGCGGCCGGCTCCCGACGGTTGAGGACAAGCTGCGGATTGCCCTCCTCGAGGCTGCCGGCCGGGGAAAAGTAGACGTCCGTCGATTTCACCGGAGCCGGGTTTCCCACCGCCTGGGCATACGCCCGTCGCGCGAGCGGATCCGAGATCGGATAGGCCACGATGACGTAGTCGGGACTGGCCTCGTCGGGTGAGATTCCGGCCACGGGCAGGGCCGCGTAGCGAGGATCCGCCGGGCGCATGGCGTTCAGCAAGACCAGGTGCCCGCCGCTCGAGGAGCCGAGCGCGCCGACGAGACGTGGAGAGGCGTTGAACCTCGCCGCATTGGTGCGGAGCCAGCGCATGGCGAAATTCACGTCGGCGACGGAGGCGGGGTACTGGGACCGAGGGCTCTGCCGAAAATCGACGGCGACGACCACCATCCCCAGAGCCGCGAGGGCGCGGTTCAGGATCGCGTGCTCGTCTCGTCGAACGTCCTCACGCGTCCAGGCGCCGCCATGAACGTCCAGGATCACCGGGAACGGCCCGGGCCCGTCGGGCTGGTAGACGGTCGCCTGGAACGTTTGCCCGTCGACCTGTAGGTAGTCGACGTCTCGCGTCCGGACCGGCAGTGGCTCGCCGGCCAACCGCAGCGAGGCCGGTGTGGCCGGCTCCATGCCGCGTTTCGCGATGACCGCCGCCGCGACGGGCGAGGCCAGAAACCGAATCAGCGCTCGAGCGGCCTCGGGTTCGTGGGCAGTCGCGGTGACGCCGGCCGCCCACGTGAATCGGTCGTAATCTTGCAGCTCTGCCGGCAGCCAACCCACGAGCTCGTAGCCCGGCGTGGCGAGGATCTCCATCGGTTGCGTGATGCCGATGTCGCCGTGGTCCTCGGGCGGACATTGGGCGAACGCGCACTTCTGAAGCCTGGCCTTCGCATTGACCTCTGCGGCGATGCCCAGCCGGTCGAGCACGCCGCGGAAATGAATGCCGCTGGCGTGGCCCGCGGCCGGATCGGGATAGGCAATCGATCGGGCGGCGAGCAGCGTGCGCGTGAGCGCTTCGACCGAGCTGATGTCGGGCCTGGTGGCGCCTTTCCGCACCGCCACGGCAACGCCCGAGCGCGCCAGCGTCACCACGCTGCCCGGTCGGATCTTGCCCTGCTCCCGGAGCGTGTCCACCACGGGCCTCTGGATGATCGCCACATCGGCGATCCCGCCGGCCTGGACGCGATCTCTCACCACCCCCGCCGACTCGTACTCGATCGTGAGCGTGTGACCGCTCGTCTGCTCGAACCGGCCCGCCAGCTCGCCGAGCACGGGTTTCAGGACCGCGGCGCTCAACAGCTTGACTTCCGCGGCGTCCGCCGTCACGCCGCCCAGGAGCAGACACAGGCACCCGATCATCGACGCTGGCTTCATCGTGTTTCCCCCTTCCAACCGCCTGCCGCGGCGAATCGCGAACATCGACGCCAGGCTAGAGGCTCGGCATATAAACGGCCAATGCCCTTTCGCGATGGGTACATAACCGATTTATGATGGGGTCGGCGACATGGACTGGGATGAGCAGCGCCTCGGCCGTCAGCTGAGATTGCGGGATCTGAGTCTCCTGCTGACCGTGGCCCAGTGCGGCAGCATGGGCAAGGCGGCGTCCGTGCTCTCGGTGTCCCAACCCGCCATCTCGAAAGCGATCGCCGACATGGAATACGCGCTCGGCGTCCGCCTGCTCGATCGCAAGCCGAATGGCGTCGAGCCCACCAAGTACGGCCGGGTCCTCCTGGATCGCGGACTGGTGGCCTTCGACGAATTGCGGCAGGCCATGAAACACATCGATTTCCTCGCCGATCCCACGGCCGGAGAGGTGCGGATCGGCTGCTCGGTCGTGCTGTCCGAAGGATTCGTCGCCGCCGTCGTGGATCGGCTGTCCCGGCGCTACCCCCGGATCGTGTTTCACCTGCTCGTCGGCGAGTCGGGGGCGACGTATCGCGCGCTCGAGGAGCGCCGAATCGACCTGGCGATCGCGCGGCTCTTCGGGACGACTGCCGAAGAGCACCTCGACGTGGAAGCGCTCTACGACGAGCGATTCGTCGTCGCCGCCGGCCCGCGCAACCGGTGGACGCGTCGGCGCGACGTAGGCCTGGCCGACCTGATGAACGAGCCGTGGGTCCTGCCGCCGCTCGACACCCTGACCGGCGCCGTCGTCATCGAAGCGTTTCGGGCCAGCGGGCTCGACGTCCCCGCCGCCGCCGTCGTCACCTCCTCCACGCCCACGCGACGAGCATTGCTGGCGACCGGGCGGTTCCTGACCGTCATTCCCGCCTCGGTGTTGCGGCTGGCCGCCGAGAAGCCGGCGCCCAAAGCGTTGCCCATCGAGCTACCGAAGACGCCCAGACCGATCGGCATCGTCACGCTGAAGACCCGGATGCTCACCCCGCTCGCGCAGCGCTTCATCGACTGCGCGCGCGAGCTTGCCCAGTCGCTGGCGACCTCATCCGCCATCTCCTCCGCTCCTCGGAGGCGATGACGGCCGGGGCGGGCGGTAGGCGCTGCGTCACCCATTGACCTTGACATAGTTGTGCGCGGGAGCTATTAGTCTCGCCGTCATGGCAATGATTCCTCTCCACGTCGACGACCGCGAGCGGGAACAGCGTGCCGCCGTCTTCGAGCGCAATCTCAAGTGGATCCGCCGCACCATCCTGACGCTCGTCGTTGCTGGCTTCGTCGGTGTCGCCATCCTCACCTCCTCCAGTCCCAGTGTGCGGCAATTCTTTCAGCTGCTAGGGCGCGCCAGCCTCGTCGCCCTCGCGGCGTTCTCGGTCGGCGGGATCCTGGGCTTCCTCTTCGGCATCCCGCGCGCGCCGAGCGGAAAGCCCGACGGCACGTTTCAGCACAATACGAACCTGGAGCAGATCTCCGACTGGCTCACCAAGGCGCTTGTCGGCGCGGGCCTGACACAGTTGCAGACGATCTGGGGCGGTGTGAGAAGCGGCGCGCGCATGGTTGCGGAAGGGGCTGGCGAGACGCTGGGTGAGCCGACCGCCATCGCGATCATGATCCTGTACACCGTGGCCGGCTTCCTCGCCGGCTACCTGTTCACGGCACTGTTCCTTGGGCAGGCCTTGATGTTCGCCATCACGGCGGGTGTGATTGCGCCGACCGCGCGAAAGGCGCTCGACGAGTTCGTCCCGCATCTGAGCGATTCGCCTGCAACGGCTCCCTCCCCGGAAGCGACCGCCGCGGGGGTGGAGGTGCGAAAGATCGAGCTCGATCAGCTGAACAAGGTCGAAGATCTCGTGACCTGGGCGCGTGCTCAGATGGCGGCCCGAGCGTACGACAGCGCGGCCGCCGCATACGAGCGTGCGCTCCGGGCCCGGCCTGACGATCCGCAGCTGCGGCGCGAGTACGCCGTGGCGCTCGCATCAGCGAAGACGTATTCCGCTGCCATCTTCGAGCTGGAAAAGGCGCGGGAGCGAATCGGTGAGCGGACGTCACGCCAGACGCGCGAAGACATCCTGCTTGATCTGATGTTCAATTACCTGTACGTCGAGCCGCCGGCCGGCTTCACGCAGGCCCTCGCGCTTGGCGATCAATACGAGAGGGAGGGCGGCGACCTCCGCAATGCCCGACTATGGGTCTACAAGGCGGCTGCGCTTGGACAACAGTACGCATGGGAGAAACGACGCCAGGAGAGCGAACGTCAACCGGACTTGGATCGCTCGAATCACATTCGGTCCGAATGCCTCGTGGCGGTCAAGAAGGCGGTCGAATACGGCGGCGCCTCGTCGAAGCAGACGCTCCGCGAACTACTCGACGGGAACAATCCCGAGGAAGACGATCTCGTCTCGTTCAGAGATGATTCCGAATTCCGGCAACTCCTGACCTGACGCTCGCCCCAACCGCAGCGCACCGGCCTCCTTCTCCGCACCGCTCGACGTCGATGCCGTCGAGCGTATACTTCATCCGCCAGTGGTCTCGACAGACTCTTCGCATTCCGACTGCGCGCGTCCCGAAGTGATGAGCAACTCTTCGGACTGCCGAAGGAAGCCGAGTCAAGGCGTCTCCGCTGGCCAATCGACACCTGGAGGTCGAGATGACGGACAAGATTCGTGTCGGCATCGTGGGAGCGACCGTGACGCAGGGCGGAAGCGGCTGGGGGGCCAATGCGCACGTCCCGGCGCTCAAGGCGCTGCCGAATTACGAGCTGAAGGCGGTGTGCACCGCGCACGAGGACACCGCCAAGGCCTCGGCCGCGGCGTTCGGGGCGGAGCGGGCGTTTCACCGGTTCAGCGACATGACGTCGGCTCCGGACGTCGACCTCGTTGTCGTCTGCGTGCGGGTGCCGGGTCACCGCGAGCTCGTCATGGCCGGTCTACAGGCCGGCAAGCCCGTGTTCTGTGAGTGGCCGCTCGGAAAGAATCTGGCCGAGGCCGAGGAGATGGCGGGGCTGGCCAGCCAGCGCTCCCTCAAATCCATCGTCGGTCTGCAGGCGCGCAGCGCCCCGGCGATCCTGTACGCGCGCGACCTCGTCCGGGAGGGCTACATCGGCGAGGTGCTCACGGCCCACCTGACCTGCGTCGTGCAGGCCCAGCTGCAGCGAGGCCCCGGTCGAATCTGGCAGGGCGTCCGGGCGAACGGCGCCAACGTGCTGACCATCACGGGCGGCCACGCCATCGACGCGCTCTGCGCCGTGCTCGGAGAGTTCGTGGAGGTCTCCGCGCGCGTGTCGACGCGAATCCCGGAATGGCGCACGCCGGAAGGAAAGCCCGTCCCGGTCGATTCGCCGGACAGCATCAACGTCATCGGCCGCATGGCGAGCGGCGCCGAAGCGTCGGTGAACGTCGCCGCCGTTCCCTCGAATCCCGGCGGCAACCGGATCGAGATCTACGGTCGCGAGGGCACCCTGGTCCTCACCGCGGAGGGCTCGTTCAACACCGGAGGGAGCCAGCTCCACGCGGGCAAGGGCAAGGAGGCCCTGGCTCCGATGCCGGTGCCGTCCAAGTACAAGTTCGCTCCCGAGGGCACTCCTGGCGGCCAGCCCTACAACGTCGCCCAGGCCTACGCGCGCGCGGCCGATGCCCTGCGCGGTGGTGGGTCCTTCGAGGTCGACTTCAACCTCGCCGTCCAGCGCCACAAGCTGATCGACGCGATCGAGCGGTCAGCCGCCACGGGCCGGTCCGTGAAGCTCCAGTGAAGGAAGACGTCTACTGCTTCGGCGGCAACCCGCTGGATCGGGCCAGCGAGCGCCGAGAAGACCGCGAGTGGATCGGCAAGCTGCTCGACGACCCCGAGACGCGCATCCTGGCTCTGCGCGACCTCAAGCCGTTCACCCGCGGCGGTCCGGCGCTCGACTGGCAGCCGGTCGAGCCGTGGCGCGGTCAGATCGACGCGGGCGCGTCGCTGATCTTTCTCGGCCTCGGGGACGGGCGCGCGCACTTCGCGATCGATGCGACCGGTGCTTCCGTCGCGCCCGACATCGATACCGAGCTGATCGACGTGCGCGCCCTCGCCCCGACGCTCGCCAACGGCGAGGCGGCGATCCTCGCCGAGGCCCGCTCGCTGCTCGACTGGCACGCCCGGCATCGCTTCTGCGCCCAGTGCGGATCGCCGACCCGGGTGGCCTCCGCCGGATGGGTGCGGCGCTGCCCGGACTGCCGGGCGTCGCACTTCCCGCGCACCGACCCCGTCGTGATCATGCTCGCGATCCACGGCGACCGGGCGCTGCTCGGGCGCAACCGGCGGCGCGCGGGCGCCCGGTTCTCGTGCCTGGCCGGTTTCGTCGAGCCGGGTGAAACCCTGGAGGAGGCCGTGCGCCGCGAGGTACGCGAGGAATCCGGCATCCGCTGCGGGCGCGTGCGCTACCTCGCCGCGCAGCCCTGGCCGTTTCCGTCGAGCCTGATGATCGGGTTCCTGGCCGAGGCCCTGACCGAGGAGATCACGGTCGACCCCGAGGAGCTCGCCGAGGCGCGCTGGTTCTCCCGCGACGAGATCCGGGAGATGGTCAGGCGTGCCGCCGACGGCCCGGACGATCCGACGCAGCTGTCATTGCCGCAGCCCATCGCGATCGCGCATCACATCTGCCGGCGATGGTCACACGGCCTCGACAGCATCTGAGTTCCTTCCTCAACGCGAAACCCAATCGCAGGCGTCACCCGACCTGGGGAAGACGACCTTGGACGGATTCTTCTTGGTGGGCGGGTCGACCGCCCGCTTGTAGGTCACCCGCTGACCATCCAAGGCTGCGCCCTGGAACACCAGCGTGGACGATGCGGCATCGAAGCGATACGTGCCGCCCTTGCCGCCCCAGTCGCGATAGCGGCTGCCGTCGAGAATGGTGAAGTTGAGCGCCATTCGCGCCGAGAGCTGCCCGCCCGAGCCGGCGCCCCAGCACTCGTAGCTGCCCGGCGCCACGCGCGAGGCCTTGAAGGCCTTCTTGCCCTGCACGGCCAGCAGGTGTGGATCGTCGGCGACGCCGCCCACCGGCTCGGTCTTGACCGAGCCCGGCGCCCTCAGCATCGAGGGCTTGAAGGATTCCTCCATGGTGGGCGGGTAACCCAGTGGATGGACGCGGCAAGGAAATGGATGGCCCGGTGTGACCGCGATCACGACCGACTGCAGGTATTTGTCGTGATGCCCTGCCGGCGAGGCGACGACCTGGCCGACCTGGCAGCTCGCGAGCTGGGCCTGCGCGCCAGACGACGATGCCAGCATCAGAGCTACGGCGATGAGCATCGCCGCCGATCCCTTCTCCGGGAGGGTGGACATACGGATTGACCGCTATTCGATCATCCGGTCGGCGCGAACCATGACGGTTTGCGGAATCTTCACGCCGAGCGCGCGCGCGGTCTTGAGGTTGACGACCAGCTCGAAGGTCGTCGGCAATTCCACGGGCATCGTTGCCGGATCGGCGCCTTTCAGGACTCGGTCGACGTAGTCGGCGAGGTGGCGATAGGACGCGCGCATGTTCGGACCGTAGGTGACGAGACCTCCGGCATCGGCATAGACGTCCCAGCCGGAAACCGTCGGCAGCTTGTGCTGGAGCGCGAACGCCGCGATGCGCTCCCGTCCGACATTGGTGACTCCGTCGGGAAACAACACCAGCGCATCGGTGCCGGCCGCCTGCGCCGCCGTCAGTCCCGCGTCGAGTTCCGGCTGGTCCCTGACGGGATAGTAGGCGATGCTCAGGCCGAGCTGTTTGGCGGCGGTGACCGACACATCGCGCTCCCGGTGCACGCCCGGATGATTGGGAGACGCAAGGACGGCCAAGCGTTTCACGGAAGGCGCGATTTCCTTGAGGAGCTCGATGCGCTTGCCCACCAGATCGAGCGCCATGAGCTGGATGCCGGTGATGTTTCCCCCCGGGCGCGCCAGGCTTTTCACCAAGCCGCCGTCCACCAGGTCGCCGCTGTAGATGGCGATGATCGGAATCGTTTTGGTCAATGTCGCGGCCGTGTGGACCGTGCCGGCTTGCGTGATGATGAGGTCGGGCTTGCTGGCGACCGTGTCGGTCACCAGCCGGTCGGTGAGCTCGCGGGAGACGCCTCCGTACCGGAAGTCGAGCGTGAGGCCGCGTCCCTCCTGATACCCCAGGTCCTTCATTCCCTCGCGGAAGCCCTTGATCCAATCCTCGAGCATTCGTTCGGAGGCACCGGTGACGAACACAGCGCGCCGAGCACGCGTCTGGCCGTATGCCGCAATCGGCAACGCCCCCGACGAGGCAAAGAGGGTAGCGAACAGCGTACAAATCGCCTCACGTCTGTTCATTCGATCCTCCAACGGCCGTCACCACGGAGAGCCAGCGCCGAGATTATGGCCTGGTCCCTTCGCCTCTCAAAACGGGAACGTGGGCTCAAGAGCCGATCGGGTTTCGTCAATCGGCGGATTGTGTAGTATGGGCGTGTTTCGCGCGTCGCGGAGGTGACGGCCATGCCCATACGTCGAGGTGAGGAGTATCTCGAGAGTCTCAGGGACGGCCGCCGCCTGTGGCTGACGGGCGAGCGCGTGAAGGACGTCACCGCGCACCCCGCGCTGGCCGGCTGCGCGCGCAGCGTGGCCGCGGTCTACGACCTGCAGCACGATCCCGCGCATCACGAGCTCTTGACCATTCCATCGCCGAGCACGGGCCGGCCGGTGAGCCGCGCCTACCTGCTGCCGAAGTCGGTCGACGATCTCGCGAGCCAGCGGCGCATGTACGAGCGCCTCGTCCGCCGGGCGGGCGGCGTCGCGGCGCGCCTGCCCCAGCATCTGGCGACGGTCGTGCTCGGCCTCTACGACGTGCGCGACCTTCTCGGCCGCGAGGACCCGGCCTTCGCCGACCACGTCGCGCGCTATTTCGAGCACTGCCGCGACAACGACCTCAGCATCGCGACGGTCTTCAGCAATCCCCTGCACCATCGCAACTACCCCGTGTCCAAGCAGGAGCCCCTGCGCGTGACGGGGCGCCGTCCCGGCGGCATCGTCGTGCGCGGGGCCAAGGGCGTGGGGACCCAGGCTCCCTATGCGAACGAGATCTTCTGCATGACGTCGCCGCGGCCCGACCTCACGCCCGAGGAAGGCGTGTACTTCGCAACGCCGGTCAACGCCGAGGGCATCCACGTCATCTGTCGCGAGCCGCTGGCCTCACCGAACCCGGCGGACCATCCCGTCAGCCCGCTCTGGGACGAGATGGACGCCATCGTGGTGTTCGACGACGTGTTCATCCCGTGGGAGCGCGTCTTCTATCTGCGCCGATCTCCAGCGCTCGATGTGGCGTTCGAGACGCGACTCTTCCAGGGCGCGATCGGTCTCGGACCCTGGTACGTGCTGGTGCGCTTGGCCGTCAAGGCCGAGGTGCTGCTCGGCATCTATGCCGCCATCGCCGACTCGCTCGGCTCCACCGCGCAGCCGTCCGTCCAGACGGGCCTGGCCGATGCCATCGGTTATCTCGAAACCCTGCGGGGGTGCATCCAGGCGGCCGAGGCGAATCCGGTCCGCTCACCGTCCGGTCTGGCGATGCCCAACCCCACGACGGCACTGGCCGCGCGGACGTTCGCGATCGAGCGCTATCCGTCCATCCTGCAGCACATCCGCGAGCTCTGCGGCCCCGGCCTGCTGATGGCCCCGAGCCAGGCCGATCTGCACCATCCCGACGTTGGCCCGCACCTGCACCGCTATTTCGTCGCGCGCGACGAGGGCGCGCCGGACCGCTTTCGTCTGCTCAAGCTGGCGTGGGAGTACGCGTGCGACTCCTTCGGCTCCCGTCAGCTTCTCTTCGAGATGTACAACGTGGGCAGTGTCGCCACCAACAAGCAGCGCCTCGCGAGCACCTACGACACGCGCGCGTGCGTCGCGCTGGCGAGAGAGCTGGCGGGGATACAGCCATGACCAACGAGGAGACGCTCCGCATCCGTGGTTACCTGACCGGCCAGGGCGCGAAGCTCTCGCCGGAGCAGATCGTCGGCAAGGTGCAGGAGGCGATGGCCCAGCTCCGGACGGCGGCTGCCGCCGTACCGACGGCGCGCTTCAACGACCCGCCGGCACCTGGCGAGTGGAGCGCCAACGAGGTGATGGCGCACGTCGTCGAGGCCGGGCGGCACTTCGGCAACGCCATCGTCCGAATCCTCGACGGCCAGGTGCCCGGCACGCCGCGAGACGTCGCCGCCCGCGACACCGCGCCGCGGGCTCTGGACGAATGGTGGGCGATGCTCGAGCGGGACCGCTCGGCGCTGTTCGAGCGCGTGCGCACCGCGCCTCCGACGGCGCGGCTGGAGGCCACGATCGCGCATCCGTTCTTCGGCGCGCTGAACTGGCGCGAGACGCTGCTGTTCATGCGGCTGCACGACCTCGATCACGCCGGCCAGCTCACGAAGGTCGCGGGCGCCCTCTGATGCGTGTCGCCATCGGCCTGCGCCTGGAGGCCAACGAGGACTGGGAGCAGGCGGCGGCGTACGTGACCGAGGCCGAGCGCCTCGGCGTCGACTTCGTCTGGTCGCACGAGTCGTGGGGCCTGGACGCGGCGACGCCGCTGGCGTTCATGGCGGCGCGGACATCCCGGATCCGGCTCGGCTCGGGGATCATGCAGGCCGGCACGCGGACGCCGGCGCTCGTCGCCATGACGGCGCTGAGTCTGGCCTCGATGTCGTCCGGCCGCTTCGTGCTCGGCATGGGCGTGAGCGGGCCGCAGGTGATCGAGGGCTGGCACGGCCTGCGCTTCGATCGGCCGGTCACGCGCATGCGCGAGATCGTGGAGATCGTGCGCCGGGCCACGCGCGGGGAGCGCGTGGCGTTCAAGGGACAGGTCTACGAGCTGCCGCTGCCGGGCGGCGAGGGCAAGGCGCTCCGCTCCTCGGCCGAGCCGCGCCCGGACATCCCGATCTATCTCGCCACGCTGTCGCCGCGCAGCCTCGAGCTGACCGGCGAGATCGCCGACGGGTGGCTCGGCACCTCGTTCATGCCCGACCACGCGCGGATCTTCTTCGACCACCTCGAGGTCGGGGCCGGGCGCGCGGGACGGACGCTCGGCGATCTGGATCTGCAGGCCGGCGGCGCCGTCGCGTTCGGTGACGACGTCGAGCGGCTGATCGCCGCGCGCAAGCCCGGCCTGGCCTTCACCCTCGGCGCCATGGGCTCGCGTCAGCACAACTTCTACAACGACGCCTTCAAGCGCGCCGGCTACGTCGACGCCGCCGTCGAGGTCCAACGCCTCTGGCTGGACGGCAAGCGCGACGAGGCCGCCGCCCGCGTGCCCGACGAGATCGCGCTGAAGGCGAACCTGCTCGGCACCGAGGCGATGGTGCGCGAACGGCTGCGTGTCTACCGCGCCAGCGGCCTCACCACGCTGCGCGTGGATCCGGCCGGCGCGACCCTCGACGCGCGGCTGGCCACGCTCGGCCGCCTGATGGAGCTCGTCAAGGGTTCGTAGAGAGGTAGCTCACCTCCGAGCAGAGCGACCAGAACGCCGGCCCCTGGAGGCTGATCGTGTAGAGGACCGACGCGCCGCACCCGCGGCGCCTGGCCTCCTCCTCGGCCACCTGCATGATCCGGCTTCCGAACCCCTGGCCGCGTACCGTGTCTGGCAGGAAGACGAGGTCGATGAAGAGCAAGCCGAGCGACGTCCGGCCGAGCAGGCCGCCGATCACTTCACGCGTGTCGGGATTCGAGACGAGGACGGCGAGGGGCCGCGCTCGGAGTATCCCGCCTGCTGCGCGTTGAACCGCTCGAGCCCACCGCCGATCACGGCCTCGGCGCTCGCGTCCGGGGCGTCCGTCAACGTCAACACCGGTGTCATCGTCGTTCTCCAGCGATCGCTCAGGGGTCTCCGAAGAGCGGAATCCGTACGTTGGCCGATGGTCGGTAGCGTCTCGATCGCGCGAGCGACTCCGGATCGATCCCCGACTCCAGCAGTCGCTCGACGCCGGCGCGCGCGATCGTCTTCGCGATGACCTCGCCGGGGCACGCGTGTACCCCCGAGCCGAACGTGAAGCTCACGCGCTCGCTCCTCGCGATGTCGAAGCGCTCCGGCGCTCGGTTCGCGGCCGGATCGCGGTTGGCCGCGGCGAGCACGACCAGGATGGCGTCGTCCGTCTTCATCGGCTGGCCGGCCACGATGGCCTCCCGCGCGACGAACCGGCGCGTGTTCTGAACGGGCGGATCGTACCGGACGACCTCGTCGATGACCGGGCCGAGCGTGGTGGGATCCGCTTCGCACCGCTGCCGCAGACCGCGAACGCCGCCGAGCGCGACGAGCGTGTTGCCGATCAGCCCGGCCGTGGCCTCGTACGCCTGCGACATGAACCCCACGGCATTCGCGACGATGACCTCGGTGTCATCGCGCCCGGCGCGCCTGGCCTCGCCGGCGAGAATCCCGACGAGACCGTCCGCCGGAGGGTCGCCGGCGAGGAGCGCGCCGAGCATCTCGAAGAGACCTCCGGCGGCAACGCGACCCGACTCGAGCTGCTCGGCGCTGCTTCCGGGCGCGAGGCACCGCACGAAGCTCGCCATCCACAGCGCCGTGCGAGACAGGTCACGCTCCGGGATCCCGAGCAGGCTCCCGACGACGTGCACGGGCAAGTCGAAGGCGAAGCCGTTGACGCGACCGGTGTCGACGGCTCGGCCGGACTCGCGCCACAGCGTACGCGCCGACGCTCGCGCCGTCCCGGCGAGGCGCGCCTGATCGAACTTCGACAGGGTGGCCGACACCGCACCCTTGAATGGACCGTGCCGCTCGCCGTCGTTCATGCGCACGAGATGCCCGAAGATCTTTCCCGCCGCCGATCCGACGAGGGGCTTGGGTACGGGCTCTGCCGGCGGGCGCACGCGGCACGCGTCGCTGGCGAGCACCGCGGTCACCTCGGCGGCTCCCGACGCAACCCAGAGCCCGAGCGCGCCATGGCGGTAGAGCGGCGTCCGCGCGACGAGCCCGGCGTAGTAGGGATACGGATCCGCGTGGGTCACGGCCGCGATGGGATCGCTCGGGCGGTCCACGACGCTCAGGGCGCGGCCGGGGTGAAGAGGGCGTCCCACGAGGCGACGCGGCGGCCGTGCCAGCTCGGACCCTCGCGGACGAATCGCCACTCCGGGTTGCGCCGGACGTCGCGCAGCGCCGCGCACACCCCCTGGAACACGGGGATATCTGCGTCGGCGCACTCGAAGTAGGTGATGAAGTCGTACTCGCCTTGCGATGCTTGCTCGCTAACGCTCTTGTACGTGCGGCGGAGCAGGCAGGCGATCCCGGCCTCCGCGGCGAGCGCGTGACCCTCGCTCGTCATCCGGCCGCTGTCGTCGTAGCGCGGCAGGAAGTACGTGTGGCGCTCCATCCAGTTCTTCTTCCACCACTCCGCGGTCTTGCTCATCGGGACGAGGAACGCGTTGGGCATGAGCTTCCCCGACCGCTGCACGACCTGGTGCGCATAGGCGAAGTTGTTCATGGCCGCGCCGGTGTACGTCCTCGGCCGCACGACGCCGCTGAGGATGCGGACACGGACCAGGTGCCCGAGCTGGCGCGCGGCCTTCCCGCAGAAATCCTCGACCGGCTGCGCCTTCGGTGCCGCCACGTGGACGACGGCGTCGGCGTGCAGGAGGTCGTCGTCGGCGATGGCGCCGGGCGTCGCGCCGTGTCGGCGCAGAAAGGCGATCGACCGGGCCGGGGGACCGGCGGCGGGCTCGAACTCGTTCTCGAGGCCGAGCTTCTCGGCGAGCGCGACAATGGCGACGCCTGCGAGGGCGCGAACATCGATGTCGTGCGGACGCCGCAGGCAGAGGTAGGCGCCGTGACGGAGGACCTCACCGGCCAGGACCGAGTTGTCGAGCATGATGCACCTCCTTCGGCGGCACGGTAGCGGCCGGGCCACCCATGTGTCCAATGCATAGAATGGAGGAGGGTCATCGGCTAAGCTGATCGCCGTGCAGGCCGACCAGGTCCAGGCGTTCGTCGCGATCGTCCGCGGGGGTGGCTTCACGCGCGCCGCGTCGCTCCTGCACCTCTCCCAGCCCGCAGTGAGCCGGCGCCTGGGGCTGCTCGAGCGCGAGCTCGGGGCCCCGCTGTTCGAGCGGACGCGCACCGGCGTGATCCTCACCGAGGCGGGCAAGACGTTTCTGCCCCACGCCGAGGCGCTGCTCGCCTGCATGCGCGACGGCCTCGACTCGGTCCGCGCGCTCCAGCAGGTCGATCGCGGGGCCATCACGCTGGCGCTGGTCGGAACGCTGGCGAGCACGACACTGACCGGTTGCCTGCAGCGCTTTCGCGACGCGCACCCGCGCGTGCAGCTGCGGCTCCGCACGGCGCTGAGCCAGGAGGTCAGCGCCCTGGTGCGTCGCGGCGACGCGACGCTCGGGCTCCGCTACGGCGGCGATCCGCATCCCGAGATGCTCTCCCGCACGATCTACGACGAGCCGATGATGGTCGTGTGCTCGCCCCGTCACCGGCTGGCCCGCCGTCGCCGTGTCGCCCCGTCGGCCCTGGCTGCCGAGCCGTGGGTCGCGTTTCCGCCGCGCGACGGCGCGTTCTACGAGCCCTATCCCTGGTCGCTCCAGCATCGGCTCGCCGCGTGCGGCCTCGCCCCCGCCGAGATCATTCCGATCGACAGCCTCACGGCACAGAAGCGGATGGTGGAGAGCGGCTTCGGCCTCGCGCTCCTGCCGGAAAGCAGTGTGGACGAGGAGCTGCGCACCGGGGCGCTGTGCGCGATGCGGGTCCCGGCCATGCGGGTCACCATCCCCGTCGCGCTGGTGCATCGCCGGCGCGCCTATCTCAGCGGGGCCACGCGCGCGCTCATGGCCGAGCTCACGGCATGGCCGCCACGCTCCTTGACACTCGACGCGACGCGTTAATAGAATCGGCGGCGAACCCACCCGCTCGGACGAAGAGGAGCCCGCCATGAAACGTGGACGGTTGCTGCTTTCACTCGCGATGTTCCTCGGACTGTTCATCACGTCTGCCGTCGCCGCCCAGCCCAAGGAGGTCGTCATCGGCGTCATCTATCCGCTGTCGGGACCGGCCGCGCTCACCGGGCTCGAGGACAAGGCGGTGAACGAGATCGCCCGTGACGTCGCCAACGGAGACGTCGACATCCCGCTGCCGTTCTATCAGCGGCTCAAGGGGATGCCCGGGCTCAAGGGCGCGAAGGTCCGGTTGATCTTCGCCGATCATCAGGGCAAGCCCGAGGTCGGCCAAGCCGAGGCCGAGCGGCTCGTCACCCAGGAGAAGGTCCATGCGCTCTACGGGTCGTGGCACTCCTCGGTCACCGCGACCGTCAGCCAGGTGGCCGAGCGGTACGGCATTCCGCACGTCACCGGCGAGTCGTCCTCGCCGGGCCTGACCAAGCGTGGCTTCAAGTGGTTCTTCCGCACCTCGCCCCACGACGAGCACTTCACGCAGACCATGTTCGATTTCTTCCGCGACTTCGGCAAGAAGCGCGGGGTCACGCTCAAGACCGTGGGCATCACGCACGAGGACACGCTGTTCGGCTCCGACAGCGCCAAGGTCCAGCGCGAACTTGCGAAGAAGTACGGGTACGAGGTGGTGCTGGACCTCCAGTACCGCGCCCGGGCCACGTCGCTGCAGGCGGAGGTCCAGCGGCTGAAGGCGGCGAATCCCGATATCTGGCTGCCGACCTCCTATCACACCGACGCGATCCTCTTCGTCCGCAACAGCAAGGAGCTCGACTACAACCCCAAGATGATCATGGCGCAGGACGCCGGGCACATTTCCCCCGATTTCGTCAATGCGGCGGGCAAGGACGCCGAGGGCACGATGTCGCGGGCGCCGTTCAACACCGATCTCATCGACAAGCGGCCGGCGGCCAAGGCCATCGCCGCGCTCTATCAGCAGCGCTCCGGCAAGGACTTCTACGACAACCCCGCCCGCTCCGTCACCGGCATGTTCACGCTGCTCGACGCCATCAACCGGGCCGGCTCGACCGACCCGGAGGCGATCCGCAAGGCGCTCGTCGCCACCAACATCCCCGGCGACCAGCTCGTCATGACCTGGGACGGCATCAAGTTCGACGAGACGGGACAGAACATTTACGTCAAGGGCATCGTCATCCAGCTCCAGGGCCTCAAGTGGTACACGGTCTATCCGTTCGACCTGGCCACCAAGGACGTGCTCTACCCGATTCCCGCGTGGAAGGACCGCAAGTAGCCTGACCGCCGAGATCTTCGTCCAGGCGGCGATCGGGGGCGTGCTCATGGGACTCGTGTACGCCCTCGTCGCCGCCGGGCTGTCGCTCATCTTCGGGCTGATGGAGCTCGTCAACTTCGCCCACGGCGAGTTCCTGATGCTCGCGATGTACGTCACCTTCTTCGCCTGGTCGCTGGCCGGGCTCGATCCCGCCGTGGGGGCGCCGGTGGCGGCGGTCGTGCTCGGGGCCGTCGGCTGGCTGACGTACCACGGCCTGATCCGTCGCGTGCTCGCCGCTCCGATGCTCGCCCAGATCTTCGCGACGTTCGGCCTCGGTGTCTTCCTCCGCAACGCCGCCCAGTTCGCGTTCGGCGCCGACTTCCTCACGGTCAAGGATCCGTGGCTCGCCGGCCGCGTATCGCTCGGCGGGCTGTTCATCGGGCTGCCCCAGGTCGGCGCCAGCGTCGCGGCGCTCGCCGCGTTCCTCGGCCTCCATCTCTTCCTCTCGCGCACGGAGACGGGGCTCGCGTTGATGGCGACGGCGCAGGACCGCCAGGCCGCGTCGCTCATGGGCATCGACACCCAGCGGATGTTCGCGCTCGGCTGGGTGATCGGCGGCGCCTGCGTCGGTGTGGCCGGCGCGCTGCTCGCGATGTTCTTCTACATCTATCCGGACGTGGGAGCGCCTTTCGCGCTCCTGGCCTACGTCACCGTGGCTCTCGGCGGCTTCGGGAACGTGGCGGGAACGCTCGCCGCCGGCGTCGTCGTGGGGCTGGTCGAGGCGCTGGCGGGACTGCTCATCCCGCCCGCGTTCAAGTACTCCGTGGTCTTCGTGCTCTATCTGGTGGTCGTGCTCTGGCGGCCCCAGGGGCTCTTCGGGCGCTTTTGAGACGGGCGCTCGCGGCCCTGCTGCTGCTGGCCGTGCTCGCGTTTCCGCTCGTGTTCACCCGGCCCTTCCCGCGGCACGTCATGATCATGATCTTCCTGTACGGGGCGCTGGCCACGGCGTGGAACGTCCTGGCCGGGTACTGCGGCCAGATCTCGCTCGGCCACGCCGTCTACTTCGGCATCGGCGCCTACACGTCCACGCTGCTCGTGCGGGAGGCCGCGCTCACGCCGTGGCTCGGCATGCTCGCCGGCGCCACGCTGGCGGTGATCGTCTCGCAGCTGATCGGCTATCCCTGCTTCCGGCTGCGCGGCCACTACTTCGCGATCGCGACGATCGGGTTCGGCGAGATCGTGCAGACGAGCGTGCTCAACTGGGACCTCGTCGGCGCCGCGCGCGGCCTGTTCGTGCCCATCAAGCGGCCGGATAGCCTGCTGAATTTCCAGTTCCA
>Ga0207646_10002878_pt1 | contig 19964 bp, 22 predicted proteins | sample KBSK5502metaG_FD_184343 | JGI IMG/M metagenome (GOLD analysis project Ga0207646, IMG submission 184343) | Corn, switchgrass and miscanthus rhizosphere microbial communities from Kellogg Biological Station, Michigan, USA - KBS K5-50-2 metaG... | ecosystem: Host-associated > Plants > Roots >...
AGACAGCGAGAAGAACAGGTTTCCCTTGTCCCTCAATCGAGTTCCGTGCCCAGGAATAATAGTGATCGGGCAGGCCAAGTCCGTCTTTTCTTGAACGGATGTGCCAAGTAGCCAATACAGGTTCTGTGGGTACGCGCCGACTCGCCCGAGGTACTGGTTGGCGATCTTCGTGCGCTTGCAACACTCCTCAAACTGCCCGAAAGCAAGCTCAAAGAACAGCAATCCATTCTCAACGGACTCAGGCGCTGGATGCGGGAGCAGAGTACATGGCTCCTTATCATTGACAACGTCGAAAATATGGAGATGCTCAAGAACATCCTTCCACCGGCCAGAAGAGGCCACATTGTGGTGACGACAAGAACGCAAATTACCGGGACATTTCCGAAAATCGCGCTCCAGGATATGTCGCCAGACGAAGGAGCCCTCCTTCTCCTGCGCCGGGCAAATATGCTTGCGCTGGGGGCTGATCCGGGTCAAATACCTGAGGACCTATTCGAAACGGCCAGGCTGCTCTCGCACACACTGGGAGGTCTCCCGCTGGCATTGGATCAGGCGGGAGCTTATATTCAGGAAACGGGGTGCGGCTTTGGAGGGTATCTGGAGCTCTATGAGAGAAAGCGGGCTGAACTGCTCAAGTACCGTGGCGATTTGAGCGGAGACTATCCTGCCTCGGTCGCGACTACCTGGTCCCTCTCTTTTGAAAAAGTAAAGCAAGCAAGCCCAACAGCAGCAGATGTATTATGTGCCAGCGCTTTCCTTCACTCCGATGCTATCCCGGAAGAACTTTTTACTGAAGGAAGCAAATATCTGGGGCCAACCTTCCAGGACCTTTTGCTCGGCAAGGTTTCTCTGGATCAAGTCATGACAGCGCTTCTTCGCTATTCTCTTCTGGAACGCAACTCCCGGCACCGGACGCTCCGCATCCATCGGCTGGTGCAGGCTGTGCTCATCGATGCTATGGATCGGGAGACGCAGCGGCTGTGGGCAGAGCGCGTGGTCAAAGCGGTCAGCAGTTGTCTTCAGCTCGACGTGATGATCGATCAGCCACAACAGCGTTACGCGCTTCAAAGCCAGGAATGCGTAAAGCTGGTCACCACCTGGACTTTTCGTTTTGTGGAGGCAGCGCGCATTGTTTGCGCAGCGGGGAGGTATTTGTATCTCGATGGATATTACGCTCAGGCCGAGACGCTTTGTTCCAGGGCATTAACGATGCTTCACAGTCTGCCAGAGGCAAGCGTAGTGGATACGTATATATGCTTAACTAGTCTGGTCGTGCTAAAAATAGACCATGGCAATCTTCTGGAGGCAGAAGGACTGGGTAAACATCTTCTTGCTGAAAGCGAAAAACATTTTGGCTCTGAACATATCATGACAGCCCACTGCCTCTATCTCCTGGCTAACATTTCTATGCAGCGGGAATTGTTTGATCAAGCTGAAACCCTTATTCTGCACGCCTCGGCTATTTTTCAATCAGTGCCCTCTGCTCAGCATGTTCCGACGACAGAGATGCTGGTAAGCCTGGCAAAAATCTATAACCACCAGGGACGATCAACGGAAGCCGAAAAGCTCTTCCAAGAGGCGCTTTTTTGTAACGAACGGATGTACGGCCCCCAACATCCCAGGGTCGCGAACGTGCTCGATGAACTGGCGATCTATTATGCCTCGCACGAGAAGCTAGAAGAAGCCGAACAGCTTCGCAAAAGAGCCCTGGGGATCTATGCACTTTCCCTGCATGACGAACACCCTGACACGGCCAGGACCCTGGCTGGACTTTCTGGCACCGCTTTTTCCCTGAAACAGTATGATAAAGCGGAACAGTATTATGAACAGGCTCTCGCGATCTGGGAGCGCAAGTTGCGTCCAAAACGTTCCTTTGCAACGCCGGATATGCTTGCAGCATCGTTGGAGCATACCACAGCAGGGACAAAACGGGGTCAAACATGCTTCATTCTGTTCGAAGCACCAGCAGGAACGGATAAAGGAGATGAGATAGCTACCAGACTGGCGGAAACACTTTTCGAGCAGAAAAAATACGACGAGGCCGGTGAACTTCTCTGGGATGCTCGCGATCTGGCGGTAAAAATGCGAGGGGGGCAGCACCAGATCACCATGTACTGCACAGGGAACCTCGCCCGGTTCTATCATCTGCAAAAAGAGTATGAGTTTGCTGGCCTGTTGTATCAGAGGGCTACCCAACTTGCTGGGGAAGTAGACCGCTTCAGGTCTCCAGGCGCGATTCAAATTTTTGAGAACTGTATTCAGTTTTTTAGGGAATCGGGGAGGGAGCGTCAGGCAGAAGAACTTGAGAGGGGCCTTGAGGACATAAAAAAATTCAGAGGCTGAGAGGCCAGTGAAACAAAGAAGATCGGGCAGAAAAGATCCCATCCGTTATCGAAGAAGTTTATCAAAAGTTCTCAAACGTCACATCTTGTGAAACGAAGCATGAGGTGCCCCTATGAAGACAAACATATCGTTGAAGAGTTTTTCCCTGATCATTACCTCTGTTAATCATGTTGCAAAACTGCAAGGAAGCAGGTTCTCTTAAAGCCTTTTCTGAGAGCAAACGACGTAAGAAAATAGGCAGTTTATGCCGAATAGTCGAAGCGAAAATTTGCACAAAGGTGGGAGAGGGTATCGCGTAATATGTGGGAGAGGACCCTGACCCATCTGTGAACCCAGGGACTCCCCCATCCCAGGAGCCAGAGAACGACACGTTCTAATGCGATAGGGTTGCTCGATCAGAAGCGCGCGGCAGAAACAATCTTTTTATACTGTTGTCTGTCTTCCACAAGCAAAGACGAGGCAGCTTTCACCTGCACAGCTCGCTCACGACGATGGTTAGAGGAAGATCAGGGCGCTCACCGTACAGTGCTGTACTTACAGTGACCCGAAAGGTTCAAGTGCCTTAAAATACCGGACAATACGGTATTGAAGTGTTTCTTGAAGGAGAACACAGCAGAATACCGCATTGGGCAGTACATCATACATACTGGGAAGAATATTCTCAACAGAGAACTGGTACTACTTACCCTGTTTTTCACTCCTTCAAACGGCCAACTCAAGAACTTGTAAGTGATCTGGCTGATCAACATTCCAAGAGAAAGCGCGGCTCTTTACGATCTCTATTGGCTAAAAGTATGCTATAACGAGTAAGAGCGAGAGGTTCGGGATCATTCTTGTTGGTACAGCGATTGGACATAGTGGAGCATTCAAAAAACCTCAGCAAAACCCCATTGGGCTGGTTTTTCGTCAGTGGTCAGTCTAGACAGGCCACCTGAGCCCGGAGTGAAGCCTATCCGACATCTGGTGCTGCCCAAGGACATGGTGGATAATTCGTTGAGCCCTTTCCAAACCCCATTCAGGCTGGTTTTTGGTGTTGAGGGAGTCCAGACAGGCCTTCTCTTCCTCGAGCTCGGCTCCCTCCGCATGCTTCTGCGAGCACCTGGTACTCCCATTGGATATGGTGGATAAATCAACCAGCCTCTCCAAGCCCATTTGGAGCTGGTTTTTTGATATTTTGCAGTCCAGAGAAGCCTTCTCTTCCCGGAGCGAGGTCCATCCGAGTTCGTCTGCTGGCACTTCAGCACTCTCGCCGCGACATGACACCGCACCCACCTCTGGCTTCGATACACCTCAAGCGGAAACCATTGGCAAGGGGCAAGAGAGCACCTCGCGCGCCGCCCATCGTCGGGTGGTTCTCCCGTCAGCCATGGCTGGAGTCAGGTGCCGGTAGCATTGTGCCAGAAGATTGCCACCTCGCTCTCGTGGCTGCATGAGCCTCACCCGCAGGGATTGGTGAGGACGCACAAAATGGTAGTACGCGCGCCACCACTCCAGATGAGCCAACAGGTGTGGGGACTGCTGAGAAGTGGCCCAGGTCCATCGTGCGAGAGCTGCCACGCCATGGCAGACGGTTAGATTCACGCGCTCAATGAAAGCGGTGTTGAGTCGTCCAGAGAAGCCGAGGTACTGTAAGGCGGCCTGAAGAGCGACTTCTGTCTCGAGCCGCATCACGTCTGTAACGCGCACGAGTCTGCGCCGCCGGTAGCATTTTTTCACCTGGCCGGGCTCTGTTGCATTTTCCGCGATGGAGCCCCCCTTGATTCCCCCACTGTATTCTCAAGCAGGTCATACGCATTGCAACTAAAAAGAACTCGGCAGCATCACGCTACCGAGTTCCTCGCCACTGAGAGGGAGAAGCCTCCAGATCAAGTGTTAGCTCATCTTCCTGGCTGTGGCTGTGGTCTTGTGCTGAGCAGTTACTCCTGAATACTCACTTCGTAGGTTTCCTTGACTTGCGGTGCGGTCCAGTAGGACGCGAATTTGGCACCCAGCGCCTGATAGTAGGGGCTGGCCTCATCGCTGGCCTGTAAGTCCGCTTCCGTCTCCCAGAAGGTCATCGAGATGCCCTTGCCGCGAGCGCGGTCAATGAGCACCATGGTGCCTTTAGCGCCATGCTGCTTACTCTGCTCAGGCACGACAGCCTGACGATAGAGCTGGATGATCTCGTCGGTCTGTTCAGGCCGAAACTGAGCAAATAGGACGCGTGCATACATAAGTGTTCTGCCTTTCTGAACCTGTGCCAACAGGTTCGATGGTTTCCTAATGAGCGGTACACGAAACAAAGTGAAACAACGGGAGGTGACAGAAAAACACTACGATGCGTGAAAAGAGAGGGTGCCACCAGCTAGTATATCCCCAAAGCAGGACAAGTGCAACAGGTGAGTAGTCCAGGCTCGGGTGTGTTGTTTGCCCATGCAGTACTTTCTCCGTCAGGCGGCATGCAGTGCCCGGCGGCGCAGCAAATCGAACTTGGCTCGGCCGTACATGTGGCGTTTGAGCAGCTTGAGCCGCGTGATCTGCCCTTCGACTTGCCCCTGGGAACGAGCTGTCAACTACACCTGGTGGCATGAATGGTGAGCATGACTTCACCATTACCCATCCCTTTCATCCTCTGTGTGGTCACACCTTTCCTTTGCTGTCCCAGCGTTTTGCCTGGGGAGAAGAGCGCGTGTTCTTTCTCGATCAACAGACCCAGCAGATCCGCTGCCTGCCTCTGGTCTGGACGAATCTGGCCTTGCCTGATCCGTTTGTGGTTGTGGCCCAGCAAAAAGCTGTGCTACGGTGGAGTGACCTGAGCCAACTCGCGCAGTTCCTCAGGCACAAGCCAACTCACAGCCAGCAGGAGGGCCAGTGAGATGCTTCAGCACGTGACCGCTCATCATCTCAGCCGCCTGGCGTGTTTGTATGTGCGCCAAAGTACCTTACAACAAGTCTTTGAAAATACGGAAAGTACTTCCCGCCAATATGCCCTACGCGAACGTGCGCTGGCACTGGGATGGGCAGCAGAGCGCATTGTGGTGATTGATCAAGATCTCGGCCATTCCGCTGCCTCCACGGCTGAGCGCCTCGGGTTTCAGCCGTTCGTGGCCTGGGTCGGACTCGGGCAGGTCGGCCTGGTCTTAGGGCTGGAAGTGTCTCGGCTCGCTCGCAACTCCAGCGACTGGCATCATCTGCTGGAAATTTGTGCCCTCACTCAGACGTTGATTCTGGATGAAGAAGGCCTCTACGATCCCTCGACCTTCAATGACCGTCTGCTCCTGGGCATGAAAGGCGCCATGAGTGAAGCGGAGCTGTTTGTCATGCGCGCCCGATTGCAAGGCGGCATTCTCAACAAAGCCCGGTCTTGACCCGTTCGCCCTCCCTGTGGTAGCGAAACGTGCGGATAATGTTGCCTGCAACACTTGCATCAATGGCAATACATTTCATCCAGGCCCATACCCGTTGCATGAATACGTTTTCGGTTAAGACTGCGCCTTTGGTCAGGACATTTGCCATTGACGAGATCAGACCAAAGGCTAATAGTAAGATGCTCACGCTTGATGCAAGCTCTAGCGCATAGAGGATTGCGGTATCAAGCTTCTCAATGCTGTGAAACTGCTTCATCGAACATTGCTCCTTCTCGTGACTGCACAAACGCTCTCGGTTGTGGTACACTATCCACAAGCGCAAAGTACGAACACTCGTTCTCTCTCAGGAGGCATGACCGTGTATAATGAACCTGATTGGCCGTCTTTCACTCTGCCTGAGCTTTTGGCAAAAGCCCTTGAATTTGGAAACAAAGCCTACTCCGCCTCACTGAGTACCTTTGCTTTTCTTGACCGAGCGCTTGAGAAAAGCCCCAAGCATACGGATATGTCCGATGAAATCCTGAACGTGGCTGACAGGGCAAAACAGGCATACCAGTTGTTAGCAGAAGTGAATAGAGACATCGCAAACCTGCATCAAGAGTTTCCAAAGCCAATTAGTTAGCCTGTTTTGACACTTGTACCAGACGACGGATGGTTTCTCGTGAAACGTGGTAATCTTTCGCTATCGTGCGATAGGACTCATGGTTCGCAACCCGTGCAAGGACAAGTTGCCATTCATCCTCTGGAATGCCATAGGGTATTTCTCGTGGGCCAGGCCGTCGCTGCGTCTCAACAACAGGCGGGACAGCAACTTCTGAAAGGACTTTTTGGAGCTTCAGGTACAGGGTCGATGAGGGTAATTGGAAGAGGTATAAAATTGGCGACAGCGTAGTCGAAACCCGTCGGTTCCGGTCGGTTCCGCGATCCTTCCCAAGGCCCGAGAGGAGTCTTGGGAAGGACTTTTGCATTTTGGGGTTTCTGTAGTAAGTGATGGCCTATTTGGCCCGCTACTGATTTTTACCACGTGAGCAACGACGAATCCAGATGTGGTCAGAGGTTGTCATCATCAACTCTCCCTTTTTGACCAACATCGCACGGTTGATCCCAAGCCGCTTCAATCCTGGTGGAATACTCCTTAGCGTTGTATTTTTTGTGTACGGGCCAAATAGGCCATCAATCTAGTCAAGAGCATCAGCAAGAATGCGCATGAGCCAATATCTATCGTACACACAAAAGATTAGTAAGCTTCTCTGACGCAATAGGATAGGATATGAGTAATTGTTTACTCGTAACAGGTCTTGTTGTTCTTTTCACTTCGTCAATCTCAAATAGCCTAAAGTCGTTTTCTTGCAGTAAAGCCAGGTACTCCTCTGCATTTTTACCACTCTGTTGCAACGCTTTTGGATAAAACTCAGTAATGAGCGTGATATGTTTATTCTTTGCAAGTGTTCTCGTTGATCCTTGAAAGGCTCTTGCTTCTGCTCCCTGTATATCCATTTTAATCAGATCTACTTCGTTATCCTTGTTTGTGAAGAAGTCATCTAATGTCGTCGTCGTAATAGCAACCGACTTTCTTCCATGATCTGATTCAAAGATTCGATGATCGCCGGAATTCTCGCTGTTTAAAAAGAGTCGCGCATTGCCGCTCTTATCGGCCACAGCCTTATTCACAAGCACAACATTGTGATAACCATTTTGTGCAACATTCTTTTCGAGTATCTGAAAATTTTTGGGGTCAGGCTCAAACGCATAGACTTTCCCATTATCCCCCACCAGCCTGGCAGCAATGAGAGTATAATAGCCAATATGGGCACCGATATCAACGACAATATCTCCTGGTTTTATATGCTTTTTGAATAGCTCTGTTTCATATGCTTCCCACTTGCCGCTTACGATAAGCTCCTGGGATACAACTGTATCCCACTTATCTATCTTCATCTTATGACCTTCGATCATTACATGCTCTGGTTTTAAAATATTCACAATGGGTATGAGTATTCTACGCATCGTAGCAATCTTATAGAATCGATAGATGATTGACCAATATAATCCTCTAGATTTTATATGATTTTTATATATTCGTAGACTGCTCTTGATAATATAGTAAATATAGTATATATACCCGATAGTTTTTCGCTCTATCCGCTTCAAAGTGGTTTCCGAATCTTGCGAAGTTTCCGTATTTGAGGGAGTTGCTAGTGGTGCTTGTGCATCCCTCACTTTCCCGCCTTTTTTCTCAACCGCTTTGATGTATGAACGTACAAAGGTTGGAATAAAGATACGCCTGTATTTTTCGGGGTCGTTAGTGTGTGCTATCATGCGCGATGTTTTTTGACTGAGACGTTTTTCACAAATTGAACAGGCTAGTTTTTCAATAGCTTCCCGTTCCAGTAAAACGTCAGGATAGAGGCTGTCTACTCTTTTAAAGGCTTCCATCTCAGCAGATGAACGCAGGGATTTAATTTCAGAGGGGTGCGCCAGGTGATAATCATAATTAAATGGGTAACCCATGCTATAACTTCTCCTTTCCTCTGAACACTCGGAGTTATTTTTCCTCATACTGTACCCGTAAATCTCAGAAAGGGCAAGGCTAGCGGTCACTTGCCAATTCCAATGGCATTGTCCACTTCCCTTCAGAAAAGTGCAAGCATAGAGCCATTAAGATATGCTTTGCAGGGTTGTTTTTTTCTCCAAAATAAACTATGCTTGTGTTGGACCCATTGCTGAGAATAGTCTTTACGGTGATATCTACGGCTGCGAAGCAGAGCCAAGCCCTGCCGAAAGGTGACCCCAAGGAGGCCTGCATGAGTGCAGTGGTGATTGCTCTGGTGCTCATAGCGGTGATGGTGGCCCTGGCCTGCTACATGGGCTACCAGCTGCTCCTGCAGCACGGCCGGCTCTTGCTGCGCCTCGAGGCGCTGGAACACCGGCTCGAGGCTTCCGGCATCGCCCCGGCCCCTGGCGAGCCGCAGGGCCTGCCTGTTGGCTCGATGCCGTTGGATTTTGAGCTGCCCGACCTGCTAGACGGGCGCATAACTCTATCGCAGTGGCGCGGCCAGCATGTCCTGCTGATCTTCTTCGATCCGCGCTGTGGCTTCTGCAGGCAGATGCTGCCCGATCTGGCTGCCCTGCCGGCCAATCCGACGGATGGCGCGCCTGTGCCACTCGTCCTCACGACGGGTGATGCGGAGGAGAACCGCACATTAATGGCCGAATATAACGTCCGTTGTCGAGTGTTGCTCCAGGAATCTAGAGAGGTCGCCTCGGTGTACCAGGTGAGCGGTACCCCAATGGGTTACCTGGTCGACGAGGAAGGCAGGACGGCCAGTAGGCTCGTGATGGGAGCGCAGGCCCTCCTGCACCTGGCCAGTGCAACCTCCTCCGCCACACCGGGGCAGGAAGAAGCCGCACCCACGACGAGTGGGCGTCGCTACACGGTCCACTCGGGCACTCGCTCGCTCGTCGGCAGCCACATCAACCGCGATGGTCTGCCCGTCGGAACACCGGCCCCCGCTTTTCGTCTGCCGAGGGTCAACGGCGGGGAGCTGTCCCTGCAGGACTATCGCGGCTGCCGCGTGCTGCTCGTCTTTTCCGATCCGGCATGCGGCCCCTGCATGGAGCTTGCGCCCGCACTCGAGCGGCTGCACCGCCGTACTCAGAGCCTGCAGGTGCTGATGATCAGCCGGGGCGACCTGGCAGCCAATCAGGCGAAGGTCTTCCAGTATGGGCTGACCTTCCCCGTCGTACTGCAGCCCCATTGGGAAATCTCGCGCGAGTACGGGATGTTTGCCACGCCGATCGGCTACCTCGTCGACGAGCGCGGCATCATCGCGGCCGATGTGGCCGTCGGCACAGAGGCCATTCTGACTCTGGCCTCCGCTGCGCAGACCAGGGCCGGCGAACGCGAGGGGACGCCTACACAGTGATGGTGCGGGTTTGGACGAGCCTTACTTTGATGCTTCTTCGTGGCGGATCCGTCGGCCCACGAAGATCTGAAAGAACGAGAAAAAGAAAGGGAGTACCAAGACATGACCAATCCATGGGATGAACTCTCCAAGGCCCTCGCCAGTGGCGTGTCCCGGCGTAAGGCCCTCTGGATGTTTGGCAGCGCTCTCGTCGGTACTATCGTGATGCGCGGGAAGGCCCTTGCCGATGGAGGCAGCAACAGCGCCTGTGCTCATTTCTGTGCCGCGGTCTTTGGAGCCGATACACCGGCGGCGGCCCAGTGTGCGAGTGATGCTGCCCATATGACAGGCCTGTGCTACTCCTGTGGCCCAGCAGCGGGCAGCAACAGCGTGCCGCCCCAGTACATCTGTTGTAACGGCGAATTCCTGGATAGTAATGGCTTCTGCCCCAGCTACAGCGCCGCCACCTGCCCCATGTCCGTAAGCGGTGTCCTGGTGTGCTCGTAACACTAGAGCTGTAAGCAGGGTTGCAGTCATTTCACTAAAGTGACTACGGGCGATGGATCATCGTGGATGAAGAGTTATGAGATGGATGCTAACACGCCGCTGGTCTCGGTCATCCTGACGACGCGGGATCGGCCGCGCCTGCTATCCATGGCCCTGGCATGCTACCAGCACCAGACGTATGCGCGGCGCGAGTTGGTCGTCGTCGATGACGGGATCGTGTTCCCGGCCGAGGCGGCCCTGGTTGAGGCTGTCGGTGGGCGCCTTATCCGGGTCGATAACGGGACTCCCCTGGGTGCCAAGCTCAATCGGGGCGTGAGCGAGGCGAGGGGAGACCTGTGCCAAAAGATGGACGACGACGACTGGTACGCGCCGCTGTTCCTCGAGACGATGGTGTCGGCGCTGCTGGCCAGGTCGGGGGCGGTCTGCACGCCGGCGCTGGCCTTCCTCATGCCGTTTCTGTTTTTCGATGTGGAGCGGTGGGAAGTGCGCCGGTCTTTTGATAACAACCTGCCTGGCGCGACGCTGCTGTTCGCACGAGAGGACTGGCAGGAGCGACCTTTCCGCGCACTCCAGCAGGGTGAAGACGTCTGGTTCTTGCTGGATCAGGTCAGGTCCGGCCTTTCAGCGTGCCCCGTACACGGGCTGGAGACATATCTTGCCGTGCGCCACGCTGGCCAAGTAGCCGATCGGGGACATGCCTGGACCCGGCAGTGGAACGGTCAACTGCTCGAGGTTCACCTGCTGGAGCGCCCATTGTATACAAAGAATCCAGAGGCACTCCTGCCACCCTGGGCACTCGCCTTCTACCGGGACCTGCAACGCGATCTGCTGACGGCTGTATTGCCACAGAACAATGCGGGCGGTGACGCGATCACGGCACGCCGCTGGGACAGGAAACAGAGTACTTCCGCGCGCATTTTCCAGCCCCTTCAGGCTGTGAAACGCTCCCATGTGCATACTGGGGCTAGAACTGCGGGAGATAAGGTGCTCATTTTGACCCCGGTCAAAGATGCTGCGGACTGTATCGATGGCTATTGCGAGCAGCTCTGTGCATTGACGTATCCGCATGCCCTGATCTCGCTAGGCTTCCTTGAGAGCGATAGCACGGACATGACATTCGAGGTGCTGCAACGCCGTATGCGGGTGCTGCGTCGGACATTCAGGCGCGTGGACGTATGGAAAAAGGATTTCGGCTACAGGATCCCACCGGGCATCCATCGGAGTGCACCGGTACTCCAGAGAGAACGACGGGCTGTGCTGGCCAGAAGCCGTAACCATTTGCTCTTCCATGCCCTCGACGATGAAGCGTGGGTCCTGTGGCTGGATGTGGACGTAATTGAGTATCCCCCCGACATCCTCGAGCGGTTGCTCTCTACAGGACGGGATATCGTCCAGCCGCACTGCGTGCTGGACTATGGTGGCCCGACCTTCGATCGCAATGGATGGCGAGACCAGGGCCACTTGCATCTGGACGATCTTCGCGGCGACGGAGATCTCGTCGAGTTAGATGCTGTCGGCGGGGCTGTGTTGCTGGTGCGCGCGGATCTGCACCGCGACGGGCTCATCTATCCCGCATTCCACTATGGTCAGGGGAATCCGCGCATTAGAGCGGACAATGGGTTTGAGGGCTACGGTGAGATAGAATCGGAAGGCCTGGGCATTATGGCGGCGGATATGGGGTACCAGTGCTGGGGCATGCCGCACCTCGAGGTTATCCACCGTCGGCACTAATAGACCCGTTCAAATGATTGGACTAAAAGTGAGTACGCCATGACGTCGAAACCGCACCTGCTGTATGTCAGCCCTGTTGTTCCCGCTCTCACCGGCAATGGCCTCGCCATGCGTGCCGGTATGGTGCTGCAGGCCCTGGCCGAGCGACACCAGATCTCCCTCCTCGTTATCCCGCTGTACCCGCCACACGGCATCCAGATCCCGAGTGTGATCGCCGCCCTGTGCCGCGCAACTGCCGTCCTGTCTGCCAATCCAGGGTGGCCCAAGTGGTTTAGCCGCTCTGTGCGCGGAGTGGACTTTCTACCGGATGAGCGAGTCACGCAAGCCGGGAAAGCGTTTCGACATGTGCCGTTTGACGTGGTACACGTGTTCCGGCTCTCCATGCTCCCCTTTGCCAGCTCGTATCTCAGCTCTCATCGCAGGCCGAGGCGGCATCTGGATCTGGATGAGATCGAATCGACAACTCGTATGGGCCTGGCGGCGCTCTACCGCTTGCACGGCATCCACTCCATGGCCCAAATCGAAGAGACCGAGGCGCAGCGATCTATCGTGCTGGAGCGCGAGATCCTCCAGCACTTCGACCGCGTCTATGTTTGCTCTGAGCGTGACAAGGACACGCTGCGGGCGTCTGCGAGCGCGCAGGTGTGCATCCTTCCCAACGCGGTCCGCATTCCGGCACCCCTACTGGCACCGGGCATGGGCAACCCCTTTACCTTCCTGTTTGTTGGGACGCTGGGATACTTCCCCAACATCGACGCCGTCAAGTACCTCTCTACCGACGTGGTTCCACTCATCCGCCAATCGGCCCCGCGGGACTTCAAGATGATTGTTGTCGGCGCCGGAGGAGGTGGCCGAAGCAGGCAGCTCGCATCTGCGCCGGAGGTACAGATCATCGGAGAAGTGCCGGACGTGGGGCCCTGGTATCGCGACGCGCATGCGGTCGTGGCACCCCTGCGTGCGGGTGGGGGGACGCGCATCAAAGTGTTGGAGGCCTTCAGCTACCGGCGTCCGCTCGTGAGCACCTCTACTGGAATTGAGGGCATCGACGCGCGTGATGGGGAGCACGTACTGGTGGGCGACACACCGGAGGCATTTGCGGTGCACTGCGTGCGGCTGATGACCGAGACCGAGCTGGCAGGGATGCTGATGCGGAACGCCTTTTCGTTGTTCATGCGCGCCTATACACCCGAGGCCGTGGCCAGGGCCCTCGCCACTTGCGCTGAGCCTGCGCCTCACCGATAATGCTGATCAAACGGCGGCTCGCGTTTTCCCACGTAAAGTCCCGCAGGATGCGGTCCCGCGGCGGCAACTTGCCGCCGTCGCTCCCCTCGATAGCCGATCGAATGAAGGTCATCGCCTCCTCTTCGTCCGGTTCCCACCAGTTCGCGTTCTCGAAGAGCATGCCAAGATCATCTGCGAAATCTTTGGAGACGGCCGGAATCTCTCGACTGGTGATAAGATGGGCGCAAGATGGGTCAAGGTAGGCAGTGTAGGCGCTGTGGTTGGGCGCAATGAGTTTGAGCCCCGCAGCTGCGGCCTCGACCATGGCCTGGTCCCACCCCTCGCCAAAGGACATGCTGATGTAGTGCGTTGCCGCGGCGTACACACGCGGCATGGCGGCGTCTGGAAAGAGATCGTAGATGAAGTGAACAGGGGCGACGTCGTGCCAGGCTTTCCGGAGCTGCTCTTGCAGAAGGTCGAGCTGGCTCCTGAAGCGGGCTAACCGCTGCGGTGAAGAACAACTTAGCTTGATGATCAACAGGGCGTCGTCATGGCGGGAGGTCGCACGTAACCAGGCCCGTAGTAAGCCCAGCAGGTTCTTCCGCGGGCCCAATTCGGAAACGTTCAGGAAGCGCACCTTGTAGGTGCTGAGCGGTTCTCCGCTTTCTCGTGCAAGCGGCAGGGGAGTGATGGGCGCGGAAAAGAGCGTGGTGTTGATGCCCAGCGGACATAGGCGTATCTGCTCCGCTGGCACGCCGCTAGCGATCCAAGCCTGCTGTGAAGACTCAGTGGGCAAGACGATCAGATCAGAGGGGCGATTGTGTGCAACAGCGACCCAGGCAGGGCATATGCGAGTGGCCTCAAACATCGTGTAGTTGATGTTGACGCGGCTCGTCTCCGCGACGATCTGGTGGGGCATACAAAAGTGGAGAACAACGCGGGCATTGGATGGTTTGTCAAGCGAATCAAACCAGGGGTCGCGCATGAACGCGGGTAACTTTGCCGGGCTCCACTCGGGAATATCCCTCAGCTCGACCGTCACGCCCTGCCGGTGTAGTTGGCGCACGAATTCCCGTACGTGATGGTCGTAGCCGCCCGGCCCTTTGAAGGGTCCGCGGACCTTTAGGCAGGTCACAGGGTTGGCCTGCTCCCCCTTGCGGCGGTGGTTCCCGTCCCGCACCCGCTGCACCTCGCCCTTGAGCGTGACGTCCTTGGCCCTGAGGTGCTCTGCCACGTACAGCTGGCGCCCCAGATCGGTGTTCCCACCCAGGTTCAGGTCGGGCAGGACCGTCGGCTCGCCAGGGGCCGGGGCGATGCCGGAAGCCTCGAGCCGGTGCTCCAACGCCTCGAGGCGCAGCAAGAGCCGGCCGTGCTGCAGGAGCAGCTGATAGCCGACGTAGCAGGCCAGGGCCACCATCACCGCTATGAGCACCAGAGCAATCACCACTGCACTCATGCAGGCCTCCTTGGGGTCACCCTTTCGGCAGGGCTTCGCCCCGCTTCGCAGCCGTAGATATCACCGTGAAGACTATATTAACCACCATACCACATAGGTGCTATTATATGGTACTTCATGCGATTTTCCTAGGTTGTACTACCCAGGCTCTCCATCCTTTAGGGCTCCGTTGGCGAACTCGCCAACCAGCAAGGGTTCGGACTCGACGTTCTGCCAGAGCAACAACGGAAGCGCAATACCTAATGCTCCACTAATACTGTTGTTTCTCAACACCTCCTCCACGCAGGCTGATGTCCAGCCCGCCCGAGCCAGCACAGGGTTCACCAAGAAGATGGGCTATGGGCATGGTACGCGGCGCAATGTGGTGTACTGTGCGCTGAGTAGTCTCCCTCATGCTGGCTGTGATAGGCGCGTATCACTTCGTCCACCCCATTGCTGCTCATCCTTCTCGCCCAACTCCCGCCCCCGGTCCAGATGCGACCCGTGTTCATTCCGTCCTCCTCTGCTACACTGTTTCTGTACCTGCGGCCTAGCATCAGTAGCATATTCCTGCATAGAGAGACAGTGCAGGAGCAGGAGGCAAGGGAAGGTGCGCGAGATACAAGCCTGAAACATATGGATTTGGCTGAAGAACGTGTCGGGCTCTATGCAGACGCCATATGAACAGGTTGTGAACAGAGTTAGAGCATGAGAGTCAGGTCTCACACAAGCGTCCTCAAAGACAGGCAAGGGGGATGGAGAGCGGTTTATCCTGCTCTGTGGTGGCGAGAAGTACGAAGGAGACGTCTAACGGTTTCGTGGGACACGCCGTAATTAGCGGCAACCCGGCGCAAGGATTCGTGGTTTTCAATGACCCGGCACACCACGTTCGGCCATTCTTCCGGCGGGATACTGTGTTGAGGCTCACGTGGACTCGCATACTGTGCTGAGGTGACGAGAGGAGGCATACTGTCCAGCAGTTGCTCCAGGGCAAGCAGTCTTTGCAAGAGCTTGCCGTGAGGGGCAACAAAGTGAATCAACACTGGTGAGAGAGAATTCGATGCCCGTCGGTTCCGTCAGCTTCCTTTCAGCCCGCTTCCCAGCACGGTTCATGAGATTATAACGGATCCGACTTCTCGATCGTCTCATTTCCTCGTATCTACTTGAGCCCAGATGGCAACAGGCTTTACCCTATGATTGCGGAGTCGATCCCTTCGGTTCCGCCTTTCTCACTCGCTCTTTCAGCTTGAGAACCTTGCAGGCACGTTCAGGAGCGCACTCTCGTCCCAACACGGCATCCCTTGTTCAAGGGACACTCTCCTCCCAGCCCGCCATTCGTTCCCCTTTTCTCATTGATCGATGCCTTTTAAAAGTGCCATTGTTGATCTCATGTACCAAGTAGCCAGTACACTCTCAGCAAAGACGCCCGAGCTTCGCCAAGCCGAGCATGGGGAAGACCACGAGCCGCGAATACGTACACATGAACGGCCATAAGATCCTCGCTACTTGAAATAGGAAGGGTGGAAAGCTCCTTGAGGAAGCAGAAACCAGTTTGAACACGACTGCCAAGCCTCTCGGAGAAAAGGTGACAGATTATCCCCCATCAGCAACGGCTGTATCCCCGGTACCGAACTGCAAGGCTCGTCGAATTCTCAACCAAGTCACATGGCAACGCCGCCAAAAACGCCGGATAAAATCAGGGTACAAGCCATCCTAACTTGCCTGTGCTTCAATCTGCCTCTATAATAAGCTTCTCAATTGAACGTTGCTTTAAGACACAGAAAGTTGCTCAGAATGGATTCGCAGGAAATCGAAACTTACCTGGCTGAACTGGGAGCAGAATTAAAGAGTAGAGGCGTCATGAAACCCATTCGCTTGATGCTGATAGGAGGCGCTTACATGCTTGTCCTGGAGCGGGCTTCTCGTACCACGGAAGACATTGACATCTTCTGGCTTGAAGGGGATGCATTCCAACAAATGCGAGGTGTGTTGAGCGAGTGCGTGGTGACGATCACGAGGAGATATAGACTGCGGCCCGACTGGCTCAATTATCTCAGTCAGATACTCATGCAAAACGAGATTATCATCCCTCGAGGGAAACTATGGAAACGGTACGGACCCCTCCATATCTATATTCCGCCAAAGGCATACATGCTCGCACTCAAGATCATGGCTGGACGAGACAAAGACCTTGTAGATTGTGCTATACTACTCCCACAGACAAACATTAAAACGCGCCAACAGGCCCGACAATTGTTAGACCGGTATATCCTACCCCAAGCCCAGGAGAAGAACCTAGAGCAGATTGAAAACGCACTGAACAGGCTTTTTCAAAAGTAGCAGACAATTTCTTGTCATAGAGAGGGATAGAACATGCTGTCTCCCGAAACAATCCGACTTATGGCCCAGACATACGAGGAATGGATGCAAGACCCATCGGCACTTTCCAGGCCTCTAGAGACGATGAGATGGGCTTACCAGCAAATCTGCGCAGGTGAAGACCCCTGGACTGGTTTGGGTAGCTTCAGCCACGCCTGGTACGGCTATGCCAAAGGCAGGCGAGTTGCATTAGTGAGCGAACCCCTGGTACAACCAACGCAGGAAACAGAATATACCCGCCGTTGGGGTGCCTTCTGTGCAGCATCCGTCGAGTTCCTGTGCGAACGCTATGACATCCCCTGCCCCGAATGGGCCCGCGACCCATACTATACCCTGCCAACCCCCTGGTGGCACACACAACAGCCCGATGACCCAGCCGTACGAGACTATCTCGTAAACAGCACACCAGCCCCTTTTGCACGCCGCGATATCTTTTGCGGTAACCGGCTCTTCCAGAATAAGTACGAGATGTACGAATGGACTCAAGAAGCAAGGGCTAAAGGCATAACCGATCCTGGCGAAATTTGGAACTATGCCCGTGACAAAGAAATCAGCGTCCATGGTGCCTGAGAGCTTTAGCGACCCTTACGCTGGCTCCCTCGATCATCCGTTTTTGAAAACGATACACATGAAGAAAACGACCAGGGGCTCCGAAAACGGATTGCTAGTTCGTGTCTGCCTGTCACACTGGTCGTCTTGCAGATAATCAGACGCCCGTCGGTTCCGCTGAGAGTATTTATGTAATTCTCTAGAATTAATAGAACAAACGTTCTTGCTTTGCGATCTCTTCTCTCAGAATACACTCACTTGCCTTTGCGTATGCACACACGCTCTTCACTTGACTTTGTACATTTCCTACAAGGAAGTATTAAGCTTTTCCTGGTAGCGTAAGCTTGCAAGAGCTTCGAAGTATTTTTCGTAAGAAAGTTTTCCAACATCAGCGTGTCGCAGTGATTCCAGAAAACTTTACGCTTTCACTCCTCGGAGAGCACACGACACTCTCTCATCGGCTTTGGGTGCCCTCCGGAAGCCTTGAAAAGCTTTTCAGCAACGCTGATCGCTTCACTTCCCAATGGGAAATGTACAAAGTCGAGGAAACCTTCTGCGTCCCAAGAATATTTCTCTATCAGTTTAATTATGCGCTTTTTAGACTTATTGCTATCAAAGCTGTACGAGCGTATAATAAGCACGACTACAAATCGGAACAGATCAATCAGCAACGCAGGTAGGTGTTTATGCCGGTAAAACTCTTTTTCTGCTATGCACATGAAGATGAACCACTCCTGAATAAACTAAAGACCCACCTGAGACCTTTGCAATGGCAAGGGCTTATCGAGATGTGGCATGATCGCGATATCAGCGCAGGAACTGACTGGGAACAGAAAATTAGTCAAGAACTGAATGCTGCTGACATCATCCTCTTACTTGTCAGCCCCGATTTCATGAACTCAGAGTATTGCTATAGTAATGAAATGAAACGGGCATTAGAACGACACGATAAGAAGGAAGCAACAGTTATCCCTATTATTCTTCGTCCAGTTTATTGGCAAGGCGTGTTGGGTAATCTCCAGGCCCTGCCAAAAGATGCGAAACCTGTCATAAGCTCTAATTGGCACAATGAAGATGATGCATTTTTCAATATAGTTGAAGGAGTTATGAAAGTAGCATCGGCATCAAGTGAACATACCAATGCGCAAAACGGCAACGGGGAGAGCCCACCTCGAAAGGTTTCCATAGCTTCCTTTGAATATGACGTTGCTTTTTCGTACGCCGGGGAAGACCGTTCCTACGTCCGCACAGTAGCACAGCGGCTAAACACTCAGGGTATACGCGTATTCTTTGATGAATCTGAAACGACAAATATGTTGGGTGCGGAACTTCTGGAGGGGTTTCTCGACAAATTCCAGAAGAAGGCACGATTCGCCGTCGCATTCATTTCTGCTAATTATGTCAGCAAGCCATGGCCCATGCATGAAGGTCGTAGCGCACTTGCCAGAGCGCTCGTTGAGCACCGGGCATACGTTTTGCCAGTCCGAATGGATGACAGCGAACTTCCTGGGCTACATCCCACCGCGGGCTATGTCGACGCTCGATCGAGGAGCCCAGAACAACTCGCAGACATGATCATACAGAAGCTACAAACCGTGCCAGGTCGGACCAGTTCTGATACGGTCCTTATCGATGCCCCAGTCGAGTCTCCTGACGAGGTGCAATCTGAGGAGCTAGATGCAGCCATAGTCAAGGCCCTGTCTGAAGGCGATGAGCTATACATTGTCCTTGACCTTGGTGGAACCAAGGCGTACGTAGCGCTGATGACGCGAGACGCGACGAGGCTCTATGCCAAGCGAGAGCGCACAGAAAGTCGCGATGACGCTGAGGGGCTATTAGATTTCATTAGAAGGTGTATTAGAAGACCGATCGACAAAATTCACGGACTGACTGGCCTGAAACCGGTAGATGTTCAGCGCCTAATCAAAGCGATAGGTATCGCATTCCCAGGCCCCACTGATCCTGAAAAGGGCCTAGTTCTTGACGCCTCGAACTTTCGTATCAAGAACTTTCCATTGGCAGAGAGAGTGCATGACACCTTCGATATAGACACTTTCATAGATAACGACGTGAATCTAGGTGTTTTGGGTGAAGCTTGGAAAGGTGCGGCGAAGCAATACGAAAATATAGTCGGTATCATGATTGGCACCGGTATCGGTGGAGGAATTATCATCAATGACCAGATCTACAGAGGGCGGAATAAGACAGCGGGCGAGATCGGTCATATGGTTCTCAACCTCGATAGTGATGTCGTGTGCGGCTGCGGACAATACGGATGTTTCGAAGCGCTTGCAAGTCGGCAATCTATGGCAAGGGATCTCCACCAAAGAAAGCAAGATCAAGGCTTCCAAGGCATGTTGTGGGAGCAGGATACGCTGCTAAGCAACGAAATCGCAACGTACTATCGCAACGGCGATGCAGATGCAGTTGCTGTCGTGAATCGAGCAGCCGAGATTTGTGGGAAAGCGGTCTTCTCAATCCTTAACTTGTTTAACCCCGAGATCATTGTCTTTAATGGTGGATTCGTCCAACAACTAGTCGACATAT
>Ga0207646_10002879_pt1 | contig 19963 bp, 23 predicted proteins | sample KBSK5502metaG_FD_184343 | JGI IMG/M metagenome (GOLD analysis project Ga0207646, IMG submission 184343) | Corn, switchgrass and miscanthus rhizosphere microbial communities from Kellogg Biological Station, Michigan, USA - KBS K5-50-2 metaG... | ecosystem: Host-associated > Plants > Roots >...
ACATAACGCAGATCACAGGCCAGCTAGGGCAATTTGTCTCTTAATTTCGTCTCGTATTTGTCTTAGCCCGTATCTACAGGCGGGCAGGGGCGTTGCGGTATGAATATTGAGTCAAGGCCCGGAACTCAGAGGCCTGATTACATGGAAGTTAGAACTTTCCCGAAATGCTTAGTCCCTGACATACCGTTTTTCAAACTACCTACGTTCTTTCGTAAGCTGCGGCAATATTTTGCTCTATGCAACATTTCCAGGAACTATTTCGTATCTATTCCAAACACTTTCGCGTTTTCTGCGTCTATTGGTTTAAGGGCGTGTGATGACTCCGAACTTCAGCTCAACTGTGGATCCTTCCATGGACTCAGGTCTGCTCCAGGACCCCCCCAACAAAGCGCGCTACCTGCGCTTCGGCCCTTTTCATATAGATCAGCAACGCCAGCAGGTTTTTCGTGGAGGCACGCGCCTGCGCCTACAAGGCAAGGTCTACCAGGTTCTGATAGTGCTCTTGCAAAAGCAGGGCGAAGTGGTCACTCGCGATGAGCTGAAACAGGCTTTGTGGCCGGCCGACACGCATGTCAATTACGATGCAAACGTCAACACCACGGTGAACAAGTTGCGGCAGGCTCTTGGCGAATCCACGGATAAGCCGCTTTATATTGAAACGATTCCGCGAAAGGGTTACAGCTTCATCGGCACCGCGGAATTTTCGGACGTTCCGTTTCCGGTCACCGCAGCGCCAAAATCCCCGGGGTCGGGATCTGCCGTTGCTGCTGATAGCGCCCAAGAATCGCCGGACGGCACACCGCGTTCGAACAAATGGCTCACGGTCATTATCGTCGGGCTGATCCTCGCCGGCATGCTCCTGGGAGCAGGTGCCGCAACCTATTGGATTTCCCACTTCGCGCCGCAGCTGCGCCACTCGGCTGTGAAAACCGCTGGAGTGCCGTCAAACAGCAACGCTTGCTGACATCTATTTTCGATGAAAGGCCAGGCCTTTGGTTCGCCCGGCATTCAGTCGAAACCCGCTGACATTTCCTTTGCTATCCCGCTCGAAGATAAATTCCAAACCCTCGTCGTCAACCACAAATGTGTTCTGCCCGACGGGGCGAAGCGTCAATTGCTGCGAAGTGTGTAAAAAACCATCTCCGTTCTGAACGTTTTGCAGCATTAATTTTATGCCTGCAACGCCAAGCGTATATGTTGTGAGAAGTTCCTCACTTCTAAAATTTCCCTCGTAGGCGTTCAATTGATCCGCCGAGAGCGGGATGGTCTCCTTTTTGTCATGCGCGCTGCCATCGGTTTCCCCGGGCGGCTTCGGCTCTTTCATCTCCGTGGCTAGAAACACGTCCGCCACTTCGTGCGCACGCTTCTGCGGATTGGCGTTAGCCAGATTGCATAAGCACACCACCGAGAAATGCTGCTCTGGAAAACGCAATAACTGAGCCCGGTAACCACCCCAGGAGCCACCGTGGTCCACGAATCGCAACCCGCGATACTGGCCGACAAACAATCCTTTGGCGTAGTCGAGCGTTTTGCCGCTATTCAATTTTCCTGGTTCCTGAATCTCGTTTAGAAAGGACTGCCCGCCTACCTTACCCGAATAAAAATTCTCATCCCATTTCAGAAGATCCTCGACCGAGGTGTGCACCGCTCCATCTCCCGTTTGTTCGAAGTAGGAAACGTTCAACGCGTACCCGCCTTCTTTCGGGTCATACGCCAGCGCGCGATTGGGCACCAGTTGCGTGTGTTCGTTGCGAAAAACCGTGTGCTTCATTTCGAGCGGCTCGAAAATATTCTCCGCGGCAAACTCACGCAGCGATTTTCCGCTGGCGCGCTTTACGATCACCGACAGAAGAAAAAAACCCGAATTGCTGTAAAGCCAATCGCTTCCCGGTTCGAAGTTCAGCGCCTTTTGTCTTGCGATGATCGCCAGCGCATCGTCATCTGTCGTCACGCTGTCGGTGTTCACGCCGGCAAGATCAAACAAAGTCAGGTAATCCCGCAATCCACTGGTGTGGTTCAGCAGATGCAGAATCGTAATCTTGTGGCCGTAATCGGGAATTTCCGGGAGATATTTGCGAATGTCGTCCTGCAGGGAGAGCTTGCCCTGTTTTTCCAGCAGCAAAATACTGGCGGAGGTGAATTGTTTCGACGTCGAGCCGATGTCAAAAACAGTTTGTGGCGTGATCGGCACACCTTCTTCGATATTCGCGAGCCCGTACCCGTTTTTGTAGATGATCTTTCCGCCTCGCGCCACTAAAAGCGCGCAGCCCGGCGACCCCGGCTTGCTCAGGTCCGCGAACACTTCATCCGCGGCCTTTGTGGTTTTCTCCTGAGCATCAGCAAATCCGCCGTACGCCAAAAGAATTACAAATCCAATGATCCCCGCGCGAAATATCTTGGCAAAGTTTCTGGTCTGATTCATGAGCTGCGGCGCTCCTGGCTTTGAACGCCCGCGAGTCTATTCACACACCCGCCCGCGCGCAACCACTTTCCGCGCAGCGCCCGCCTCTGTTAAATTTTGTCGCCATGCTTACCGTCATCACTCGCGCCGTCAGTCCTGCTCTCGCCAGCTGCGAACTCAGTTTCATCCCGCGCCAGCCGATCGATCTCGGAATCGCACAGCAACAGCATGATGCGTACGAAAAGTTGCTCGCATCGCTTGGCGCTCGCGTCATTTCCCTGCCCGCTGAACCGGAACTTCCCGACTCCATGTTTGTCGAGGATCCCGCGCTGGTCGTGGATGAATTGGCGGTGATCTTTCCACTCGGCACGGAAACGCGCCGCCGCGAAGCCGCTACCATTGCAGCCGCGCTGGCGCCTTTTCGCAAGCTTGCTTATGTCAAGTTTCCCGGCACGATCGAAGGAGGAGACATCCTGCGCGTCGGTCGAAAACTTTTTGTGGGGCTCACCGCGCGCACCAATGCCAACGGGATCTCTCAGCTTGCCGGCATCACGGCGCCACACGGTTACGAAGTGGTTTCCGTTCGAGTGAACGGATGCCTTCACCTGAAATCGGCTGTTACCTCGCTCGGTTGCAACACGCTGCTTGCGAACCGCGCCTGGTTTGACTCGTCAATTCTTGCAGGGTATCAATGGGTGGACGTAGATCCCGCGGAACCTCACGCCGCAAACGCACTTGCGCTGGGCGGAACAATCATTTTCCCGGCTTCCTTTGGCCGCACTCGCGCGCGCATCGAAGCTAGCGGCTTCCAAGTCACATCGCTCGATATTTCTGAATTGCAGAAAGCCGAATCCGGCCTCACCTGCTCCAGTTTGGTTTTCGACGTTCGCTAATTCTATTGACGGGCATCCGGTTTCTTGATCAGCGGCGAATTCTGCTGGATGCTGCCCGGGACCAACTCCGTTTTTACTTCGCTTTCCTGGTTCGCGAGCAGATTTATTTCCGTGTCGAAGGTTCGATAACCCGGAAGTTCCACTCGTATGCGGTGTTTGCCCGGACTGATTTTCATGGACCTGAACGCGCCGCCAAAATCCGCTGCGTGCCCGACAAACTTTTCATCCAGAAAAACGGCCGCGCGTTTCGGTTTGATTTTTAGTTTAAGCGTTGAGGTGATTTCCGGTACGCTCGCGCGTGGCGCCAAATGCATGGTGACACTGACCAGGCGCTTCTGTCCCGGTTCGACCACGATTTTCTCGACGTAGTCCTGATAGCCAGACTGCCTCACGACTACTTCGTGCTGGCCGGGCAGCAAGGTTACTTTCTTGCTGCCTTTCAGCTCTTTCAGGTATCCAACATAATTTCCATCGATCCACACACCCGAATCGCGTTCCAATTTCGTTTTCCCTTCAAATTCAAGCTCTCCCACCACTTTATTTTGCGCACGCAACGTTTTCGTGCCGCTGATCATCACGAGCAGCCAGACAAAAACGCTGATTGCACGGCGCCAGCGCAAACTTTGGTTGGCCGTTTCTAACAGCATGGAGCCTCCTGGGCGTTTTGAAATTCGACTCCCTTGTTGTGCAATTGCCTCTCGCCTGTGCTAAGTGCACCCAGGTCGCCAAACCCTGCGGTCAATTCGGCCCGTAAGTTTCGCTTCTTACGTTACTTACCACCGTACAGGATTCGCTGTATGGTCAGGGAGACACGCACTTCGAGAAGTTCTTACGCGTTTCGCTGTACAGGGGCGCTACAGGGGGAATGATCTCGACTTCCGCGTCACTGCGCCTTTGCTCTGATCAGCGGCCCCGCTTCTCGGATGCTGCCTTTCGGAAGCTCGACTTTCACTTCCGTCTTCTTCGTTCCTATTACCGCGTCCACGCTCGTCTGGTAGGTTCGGTAACCAGGCAGCTCGATCTTCACGGTGTGCCAGCCTGGAGCTACTTTCATGGAATCGCCAAAATCGCTCGCCGGGCCCATGAATTTATCGTCCAGAAAAACCGCGGCGCGCCGCGGCTTCACTGAAAATTTTAACTTTGCGGATTCCTCTTGAGGCGGCAATCCCCGCGTTTTGTACATGACCACGCGTACCGTTTGCCCTTGACCCGGCTCGATCACAATCGTTTTCGCGAAATCGTCATAGCCCGCACGCCGCACAACAATTTGATGCTCTCCGGGCAAAAGCACGATTTTCCGCTTGCCCTTCAGCTCTTTCAAAAAACCGAGATATTGACCGTCGATCCACACTCCCGCTTTTTTCTCGACGTAGGTCACGCCTTCGAATTTTATTTCTCCGGTGATCTGATTCTTTTTCGCTGCCGTTCCCGGTGACAAGAAAAACGCCAGTAAGCCCCATACCGTGAAAACCACCGCCACTCGGTCCACTCTTCCTATGCTTGCCATCTCTCCTCACATCCGAGGTCGAGAGCCGGACAATTCCGCAAAGGAACTCTGTTGAATTAGATGCTCATGGAAGGCGCTAATTTCCTAGGGTTTTGTCTGTAGTGCCTGCCAGGCACCCGAAAAACGTTCTTTGTTGTAATTGCTGGTTCTTGTGCTATGCTTTCGTTGTGAATTTGTCTCTCGCCATCTCGAAGCGCTCCTCGATGTCGTCCATTTCTAAGACGACGTTCACCACTATTATTACGATTAAGACTACAAGCGCTTCCGGCGAGGGTAGAAACAGCTAGCAAGACAAGCAAAGTTTCCAACCCACCGCCTGAAGCGAATCGGGCGGTGGGTTTCTTCATTTAGGCCCCCTCCAGAGACGCTCCCGGCACAGGGTTTCAGGGTTTGTAATTGCAAACCCTGACATAAAACGTGACTAGGAGCCGTCATCATGAGCCCGGATGGACAGCAAGAACTACCCGCAGAACGAAACAATGCAGAGGCGTTTGCCTCCGCATTCGCAAAGCGTTCCGACGGATCCGAACATTCAGTTCTCGCGTTTAAGTTTGGCGGAAGCTCGCTACTCGGCGCCGAGCGCATGCTCCATGCCGCCGGCATCGTCCGCGAAGCGGCTTCTCGTGCAAGCGTCGTGGTTGTTGTTTCTGCGATGAAGCGGGTCACCGATCGCTTGCTCGCGATCGCGCGCACGCTCGAAGCCGGATGCCGCACCGATGCCCGGCGCGATGCCGAGCATGTTTTTAAGCTCCACATGGAAGTGCTTCGCGACCTCCATCTGGAATGGCAGGAGCACGATCGCGTTGCGCGTGAACTTCAGCTCCTCGGCCAAGATCTGTTGCACGATGCGTCTCCTGAAACGCAGCCGTGCTCCGCTGGTCGCGCCCCGCTGCAAGATCGTCTCGCCTCCTACGGCGAGCGATTCAGCGCCCGCCTTTTCGCTGCGGCTCTTGAAAAGACGGGCGTGCCCGCCGTTCCCGTCAGCTCCTCGGAATTTGTTTTGACTTGCGACACGTTCCGCGATGCTCGCCCGCAAATTGACGAAACGCGCCGTCGCGGACGGGAAATTCTTCTTCCGCTCTTCGATGGCGGCCTCGTTCCCGTGGTAACCGGATTCATCGGCTCGACTCGCGATGGCCGTGTCACCACGCTCGGCCGGAACAGTTCCGATTTTTCCGGCGCGCTGATCGCGAACGTGGTCGATGCCGACGAGCTTGTCATTTGGACCGACGTGGACGGCATCTACACCGCCAATCCTCACGAGTCCACAGAAGCAGAACTTCTTCATGAACTTTCTTACGACGAAGCGCACGCACTTGCCGCAGCCGGCGCGAAAGTTTTACACGCCGAGGTCCTCCCGTTGGCTGCCGAAACTGAAATGGTGGTTTGGGTTCGCAATACCTTCAAGCCGCAGTTGCGCGGCACCCGCATCGGCCCAGTCGTTCACGCAAATTCTTCGTTAAACGGAGCGGGCGCCTGCCATAATTCGATACCCAGAGGTGAAGCGTGAATCCTGCTGCAAATTCGCCGGCGTTCGATCGTCCGAGATTTGATAAAAAATTCCGCGCTGGCGTTCTCGGAGCCACCGGCACTGTCGGGCAGCGCCTGGTCGCACTTCTCGCCGATCATCCCTGGTTTGAGCTTACGGAAGTCGCCGCCTCTGAACGCTCATCCGGAAAAAAGTATTCCGAAGCGGTGAATTGGCACCTCAACACGTCGATCCCCGTCGCAGCCGCGAATTTAGTCGTGAAAAGTCTGGAACCTGCGCTTGATTGCGATTTCGTTTTTTCCGCGCTCGATTCTTCCGTCGCGGGTCCCGCGGAGGAAGAATTCGCACGCGCCGGTTACCCCGTCGTCAGCAACTCCAAAAACCATCGAATGGCGCCGGACGTTCCCCTTCTGATTCCAGAAGTAAACGCGGCGCATCTGAACGCCATTCCTGTTCAGCAGAAAAATCGCGGTTACGGCTCTGGCTTCATTGTTACCAATCCAAATTGCTCCACAGCAGGACTTGTTCTCGTTCTCAAACCGCTCGCGGATGCCTTCGGCCTGGAAAAAATCTTTGTCGTTACCCTGCAGGCCGTCTCCGGTGCGGGTTATCCGGGAGTCGCGTCGCTCGACATTCTCGGCAATGTCGTCCCGTTCATCGGCGGCGAAGAAGAAAAGATGGAAGAAGAGCCGCAGAAGCTGCTTGGCAGGTGGGATGGGTCGCGTTTCGTTGAAGCTGGCGTCGGCATCAGCGCGCACTGCAATCGCGTTCCGGTCGAAAACGGGCACCTCGAATGTCTTTCGTTGAGCCTGAAAAAAATTGCCACTCTCGCCGAGGTTCGCGAAGCACTGCGCGACTTCACGGTGAGCGAAGAACTCGCCGCTCTTCCTACGGCGGTAAAAAATCCCGTCATCGTGCTGGACGAAGAAAATCGTCCACAACCGCGGCGCGATGTGGATGCCGGAAATGGCATGGCTGCCGTTGTCGGCCGCGTCCGCGAATGTCCCTTGCTCGACGTGAAACTGACTCTGCTCTCGCACAACCTGCTGCGTGGGGCTGCCGGCGCGGCCCTGCTCAACGCCGAACTCCTCGCCTCCCGCGGCTTCTTCGCTCGTTCACGCGTGCAGGCAGATACGCAGGAAGTCCCGGCGCCTGTGTCTTCCTAGCGCTGGAGCACCTGCGACATATTTTCGGAATGTGCAGCCAGAATGAGTAGTTAGAAATCTGTATCAGCGCAAATGACTTTAACCGCCTTTAGAACCAGCAGTTATGAGAAAGGGGAGGGGCTCTGAAGGCCCGAGGGTCAGCTTACAATCTTACAATCGATCTTGTGCGCCGCGGCGTAAAGCGCCAGCAGTTCTGTCAAGCGTTTGACCGGTGTGTCGAGCGCTGACGGTCCGCCAAACGATACGATGATCGCCAGGACACGTGTTGTAGCATCGCTGACCATCGTCCGTTCGGAATCGCTTGTCGCGCTTCCGTGCGGTCCTCTGGCATCAGCAAATAACGGCAGGCTTTCGAGGTTCAAATCGTACTTTCCAATTCCTTTGTAGGTCTCGCCTGCGCGCCCCGCCCGGAACTCTACCGCGCCCTCAACATTCGCCAGATCGTAGAGTCCGATGGGCAGCCGGCTTTCGACTGACGCGAGATTGATTACGTCAACCACGTTATTAATTCGCGGAAGTCCTTTGGCAGAGATCAGCCGCCGAAGCAGGGCTTCCGCCGAACCGCGGTATCGCGCAGGGTCTTTTCCAAGCGCTTTATATCCGGCCCGTGTTGACACAACCGCCGAACTTTCCAGCACCGAGCGAGGCTCAGGAAGTTTGGCGATGCGCTCTTCACAAGCGCGAAGTTCTCCATCCAGCGCAGCCGGCGCTGCACCCGTCGTCACTTCTGCTTCCACGCAACCGAGAGCTGCTTTCGGGCACTTGGCTTTCAATTCGGCGGCGATTTTTATTTCAGTCATCATGCCACTCAATCGAACGATGCACGATTGCGGGCATGGCCAGTTACTTCAAGCTCCGGATGTACGCGACGAGCCCCTGAATTTCCTCGGGCTTCAGACTCTTTCCATAAGCCGGCATTTTGTTTTTTCCTTTTTCGATCACCGCCCGCAAGTCGGCGTCGGACTTGCCGGCAACCGCTGGATCGCTGAAGCTCACAACGCCCATGCTTTTCCCCGCCGGCGAGTCTCCCTTGCCGCTCGCGCCATGGCATACTGCGCACTTCGCCTTGTACAAGGTGGCACTCTTTTCATCTGCATTCGCTCGCGCACTCAAGCCATGCATTAGGAAAAGCGCCGCAAGCGCGACAATTCCAGTTCGGAATGAAATCATATTCGCTCCTCTTCGCATTGCGAAGTGATCGGTCACACGAATAAACACTAACTACGCACATCATATGCACACCGAACGCCGAAATAATGTTTTGAAAACGAGCCGTACCAGAACTTCTGGTCCAGTACCGTATCATCACAATAACCTTTTCCGGGGACTTCATTTAACTGGCGCGCAATTTTCAACAGCGTTCGAGCGGCAGCGGATGCTCTGTTTTGAGAACCTGGTTCAGGTCCTTGCCTTGAACGTACGCCATGGTAATGAACTTCACGCCGTCGGCTTCGCTCAGGTCGTGAATGCGCAGAATATTTCTGTGGGAAATAGGGCTGGCGAGCAGCAGTTCGTGCTTGAACCTCAGAATGACCTGAGCGTCGGTGGTGAGTTCTGAGAGGAGCACTTTGATGGCAATCTCGCGGCCCAGTTCGCGATCGGTTGCCTTGTACACGCGGCCCATGCCGCCCTCACCCAACAACTCGTCGATTAGAAAGCGCGTGCCAAGTTCGTCGCCGGGTTCCAATACCCGTGATCTTGTTCGCGAATCGTTTGAATCTTTGCTCTGGGACGGCGAATGCCCGCTCGGCGTTCGCACCATCGCCGCAGCCTGCGCGGCCGATTCCGCCCAAGAGATTTGCGTTTCGCCATGCTTTGTTGGATCGGCCGGAGTGTCCATTGTCCGGTCGTCGAGCGACGTAGGCAGCGGCACGCGGCAGGGTAGGCAGCGCACGGCGGATTCCGGGTTTTCACGGCCGCAGGAGGGGCATTTCATGATTGAGGGCTTGGCAGTACGTCCAGAAGTCGAATTATCCTTCACGCATCAGATGCCTACAAGCGATTTCTCCGCTCCAGTGTTAAACTATTCGGACTGTAGGCTCGTAGCTCAGTTGGTTAGAGCGCCACCTTGACACGGTGGAGGTCTGGGGTTCGAGTCCCCACGAGCCTACCATTCATTTCGTCAATACTGACGCGGTTTTTCTTCATTTGACGACCACCCACGCGAAAGCTGCTGGAGCACTTACTCCCTATTTACTCCTAGCCACCTCAGAGATTCTGAACGTGTGGGCCTGTGTAGGCCCATGCACCACCAGATAATCCACTACTGGATTCAAGTGCAGTTGCTCGTGGCCAGGAGGCCGGTTACGCTTGATTGATTCGTGGATTCGATTTTGGCCGAGGTTGTGCGGAGAGTTAGGGCCGAATTGCAAAACGTCTCGAAGGCTGGGCTGGTAAGTGCAGAGATTCCGCCGCCTGCGCGGGAAGAAAATCGCAGAGGGATTCGGCCACTTGCGGTGAGCGTCGATGAGGCGGGCTAAGATGCTGGGGATGAGCTCCTGCACCTTGCGACGCCATGCGGCGGACGGCGCGATCCGTACCATTCGCGTGGGACGGCGGGTCCTCGTGCCGATGGACGTTATGGAGACGGTGATGGTGGAGGAGTGGAGAAAGAGCGGAGGTGAGTTTTTTTGGGGAGGTCGCGAGAAGCTTCCTTTGAGATTTGACAAGGTAGAGGTCTGCGTTCGATCCGCACCGTCCCTACCAAAACCATTCGTTTTTCAAGGGAAGGACAATTGGACGAGCACTGCTCCGCCCTTTCGCAACTCCGCAAAAGTATGGGCCACCCGCTGCTTTGATGGCCTTCTGAGCCGCGAATCAATTCGCCACTAACGACGCATGCGTGAGGTCGTCAATCTCTTTCAGGATCGTTGTGAGAAGGGACTCAACGACGGCTTGACCTTTTTCTCGGGTGGCGAGAGTGGGATCGCCCCAGGCCCCCGTCGGTGAGTAGGTGGCGCTTCCTTTCGGATCGCGCGTTAGGCCGCCGGGTTGATGCGGGTTGAGGTCGCGCGTGGCTTTTTTCATTTGGACCGATTCAGGAGCGATGTAAAGCATCATCGAGGTTTCGATTTCGTCCGCGTGCGTGCCACCAGACTGGCGAAGCTTCTTTTCGACGGGATCATCTTTGGTCAGATCGGTGTAGTGCAAGACGATGTTGTCTTTTGCGAGTTCGGAGGCGGCCTGGGCGAGCGGCCTAAGCGTGGTGATTCCCGTGTTCAGGATGTAGAAGCGCCGCGGTCCATAGTGGGCAAGAGAGCGAACGATGTCGGTAATCATGGTGCGAGCGGTATCTAAGCTGAGTGTGGTAGAGCCGGGATATTCGAGGAAGGCTGGATAGAAGCTGTAATTGATCGTAGGAGCAACAATAACTCCCTTTGGAGCGGCTGTGAGAACCCGCCGCTTGAAATATTCGGCCATGAGGAAGTCGTTGTTGAGTTGCAAATGCCTGCCGTGCTCCTTGGATTCGGCGCCAAGCGGGATAACTACGAGAGCGTCTGGTGTTAAGACGCGTTCGGCTTCGTCCCAGGTGAGAGTTTCGAGAAGAACGGCTCCCTCTCTATAGGACGTCTGTTGTGCAACGGAATTGCTTGGGGATTGTGCCCACCCAAATGCAGCAATGCTGAGTGAGCAGAAGGATAAGGAACTAAACCATGGGTTCGGTCTCCGCATACGCTCCGCTCCTCGATAACTAAGCCCAGATGGAGCGAATGTTACGCCCACTTGTTCCTTTGCCCAATCAGAAAAAACAGATTGCCCGAAGTGGACGATCACCCTCTTCGTTCCTAAGAACATCTTCGGGCAGCAAGCGTTGCAAGAAAACATAGGGTCTGCCGTAGTCTTCTTTGGTTCTGAGGAAGGGGCAAGACTTATGCGGGGTAGCTTACAGGTGGGGAAAAGTGATACACCCCTATCTCGGAGATCCGAATTCCACTAGTCCGGTTCGCGTTTTGAGGAGTTGTGAGGATCTTCCGGTTCAGATCTATGTCGCCGATCTTTTTGATGAGGTCCGCGACATCCTTCATGTTCTCGACGACGCCAATTGCCCCGACCTCTTAACGCAAATTAAACATAGGTAGGCGGTCGCCCGCTTTCCCTGTCATAGTCGAATCCCAGAAACTTCTGTTCCCATGGTCGAGCCACCGCACTCTTCTCGCTGTTCACCCGAAGCTTGAGTTTCCTCGTGAGGAGTCGCGTCACGCTGCTCATCACTCGTTCGCCGGCTCGCCGACTGCGGACTTACCAGCCCGTTGTCCATCACTCCCGCTTGCAGGAACGCACGAAGCAGTTTCAGCAATCGTTTATCGCTGACCCTTTCGGCGATCTTCGCTAGCAATCGGTTGTGGTTGACTCGGTAGTCGGACTTTCTGCCTTGCGCTTCGCCAACACCGATTCGGTCCCTCCCACGGAGGCCATCGGGGCTGCACCCTACTCTCCTCCGCAAAGGCCAGACTGTACTGGTTTTTCTGCTGCTTGTCGGTTGTTGAGTCGCGCCGCGTACTCATCTCTCCCTTTATCCGTTTCGGGGCCGTTCGGGCCTTCACTGCTTTCGCAGCTGTCGGGCGGTTGCCAGTGGAGTGCGCCGTAGCGGTTCAGAATGCCTCTTACAGGAAGGCCCAGCATTCCGATATTCGAACCCGTCGGCGGATATCTGGCTCCTTATCGTATTTCAATATTCAACTTGACGGAAATCGATAAATGCGTTATTGATATTCGATATACAAGGGGGGTGAATCATGTCAACGCCAGCCTCATCATCCGCCGCGCTGCCGATCGCGTACGTCGGGCTCCGAATCCTCATCGTCGTGAACTGGCTGATGGGCGCCGCGATCCTGGCCCTGCTCGTGGTCATGCCGAACGAGCAGTGGATCATGGCCGCTTTCAAACTTTCTCCTTCGCCCGACGCAGAGCGGCTGATCATGGGTCTGCGCGCGGTCGCCGTGCTCGGCCTCGTCGGAATCCCGCTGAACTATGCCGTCCTCAAGAGGCTGCTTGCGATCGTTCTAACGGTTCGCGCGGGCGACCCATTCGTCGCCGCGAACGCGTACCGTTTGCAGGCAATCGCCTGGGCGCTGCTCGCGCTACAGCTTCTTAGCCTCGTCATCGGCGCGATCGCCAAGGCCGTTTCGAGTCCGGCGCATCCGGTCCATCTCGATGCCGGCTTTTCGATCAACGGCTGGGTCGCGGTAATTCTCACATTCCTGCTGGCCCGCGTGTTCGCGGCAGGCACGCTCATGCGCGAAGACCTCGAAGGGACGGTGTGACATGGCGATCGCCGTCAAACTCGACGACCTACTCCACGACCGGCGAATGACACTGACTGAGCTCGCGGAGCGCGTCGGAATGACGCTGGCCAACTTATCGATCCTCAAGACCGGCAAGGCGCGCGCGATCCGCTTCTCCACGCTCGATGCGATCTGCGAGGCGCTCTCGTGCCAGCCTGGCGACATTCTCCAGTTTGAGTCGGAGCAAGCAAAAGGCGACCGGTCGCGGCTAGCAAAAGGGGCGCAAGCCGATGAACGCCCCGCTGAACGCGAATCCAACAAGGAAATCTTCAAATGAAACACAAGGTCACATTAACCAGCACGTCTCTGCTCTCGATCCTCTTCTTCGCATTTCACTGGGCGGACGACATCGTCCGCGGGAGGGCGACGGGAGGCGTCTCAGGCCCGTTGGGGTGCTCATCCTGGTCATCTGGCTGTACGGAACACTGGTGCTCGGGGAACGGCGATCGGCGTACGTCATCATGCTGCTCGGGTCGATCAGTGGGTTGGGTGTCCTTGTCATCCACATGAGGGGAGCGGGACTTGTCGGCGGCAGGATTGCCAATTCCAGTGGAGTCTTTTTCTGGGTTTGGACGCTGCTCGTCTGAGGAGGGCGCATGCTCTTGTCTATTCACATTGCCGCAGGCGGGCTCGCCATAGTTCTTGGCGGCGTCGCTCTATTAGTGAAGAAGGGGGGGACCATCCATCGCCGCAGCGGGCTGCTGTTCGTCTACTCCATGCTCGTTTTGGGCACCACCGCCGCGCTCCTCGGGTTTCGCAAGAGTCCCACCGACGGAAATGTGTTTGGCGGCTTGATGACGGTTTACTTTGTCGGTACAGCGCTGACAGCCGTCCGCCCAGTTTCGGCATGGACCCGCCGTAGTAATGTTGCAGCGCTGACCGTCGCCGTTGGACTCGCTCTCGTCGACATCACGGGCGGTGTGAAGGCCTTCAACAGCCCCCGCGGTTTGCTCAACGGCGTCCCGTTCGTGATGCACTTCTTCATCGCCGGGGTGATGATCCTGGCGGCGACTGGCGATGTGCGCATCATGAGATTCGGCGTGCCGCCCGGCGGGCCGCGTCTGGCGCGGCATTTGTGGCGAATGTGCTTCGCGCTGTTCATCGCGGCCGGATCATTTTTCTCGATCCGTGAGCGGGTGGCAAGAATTCTTCCCGAGCCATTCACGACAGCGCCGATGCGCGCACTGCCGATCCTCCTGGTGTTTGGTGCGATGTTCTATTGGTTGTGGAGAGTCCGCCGCCGCACGTTGCCGGTGCTCCTGCAACACGATTCGATGCCACTCACCACTCGCGCGAAGTGATTTTCTACGGAACGGCGTGATTGCTGCTGCAGCCTCTCGCTTCACTCCGTACGTGCGAATATCTAGCCAACATCTTTGCGCTGACATGACCGGCGATGGCCATGATGGTTTGGTCAGAAACTTGAGACTCTGCAAGCTCCGTTATCGCATGGTGTCGAAGATCGTGGAATCTCAGCCCTGCGAGTGGACTTTTGAGATTCCGGATGTCGGCCTTGCATTCCTGATTGATGCAAGTATCGGCCATTTGTTGTAATTTGCCGCAGGCTGGGCAAGGAACCGCCTTAGTTAAATTGCGCCAAGCTGTTCTAAAACTTTTTTGACTCCGTGTGGGGTCAATATGACCGTGCTCACAAGCCGGGAAGACGTAGTGACTCGGTTCGATCCCGTTGAACCGCTTTGCACGCTCACGCAGCCGCATCACGATTTCGTGGGTCTCGTCATTCATCGGAATCAACCGCTGGCCAGCTTCCGTCTTACTCGTGCGAACCAAAACGGCGCGGTTAAGGAAATCGATGTCCCGCCACTGTAGCCGCTTGATTTCGCATCCACGCATCGTCGTGCACAAGGCAAGGGACATAGCAGCTTCAGCCCGTTGCCACTCTTCATTCTGCCCAGCGGTGCCGAGTAACTTTAGCTTTTCGTCGAAAGTGAGCGCCCTTCCAACAGAGCGAGGCTCCTTCAGCGGGCGTATGTCGGCGCCAAACAGATGCCAACGCTTTGCCCGTTTCAACATGCGTCGAATGACGCCCACTTCGATGTTAATGATCGCTGGGCCTACGCCGCTGCCACTACGCCATTCCCTGAACCGCAGAACATCATCTGCCGTAATTCTAGAAAGACATTTCTGGCGGAAAAATTCGCACGGCTTGGCCAAAAGTTGTCGCTCTTTTTTCTGGCTGGACTCACCCAACTCTAGCTTGCGACCGTTGAAATAGCTTTCCACTTCGATGCGTAACGCGCCATCGGCACATAAACTATCCACATCGCACGATTATGGAATACTGCCCAAGGGGGTGGTGGCTAATCGCCAATGACCGCTCTTGGACCTACTATCGTCGCAGGCAGGAAAGGCTCGCTACAGTTCGAGGGTGTACAATTGAAAACGAAAATGGACCCTGCACTGTGCCCCGCAAAAACCCAGGCCTGTCAATTCACGAAGTTGGCCTCGTATTCCTGGTCTTCTTTTGCCTAGCCCCGAGTACCATGCCTTCCGCTCCGCAGCGGCAGCAGCCCGCGTCGCAGTCAGCCGAAAAGTCAAGAAACGTGCTGCGCACCACGACCCGTCTCGTCCAGGTCAACGTCATCGTCAACGACAAGCACGGCGACCCCATCAGCGGCCTGGCACAAAAGGATTTCTCCATCCTCGACAATGGCAAGCCCCAGGAAATCCGCGTTTTCTCCGCTGAAACAGATTTCCCGTCCGCCCCATCCCGAGCTCCCCTTCCGCCCGACACCTACACCAACCGCCCGGAGGAACAAACCAACATCCCCACCAGCATTACCGTTATTCTTCTCGACGCGCTCAACACCGAAGCAGCCGACCAAACGCTCGCACGCAAACACGTCATCCGAGTGCTCCAGGAAATTCAGCCGCAGGAATATGTCGCTCTCTATTGGCTCGGCAACGGCCTGCACATTCTGCACGACTTCACTACCGACGCCTCTGTCCTTCGCCAAGTCTTGGCCGGTTACGAGAGCAAATCCAGCCGCGAGTTCGACAATTCCGAGCTCGCCGACCCCAGCCTGAACACGCCCAATCCGTCCACTCCCGCGGGCGAAGCTTCCGAGCGCCAAGCCTTTCGGCTCGCATTCGATCAGCGCGTTGCCAATCAATCCACCCGCGATCGCGTTCGCGCCACGGTTGCCGCTCTCATCGCCATCGCCAATCATCTTGGCACTCGGAAAGGCCGCAAGAACCTGGTATGGGTTTCCTCCAGCTTTCCCGTTAGCCTCGGTTTCGACAAATTTGACCTCAATTGGACGAACGACACCGGAGAAGATTTCGCCGCCGATGTCCGCGGAGCCGCACGCGCGCTTACGGACGCCAACATTGCCGTTTATCCCGTAGATGCGCGAGGCCTGCTCGGATCGACCATCAGCGCAAACCAAGGGGACCTCGACGCGCACATTGGAGACCCCACGGAAACGGAGACGCGCCTGCCCACTCGCGGCGTGCCGGAAACATTCGATACCATGCGCATTCTCGCGGAGCGCACCGGCGGCAGAGCCTTTTACGGCACCAATGACCTCGCGGGCGCCATTCGTCACGCCATGAAAGACTCCCGCGTGACCTACACCCTCGGCTACTATCCTGCCGCTGTCAAATGGGACGGCAGTTTCCACGAAATTAAAGTAAAGGTCACCGCGCCCGGCGCCAAGGTCCGCGCCCGCTCCGGGTATTTCGCGCTTCCCGATGCACCGATGTCTCCGCCCAAAGACGGTCACGCGCTCATTTCTGAATTGGCCGCCAGTTGGCTCCCCGCTACTGCAATCGGTTTGCACGTCCGCGCGCAACTGTCAAGAGCGTTGGGCTCGCCCACGCTCACCGCTGAGGTCCATCTCGATTTGCGCGAAATTCAGATGCAGCAGAAGGAAGGCCGTTGGACCGGCACGGTGCGATCCGTTTTTCTTCAGCTGGATAACGCCGGACACATTCTTCAAGCCGACGACCAGACCTTCCACCTGATTTCGATGCCATAACGTACGAGCGAGTCCTGCAGATCGGTATCAGCGATACCCGCCAGGTTCGCGTCTTGCCCAACGCCGCGCAACTCTGCATCGTCGTCCGCGACGGTCTGAGCGTCCACATGGGTTCCATCTACGTGCCGTTCGCGCAATATTTTCCCGACTTGTCTAAGTCCGGCCGATCGAAGCAGTAGTGACCCCTTGGCTACTCGGAAGTTGGACCCGAACACCCTTGGTTCGAACGCGGCGCAGTTGCTGGCACGCACCGAAGGCATCATGCCCGCGCTAGAATCTGCACACGCCTTCGCAGGCCTTTTCGAACGCATCCTGCGATTCACGCGAGAAGACCTCGTTATCGTCAACTTCTCCGGCCGCGGCGACAAAGATATGGACATTTACTCGCGCCTACTAAACAAAGGCTCGTAGTCTTTATTGAACGAGAATCGTTTCTCTCGGTGCCTCCGCCCAATGTCAAAGCTCTCTAAGGGCCTGGCTCACGCGGTTCAAACCTTCCTCAACTTCGGGGCTCCCGTTTCCAATTCCAACGCGAATCCTGTCCGGCATCTCAAAAAAACTTCCCGGTGCCGCCGACGTCTCGTACTTCTCGCGCAGAAGTTTGCAAAACCCGTCGCCATCTCCTCCGGGTATACGGGGGAATATGATTGTGCCGCCGCGTGGGCGCGTCAGTTCGAGCTCGGGATGTTTCGCAAGAAATTGGTCAAGAACCTTCCAGTTCCGTTCGAGCAGTGCCTTGGCTCGAGCCGAGATCTTCTCCAAACCGTCCAGCGCGCAAACGCTCAGCTGTTCCGTGATGTGCGCGGGAATATTTCCAAAGAGATCGTTCTGATGCCACATTCGTTCCGCAAGTTCTGGTGCGGCCAGCACCCAGCCACATCGCAGCCCGGAGAGCCCATAAGCTTTGGTAAGGCTGCTCGCCACTAGAAAGTGCGGTCCAAGCTGGAACGCCGAGCGAAACGGTCTATCGAACAGCATCTCCAGGTACACCTCATCAACGAGCACTCGCGCCCCAATGCCTCGGGCAGTCTCGCCAATCTGCCGAAGAGTCTCTTCCTCTAAAAAAGCTCCGCTCGGGTTATGCAAGTTCGTCAGGACAACCAATCGCGTCTTTTTCGAAATGACCTGTTCCAAATCTTCCACACGTATTTGAAAGCCGTTCTCAGGTCGCCGCGGCAACCTCTTGATCACCGCTCCGAGGTACCGCGCAATTTCCAGCAGCGGATCGTACGCTACATCCTCGATGACGACTTCGTCTCCGGCTTCCAGCACCGCCGACATCGCCAGATAATTGGCCATCGACGTTCCGATAGCGGAGACAACGTTCTCCGTTGAAACTCCGTAGCGTCGCGCCAGTCGCTCCTGAAGCGGCGCATAGCCGTAACTCCCCGGCGAGGATAATTCCAAATCCGAAACTTTTACTGGCAATTCGCTCAGCGGCAGTCCTCGAACTCCACTGGCCGCCAGATTGAATCGTGCCGCGGCGCGGAGTTTCGCCCACTCAATAAATGCGGTGCGCGCTTCCGTGCGGTGATAGGTCATATGCTTCTCGTCACAATTGCTGATCCCGCCGTGCGCGAGGCCTCCAATAGAAGTAAAACGGAATCCCCGCCAGCAGAATTCCCAGCACAAGTAAGGCATTGGAGCGATAACGATAAAATGAATTCGCCACCACCATCCAGTTGACCGCCACAAAGGCTACGGTCGTCCACGGATGGCCGGGGGCCCGAAATGCAAATTCGGGCCGCTCCGTTTTTTGCTGTCGAAATACGAATAGCGTCACTGCCGTCAAGCCTAGAAACAGTCCATCGATCGACTCCACGTAAACAAGAATCGCGTCATAGTGCCCGGCCACCACCACCGCGACCGTAAGCAGACTTGACAGCAGAATCGCCACCACCGGCACCTGCGTCCGTGGATGAACGTGCGAAACTCCGGAAGGAAAAAGTCCGTCAGCAGCCATCGCGAAAAACACACGCGGATACGTCAAGACCGACTGGCTCAGGAATCCGAGCGTGGAGATGCCAATCCCCACCGCCATGAACGCCGCGCCCTTGGCGCCCAGAACGAGCCGCATCACGTCCGACGCTGGCGTGGACGTACCTGCGAGTCCTGCGGGCCCCAACACCGCCAAGCACGCAAACGTCACGCCCACGTATAGCGCGACGACGCCAAGTGTTCCCAGCAGCAAAGCCCGAGGAAGATTTTTTCTTGGATCGCGGATTTCGGACGCCAGAAAAGTCGCCGTTTGCCAGCCGCCGTAGGCGAACAGCACCGGGATCATCCCCGCGCCGAATGCCACCGCTAAATCAAACGACAATGGTCTGTCGAGCACCGGTCGCCAAGCCACTGTTGCCGCAGCCGAACTGTGCAGGTACCATCCAACCCCGGCAACGATCAGAATCATCGCCGCTGCGCCACGAAGAATCATCAACGCGCTCTGCACGTTGCTTCCAAATCTGACGCCCAAACAGTTGATTACGGCCAAAACCATGATCGTTCCCGCTGCGAGCGCTCGTTCCGGGATTGGCACAGGCGAAAGGATTGAAAGATATTTGGCGAACACCAGCGAAACAGCTGCCGTGCCTCCCGCATTGATGACCAGCAGCGCGAACCAACCATAGAAAAAACCAAGTATTGGATGAAAGCCTTCGCGAAGATAAGCGTATTCGCCCCCGACTTTTGGCAGGATTGCGCCCAGTTCCGCGTAAATTAGTGCGCCAAACAGCGCCATCACCCCACCCAGCAGCCACGCACCTAGGATCAGAACTGGAGAATGTACTTGTCTCGCCACCACCGACGGGTTAACGAAGATTCCCGAGCCGATAACTCCTCCCATCACGATCATCGTCGCGTCAAACAGTCCCAGCTTCGCTGCTAGCTGCGGCGTGCTCGTCCCGTGATCCGGCACTTCTTGCGATTTAGGACTCAAGGGTCGGATTCCCCAGGCGTCGCTGGCAATCATCATGACGGCGGCGGCATTCTAACAGGCTCAAACCCTCTTTGTTGACGACTTACTTTTCCTGTCGCGAGGAATACAGTCACGCGGAGAACTAAGGACCGGCTCGCGATCGTTTTGTGAACGGCCAGTGCGGCGCATAACCCCAAGGCGGGCACCGCAGGCAGAGCGTGCCGGATACCTGTGTCGCGCGGATTTCGCCGTCGGCGCTCGCTACGACCGCCGTTACCGCGACGACGACCGCGACGAGTGGCATCACTAA
>Ga0207646_10002880_pt1 | contig 19959 bp, 22 predicted proteins | sample KBSK5502metaG_FD_184343 | JGI IMG/M metagenome (GOLD analysis project Ga0207646, IMG submission 184343) | Corn, switchgrass and miscanthus rhizosphere microbial communities from Kellogg Biological Station, Michigan, USA - KBS K5-50-2 metaG... | ecosystem: Host-associated > Plants > Roots >...
GGATCGAAATGTGATACCGATCCTGTCTCGAAGCCGCCTACCTGACTCAGGCTACATTGTTACAAGACAGGTCACTTTGCTCTGCGCTAGCATACGAGCCAGATCACCACCAGTGGTGATCATCCCACAGATGAGGAGGAAAAGAAAGGACGATGATGAGCACCAGTACACCCAAGTCCGAACCAGTCAAGACCAGCATCGCCCCGTGGCTGCCGGTCAGTCGGGCCACGGAGGCGGTGGACTATTACAAAGCCGCCTTCGGCGCGGTCGAGCGATACCGCCTGGAGGATGACGCCGGAAAGGTGGTCGTCGCTCAGTTGGCCATCGAGGGAGCGGACTTCTGGCTTCAGGAGGACGTGGACTCCAGCCCCGAGTCCCTGGGTCATCGATCGGTCCGCATGATCTTGACCGTAGACGACCCGGACGCGGTGTTCGAGCAGGCCATTGCCGCAGGAGCATCTGAAGTCGCAGCGGTTTCCGAGGGCCACGGCTGGCGGATTGGACGCGTTGCCGACCCGTTTGGTCACCACTGGGAGATCGGGAAGCCGCTTCGCTGATTCGCTACGATCCCAAAAGGACGATGAACATGAGAAGGGAGACAGCCATGAACCACAACGACGACCAGGAGACACAGACGGCCACCCCCACGGGCGTAGAGGCTCGCCTCGCGAGACCTGGGGGCCTCTCCTACCTGCACATACCCACAGTCGACGTCCATCAGTCGGCCGCCTTCTACGAGCAGGTCTTCGGCTGGAAGATACACGGGCGCGACACCGACCACCCTGGTTTCGATGGCGGGACCGGCCACGTCAGCGGCGCGTGGGTAACCGATCAAGCGATCTCACGCGAGCTCGGTCTGCTGCCCTACATCTATGTTGACCACATTGACGACGCCATCGAGCAGGTCGAGGCACAGGGGGGCGAGGTCGTCAAGGCTCCCTACCCCGAAGGAACCTTGTGGGTGGCGACGTTCCGCGACCCCGCCGGCAACGTGCTCGGTCTCTGGCAGGAAGGTCCCCGCTGAACAGGGTTTCACGGTAATCATGGAGACCTGCGCATCTGGACAGCAACAGGAGATGGATGGTACACTGAAAAAAAGCCCATGTGGAGAGCATTCCCATTGGGGCTGGTAGACCCTCCGTTTTCTCCCCCAGAGCAAACGCGAAACAGAGCAAGTACCCGCATGGGAATGCTCTCGACTATGAGTTGAGAGTCAAGGAGAACGAAACATGGGAACAGGAAGTGATCGACCAGAGGCTTCATCGGCTGAAGTCCATGTGCTCTTTGCTGGGTATGTGCACGAAAGTACCACAGCAGCGGTGAGCCGCATTGCCTCAACGGTGACCTTCGTGCGGGATGGCGAGGTGCGTGCGATTATTGATCCGGGCATGGTGCCTGATCCCAAGAGCATCCTTGAGCCACTCGCGGCCTTAGGGGAGTCACCTGCTAGCATCACTGATGTGATCTTCTCCCATCATCATCCCGACCATACCCTGCATGCGGCCCTCTTTCCGCGTGCTCGTTTCCACGACTACTGGGCCATCTATCAGGGCGACAGATGGGAGAGTCACCCTGCGGAAGGGTATGAGGTTTCCCCTTCCATTCGCCTGATCGAAACGCCTGGACATACCCCGCAAGATATCACGACCCTGGTTGGCACACGCGATGGGATCATGGCGTTCACGCACCTGTGGTGGTCTGCTTCAGGGCCTGCTGAGGACCCGTCCGCGAACGATGTAGCTGCGCTGCATCAGAATCGAGAGCGCGTGTTACAGGTGGCAAAGCTGATTGTACCAGGTCATGGGGTTCCTTTTCTTCCAGATGAGTCGACGCCTCGCTAAGCCTCAGACGTTGCTCTCCCATGAATGTGCAAAATGCCAGCACGGTACACGTTGAACTGCGTCCTTTCAATGATCGCGCGCTCAATCGCGATCTGGCAGTGCTCTGTGAACGGGTCAATTTGGCTGCTCCTCAGCTCCCTGATGGACGCTTGCTCTCTTTTACCATCCATTCTTCACGTTGCATTCTTCCTGCGCAAAAATCTCAAGTAACGTGACTCCCTGTTCTGGCCCTGGAACCCGCATGTTTCCCGCTGCGAGAAGATCGAGTTGATACCTCATATGAGCATACTTCCTTTGTTCTACGAACGATGGAAAACCAGCGTCGGGTCAGATTCCCATCAGACAATCAACGCGCCGCCATCAACGGATAATACGATACCTGTCACGAATGAAGACTCATCCGACACAAGATAGAGCACACCATTGGCATAGTCTTGCGGTGTGCCTTCTCCAAGTGGAATGAAACGGTGGATAGGGCCAACACCGCTCTGTTCCCAGGCTTGGTTCTGTTCTTCCATATTGGCGTTGATCGCGGTGGAAGCGCCGGCGGGTGCTACTGCATTGACGCGAATGCCATACGGGGCGAGAGAGACCGCTAAGGCTCTGGTCAGGGCGTCCACACCCCCTTTCGAGGCGATATAATGCACCTGGTGTGGGCTACAAAGGTGGGTTGACACTGTGGAAATATTCACGATGGCGCCACGCTGCTGCTTCATCATGATCGGAGCGACCGCCCGAACCAGGTAAAACATCCCGGTGAGATTCACATTGAGTGTCTTTTCCCAAATCTCATCAGTAATCGAGAGCAAGTCTCTGAATGGACAGATCCCGGCGTTGTTGACAAGCATATCGATCCGCCCGCACGCCGCAAAAACTGCCTCGACGGCCTGATTGACCTCCGCTGAAGAAGAAACGTTCGTTCGCAGGGCCATTGCCCGGACCCATTGCACCTGAGCCATCTCAATCACGCTTTGCACGCCATCCAGGTTCCAATCAAGAATCGCTATATCCGCGCCATGTTCAGCCAGGACTTGGGCAATACTCGCACCGATTCCCCTGGCGCCTCCGGTCACAATGGCGACGCGGCCATCCAGTGAATGCATGCCCTCCACCTTTTTATACCAGAACATCGTCATTCAATTGCATGCCCAGACCCGGCTGATCGCTCGGCTGAATGCGACCATGTTCCAGGTCAGGAATCCCGAGTATCCCAGGTTTCGGCCGGCCCTTTGCGCGATCCCAGGTGCGGACCCATTCGGCAAACGGGCAGTTCACCTGGCTTTTCATGAGATGCAGGGCCGGGGCCTGAAGAGCGCCGCCATGTGGGACAACGGTTAAACCCCAGGCCGAGGCCATCGCACAAATACGCCTTGCCTCGGTGATGCCACCTACCCAGGCGACATCTGGCTGCAGGATGGCGATCGCTCCGGTGTTGATCAAGTCCCGGTGTCCCCAGCGGGTGTATTCGTGCTCGCCGGTTGCCAACGCGATCGGACCCGTATAGTGTGCGAGCTTCTCGTACCCCTTGAGATTATCTGGCGGTAACGCCTCTTCGATCCAGCGCACGCCATAGGGTTCCACGGCGTCAATCATACGAATGGTGAACTCCACATCCCAGGCCATATAGCAGGCTAACATGATATCGCGTGTGTCTCCAATGTGTTCTCGGCATGCTTTCACCAAATCGCGGTTTTTCAAGATCCCCTCACGACCGTCAGCGGGACCATAGGGCATCGCCAGTTTGACCCCAAAAAAGACGTCGTCTTCCCAATCCGTTCGATCATTGGTAGTCTCGTAGACTGGCAGCTCGTCTTTGGTTGCGCCGCCTAATAAGCGATAAACAGGTTGCTGCAATGCCTTGCCCAGAATATCCCATAACGCGTTATCAACCGCGCTGATGGCTATGGTCGCTAAGCCTTTGCGATCATAGGGCAAAGCAGCCCGAAACAACTGATCCCACAACCGCTCGATGTCAAAGGGGTCCTCTCCTATAAGCAGCCGAGCAAAATGCTCTTCCACAATAAGCTGGGCCGCACCACTGCAATCAACCCCCAGACCCTGAATACCTTCGTCGGTATCGATGATGACCACCATTGATGAGAATTGCGCCATCCATGATGACCGTTTTTGCGCATAGGCTGGGTAGATCGACATGGGATTGGCAATGACTGTTTCTGACAGCCAGGAGGGTTGCGAGTTCATCTCTTTTTTGCGAATCAACGGGTTACAGCGTACCTGTGTGATCTTCATGTTGCCCACCTTTCAAAGATTCCCTAACGTGTAACAGAATTTTCGGAAAAGTGGCTGGCCCATCGATTTGCTCATCAAAGGCCTGCTTCCCCTCTTCTAACGGACGGATATCCAGCCATGAGGCATCAGGCACAACACGCTCGTTTTCTAACAGGTGGAGTGCTTGCTGGAAATTATCGTCGGTATAACAAAACGAGCCGCGAATTTCTATTTCCTGGCGGACGATGTGATTCCCAGGTATGGTGGTTTCATCCAGGTGTAAGCCAATGAATACCACGCACCCGCCAGGTCTCAGCACCGCGATGCTGTCCTGCCGGGTTTGGGGCAAGCCGACTGCGTCAATCACGCTATCCACTCCTTCCGGGCACAAGCGCCGTACTTCGTCTGTCACCTTGTCGTGTGTTGGATCTAGCATATCGGTTGCTCCCCACCACTGTGCTTTTTCCAAGCGGACCGGGTTGGGATCCACCACAATGCGTCGCGAGGCCCCCATCTCTTGCGCGACCCGCAGGGACATGAGGCCGATGATGCCAGCGCCAAAGACGAGCAGTGTCTCAGTCGATTGGATTTTCGCCTGTATATTCGCTCTGACTGCACATGCCAGCGGCTCGACCAGGGCCCCCTGAATGGCGTTCCTCACGGGATGGCAAGCGCTAGCGGGCACAGTTAGATACTCTGCGAAGGCACCTGGCCGGTGAATACCGACAATGGACCTGTTCGCACATAACTGTCTCATCCCCTGACGGCAGAACTGACAGCGATTGCAGGAAAGCAACGGGTTGACCGTCACCACCTGCCCCGATTTCCATGCCTTGACATCGCCTGCTGTAGCGACAACCATCCCGGTAAACTCATGTCCCATAATAAGCGGTGGTCGACGCAAACTGTTCTCTCCCAGATATCCTGAAAGGTCTGAGCCACAGATACCGACAACTGCTACCTGGAGTAACACTTCACCCTTCGCAAGCTCTGGCTCAGGGCGTTCCTGGATTTCTAGCCGGCGTGGTCCCATCCAGACGAGACTTTTCACGCTTTGAGACCCTTCTTCTTTGCTATGGTGGTTCTTCTTTTCATGCTCGTTCTGTTCTCGTCTCCAATGAAGCTTCTTTTTGTCGCCTCATTTCTTCCGGTAGTGCGGAGGGAGAGTGCGCTTGCGCTCCCCCTCTGTGAACGTGATAGGGCACGATATCGAGAAGGTCTAGTGCGCCCAACTCTCGCTCTGCCAGCTCGGGTTTTGTTGGAGCTGATAGGCTACAGCCGCTTGCCATGACGTCTCCAGCTTGGCTTCTGTGGCTGCCAGATCGGTCGAGCCGAGCAGATACCCCTGGACGATTTGGACGGCATCCTGGGTTGCTTGCGGACTGAGGCTAACTACCAGGGCATAGCCGTTCGATTTGGGGGTCGTTCCCCACGCACCCGCTGAGAAGCCGGCAATACTCGGGGCTGCGGTGACATCCTGAACGGAGGGAACCCCGGTGGTCGCGGTAATCCACGGCTGCGCATACTGGGGCGCCGTCATGAATTGCAGGAAGCGGACAGCATACTTGAGCTGCTCGCCTTTCGTTGTCGAGGGGATCATATAGCTCGTCCCTCCAGCCTGCACCCCAAACTGTGCAGGTTGATTGACGGAGAGCGGGGTCGTTGCGTCGGTGATGGTGGGGAAGCCCATGCTGCCTACCTTAAACGGTGCGCTGGCGACCTGCGCTGCGCCAAAGTTGGCGCCCCAGGCCATGGCAGCGCGCCCGGCCAGGAAGTCGTTCAGATCCACACCGGCGCCCGAGAGCCCCTTGATCCCAGACCAGTTGGGCGTAGCACCCAGGCTGTAGAGTTCCTTGTCGAGTTGGTGAGACTCGCCAACTTTGGGCGACTCTGCCGTCAACTGGCCGGTTTTAATCGCGCGGACAAAGTCCTTGACTATCAAGGAGGAATTGGAGCCCGGGGTACCCGTGGCAGTAAAGTAGTTGAACGTGCTGTAGTCCTTGGTCATCAGCATGTTCAGGATGGCCCCGAGCGGCCAGGCTGTGCCACTCACCGAATTGTCCATCGCCATCGGGGCCATCCCTGCGGCCTTAAACTTCTGGATGGCCGTCAGCAGATCCTGGAAGGTGGCAATCGGTGCGGTCACTCCCACTTTGGCAAACAGGTCCTCGTTGATGAAGAGGCCAACGTCGAACAGATTGAGCGGCACCCAATCGAGGTGCCCCTGAGCGTCGACAGCGCCTGGATTGTTGAACCCGTAGGCGTTCGGATTAAACCAATCGATCCACTTGGGCCGTCCTGGCGCATAGGGGTTCGGCTGGTTGAGATACTGGTCGAGAGGCACCACCTGGTAGGGCTTGTAACTGGTCTGGTTAAAAATGAGATCGGGAGCCGCTCCCGACGCCAGATCGGTCGCTTCGATCTGGCCGAAGTTCGCCAGGGGTAAGACGTTAATTTTGACGGTCACCCCTGGATTGAGCTTCTCGAATTGAGCCACGGCCGCATCCCAGCCCGACCCGAAGCTGGTACCGCTACTGTTCCATTGATTGGGGCCCGCCAGCGTGATGGTCACATGGCCATTACTCTGCGTGGGAGAGCTCCCGCTGCAGGCGGCCAGGAACGCAGTACACATTACCAGCAGCAGAAGGGCGCGAATCGCGCGCAAAGAGCTAAAGGTCGTGTTCATGAGGAACATCCTTTCGTGGAGAAATACTATTGATGAGACGCACAACGATCGTGTGAAGTTGAAGAGTGTGCGAAGGACCTATTTCACCATGTCCGCACCTCCTACTGCTCCGCCCAACCCGGCAATAAAATAGCGGGAGGCGAGGGAAAAGATGACCAGCAGGGGAATGCTTGCCACGACATAGCCGGCGAAGAGCGGTCCCCACAGGGTGATGTACTGCCCCTGCAGAAAGGCGAGCCCTGTGGTGACGGTGCGCAGGCTGTCATCGGTAATGGTCACCAGGGGCCAGAAATAGTCATTCCAGATGTTGATGAGTGTGAGCAACGCGATGGTCCCGATAATGGGCCCGGACAATGGGAGGGTAATCCGCCAGTACATCTGCACTCCTGAGGCCCCGTCGATATGCGCTGCCTCGAAGAGCTCGTCGGGGATCTGCTGGAAGAAAGTGCGCATCAAGAAGGTCGCCAGCACGATACCGCCCGCAACGTATGGCAGGATCAGGGCAAAGCGCGTATTGACCAGTCCCAGGGTGCGAATCAAGATGAAGAGCGGGACGAGACTGCTGATCGAGGGCACCATGAGCAGGCACACAATCAGCGTAAACAAGAACTCGCGACCGGGAAAGCGGTAGCGGGCAAAGACGAAGGCTGAGATCGAACCCAAGAGCAGGACCCCGAGTAAACTGGCCCCGGCGGCAATCAGCGAGTTGAGCATGTATCCCTTGATGGAATTCCAGGCCAGCACGTAGTTCTCCCAATGAAAGGGGAGGGCGAGCGACCAGTACGAGTGATAAAACTGGGTGTTATCCTTGAGCGAGCCAATCAGCATGAAGAGATACGGAAACAAACTCACCACCACCAGCACGCTCAAAATACTTCCCGCGAGCAGATCCCTGCGCCATCGACGAGCCTTCATAGTGCTCCTCCTTTCCTAGACTGCGGCTGCTTGCCGGCGCTGGACGCGCAGGACGATGAAACTGAAAGCCAGCGTGATCACGAACAAGACGGTGGAGATAGCAGCGGCGTAGCCCCAATTGCCATCGAAGAAGGCGGTATTGATCATATACAGAGCTGGAGTCATCGTCGCATAGGCCGGGCCGCCATTGGTCAAGAGCGCCATGGGCACAGCCAGCTGGATGAATGAGATAATCGCCAGCACCAGGAGTAAGCGAAACTGCCCAAGGAGCAAGGGCACATCAATGAAGATAATGCGGCGCAGCCAGCCCACCCCATCGATGGCGGCGGCATCATAAATTTCTTTCGGAATACTTTGCAGCCCGGCCAGAAAAATCAGAAAAGGCGTGCTGGCAATCCAGGGGATCCCCAGCAACATCAGTGAATACAAGGCGATCGAGGGATTGCCCAGCCAGTTCTGCGCGAGCGCCCCCAGCCCGAGGGCATGTAAGAAACTGTTGAGCAAGCCGACCTGTGGATCGTAAATAAAGCCCCACAGCTCGTAGACGACCACCAGCGGAAAGGCCAGCGGAAGGATGAGCAGCGTGCGAAAGAGGAACTGCCAGCGTTTGCTGGAGAGGGTCAAGACCAGTTCAGCCGCCAGCAGTGGAAGGAGCCAGGCCAGGGTGATCCCGAACAGGAAAAACTGCACGATGTTGCCGAACGACTGGAGAAAGACCGAGTCACTGAGCATGGCTTTGAAATTCTCCAGGCCCGTGAACGGGGAGTCATAGCCGGGTTGCCACAAGAAAAAGGAGTGATAAAGCCCGTTAATGGCCGGGTAATAGCTCAAGAGCCCAAGGATGAGCAAGGTGGGCAACAGCGCCAGATAGAGTTTCCAGGATGCCAGCAGACGCGAGAGGAAACTCCGACGGCGCCTAGGCCTGACAAGCGATGGACTCGTCTCTGGGCGAGGCTGCTCGACAGCCCGATACAGGGTTTCCATAGGGCACTCCTTTATCAACCTTGATGCAGTCAACGGAGACCGAGATGAGCGTGTCACGCTCTTTTCGACGCTCCGCCCGGTTTGCCATAGACCGGAGAAAGCACTCTGCTCAGAGTGAAGCGAATCTTTCTGTGTCCATCTGCTGGTGACACGAGTCAATTTTATTCCCGTCCTCCCTGGGTTCTTCCCGAGAATGCAACAGCCCTGCTTCAATTCACTGGGTGTCTTGACAGGTGTTGCTAGATTGATTATAATGATTATAACAATATATTCTTTTGTTGTCAAGAGGGAACAAACCATAGGGGAGGGAAACGCCAGACGATGATCAAACGTGCCACTGCCTTACCGCTCTACGCGCAGGTCAAAGAGGCGTTACAACGCGACATCGAAGCAAAGATGAAGCCAGGGGACGCCTTACCCATTGAACCTGAACTTGAAAAACACTTTGGGGTGAGCCGGATTACGGTTCGCCGAGCACTTGATGAACTGGAGGCTGAGGGTCTTATCGTTCGGATCCAGGGACGCGGTACCTTTGTTCGCGAGCCGCAGATTATCCAGGAGTTGACCCAGTTGCACTCCTGGACCTTGTCTATGCGTCAGATGGGATACGAGCCGCAGACCATCAATTGTCAGATCGATATAGTCGAGCCAACACGAGACCTGAGTTCACGCTTACACCTTGGTTTAGGCCAGCACGTCGTCCGTATCCAGCGCTTGCGCTATGCCAGCGGCGAACCCATGTGCTTGATGACCAATTATCTGCCCGAGGGGTTGCTTCCCGATCTCACGGAGCAGGGACTCATCGACGACTCCCTGCATGTCACGTTGCTGGAGCATCACCTGATCCCAGTACGAGCGGCTGACAAGGTCGAAGCGCGGGCAGCTACCAGCTGGGAAGCAGAACAACTCCAGGTACCGGTCGGCTCTCCCCTTCTGCAAGTGACGCGTGTTTCGTATGATGCCGCGGGCTTGGCACTCTCCGTCGCGGTCGTGAGTAGCCGGGCCGATCGCTACAGTTATACCGTTGAGATCGCTCCGGGAGTTTCTCAGGAACCCCTCCCTCGCTGAGCGATCCTTCTCTGTTTTCTTCTCGAATAATGAGCAAGGAGATTACCTCTATGAGTCAACTTCGATTCCTCCAGAAGGCGAGGATCATCCTCGACCAGATCGAGCAAACGCAGGCAGAAAACCTCCACCGGGCAGCAGAACAGTATGCGCAGACCATCAGTGCAGGTGGGCTCGTCCATCTGTATGGAGGAGGACATTCGGGAATCGGCGTGCAAGAAACGTTTCCCCGCATTGGCTCCATCGTCGGCTTTCATCCCATGCTGGAGCTGGCACTCACCAACTACACGAGTGTGGTGGGCGCGAATGGGTTGCGGCAGGCACTCTTTCTGGAGCGGGTCGATGGGTATGGCGAAATGATCCTACAAAATTATGACTTCGGTTCCCACGATTGTATGACCATTTTCTCTTCTACAGGCATCAATAACGTGGTCATTGAGATCGCGCTGGGTGCGAAAAAGCGCGGGTTGCCGGTTATTGCCGTCACCCCGGTCGCGCATCAGATGGCAACCCAATCGCGGCACCCCTCAGGCAAGAGGCTGGCTGAAATCGCCGATATTGTCATTGATAACTGCACTCCTCCTGGCGATGCCACCGTCCTCGTCGAAGGCTGTGATTACCCGGTGGGTTCGGGGTCGAATCTGGGAGTCATCACCATCGTCCAAACGCTGAATGTCCTCACTGCCGAAAAGCTGGTTGCTCGCGAGTACAAACCACTCATTCTAGGCAGCCCCCATTTTGTCGGGGATACCGAGTCCGAGCGCAATCTCGAAGCCTACTACGCAGAGACCAAGCAGCGCTATCGCCAGGTGTAAATGCAGATGAGACAGTTCTTCGTTGGTCTTGATATCGGGACCACCAGCGCGAAAGGAACGCTCCTGCACGCCTCGGGACAGGTCATCGCGGAAGCTTGCAGTGCCCCCTATCAGACTGCCCAGCCACAGCGCGGCTGGTGTGAGCAGCAGCCAGAGGATTGGTGGCAAGCGGCCTGTTCAGTCCTCACCCAACTCTGCCAGCACGTGAGGGGCAGTGAGGAGATTGCCGGCGTGGCCGTCAGTGGACAGGGCTGTGCCTGTACGCTCGTCGATGAACAGGGGAAGGTGTTACGGCCAGCCATCATCTGGATGGACACGCGCGCCAAGCAGGAGACTGATCTCCTGGCAACGCGGTATGCAGAAGAAATCGTGCGCTTAAATGGCAACGCTGCGGGGGCGTATAACCTGGAACCGAAGCTCCTCTGGCTCCGTGACCAGGAGGCGCAACTGTATCGGCGAGCACGTTATACCCTTACCACAACCGCGTATGTCACCTTTCGCCTGACCCGGCAGATCGTGATGAACCAGGCTGATGGTGGTCTTTTTTTGGGCTATAACGCTGCGACTGGAGATTGGAGCCGCGCTTTCCTGGAACAAGTAGGACTGCGTCCTGAACTCTATCCTCCGCTTGCCTCCTGTACGTCTGTCATTGGTGAGGTGACAACCCGGGCAGCGCAAGAGACTGGCCTCGACGCCGGCATTCCAGTCGTTGCGGGCGGGGAAGATAGTCCCGCGGCGGCGCTTTCCGTCGGTGTCAGTGAGTCGGGAGATGCCTTCCTCTCGCTTGGGACCGCCGCGGTGGTCGGGATCTGCCACGAGTCTGACCGTGGCCTCAAAGAGCCACGGTTGCTGACATATCCTCATGTCTTACCTGGACGCATGATCACCAGCGGTTCGATGAGTTCCGCAGGGGCCGCAGTCGAATGGCTGCTCCGTGAATTTGGACCAGCCTATGGGCACCCCCCATCCGGGTACGCGGGACTCAATCGAGCCATTGAGTCGAGCGCGCCGGGGGCAGGTAATCTCATTTTTCTGCCCTATCTGTGCGGGGAACTCCATCCTCTTTTGAACGCCGACGCGCGCGGCGTTTTCTTTGGCCTTTCGCTGAGTACCACCAGGGCTGACATCGCTCGTGCCATTGTGGAAGGTTCTGCGCTGGCCATCCGACATAATCTCGACGTCGCCAGAGCGGCTGGGGCCACCTTCAAACGGCTGTACGCCTCTGGCGGGCCAACGCGGAGTGCCGTGTGGTGCCAGATTATCGCTTCGATCACTGGCGTGCCGATCACGGTTGTCAAGAGCGGCGGGGCTCCTTTAGGCGATGCGCTCATCGCGGGCCTGGGCACAGGGTTGATCGACGACGCAGGCACAATGGCACGCCAACTGGCTGTGTTTCAGCAGGAATACCTTCCTGTAGCTGAGCAGCAGGCGCGCTATAACCGCCTGTACGCAGCCTATCTGCAGATCTATACCCACTTGCTGACGGATTTTACCTTGCTGGCGGCATTCTCATAAGCAGAAGAGCCAAAGGGTGCTTGATGTATCGAGAAAAAAGACGGGAGAGCTATGCAGCACGCTTTTATTTCTGATCTGCCTCAACTTGCTGAGGTTGATGTCCTGGTGGTGGGGGCTGGTTCGGCTGGCAGCACAGCGGCCATCGCCGCTGCCCGCACCGGGGCACGCACGCTGTTGGTCGAACGGTATGTCTATATGGGAGGCACGAGCACCGGCGTCCTGGACACGTTCTATGGTTTCTATACGCCGGGTGTCGTCAAAAAGGTGGTAGGGGGGATTCCCGATGCGGTGGTGGCCAGCCTCATGGAGCGTCAGGCGGCCTTTCTGCGACCGAATACCTTCGGCGCCGGCACCGGCGTGACGTATAACCCGGAAACGCTCAAAAGTGTCTGGGAAGATCTGGCCATAGAGGCCGGTGCACAACTCCTCTACCATTCGTTCTGCACCGATGTCATCCTGGCGGAGAATGGGAAGAGAGTGGCTGGTGTCGTCGTGGATGGGAAGCGTGGATTACTGCGCATCATGGCCAAACAGATCGTGGACGCGACCGGCGATGCGGACCTCTGCTTTCGGGCGGGCGTGCCTTTTGAAAAGGCGGGAGAACTCACGTCTGCCCAAACGCTGACCACCACGTTTCGGTTGGCGAATGTGAACACGGAGAAGGCCAGCAGGGTTCCAAAAGAAGAGCTTCATGCGTTGATGCGCGCCGCCAATGCCAGTGGGGACTACCAGCTTCCACGCGAAGAGGGCAGTATTCATCGCACCCCGGTTTCGGGTGTGATGCTGGCGATCATGACGCGGTTGGATGGCTATGACCCCACGGACCCGGTTTCGCTCACCGCAGCGGAAATCGCGGGCCGCAAGCAGGCCGGCGAATACATCCGCTTCCTGATCAACTGTGTGCCGGGCTACGAAAACGCCCAACTGGTAGTGCTGAGTACCCAAATCGGCATTCGCGAGACGCGACGCGTGTATGGTGAGTACCGCCTGACTGGAGAAGATGTTCTGGGCGCGCGCGCGTTTGTGGATACCATTGGGCAGTGTGGGGCGCCCATTGAGGATCACCACGGGGGGAAAGATACGACCTGGGTCTACATCCCGGACAGTGACGTCTACGATATTCCGTATCGCACCCTGCTTCCGCAAGGGATGCAGAACATCCTGGTGGCAGGACGCTGTTTCTCTGCCACACACGAAGCGCACGCCAGCTGCCGCTCGATGGCGCAGTGTATGGTGATGGGCCAGGCTGCCGGAACTGCCGCCGCCCTCTGTGTCCAGCTCAACAAAGACCCACGCGACTTGCCTCTGGCTCTGTTGCAGCACCGTTTAGTGGCCGGTGGGGCCATCCTCTATCACGACCAACACGTCATCGAGGAAGGGACTGGCCAGCAACCCAAAGGATAAAAAGACCGCATAACGTGCTTGTCGCAGAGAAAAAAGAAACGGGGGATCTCTTTGCTCACGCGGTCTTCTCATCTCGTTCCTGTTTGAGGAGGAAAGAATGGATTTGTCGAATCAACAACGCATTCCTGTTGGCTACATCCAGACCGTTCTTGGTCCGGTTGCTCCACAGGAGTTGGGCGTGACCTATAGCCACGAACACTTGATTATCCGTGGTGGCCTGGGGCTGGTGAAAGAGCCTGGGTTTTCCCTTCCCAGTGTCGAGAAAATGCTGAACGAACTGGCGACCTTCAAGCAAGCTGGCGGACAAACCCTTGTCGATATGATGCCACTTGATGCGGGACGCCAACCAGCCGATCTGGTGACGCTCAGTGAGATCGCGCAGGTGCATGTGATTGCCGCGACCGGCTTTCATAAAAGTCTGTATTACGATGATGAACATTGGGTTCATACATACAGTGTCGGGCAAATCGCGGATCTGCTTATTCGCGAACTGACCGAGGGGATGGACAGGAGAAGCTATAACGGGCCGCTTGTTGAGCGCCTGAACGCACGCGCCGGAGTGATCAAACTGGCGACAGAATATCAGTATGCCACGAAGACGCAGCGGAAACTGATTGAGGCGTATGGAGAGGCATACGCGGCAACCGGGTTTCCCATTAGCACTCACACCGAGCATGGCACCCTGGGTCTGGAACAAATTCAATGGTTAGACGCAGCAGGTATTCCCCCTCAGAGTATCCTGCTGGGGCATCTCGATCGGCTCGTTGACCTTGATTACCACAAAGAGATTGCCAGTACAGGCGCGTATCTGATCTACGATGGACCATCGCGTGCCAAATACAGCCCTGATAGCCAGATCATCGAACTCATGCTTGGCCTGATCGAGGCGGGATATGCCGAACAGCTCTTGCTTGGCAGTGATATGGCTCGGCCCTCGTACCTGCGAGCTTATGGAGGAGGACCCGGGCTAGACTACATTCTGACCCGATTCTTGCCACGTTTGCACCAGGAAGGTGTTTCTCAAGAGATCATCGACACGATCATGATCCATAACCCGGCGCGGGCTTTTGGCAGAAGAAGCGTGGTCGGTGAAAAATGATAGACAGGATGCAACAACATCACAGTGGATTGCTCGAAGCAGGCAGCCCGATGGCAATCTTGCGCTTACGTCATCTTGAGCACGCGGTTGCCATGAGCTGTGCCTTGCGGGACGGAGGCATTACCGCCCTGGAGTTTCCTTTAACCAATGCAAAGGCCACAGACGCTATCACCCAGGTACGGCAAGCCTTACTAGACGAAGTGTGGGTCGGCGCAGGAACCGTGCTGGACGCCGAAAGCGCGTCCAGGGCAATCGGGGCCGGGGCGCAATTTCTGGTGACCCCGGCATTCTTGCCCGGTGTGATCGATGTCGGACTGAGCCGGGGTATACCGGTCATTTGCGGGGCCTATACCCCGACAGAGATCCTGGCTGCCTGGCAGGCAGGAGCAACATTTGTGAAAGTTTTCCCAGCAGGGAGCGCAGGACCATCCTATATCCGGGATCTCCTGGGTCCGTTTCCTGATATCCTCCTCATTCCAACAGGAGGTGTGACGCTGGAGAACTGCGCTGCGTTCCTCGCTGCAGGTGCCTATACCGTGGCAGTTGGCAGCCATCTGGTGAACGAAGCGCTGGCACAACAGCAGGACTGGAAGGCCTTGACAAGAAGAGCTCGTCACTATGTCGAAGCCTGCACTGTTCAACCATGAATCGTTTTCTCATTCCTTTGCAACGTCGAAAACGTTCTGCAGAGACAAGAAACTCAAGGAGTCAAGCACTATGCAGCTTATGGGAAAGGTAGCCCTGGTCACTGGTGCAGGCAGCGGGATTGGGCGAGCTGTTGCTCAATCTTTCGCACGAGAGGGAGCGAGCGTCGTTGCCCTCTCGCGAACTTCAGGCCCACTTGAAGAAACCGTTGCGGCCATTACAGCGCAAGGAGGAACGGTTATCGCTCTTCCTACCGATGTGACAAACAGCGAGCAAGTTCAGCACGCTATTCATACGGCGGTTACCCATTATGGTGGCCTGCATATTCTCTTTAATGGTGCTGGGGGGAGTGGGCACGCCTTTGGAGACGGGCCGATCGATGAATGTAGCGAAGCGGGATGGGATGCAACACTTGAGATGAACCTGAAAGGGATTTTTCTCTGTTGTAAATATGGAATTGCCGCTTTGAAAGCGACAAAGGCAGGAGGATCGGTGATTAATCTTTCTTCGGTCCTTGGTCTCCTGGGGGATGCCCATTTCGCGACCCACGCCTATGCAGCCTCCAAGGCTGCTGTGGTTGGACTCACGCGGGCCATGGCTGTGTACTATGCCCCGGAGAATATCAGATGCAATGTCCTTTGCCCGGGACTCATTGAGACAAAGATGAGCCAGCGAGCCCAGCAGGATCCTGCGGTGCTTGCTTCTCTTGGGCAATGGCAGCCGCTTGGCGCAAGACTGGGAACGCCCGAGGAAGTCGCCGACGTGGCACTCTTCCTTGCCTCTGATGCTTCACGCTTTCTGACAGGCGTGACCGTCCCCGTTGATGGTGGCTGGACAGCCCAATAAGCAAGAAAAGAGACTGGAGAACAGAGATGAAAATTGTGACGATTGGTGCGGGATCAATCGTGTGGGGCCAACCATCAATACCGACTTCTTAGTGAATCCGGAACTCGATGGGGCCGAATTAGTGTTGATGGATATCAATGCCGAAACCCTCGACCTCGTGCAACGATTCCTCGAGCGACTGATTCGGGAGAACGGCTTCAAGAAGACCATTACCGCTACGACGGATCTCGAAGAGGCCTTGCGCGACGCCGACTATGTGCTGACCGCGATCTCGGTCGGGGGGGACCGTCTCTGGCGCTATGATGCCATCTTTCCGCAGGTCTATGGGATCTTCCAACCCGTGGGGGATACGATTGGACCAGGCGGGATGATGCGGGCATTGCGCCATATCCCGGCCTTGCTCAAGGTCGGGCGCACCATGCAACGGGTGAGTAAGCCTGGGGCCAAGCTCCTGCAACTGACCAACCCCATGAATCCGCTGTGTGACGCGCTCTCGCAGCTGGAAGGCTTCACCGTCTATGGCATTTGCCATGGCTATGATGATACCGAAGTGATTATTGCCAAACAACTGGGAGTCCCTCGCGAGCAGGTGCGGGTGGAACTGGCAGGGAATAATCATCATGTCTATTGCCTCTCCCTGCATGTTGGGGAAACGATGTACACCCCGGACACAATCGCCCAGTTGACACCGCGCCTGTTCGATACGCCGTTGCGCGCGGAAGTCTTTCATCGCTATGGCATGCTGGTAGGCAATTATAGCCGGCATCCCATTGAGTTCCTGCCCGGCTTCCTCACCGCGGAATACGCCTTTGGTCGCGCCTGGGGAGTGGAACCCATCGCCGAGGAGATCGATCCGCTCCTGGGCGAGCGGCAAGACCTGGCCCGTGCTCGCCTCGAACAGGCGCTTAGCCAGCACGAAGCCATTGCCTGGCGCAACGAAGGCTCGAACCATGGGTTGGCGCAAACGGGGAGCGGCCTGGCCGAGACCGGACACAGCCGGGAGATCATTGATGATTTTATTGTGGCCATGGAGCACAAGCGCGACTTCTTCATGCATCTCAATGTGGCCAACGAAGGCGCGATTGCGGGCGTGGCTCCAGAATACAACGTCGAGCTTCCGGCGACCTTCCACAAGGGAGAGCTGGTTCGCCCCGCCATTCGTTTCCCCAACGAGACGCTGGTCCAGGAGATCAACCGTGTGGGTTATGAACAACATCTCATTGCCCAGGCCTGTCTCACGCATGATACCGATCTGTTGATTGAAGCCTTGAGCTCTGATGCGCTGGTGCCAAATAAAACAATCGCCAAACGTCTCGTCGAGGAGATGTGCGCGTTCGAGCGCGATTTCCTTTCCTGAAAGGAGTCGCTCTTCTCTGCAAGGTAACGTCTTCCGATGGAGGAATCACCATGTCGAAAGTCCGTCTTGGTTTTATTGGATATTGTCAACTTGGTAACGTAGCTGAACAACGTGTTAGAATAGCTCCATGAAAACAAACACCATTGCTCCTGATTACAAAGGCTATCGTTTCCCGCCCGAAATCATCAGTCACGCGGTCTGGCTGTATTTTCGCTTCTCGCTCAGTTTTCGTGATGTCGAAGAGCTAATGGAACAACGTGGAATCATCCTCACTTATGAAACAGTCCGGAAGTGGTGCCTCACATTTGGGCAGACCTATGCCAACGAATTGCGACGACGCCCTCGCTGTGGCGACAAATGGCATCTGGATGAGGTCTTTCTCAAAATCAATGGGAAGACCCACTATCTCTGGCGAGCGGCAGATCAGGATGGGAATGTGCTCGATATTCTGGTTCAGAGCCGACGCAACAAAAAAGCCGCCAAAAGATTTTTTCACAAACTTCTCAGAGGGCTGCAATACGTTCCGCGAGTGATTATTACCGATAAGCTCAGAAGTTACAATGCGGCCAAACGCGAAATCTTGCCAGGAGTGGAGCATCGGCAGCACAAAGGGTTGAACAACCGGGCAGAGAACTCGCACTAACCCACACGACTACGAGAGAAGAAGATGAGACGTTTCAAATCAGCGAAACAGGCACAACGTTTTCTCTCTGCCTTTGGTCCCATTTCAGGGCATTTCCAACCTCGTCGTGACCATTTGAGGGCCGGGGAATATCGTGCCATTTTACAGGATCGCTTTCTGGTGTGGAACGAGGTAACCAGGGTAAAGCAAGCGGCATAATTACCATTCGCCCCCAGTCGCGTCTTGCTCTCTCGCTTTTTTCCTCCATCTAACTCAACAATACAATTCGCTCCGACGAATAAGTTGACAATATCGACGAAGGTTTTTGCACAGCCGGTAGTTCAAGCGCCGGCGCTTGAACTACCGGCTGTGCATCCACAATTGGTCTCCCTGGGGGCTTGACAATTTCTATGGCTGCTTTTTCAACAGGCTGGAGCGTTTCTGTCACATCGGCGATAGGTAAGAGCGCCAGACCATCACGCATCTGCGGAGGCCACAGCAAGGCAGGCGGCATCCGCACAAGGATTCAATCCTCTTCGAGCCAGCGTTGGAGATAGGGCACAACTGCTCGCTCCAGACGCGCCATGGCATCAATCATCTGGGATTGGACTGCCGGCCAGGATTCGCGGCCCAACTCACGGAGGGCAGGGCAGGCAATCGTCCAGCAAGTGTATGATAGGGAAAGGGTTGCTCTGGGCTACGAGCGTCTCTCAGCCAGAGCAATGGCCCACCAAAAGCCTCGTTGATCTGCTTGCGTCGACGGACAAGGCTGTTGTAGATCTGTTCACCGTCGCTGCGCAGGAGCGCAAACTCGACGAGCGCATTGGGAGTGTCATACTCCAGACGATAGCGCAAGCACAGCCCGACACGGCAGTACTCGACATACAGGCACCGGGTCGGATCCCGCAGGGAGAAACCCGTTTGACGGTTCGACTGTGAGAGTAAACTCGCCCAGAAAGCATGAGAGGTTTGCCCAATCTCGGACATGTCTTTCTCCATGCCATCCTGCTCCAAAGCTGCTAGGCAGCACACCACGTTGGTCAACCCGTGTGCAGTCAGCCAATAGGTAGATGGTAGCGGGAGTGTAGCACCTCCGCGAATCCCTGTCTAGCTCTCCTGGTAATATGAGTCAAGAATCGCAGGATTTAGGCTGAAGGATCGAAATCGGGGGAAATCCTCGCATGAGCCGTTCATTCTCCAGGCAATACCGCTCAAGATCTGCGCTCAGACATCGACACGCCTGTCAATTGCTCGCTTCTCGAAGGCCCAAAGACAGTCGCTCTTCCAACTAGCAATCATTCCACCTGTCGGACAGGATGTGGGTTTCCTGTTTTGAGGCGGGCATACCACTGCTGTAGCTACGAACGGCCCACCATCGATGTGAAGGATCGAGGACCTGGCACTCCTCTGCATGGCCTCGCACCCGGTCAGCTCGTGCAAGTTCCGCTCGCGTTCCAGAGCAATGCTATCGGGCTCGCTCGTCGAGGTCAGTGGAATCTGTGGCTTCCTCCGAAAGCCGAGCAGATGCCGCCGAGCAAGACCAGCACCAACATGCCAAGCCGGGAACATATCCAGTAGGAGACAGCGACCCTTGACAAAGACCGGCACGATCGTGTAGTATGGCTTCGTGGGCACAAACGAGAGCAAAACAGCGGAAGGACAGGGAAACTGCTTTGTCCTTCCCATGAACACGAAGGAGGAACAGACACAGATGGCAACAGAAAACATTGTGGGCAAAGGCGAGCTGGTCCACCAGATCGCTGCTCGCTCGGGTCTGAGCCTGAAGGACGCCGAGAAGGCGCTGGATGCCTTTACCGAGGTCGTGCCTGAGAATCTGGCACGCGGGAAGGAGGTGCGCCTCATCGGCTTTGGCTCCTGGAAGCTGCGCGCGATTGCCGCGCGCACAGTCAAGTCGATCCGCACGGGCAAGGACGTG
>Ga0207646_10002881_pt1 | contig 19958 bp, 16 predicted proteins | sample KBSK5502metaG_FD_184343 | JGI IMG/M metagenome (GOLD analysis project Ga0207646, IMG submission 184343) | Corn, switchgrass and miscanthus rhizosphere microbial communities from Kellogg Biological Station, Michigan, USA - KBS K5-50-2 metaG... | ecosystem: Host-associated > Plants > Roots >...
GAGCTGGGCTCCGGATCGATCCGGATCACCGACGCCGCGGTGCAGCGCCGTGTCTTCGGGCTGCTCGGCATGTCGGCGGCGGAGGCCGAAGCCCGCTTCGGGTTCCTGCTGAACGCCCTGCAGGCGGGCGCCCCGCCGCACGGCGGGTTCGCAATCGGGTTCGACCGGGTCACGATGCTGCTCGCGGGCGCCGGTAGCCTGCGCGACGTGATTGCCTTCCCAAAGACCACGACGGCGCGTGCCCTATTCGAGGGGGCGCCCGCGCCGGCTAGCCCGGCGGACCTGGCGGCGCTCCACATCGAGGTCAAGCCATGACCGACGAGATCACCCACCGGCTCTCGACCGAGGGCGTGGATCCGCTGGCGCTCGCCGGCGTGAACGACGGCAACCTGGTCGCGCTCGCGCAGCGACTCGGCGTGCGCGTGTCGTTGCGTGGCGACACGCTGATGCTGCACGGGCCCCTCCCCGCCGTCGAGCGGGCCGTGCCGGTGGCCCAGGCACTCGTCGACCTGGTCCGCATGGGAGGGGGCGAGCCGCTGGACGTGGCCGACGTCGAACGACTCGCGAGCCAGGAAGAACAGGGGCCGACAGGCCACACGCCCGACGGCGAGTACAAGATCATCCTGCCCGGTCTGCGCCGCGTGATCCAGGCGAAGACCGCGGGGCAGCGGGAGTACCTGCAGGCGATTGCGCAGCACGACATCGTGATCGGCATCGGCCCGGCGGGCACCGGAAAGACGTATCTCGCGGTGGCGACGGCGGTGGACGCCCTGGCGCGCAAACGCGTGCGGCGCATCGTGCTCGCGCGCCCGGCAGTGGAGGCGGGGGAGAACCTCGGGTTCCTCCCCGGTGATCTGCACGAGAAGGTCGACCCGTATCTGCGACCGCTGTACGACGCGCTGGAGGACATGATGCCCCGCGACCGGGTGCAGAAGGCGATCGACAACCGATCCATCGAGATCGCGCCACTCGCGTACATGCGTGGTCGCACCCTGTCCGACGCCTTCGTGATTCTCGATGAGGCTCAGAACGCGACGGGCATGCAGATGAAAATGTTCCTTACGCGCCTGGGCGTGAACTCGCGCGCGGTGATCACCGGTGACAAGACGCAGATCGACCTGGCCAACCGGGAGGATTCCGGATTGCTCCAGGTCGAGCGGATCCTCCCCGGGATCGAAGGGATCGGGTTCTGCTATCTAGGAGACGGGGACGTGGTGCGTCACCGTCTGGTGCGCGACATCATCCGAGCGTACGCCGAGGACGCACAGGGTTGACATGAGGCTGCCAACGAAAGAACAGCTGCGCTATCACGGCAGCCGCTGGGCGTGGGTGGTGGGCCTGGCGACGCTCGCCTACGTCGTGTTCCCATCGAGCGCGACCAACGTGGAGCTGCTGGCTGTCGGGACGCCGGCCGAGCGCGACGTCATCGCCCCGTTCACGTTCCCCGTCAACAAGTCGGATCAGGAACGCGTGCGCGAAGCCGAGGAGCTCGCGAGCAGCGTGAAGCCGATCTACCAGTACCAGGAGCGGGCGCTCGACAGCGCGAAGGTCGCCATGCATGGCTTTTTCTCGAGCGTCGAGACGGCCGCCGACCAGGGCGGGGCGACGGCGATCCTGCAGGTGGTCAAGGCCCAAGGGTTCGCGCTCGGCGTCCCCGAGGCCGCGTACCTGGCCAAGGGCGGCAAGCGACACGGCCTCGAGAAGGCGCTGAGCGAAGTGTTCGACCGTACGCTCGCCCTGGGGATCACCGGGCCCGGGGTCCTGCAAGTCGAGCAGGCGCCGGAGCTCATCGTGCGACGTCGCTCGGGCGAGCAGTCGGTGCCGCGCGACCAGGTGCTGTCGTATGCGCAATATCTCGTCCGGGCGCGCGCCATCCATCCCGACAGGGGCTCGAGCGTCGGCGATCAGCTGTACGTCCGGCTCGCGGGGCACTTCTTCCGGCCGACCCTCATCCCCAACACGCTCGAGACCGAGCGGCGGCGTGACGAGCTGCGCCGCAGCGTGGATCCGAGCAAGTACATCGTGCGCGCCGGGGACCGCATCGTGGGCGCGCATGAGGTGGTGACGAACGAGGCGCACGAGAAGCTGGTGGCCCTGCACAGCGATCTGGTCCGGCGCGGTGGGGCAACCAGCCGCGCACTCGGCGGCGTGTTGGGCCCGATCCTGCGGGACTCGCTCATCTTCGCGATTTTTTGGGTGCTGCTGGTGTTCTACCGCCGCGAAACGTATCGCGAGCGTCGACAGGTGGCGTTGATCGGCGCGCTGTTCGCGCTCGTATTGCTCGAAGCGGCGACGGTGGCGCGCTTCGTCCCGAGCCATCCAGAGATCATCTTCCTGCCCTTCATGGCGATGTTGCTCACCGTGTTGTTCAACGGGCGGGTCTCGATGATCGCCGCGATGATTCTGGCGATCGTGATCGGCTTGCAACCCGTGTTCCACGACATCCCCGCGCTGTTTCTCTGCGTCATCGGCGGCGTGACGGCGGCGCTGACAGTCCGGGTATTGCGGCGCCGGAGCAATTTCTACGTGCCCGTGTTGATCATCGCCGTGGGCTACCTCGCGGGCGCCGTCGCGCTAGGGCTCGCCGGCAGTTGGACGGTCGCGGACATCGGCCTGCGGGGCGTGTGGGGCGCGGCAAACGGCCTGGTGTCGGCTGGGCTGACATTCTTCCTGTTGCCGGTCGCGGAATCGATCACCGGGATCACCACCGACCTCACGCTGCTCGAGCTTTCCGACCCCAGCCGACCGTTGCTGCGGCGGCTGTCGCTCGAGGCGCCGGGAACCTACGCCCACTCCGTCGCCATGGCGAACCTCGTGGAAGCGGCGTGCAACCGGATCGGCGCCGACGGCCTGCTCGGTCGCGTGGGCTGCTATTACCACGACATCGGGAAGATCAAAAACCCGCAGTATTTCGTCGAAAACCAGACGCGCGGCAACAACCCGCACGACCGGCTCAAGGCCCCCCAGTCCGCGAAAATCATCAAGGCGCACGTTACGGACGGGCTCGCCCTCGCCCACGAAGCCAGGCTCCCGGAAGCCGTGGCGGCCTTCATTCCGGAGCACCACGGCACGACCGAAATCACCTACTTCCTCGATCGCGCGAAGAAGAGCGGCGACGGGGGATCGCCGCGCCCCGGTGACTACGTGTACCCCGGTCCCAAGCCGCACTCCGCCGAGACGGCCATCACGATGCTCGCGGACTCGGTCGAAGCAGCGTTGCGCGTGCTCGAGGACCTGACGCCTCAGAAAATCGAAGAAGTGATCAACCACATCGTGCGTACCAAGCTGAATGCTGGACAGCTCGACGAAGCGCCCATGACGTTGCGGCAAATCGATCAGGTGAAGCAGGAATTCGTGCGAATCATCAGTGGCATGTACCACAACCGCATCGACTATCCGGAGTCCAGTGGCGGCATCACGGCGACGTGGCAGCCTGCGGCCAAGGCTTGAGCGCGCGGTCGGGCGGCTCCTGGCCTGGGAAGGCGTCCCGCAGGGGCTCACGCAGGTGGAGCTCACGCTGCTCGACGCCGACGCCATGCGCCGCCTCAATCGCCGCGCCACTGGCCGGCGCGGTCTGACCGACGTCCTGGCGTTCGCGCTCCCACAACCCGACGGCGCCCTCCTCGGGGACGTGTACATCTGTCCCGCCGCCGCTCGTCGCTGGGTGAAGAACGGGGGACGCGGGAAGGGGGAAGAGGGAAGGGTGGAGGAGGAGCTCCTGCGGTTGACGGTGCACGGCGCGCTGCACGTATTGGGGTACGACCACCCCGAGGGGCCAGGCCGAACCCGGTCCGCGATGTGGCGTCGCCAGGAGCGTTACGTACGCCGGCTCCTCGGACGCGGGCGGGAGCGGTGACCCTCACCGACGCGGCGTTGACGCTCGGGGGCGCTCTCGTCGCCGGAGCCGCGGCGCTGTGGGCTGGACTGCTGGCGCTCGGCGAGGAGGCCGCCGTGGGCGAGGCGCTCCATACGCTGGGCGACGCGCCGCCCGCGACGGTGGGCGCCCGCGTGCCCCTGCACCGCGCGCTGCACGTCGCCCGCCTCGCGCTGCTCGTCCTCGGTGCGGTGGCCGCGGGCAACGCGCTGGGCTGGTGGGGTCGGCCCTGGGCGGAGGCGCTGGGCAGCTGGGCGGTCGCGGCGACCTTTCTGTTCATTGTGGGCGACGCCCTGCCGCGCAGCCTGGCGCGTGTCGCACCCGAGCTCGCGGCGACCGCCCTCCCGCTCGCGCGCCGCACCCTCGCCCCGTTCGGCTTGCTCCTGTGGCTGCTGGCGTGGGTCGACAAGGGCCTGCACGGCCTCGTCGCTACCCGGCGCCCCCTCGAGCCCGACCTCGGCGCTGCCCAGCGCGATATGCTGCTCGGCGTGTTCACGCTGGCCGACACGCGGGTCGATGAGGTCATGACGCCCCGGCTCGACATGGTTGCCGTCGATCTCGCGGCCCCCGGCGACGACGTCATCGAGGCGTTCCGCCAAAGCGAACATTCGCGCCTCCCCGTGTACGACGGGACGCCGGACAACATCGCCGGCGTCGTCTTCGCGAAGGATCTCGTGCCGTTCGCCATGGGTCTCGGCGGGGAGGACGCCGCCGCCACGGCCCGCTGGCAGGACCTGGTGCGGCCCGCGGCCTTCGTCCCGGAGACCAAGACACTCGATAGCCAGCTGCGCGACTTCCAGCGGGGCCCAGCGCATCTGGCGATCGTGGTGGACGAGTTCGGCGGTACATCGGGTCTCATCACCCTCGAGGACATCCTCGAAGAGATCGTCGGTGATATCCGCGACGAGCACGACGTGGGCGAAGCCCCGTCGATCCGTCAGGACGGCGACCGCTACTGGGTCGACGGCCGAGTCACGCTCGACGACCTCTCACAGGCGCTGGGGCGTCCGTTCGAGCATCCGGAAGTCTCGACCGTGGGTGGGCTCGTCTACTCGGTGCTGGGGCGCGTGCCCCGTGCCGGCGACGAGCTGACGCTCGACGGCTATCAGGTCGTCGTGGAGCGGGTGGACCGACGCCGCGTGACCAGCGTGCTGCTGCAGAGGCAACGGTGACCCTCCCAGCCGTGCTGCTGCTGTTGGGGTTGATTCTCGCGGCCGCGTCGGCCGCCGTCGGCGTAGCCGCGGCGGCCGTGAGCCAGCTCGAGCTCACGCGCTGGGTGTCGTACAAGCTCCGCGGTGCGGGCGGCGCGGCGGGCGTGCTCGAGAACCCGGGGCGGGTGCTCGCGACCGCGAACGCCCTGACCACGGTGGGTATCATCTGCGCGGCCGCAGCGATGCCCGCGCTCCTCGCCCGTACCACCCCGACCGTGCTCGGCGTCTTTACCATCGCGCTCGGCATCCCGTTACTCGTGAGCGCTGCATACCTGGTCCCGCGTGTGGTGGGCCGGCGCTGGGCGGAGCCGATCGTGGCGCACGCGGCACCGCGGCTCGAGAAGCTGGGCCGCGTGTTTGCGCCCTTCGTCCCGTGGCGTGACCCCTCGACCCGCACCACGCTCGCGGCGGTGCTCACGAACGCCGACACCGAAGCGCTGGCGTCCGCGGACGAAATGGCGGTCGTGTCGGGCGTGCTGGCCTTCGCGGATCGGCCGGTGCGGGAGTTGATGACGCCCCGTACGTCGATCGTGGCGATTCCCGAAGGCCTGCTCGCGGCGGAGGCGGCGCACGTGTGTCTCCAGTCGGGCTACAGCCGATACCCGGTGTACCGGGGGTCGCTCGACGAGGTGATCGGCGTGGCGCACGCCTTCGATCTCCTCCGCCTGCCGCCCGATGCCCCCGTCCCCGTCCTGCCGGCCCTCGTGGTGCCGGGCACCACGCGCGCGGCCGACCTCATGCTGGAAATGCAGCGGGGCCGGAGCCACCTGGCCGTCGTGCTGGACGAGTTCGGCGGGACGGCAGGCCTGGTCACGTTCGAGGACCTGCTGCGCGACCTCGTGTCGGAGATCTTTGAGCCGGGCGGCTCGCCCCCTCCCGACGAGCCGCCCGTACGGATCGTCGAGCTCGAGGGAAGCGCCCCGGCCAGCCGGCTCGAGGAGGCGCTCGGGATCACGCTGGCGACCCGCGGGGTCCAGACCGTGGCGGGGCTGCTGGTGCAGGCGCTGGGGCGTATTCCCCGACCGGGTGAGCGCTTCGCGCTCCATGGACTCGAGTTCGACATTCTCGCCGCTACCGCCACCCGCGTGGAGCGCGTCGCCGTGCGGCCGGGGCCGGTGCGCACCGTACCGCTCGAGCGCGCCGAAGAGCGGACCTGACGCATGAGTCTTGCGTGATGACCGAGCAGATTCTCGAGGGGCTCGCCCGGCGTGAGCCCGCAGCCCTGGCCCGCGCCATCACGCTGGTCGAGAATCAGCGCGACGGGTTCGAGCGGGTGTTGTCGCATGCGCACGGGTTGCTCGGGCGCGGTGGCACGCGACGCGTCGGCATCACCGGCCCCCCAGGAGCCGGCAAGAGCACGCTCACGGAAGCGCTGATCCAGCGGTTCCGCGCACGTCACCTCTCCGTCGGCGTCGTGGCCGTGGATCCGACCAGCCCGTTCACCGGTGGGGCGCTGCTCGGCGACCGCATCCGGATGGAATCGGCCGGCGTCGATCCCGGCGTGTTTATCCGCTCGATGGCGACGCGGGGCGCGCACGGCGGGCTCGCGACCACGACAGAAGAAGTCGCCGATCTGCTCGAGGCATTTGGCTTCGAGCGCGTGCTGCTGGAGACGGTGGGCGTCGGGCAGACCGAGCTCGACATTGCGCGCACGGCCGAGACGACCGTTCTCGTGCTCGTGCCCGAATCGGGCGACGGGATTCAGACGCTCAAGGCCGGGGTCATGGAGATCGCCGACATTTACGTGGTGAACAAGAACGACCGTCCGGGCGCCGACAAGTTCCGGCAAGAGGTCGAGGTCATGCTCGGCATCCGGCGGGGGAACGCGTTCCGTCACGTCGGCCCCCACCATCCCGGCCGACCCAAGGCGGACCGTGACGCGACTCCGTCCGCCCGTCTGCCCGTCCGCCCGTCCGACACGTGGGAGCCGCCGGTGCTCGGGACCGTGGCGTCGACGGGCGACGGAGTGGACGAGCTCGCGGCCGCTCTCGATCGCCATTACGCCTATCTTCAAGCGAGCGGCAAGCTGGCGGAGCGACGGCGGCAGCGCCTGGCCGCGCGGACACGCGCCGTCCTGGAACGAAGCGTGCGGCGCTGGCTCCTGGAAGGGACGCGCGTCGAGGAGCTGCTGGCGTTGCGGCTGGACGACGTCGCGGACGGCCGGCGCAGCCCGTACGACGTGGCGGCCGAGATCCTCGATCAAGTGAAGGCCGGGGAGGGGAGGGACGCGATTCGATGAGCGGCATCGAGAAAAAGCCCGTCTATACGCCTGACGACCTGGCCGGCTTCGACCCGGGGAGTCGGTTGGGGGCACCGGGTGCCTACCCGTTCACGCGCGGCATTCATCCCACCATGTATCGGGGGAGGCTGTGGACGATGCGGCAGTTCGCGGGCTTCGGCAGCGCGGAAGACACGAACCGGCGCTACAAATTCCTGTTGGAGCACGGGCAGACCGGTCTCTCGGTGGCGTTCGACTTCCCCACGCTGATGGGGTACGACTCCGACCACCCGCGCGCCGAAGGAGAAGTGGGCAAGTGCGGCGTCGCGATCTCGTCGCTCGCCGACATGGAAGACCTGTTCCGCGGAATCCCGCTCGATCACGTCTCGACGTCAATGACCATCAACGGCCCGGCGGCGATGCTGTTCTGCTTTTACGTCGCCGCGGCCGAAAAGCAGGGCGTGGCGAGCACCGCGCTGCGCGGCACCGTACAGAACGACATCCTCAAGGAGTACATGGCGCAGCACGCCTGGGTGTATCCCGTCGAGCCCGCCCTCAAGATCATCGTGGACATGTTCGCGTGGTGCGCCACCCACACTCCACTGTGGAACACGATCTCGATCTCGGGCTACCACATCCGGGAGGCCGGTGCCACGGCGGCGCAGGAGCTCGCGTTCACCCTGGCAAACGGGTTTACGTACGTCGAGCGGGGGATCGCGCGCGGGCTGGACGTGGACGCGTTCGCCCCGCGCCTCTCGTTCTTCTGGGACATCCACAACGATTTCTTCGAAGAGATCGCGAAGCTCCGGGCCGCCCGCCGAATCTGGGCCCGGCACGTGCAGGAGCGCTACGGCGCGAAGAACCCGCGCTCCGCGATGATGCGGTTCCACTCTCAGACCGCGGGCGTGACGCTTACCGCGCAGCAGCCGATGAACAACGTCGTCCGGGTGGCCTACCAGGCGCTCGCCGCGGTGCTCGGGGGCACGCAGTCGCTCCACACCAACTCATTGGACGAAACGCTCGCGCTTCCCACGGAGGAAGCGGTCCGCCTGGCGCTCCGGACCCAGCAGATCATCGCGCACGAGACCGGCGTGGCGGACGTGATCGACCCGTTCGGCGGGTCCTACTACGTCGAGTCGCTCACCGATCAGCTGGAGCGCGAGGCGGAAGGCCTGTTCGCAGAAATCCAGTCGGTGGGTGGCGTGGTCAAGGGAATCGAAAGCGGCTGGTTCCAGCGGCAGATCGCGCGCTCCGCCGAGGAATTTCAGCGTGATGTCGAGGCGGGCGGTCGCATCCTGGTCGGCGTGAACGACTACTTGAGCGCCAACGACCACCCCGTCGAAATTCTCAAGGTTTCGGGTGACGCCGAAGAGAGCCAACGGCGCCGGCTCGCGCGACTGCGCGCCGAGCGCGACAACGCCCTCGTCGCGGAACGGCTCGCGGCGTTGCGCGGGGCGGCCCGCGCCGAGGAGAACGTCATCGGCCCGATGCTCGACTGCGCCCGCGCCTACTGCACGCTGTACGAGATTCGCCATGCGCTCGAGAGCGTGTACGGCGCCTACCGCGAGCCGGTATTCTTCTAGCCCATGAGCGCGTTACCGGTGTCCGCCAGCGAGAGCGCGGTGCGCGCTGCCATCGAGCGGTTGTCGCGCGTCCAGCCCGGCGCATATCACGTCGTGTCGTGCTACTTGAAGCTCGAGCCCCGGGACAAGACCCGCGGCAAGTATCTCATCAAGATCAAGAACCGCATCCGCGAAGCGCTCACCGCCCTGCAGCGCCAGGATCTGGAGCGCGCCCTCCGGGCTCAGGTGGCGGCGGACCTCGAGCGCGTGCAGGCCTATTTCGGGGAGCCGACCCGGCTGCCGCCGGCGCGCGGGATCGCGCTGTTTGCATGCGGCGCGCTCGACCTGTTCGATGCGCTCCCGCTACCTCACGTCCATCGCTCGCGGCTCGCGGTCGCGCCCGTACCGCTGGTACGGGAACTCGTGGCACTCGAGGAGGAATTCGGCACCATCCTCGTCGCCGCGTGCGATCGCACCAGCGCGCGGTTCTTCGAGGTGACGGCTTATGACGTCGTGGAGCTGCCCAGCCTGACCGCGGAGGCGACGCGACCGGGAAAGTTCCACGGTGGGCGGCAGGCCAAGCGGGGCAACATCCTCGCGGGCGGCTTCGGCGAGCACAATTACCATATGCGCATCCGGGTCGAGCGGCAGCGACACTATGCCCAAGTGGCGGACCGGATCTTCCAGATCCACACCCAGCGCCCCCTCGCCGGCCTCGTGGTCGCAGGCATCGGGGTGGACGCCGCGGCCCTGCTGCCGCACCTGCACACCTACCTCCACGACCTCGTGCTCGGCGTGGTGCGGCTGAACCCCAAGCGCGTCACGGCGGCCGAGGTGCGCGAAGCGGCGCTCTCCCTACGCGAAGAGCGCGAGCGTGCCTGGGAGCGTGCCCACGCCGAGGCGGTGCGCGAGGGCGTCAGCACCGGCTGGGCGGTGAACGGAATCGAGTCGACACTCAAGGCGCTCCAGCGTGGCCAAGTGCGTACGTTGCTCGCCGACGGGCAGGACGACGACCGCCGCATCGACGACGCCATCGAGGAGGCCCTCGCCCAGCGCGTTCAGGTCGACGTCGTATACGACGACCGGGCGCGCCGCGTCGTGGACGGGCTCGCCGGCCTGCAGCGGTTTCGCCGCTGATGCCCGGCTCGAAGCGCCCCATCAGGGTCCTGGTCGCCAAGCCCGGCCTGGACGGGCACGACCGCGGGGCGAAGGTCGTGGCCGCCGCGCTGCGCGACGCGGGTATGGAGGTCATCTACACCGGGCTGCACCAGACCCCCGAGATGATCGCGCAGGCCGCGATTCAGGAAGACGTCGACGTCGTCGGCCTGTCGATCCTGTCGGGAGCCCACCTCACGCTGTTCCCGCGCGTCAAGCAGCTCCTGGTCGCCGCGGGACGCGACGACGTGCTGGTGACGGGTGGCGGGATCATCCCACCCGAGGACAGCACCGCGTTGCGCCAGCAGGGGATCGGGCGGTTGTTCGGACCGGGCACCCCCACGGCGGACCTGGTGAAATACATCGAAGAGTGGGCCGCCGAGCATGTCTCGGCGTGACCCCCGTCTCCCTTGAGTCGTCTTAAAACCCTGACCGCGGAATACCGCGAGCTCAAAGCGCGCCTCGAGCAGGGCGGCGGGCCCGACAAGGTGCGCCGCCAGCACGAGCAAGGGAAGCTGACGGCTCGCGAGCGGATCGAAGCCCTGCTCGATCAGGGCGCGACCTGGTTCGAAATCGGCCTGCTCATCGCGTCCGACCAGTACGACGGGCAGGCGCCGGGTGCGGGCGTGGTCACCGGTATGGGGCGGATCGCCGGTCGGCCCGTGGTGGTGGTGGCGAACGACGCGACCGTCAAGGCGGGCTCCTGGTGGCCGGAGACGATCAAGAAGATTCTGCGCGCTCAGGAGATCGCGATGCGCCAGCGCATCCCGATCGTGTACCTCGTGGACTCGGCCGGCGTGAATCTCCCCTACCAGGGCGGCGTGTTCCCGGGGCAGTACGGCGCGGCGCGCATCTTCTACTACAACTCGATCATGCGACACTATCTCCGCGTGCCGCAGATCGCCGCGGTCATGGGACCGTGCATCGCGGGCGGGGCGTACCTTCCCGCCTTGTCGGATGTGATCTTCATGGTGGAAGGCACGTCCTTCATGGGGCTCGGAGGCCCGAACCTCGTGAAGGGCGCGACCGGCCAGACGGTGGACGCGGAATCGCTGGGCGGGGCGGCGACGCATACCGCGGTGAGCGCGGTGGCGCACTATCGCGCGAAGGACGATCGTGAGTGTCTCGCCCGGATCCGGGAATACGTCGCACGCCTGCCGCGCACGCTGCGACCCGCCGCGTCGGGCGGTAAGCCCAAACGCAGTCCCAAGGAGCTGTACGACCTGCTGCCGTCGGACCACCGCATGAGCTACGACGTCCGCGCGGTGCTCGAGTGCCTGCTCGACGCGGGAAAACTGGACGAGTTCCAACCCGATCGGGCACCCGAGATGATCTGCGGTCACGGCGCGATCGACGGCCGCACGGTCGCGCTGATCGCCAACTCGCGCGGGGTCATCAAGGGCCGCAAGGGTGGAGGAGAGCCTGGGGCCCCGAAGATCGGCGGAATCATCTACACCGAGAGCGCCGAGAAGGTGGCCTACTTCATCGAGAACGCCGACCGCGAACGCATCCCTCTTCTGTTCGTGCAGGACGTGTCAGGGTTCATGGTCGGCACCGACGCCGAGCACTCCGGGATCATCCGTGCGGGAGCGCGCTTCGTGGAGGCGATGGCCACGGCGACGGTGCCCAAGCTCGTGCTCACGGTGAACCATGCCTCGGGCGCGGGCTACTACGCGATGGCGGGGCAGGGCTTCGATCCCGACTTCATCGTGTCGTGGCCGACTGGACGGATGGGCGTCATGGAAGGCGAGTCGGCGATCCAAGCGGTCTTCGGCAATGACGTGGCGAAGCCCGAAAACGCGCCCGCGGTCGACGCGATGCGCGCGGACTACGAGCATCAGCTCGACGCCAGATTCGCCGCCGCGCGCGGGTTCGTGGACGCGATCGTTCTGCCAGAAGAAACGCGTGAGACGCTCGCGTTTCTCCTGGAGACGACGGGCGAATTCACCGGCCCACACATCGGAGCCTTCGTGCTCGCGAGTCAACCATGAGATCACGCGGCATCCCGCTCCTGCTCGTCGCGCTCGCCGCCCGATGCGGTGGCTCCGCCCCGCCGCCGGCCACGCGACCCACGCCGGCCCCGAGCTCACCACCGCCGGCGTCCCAAGCCGCGCCGACGGCTACGGGCGTCGCGACCAGGCTGCCCATTCTGCCGCCGGCGCGTGCGCTGCTGGTCGGCCTCATGCCCCTGCAGAGCGCCGGGGTAAACGACTTCCGCGCCAAGCACCCCACGTACGACGGGCGCGGCGTTGTGATCGGGATTCTCGACACGGGAGTGGACCCTGGGGTGAACGGCCTGATCGTCACCAGCACCGGCGCGCCCAAGCTGCTCGACGTGCGGGATTTCTCCGGGGAGGGCGTGGTGCGGCTCACGCCCGTCACGCCGACGGGGGACGGCACCGTCTCGATCGCCGGCCGGGCGCTCTCCGGCGCCGGGCGGATCGGGCGGCTCACGACGGCGACTACCTGGTACGCGGGCGTCCTGGTCGAGCGCCCGCTCGGCAAAGTGCCGGGCGCCGATCTGAACGGTGACGGGACCAACAACGATGTCTTTCCCGTGATCGTGGTGAAAGCGATCGACGGCTGGGTCGCGTTCATCGACACGAACCTCGACGGCTCGTTCGAGGACGAGATGCCGCTGCACGACTACCGCCAGGGCCGGGAAACGATCGCGCTCGGCACGAAGCCGATCACGTTGGCCGCCAACTTTGGTGAAACGAGCGGTGTCCCCACGCTCGCCTTCGTGTTCGACAACAACGCGCACGGCACGCATGTCGCGGGGATCGCCGCGGGGCACACCCTGTTCAACGTCGCGGGTTTCGACGGCGTCGCACCGGGGGCGCAACTGCTCGGGCTGAAGATCGCGAACGACGCGCGTGGCGGCATCTCGATGACCGGCAGCATCCAGCACGCGATGGAGTACGCCGCCCGCTACGCGGAGCAGCGCCACCTGCCGCTCGTGCTGAACCTGAGCTGGGGCATCGGCAACGAGCCCGGCGGGCGTGCCGTCATCGACTCGATCGTCGATGCGTTTCTCGTCGCCCATCCGGAGGTCGTGTTCACGATCAGCGCCGGGAACGACGGACCGGGTCTCTCAACGGTGGGCCTGCCCGGGTCGGCCGACCTCGCCCTCTCCGTGGGCGCGGCGCTGCCGGGGATCTATGTCCCGCTCGAGCAGGATGGCGCGCCGCCCGTGGCGGGCGACTTCGTCGGCTCGTTCAGTGGCCGCGGCGGGCGTTTCGGGAAGCCCGACCTGCTCGCGCCGGGGTGGGCCTTTTCGACCGTTCCCTCGTTCGACACCGGCAACGAGATCAAGGCCGGGACGAGCATGTCCGCGCCCTACGCGGCGGGCCTCGCGGCGTGTCTCATGTCGGCGCTGGCGCAGGAGGGGCGTACACCGGACGCCGCCGAAGTGAGTGCCGCCCTCCGGGTCGGCGCCGCCGGCCTGCCCGGCGCGAGCGTGCTCGACCAGGGGGCCGGCGTGCCGCAGCTCGAGCGGGCCTACCGTTGGCTCCTGGCCGGACATCAGGGCTCCGCCTACGTCGTCCGCGCGACCACCGGCGCTGGGTCGGCGGCTTTCCGGCGCGAGGGCCTCGCTGGACCGGGGGACACGGTCGAAACGTTCCGGGCGCGACACGTCACCGGACTCCGGGTCGCGCAGTTCTCCCTGAAGAGCGACGCGCCCTGGCTCACCGCCCCGGCGCTCGTGGCGGCGGCAGCGCGTGAGACCGAGATCCCGCTGACCTACTCCGCCCCCGCGCTCGCGGCGCCGGGCGTGTACGTGGGAACGGTGACCGCGTGGAATCCGAGCGATGCCCTCGCCGGCCCGTTGTTCCGGCTCGTCAACGTCGTGACCGTCCCGTACAACCTCCCGGACACCCCGTTGTTGGACGAGCGGCGCCCCATCGGCCCGGGCCAGGTGCGCCGATACTTTCTCCGCGTGGCGCCGGCGGGCGCCACGCTGGTGGCCACCGTCACGCTCGCCGACTCCGGGCAGCAGACCGCCAAGGCCATCCTGTACGAGCCGAACGGCGCGCCGTTTCGTGAGCTGGCGCGCGATTCGATCGTTCCGATCGGTGGACCCCAGGTCGGTACCGCCCGGTTCGTGGTCCGCGCGGAAGATGCCGTCGCCGGAGTGTACGAGCTGGACGTCGTCGCGCCGCCCCGCTCCGGGGCCGTTGCCACCGTCCGCGCCCAGCTCGCACCACTTACCCTGGCGGACCGCGAAGCGACCAACCCAGGCCCCGCAAGCGTGAGCGGGCGGGTCACGCCGACGCTGCTCGGCGCGGAGCGCGCTCTGGAGATCGCGGGCCGTGGCGCATCGCCCGAGAGCATCACGGTCTCCGTGCCCGACTGGGCCGCGACGGCGGTGGTCGAGGTGGACGTGCCACGCGAGCTGTGGCGCGAGTTCACCGACTTCGGCGTCACCGAGTTCGATTCCGCGGGGCAGCAGGTCTCCCAGGGTCCGCTCGAGTACGCATTCGGGCGGCAAGTGTTCGCGGTACCGGCGGCGTTGCGGGGCCATCCCCTCACGGTCGAGTTGTATCCCGGTTTCGCACGCGACAAGGGCGTCCACCCGTGGCGGGGGAAAGTGCGGGTGCGTTTCCTCTTGAGCGAGCCGCGCCAGCTCGGCGACGGCCGCGACATCACGGTGCTCCCGGGCGGACGCGCTCCGCTTCCGGTTCAGCGGACGCGGGACCTGAACCTGCCCGAGGGGTTCGCGCCGCTCGTCGAGCTGAATGTGCGCTCATCGGGGGGGAACCCCGATGCAACCCGCCGCGTGGTCGTCAGTCCGTGAAACCGCGGCCCGCCACGGTGCGCATCGCCGCGGGGCAGGGGTTCTGGGGCGACTGGCTCGAGGCGCCGTACCGCCAGGTGACCGGCGGACCGGTGGACTACCTCATGATGGACTATCTCGCCGAAGTGACGATGTCCATCCTGCAGAAGCAGAAGTCGCGCGATCCGTCGCTCGGGTACGCCAAGGACTTCATCCCCCTGATGGAGCGCATCCTGCCGATCGTCGCGCAGCGGCGGATCAAGATCACCGCCAACGCGGGCGGCGTGAACCCCCGCGGCTGCGCGCAGGCGGTGGCCGAGATCGCGCGCCGCTTGAGGCTCAAGGGCAAGCTCCGGATCGGCGTGGTGACGGGGGACGATCTGCTGGGACGCTTGGACGGGCTCCTGGCGCGCGGGCACGAGCTCAGGAACCTCGACACTGACCGGAGATTGTCCGACGTGCGCGACCGGGTCGTCTCGGCGAACGCCTACCTCGGCGCCTGGCCGGTCGTGGAAGCGCTGGGCCGCGGCGCGGACGTCGTCGTGACGGGACGCGTCACCGACACCGGACTCACCCTCGCGCCCATGATACACGCCTTCGGGTGGCGGCCCGACGCCTGGGATCTCCTCGCCGCAGGGACCGTCGCAGGCCATACGATCGAATGCGGTGCGCAATGCAGCGGCGGCAACTGCCTGGTCGACTGGGAACGGATCCCAGACCTCGCCCATGTCGGCTACCCGATCGTGGACGCGGCGCCGGATGGGACGTTCGAGATCACCAAGCATCCCGGCACCGGCGGGCGGATCAGTGTGGCGGGCGTGAAGGAGCAGCTCGTCTACGAGATGGGGAATCCCGCCGAGTACATCACCCCCGACTGCATCGCCGATTTCACTACGATTCGACTCGAGCAGAAAGGAAAAGACCGGGTTCGCGTGTCAGGTGTGAAGGGGAGACCCGCCACGGACAAGCTCAAGGTGTCCATTGGGTATTTCTACGGCTACAAGGCGGTTGGAACCCTGGTCTACGCCTGGCCGGACGCCTACAAAAAGGCCCAGGCCGCCGATCGAATCCTCCGGCAGCGCCTCGTCGATCTCGGTCTCAAGTTCGAGTCGGTCCTGACGGAGTTCGTCGGAGCCGATGCGACCCATGGCCCGCTGGCGCGCGCCAATGCACCGCTCGACCACCTGCCGGAGGTTCAACTGAGGATCGGCGTCCGGTCGCCCGACCGGGCCGCCGTCGAACGGTTCACGCGCGAGATCGCACCGCTGATACTCAACGGACCGCCCAGCGTTACCGGGTTCGCGGCCGGACGACCGAAACCCGAGGAGATCGTGGCCTACTGGCCGGCGCTCCTCGATAAGGGGATGGTGGAGCCGTGCGTCGAGGTCGTGGACGTATGAAGAAGGCGGACCGAAGGAGGAGAGTGCCACTGCTCGAGCTCGCCCACGCACGGTCCGGCGACAAGGGCGATACGGCCAATGTGGGGTTGATCGCGCTGAAACCGGAGTACTATCCGATCCTGGTGAAGCACGTGACGGCGGCGCGCGTGGCCCGGCACTTCAAAGGCATGATCTCCGGCCCGGTCGAGCGCTACGAGCTTCCCAACCTGCACGCCCTGAACTTCCTGCTGCATGGCGCGCTCGACGGCGGCGGTACCATCTCGCTCAAGACCGACGCCCAGGGGAAGGTGTTCTCTACCGCGCTCCTGCGTCTCGAGCTCGAGCTCCCCAAGTGAGCGACCGGGTGCTGGCTGCGCTCGAAGGCGGCGTTCTCACGGCGACGCTCAACCGGCCGGAGAAGAAGAATGCGATCGACACTCCCATGATCGACGCCCTGCTCACCCTGCTGGACCAGGCCGATCTCGACGCCGCCGTGCGCGTCGTCGCGGTCCGGGGTGCCGGGAGCGATTTCTGCGCCGGCATGGACCTGAACGAGCTGCTCGCCTCCGCCGATGAGAGCGTCGACGAAAACCGACAGGCGGCGCTGCGCTTTGCCGAGATCTTCCTGCGCATGCGCCGCATCCCCAAGCCGATCGTGGCGGTGGTGCAAGGCCGGGCGCTTGCGGGGGGATGCGGACTGGCCACCGCGTGCGACCTCGTGCTCGCCACCGAATCGGCAAAGTTCGGCTATCCGGAGGTGCAGCGGGGCTTCGTACCGGCCATCGTCATGACGCTGCTCAAGCGCACGGCGGGCGAGAAGGTCGCGTTCGATCTCGCGGCCACGGGACGGATCCTCGGCGCGCCGGAGGCGGCAGGGCTGGGACTCGTGTCGCGCGTGTACGAGGACTCGGATTTCGAGGACCAGGTGAGCGAGGTGTTGCGCGCCCTGGCCGCGACCAGCCCGTCGGCGCTGGCATTCACCAAACAGCAGTTCTACCAGCTCGACGGCCTGCGATTCGAAGATGGGATCCGGCTGGGAGCGGACGTGAACGCGGTAAGCAGGACGACGCCCGACTTTCGCGCAGCTTTGCAAGCGTTCCTGAAGAGGTAGGAGCGCGGCATGCTGCACCCCTACCGTCTGTTCGCTGTCAAAGCCTGGCTCGGCGGCATCGGGTTGGTGGTCGGCCTCATGGGCATAGCGATCGAAAGGCGTTGGCTGGTGTGGATTGCCGTGGGACTCTTGAGCGGCGCCTTCCTGGTGCGGTTTGCGGAGACGAAGCCACCCCCGCCATGAACTCGCTACGCGAACCGGGTGCCATTCTGTTGCTGTCGTGCTACGAGCTCGGCCATCAACCGCTCGGACTCGCCTGGCCGCGGGCGTTTCTCGAACGTGCCGGCTTCGCCCCGACTACGATCGACCTGGCCGTGGACCCGCTCGACGAAGCCAAGGTGCGTCGAGCCCGGGTCGTGGCAATTGCCGTGCCGATGCATACGGCGTTGCGCCTGGGCGTACGGGCCGCCGCGCGGATCCGCCAGATCAATTCCACGTGTCGCATCGTGTGCCACGGGCTGTATGCAGAGCTCAACGCGGAGTACCTCCTCGGCGGGTGCGCGGACGTGGTGCTGGGCGTGGAGTGCGAGACCACGCTCGTCGCGCTGGCCGAGCGACTCGACGCGGGAGAGGAGCCCGTGCCTCACCCGGGTCCCAAGCTCGAACGGCTGTCCTTTCCAATCCCCCATCGTGCCGCGCTCCCGGCGCTCACGCGGTACGCGAGCCTGTTGCGCGAGGGACGGCGTATCGCGGCAGGGTACGTCGAGGCCAGCCGCGGCTGTCTGCACCAATGTCTGCACTGCCCCATCCCGCCGGTATACGAAGGTCGTTTCTTCGCGGTGCCCCGCGACATCGTGCTCGAGGACGTGCGGCGCCTGGTGGCGGACGGGGCGGGGCATATCACGTTCGGCGATCCCGACTTCCTGAATGGTCCCGGTCATGCGGTGAAGCTGGTGCGGGACCTGCACGCGGAGTTTCCCGTACTCACGTATGACTTCACTGCAAAGATCGAGCACATCGTGCGCCACCGCGCGTTGTTCCCCGAATTCGCGACCACAGGCTGCGTGTTCGTGGTGTCGGCCGTGGAGTCGCTGTCGGAGGTCGTGCTCGCCAACCTCGAGAAGGGGCATACACGCGCTGACGTGCAGGTCGCCCTCGATGTCCTGCGCCGAGCGGGGATCGCGCTCCGGCCCTCCTTCGTTCCATTTACGCCATGGGCAACGATCGGGGACTATCTCGAGTTACTCGACTGGGTAGCGTCCGAGGGGATGGTCGATCAGGTCGATCCCGTCCAGTTCACCATCCGCCTACTCATTCCACCGGGCTCGCTGCTCCTGTCCCGGCCCGGTATCCGGCCGTTCCTCGGGGGTCTCGACCAGGCCGGCTTCACGTACCGCTGGGTGCATCCCGATGCACGTATGGATTCGCTGCAGCGCGACGTCAGCTCACTGGTGGAGCAGGCGGCACGCTGCGACGAAGATCCCGCGGTGACCATCGGGCGCATCAGGGCGCTCGCCCACGCCCGTGCCGGCAAACCCGAGGCGGCCGGTGCCTTTCACGCCCCACCCCCCGAACGGCCCATTGCCGCACGGCTCACCGAGCCGTGGTTTTGCTGAGCGGAGCCCACCGAGAGCCAGGTGGGCTCTGTCGAGCGACAAGCGGCGGGATGGCGGTGATGGGGCTGTCAGCTTCCTGACAGGTTCGCCGGATAGCTTTCCCCGCCGACATGTCATTCACGAAACTTCTCGCGCAGGTGTCAGTGCTTGCTACGAGCCTGTGCGGCTCCGCGGTCGTCTTCCTGTCCGCCCAGCAGCCGGTCACGCGCCAGCAGGCGGCGGCCGCGGCGCTCGCTCGTGGCGCGCGAGCCGCGTTCGGTCGCGCCGACACCGCGGCGGCCAGCGGGGCGTTACACGGCGCGCGGCTTTATCCAAACCCCTCGGCGTCGGCCAGCTACTCGAAAGACGTCCCCCATTACCACGTGGTCGCCGACCTGCCGCTCGATCTGCCATGGATCCGCTCGGCGCGGATCGGCGCCGCCGCGTCTGCCCGGGACGCTGCCCGGTACGGCTTCGCGTTCGAGCGCGCCGCGATCCGGTTCGACGTCGATACGACGTATACCCGAGCGCTCGCCGCACTCGCGCGCGCCCGACTCTCGCGCCGCACCGCGCTCGACGCGGACAGCCTGCGCAAGATGGCGCAGCTGCGGCGCGAGGTCGGCGACGTGAGCGAGCTCGATGTGCGCCTCGCGGCGGTCAACGCAGGGCAGCTCGAGAACGTCGCCGCGGACGATTCAGCCGCCGCCATGCAAGCTCTCCTCTCCGTGCAGCTCGCGATGGGATTGCCAGCCGAAGACGTGACGATCGCGCTTGCCGACTCGCTCGCGCCACCGTCCGACAGCACACCGCCGCCGGTGGGGGAACCCCTGCCCGTGGCGGCGGCCGCCGCGATGCTCCGCTCGTCGGAGCGCGCGCTGGCCCTGGCCCACCGCAGCGTGTTCGCGGCTCCCAGTCTCCAGGTCGGCTTCGACAACGGTGACCCCGGCGGGGAGCAGGGTCTCCTGCCCACGGTCGGTCTCTCCCTGCCGCTCCCGCTGTTCAACTGGAGCGGCGGCGAGGTGCGACAGGCGGCTGCGGCGCGCGACCGCGCGCAGGCCGGCCTGGACCTGGTGCGGCGGGAGACCGGCGCCGAGCAGGCGCGGGCGCGGCGGGCGTTCACGCTGGCGCTGGCGCGC
>Ga0207646_10002882_pt1 | contig 19956 bp, 19 predicted proteins | sample KBSK5502metaG_FD_184343 | JGI IMG/M metagenome (GOLD analysis project Ga0207646, IMG submission 184343) | Corn, switchgrass and miscanthus rhizosphere microbial communities from Kellogg Biological Station, Michigan, USA - KBS K5-50-2 metaG... | ecosystem: Host-associated > Plants > Roots >...
GCATCCGACAAGCTCATGGATCGTGCAGCAGCTGCGAGAAGCATTTCCATTTGGATCCGCTCCGAGGTTCGTCATCTTTGATCGTGATGCCAAGTATGGGCTGGAGGTCCCCGCAGCGGTTCGATCCCTGAGGGTGAATCCTCTCCGCACCTCGTTCGAAAGTGCATACAGGTATACCGCTCGGCTTCCCCGGGACAGATTCTTGGCGTTCGAGGGTGAAGGGATGACCTGGATGAGGCAGACATCGCGGCAGGGAATCGCACTATTTTCAGTGCGCATAGAATTTTGGCGAAGCACACGAGTGGGTAGTGTCTTTATCCATGCTTGATTCTCTTGCGATGCTTCGACCAGCGGCCGAGTCGGTATTCGTTCGCTTGTTGGGTGATCTTGTCGCGGATTCTGACTTTTACATCGCCGCTTGCATCGCAGGTGTACTCTTCTTCGATCAATAGTTCGTGCGCGGGAGCAGCACGGCGGACTGGTTGAACCGTAATGTCCGCTGAATCTCGCAGTTTGGGATCAAAGGCTACGCGAATCTCATCCCAATTGCTAATCTCACCTTCGGGCTGATTGTTGGCGCCCAGTTGGGCACATTCCAGGTAACGAAAGTGGCCGATGTTGTGGACCGGGTGATACGAGCGGACGATTCGCAGAGGGTCCTCTCCCCTGGAGGGAAGCTTCACTCCGCGTGGAAATAGGACATCGAACACGACGTTGTGGCCGTCATCCGCCTCACGCCAGACGCCAAAGTTTTTCGTGAATTGATCGCGGAGAGGGCGGGCTTCATGCCCTTCTGCCCGAATAGCCAGTCCTATCGCTGTCGCGGAACGCATGTAAGCAGAACGTCGTACTCTGCGTCCGAACGTCTCGCGCAGAATGCGTGCGACGGAAGGTAACTCCGATCCACCCCCAGTCAAGTACAAGGTATCAATCGCGCGGTCCGGATGGGCGGTCAACAGGTTTTCCACGACGCTGCGAGACGCTTCCACCAAAAGTCTGCAACGCTCATAGAAGGTGTCCACACCGATCGAGACTTCCCTCCAATCTTTCCGGACGCGCTCCAGATCGACGGTGATTTTGCGACTGTTGGGGCTGAGAGCTTCCTTCTTCTCGCGGCATTCGTCAAATAACAGGTACCACTCCGCGGCCGTAAGCGAGTCCTCTTCCCGCTCGGGTTTTCCGGCTTCCTCTAGGACCAGCAGGGCCAGAATCTCGTCGAAATTGTCGCCGCCCAGATCGGGGATGCCGTCCGATGCGATGACGCAGTGCTCCGCTTCGCCCAGAGCTACGAGCGATGCGTCGAAGGTTCCACCACCCAAGTCATAAACAAGCAATCCGCCTTCGGCACGATTCTTGCGATCTTTGCTGTTGCGATAGGCAAACTCAATCGCTGCGGCCGAGGGCTCGTTCAACAGTCCAAGCACGTCAAAGCCCGCCGCTCGTGCGGCCTCTTCCGTAAGAAATCTCTGGTTGCTGTTGGAGTTCGCGGGGACCCCGAGCATTACTTCGAGCCTATCGTACTTGCCGGCGCCCAATGTGGATCTGTCCACGAGTTCCCGACGCAACGCGGTCATCATCTCTGTCATGACGACGCTCAGATTAATCCGCTGGCCAGCAATTTCGATCGTGCTGTAGGGACCGGCGCTTTTTAGCCTTCGCTTGAGAGAACGCACGACGGTCCAGCTTGATTTGCCCTGCTGCGCCAGTGCCTCCCATCCATACACGCGTCTGTCTTCCGAAACCGCCAGCAGGCTTGGGAACCAGTCCCTTGTCTGTCCGTCCGGCGCTTCGAAATTCACCAGGGGGTAGTTGCCACGATCCGCTGCAGCTACCACCACTCGTGTAGTTCCAAAATCAATTCCAATCCTCATCACCATGCATTTTAGTGCAATTCCGCCAACCGTGCGTTGCCTACTTCAACAATCGTTGGGCTTCTTCAAGGCTTTGGAGGGAACTCCAGCCGCGCGCCCTTCCACGCTGAGGGAGCGGCTTTCTGGACACAGACTAGTCGACGCCCAAACCGTTCGACCTTTATCCAGGAGCCAACACAAGAAACTGGCGTGGCTACACCGCAGCTCGTGGTTCTGCCCTCACGTTATCGGTACATTCTTTCTCCCATTGTCGACTATGTTTTGGAAGCCGAACGCACAAGTCCAAACCAGCGAACAGATGTTCTTGTACCCGAATTGGTCCAGCGGCACACCGAATTCCGAAAGGATAGTTCGATACGTGGTTCTTTACCGTCCAAGCCGTCACTTGTGACAAACTCAAGCGCTCAACTCGGGCGACGAACCCTTCGTTGAGTTGAGAGCCGAACGATCACTCTCATTCCGAGGGCTTTCGCGGCGCGGGTTATAGTATCGAGCGTGACCGCCGTATTCCGGGGATCCAGCAGGCGGTCGAGTTGAGATCGGCTTGTCTGAAGCTCTTGTGCCATGGCCTGCTTTGTCTTCCGCCAAGTGATCGGCCCATTCTGGGGTTATGCGTGCAAAGACGATGTTTCGCCAACAACACGCTCGTTCTTGAGGTAAGGCAACTGGCAATCCGTTCGTGCCACTCACTTGTCAGGCAGCTTATTTTGAGGATGGCCCTTCTCGTCTAGCCGCAGGAAACGCGCTGCATTGTTGTAAAAAATGTCGCGCTTCTGCTCCGTTGTAAGGAAATCTGCCGTCTCGATACTTTCGATTGCTACTTTGATGGTCTGCGGCCAAACCATTTCATCGGACCCGAACATAATGCGCTTTCCAAATCCCGCTTCGACCAACCGACGCAAATGGCTGTGGAATTCCTTTCGGGGAAGCATCCAGTCATTTCCCGCAACGTCCAGATACAGCTGCGGGTGCGAGAAAAGCATCGACAGCATCTCATCAACCAAAGGTGAACCGTAGTGCATCGCGTAGATCCGAAGACGGGGATGGCGAACGAGTACCTTTTCGAGCAGAAAGGGGCTGGTCAGCCGAGCGCGATACTTGGGTGACCAAAGATAAGGTGCACCTGGTGGGCCCTCTCCCATGTGGATTCCGATGGGAATGTCCAGCGCTTCGGCCAGAGCAAAAAAGGGTTCGAGTGACGCGTCCGAGATGCTAATGCCGTCATATTGCGGGCTGACTTCGGCGAATACGGCGAACTTGCCTTCTGCGAAAAGGCGCCGAAAGGTGTCAGGGTCGCGCGTTTCGTACCTGGGCTCGGCAAACGGGATAGCGGGAATGATGCGATCTGGGGCGGCGTGGTGCCACGTCGTTACCTGATCGAGCGGTCCGCTCGTCACCGCCCGAATGTTATAGCGCTCTAACAAATGGATCGTTTGCAGAAGGAGTTCGTCGTCCGTGGCGGGCGCTTTCAGACGTACGGGGCAGGATATCGCCTGGTTGTCCGCATCTAGCCTCAAGGGCTGTCGCGGATCCCATCCAGGGAAGACAATCTCCTGATCGTTAGTGCACACGGATGGCGGCGGTGTTCCGTACATGCTCAGCGTGTGCGCGTGTAGGTGCATGTCGATAATCGGCGGACGTTGCCGCACTCCTTGCGACCATGCAAGGCATCCTGAAAGGACAAGCACAATCAATGGACGACAGAACTTGAGTCCGATGTTCTTCTTCATGGCACCCTCCCTTTCTTTATCACATGGGATTAGTGCTTACCGCGGGCAAGTTGGCATTCTACTGCTGGTTAAATTGTTGGCGTAGTCAGCCGTTTGCGCTCGCGATCGGGCTTGACCAGTCCGGACTCCGGTCGAGGCACGGACAAACAGGAAGGAACTGGAGCTCTTTTCCGATGTATCTGAGGTTGAGTAAACCTTTCGCATACATTGGTCTGGAAGATTGCGCGCCAGGGGACGTCTAGCGCATATGATGGTGGAAGCGGTCGCGCAATGCGAATCAGCAAGGAGAGCTAAGTGGCGCGCACTGGAACCATCGCGAAGTCGGTGCTCGGGATTATTGGCTTCGTTTCCCTGCTTTTTTGCGGCGTCTGTCTTGCCATTATGGGTTTGGCAGTTTCAGAGGGTGGTCCGCATGCTTTCAAGGGGGATGTACGAATTGGCTTGATTTTTGTGCTGATCGCGCTCGCATTGATCTTTGGCGTCATCTTTTTGCTCAGGGGTTCGATCCGCCGTCTACGCTCACTGCGTCAGCCGCATGCCTTGAGTGAGCAGCACGCACAGAAAAGAGCACGCAATGAAACGCCATCAATCGAGTGAGAATCATTTCTCGCGAAGCATCTGGTGGGGGCGCGCTGACGGGCTTGTTTTCGTCCCGATATTCTTATTCCTGACGAGCTTTTGGATATATCTCACTGGGCGGGACATCGGGCCAGCGACAGAGTCGATTCACGAGTTCTATGGAACGCGCGTTACAGCCGAATCTCACTCGCCTTGGGTAATAGCGGGATCAGTGGTTATCTTCCTTTATTCGTTTACCCTCTTCTTGCGACGCCGGCTCATGTTCGGGATGGTTGCTAGACCCTGTACCGTCGCAATTGCTGTGTTGTTCGTATTCGTTGCAGCGTTTACCGGCCTTGAGGCCTTCGCCAACTTCCTCGCTGCGTTCATGTGAAGTGGTCCAGCGCTAAAACGCACGCAGTGCCAAGGACAAATGGATGTAATGGTACAGCAGATGTCCTCTGGTCCGACGACTCGGCCAAGTGACCGCTGCTTTCAGAAGAGGAACCGAAGGGCGCCGGCATGGTTGCCGAGTTGCCGACGTCGCCCAGAACCTCCTTCGCTTTCCAGGATCATCTCTGGACAATGAAATCGTTCGGATGGAGTCTTGCCATATCTACCGATGCGCTTGAGAAGGAGAGCCAAAAGAGACATGCTCCCTCTCGGAGCAGCAGGCCGCCAGACGAGTGCGCGAATGAAAACGAAGCGACAATTCCCCGATGACATCTTGGCTGTTCTCCTGGAGGGCAAAGGCCTGCGCATCCGGGCCGGTACAAGGAAGCACCGCTTCATCGGCATCTGGGTTGTCGTGGTGAAAGACCGCGCGTTCATCCGATCCTGGAGCGTGAAGCCGAACGGTTGGTACCGAACGTTTTTGAAGGACTCTAGCGGCACTATCCAAGTAGCAGATCACGAAATCGCAGTTCGCGCCGTGCACATAAGGGACGAACGTCTACGGGATGCCGTCGATCGAGCTTACTTGCAAAAGTACAATACTGCGGGTGCGCTCAAGTATGCCAAGGATCTCGGAAGCCCGAAATCCAGAGCTACGACCGTTGAGCTTGTGCCGCTTTCCTCGACGCATTGAAGCCTAGTTTGCTCTCGGTGGACCGATGGACTTCCGTTTGACGGGATATGCTCCGCAATCGTGTCTGAAGGATCGGCGATACAGTGGGCTCACGCGTCCAATGCGCCCGCATTTCTGTCAATCTATCGACAAGGAAAGGTAAAATTTGCCAGCCAAGCGAAGTGCGAGGGGTTCATGCTGACGTGGCGCGCGTCCTGGTGGATGTACGTAGTAGCGGCCGTATATGCACTCACATTCTTGTTCAATACGCGGCAGGAGTTCTGGGGGCCTGCTGACGCAGGATGGGTACTCTCGGGGCCTTTCAAAGTTAGCAGCGTGCTGCCAGGCGGGCCTATGGACAAGGCGGGTCTCCAGCCGGGCGATGTCCTGGAAGCGGTAGATGGACAGCCTCTCAATGGGGCGGCCGATTGGTTCTTGGCGCGAGCGCATTTTGAACGGGACCACCCAGTCGAGCTTCAAGTGCGGCGTGGCGAGCGTCACCTTGCATTGAGACTCGTGATCGGCGCACCTGTCTGGCGGACTTGGAATCGAGCGGATTATCTCCCTCCGGTTGCGCTTCATGTTGCCCGCTTCGTCCTGCTATTGCTGGCGATCCTTGTCGGTTTTAGTCGCCCGGAACAGCTTAGCGCTCGTCTTGCCGCCCTCATGTTTGCAATCGGAGCCGTCGCAGAAGGGTATCCAAGCTCTGGATGGGCGGCTGCGCTTCGTCATTTGCCCGCCGTGCTTGCGATTCCTATAGGTGTGGCCACGGCCTCGTGCCTATTGGCGTCCATAGTTTGGCTGGCGTTTTTTGCGAGCTTCCCCCGACGTCGGCTTTCGCAATGGTTGCGATGGGTGCTGGTAGTCGTGCCCCTGGTGCTTTTTGGAATCCCGATCGTGGCCTCAACGATCTCAATGATCTACACACCATCCGTTTTGGCCAGACCTTGGCCGGTGGTGCTTTCGATGGCTCCAGTGCGCTTGATACAAGATGTTGCCGGCGTGACTCCTTTACTGTTTCTCAACGAGTTGCCGCTGTATCAGCCGATCATGCAAGCCAAGTTCTTAGTGGTATGGCTAGTGGTTACGATCCTCTATTTTGCCGCAGGCTGCGTGATGCTAGTGGCCAACTATCGCCGCCTTGATGACCCGCAGGCCAGGCGCCGCGTGGGCGCGCTGTATCTTGCTCTTGTGGTTCTTGCCGTCGTGGTTGCCCACAATTTCTTCGTGCGAAATTGGACTAGCTGGTTTGGAAGCACGCCGCCAGCATTGTTCTCGGGGGCGGGCTTTGTGGGTGAGACCCTCCTGTTCTTGTTCATACCGCTGACCCTAGCGTATTGCGTCCTAACAGAAGGTCCCACGCGGACTGGATTATCAAGCAGAGGGGGCGGCGGCTAACTTGGCGTGGGCGGCCGCGATGCTGGTGTTGGAAGCGCTTGACGGGCAACCCTTCCATAATCCGGAAGCCGTGAAAGAAATGACCCGCAGCGAGAAGCTCCGCGTAGCCTCAAAGATCCCAGGACTAGCTTTGGTGTAATGCAACTCACTCAACGCGGCGATCGGCCGGGCGGGTTCGAACAAAGAAACATTCATCAGTACAAATTTCTTCACTATTGTAGGACCGTAGTGATTTTGCTGGGCATCGTCAGCGAGATTGAGAATCATTGCAACCTGAACAATAAAGAGCAGGCTTCGAAAATTTGGCAGCGTTTGGCTGAATACAATGCGGCGGACGCTAAAGATATCTTTGAGATTCGTTACAAAACGATGCTCAGTTAGTTCGGTACAACTTCGGGACATTTGAGAGAGCGGAAATTTCGTCGATTTTCCGTGTAAGCGACACCAGACAAAGCATTTAGCGTTTTACCCCGGCCTGCTTTGCAAGCAGGGGGCCGCGGGTTCGAGTCCCGCCACGTCCACCAATCTTTTCCTCTTTTCAATCATTTGTGGCGATCTCGGCCGAGCACCTGCTTCCCAAGCAGACGCTCAGGACAGGTCTAAAAGCGATTCTGGATGAACGAAGCAGTGGCGCGAGCGTCTTGCGCAAGAGTTTCGCACGGTGTTGAATAAACTGGGGGCAGACAGATACACAAAGATTTATGGCATGCCCGCCTTTCGCCGCAACAGGACAGTCCTTTATATATTTGGATTACCTGCACTCATATCCCGCAGTTAGATTGTTAGCCGAGTAGACGGTCGTATTCTTCCTTTAGGGCGAAATAGCATTCGCAAGATATTTTTTCCAAATCTTGTGTGTGCTTGATTCGGATTGTGCCTCGCTTAGTTTCAATGACTTCGAGCTTTTTCAACTTTGTGGCAGCATCGGTGACGCTGGCTCGGCGTATGCCGAGCATCTCCGCCATAAACCCGTGCGTGAGTGGGAATTCATCGGACTGCACGCGATCCCGGACTTCAAGCAGCCAGCGTGCAAAACGCTCGTCGGTATCATGGAGACGGTTGCACGCTACATTTTGCGAAATTTGGGCGACAAAAGCCTGTGTGTATCTCAGCATGACATCGCGCATTTCTGTGTTACGGTCGAACTCGGCCGTCATTGAATTTGCCTCGATCTTAATCGCCTCTCCCGGAAGTTGCACCACGTACTCCGTCTGCGTGGTTTCCCGGCCTCCCATGAATGCATTGATCCCCACGACCTCTCGACTGCCAATCGCTCCAGCCTCGACTGTTCTGCCGTCGCGCATTCTGACCGTCACCGAGATCATGCACGTCGTGGGAAAGTACAGAGCGCGAATTTTGTCACCTGGTTTGTGAATTATTTGGCCGTGGAAAAGGGGAATCGGCGTTAGCTGTCCACTCAACCGACTGCGGACTTCGTCAGGCAGACGATCCAGCAGAAGGTTACTGGCGTTCGACGCACTCGTTTCCTTCTGAGAAAGAGACCTACCAAGGCGATGTTGGCGCACCGACGAGGATCCGGTATTCGTTCGGGTCACTGCGACTCCTGTCATCGCATGCAGGGGATTAAGCTGGATTGGCGATGGCGCCGCTTTCTCGGGCATCGTATCGCTGCGTTGCCATCCGCACAACGGATATAACGCGCCTGCGGTCGATGCTGTCACTGAATTGAGACAGCAAATGACGTGACCAGTTAACGACCGTTGTGCTTCGCCAAAACTCTATCCGCACCGGAGATCGGGCGATTCGCTGGCGCGACAGCTTGAAGAGAAGACTTGGATGGGACCTACAGGGCGCGAAATTCTCTCCTGCGGGGAACGCCCGCACGAGCTTCGCATATATACATATATAAAGGATGGAGGAACCTCGCTCTTTGGACGACTCTACAATTGGTGCGGATTAAGCAGCTCGATCGTAACGATGATGCAGACCCCCAAGTCGCGCACGAGAAAGAACAAGGCCTGAACCATCGGAGTGAGGTCTGCCGAACGGCGTTTCCTTCCCGAGCCCAAGATGCGTGCGATCCTCATGATAATAGCGGACATAATCGGAAAGCAGCCGCATGAGGTGCCTCCTGTTCAGAGGAATCACGTGGTCTAGCAAGTCGCGGCGGCAACTCTGAACCCAGCGCTCGGCAACGCCATTCTGCCAAGGACTCTCGAACGAAGTGCGAATCCTTTTGATTTTCAAAAGATCGAATCGCGGCGGGAACCTCGGTCCCATACTTGGCATCTCGATCAAAGATAAGAAACCGGGGAGCGGACTCATACGGGAAGGCTTCTCTCAGCTGCTGGACAACCCACAGGCTCGTCGGGTGCCGCGTGACGTTGAAATGCAGAATGCGCCGACGGTCGTGGCCGATGACAAAAAAGCAGTAGAGCACACCGAAGGTGATTGTTGGAACGGTAAAGAAGTCCATTGCCGCAATGGCTTCTCGATGGTTGCGCAAGAACGCAAGCCAGCGTTTCGCAGGCTCGGGATATCGCGGCGCTTTGCAGATCCAACGGGAGATGGTTCGCTCGGAAACGTCGAAGCCGAGCATGATAAGTTCACCATGAATCCGAGGTGCTCCCCACGTCGGATTTTCGGCGACCATCCGGAAAATCAAATCTCGGATCTCTTTTGAAATTCGTTTTCTGCCAGCCCGTCCAGGGAACCTGGAAATTAAGCGCCAATAGAGAGCAAACCCTGATCGGTGCCATTGAACAACCGTGTCGGGAAGCACGACGATGAGAAACTGGTTCCAGTCGGACCAGATTTGGCGGGCGGCGACCCAGAACAGTTTGTCGAGGAAGGTCAGTCGGGTCCTTGGATGCCGACGCTTAAAGACTGCGAGTTGTTGTCGCAGGGCGAGATTTTCTAGTAGGAGGCTGCGACGAGCGCAAAACAGACGGGCAATAGTGCCCAGACAGAGCCGCATGATATTGAGCATCGCTCAGGCGTAACATCCCACTGAGAAGAAAGGAACCGCCATAAGCTCTTGATTTCAAAGCCGAGCAGGATTTTGGCGAGCCACAAGGTTATCCTCGGAAGTATAAGCCTTGGCGGCAACGTTGTCCCGGTCGAGAATCTTTTCCGAATCGGCTCCAGGTGGCTCTTGATTCGGGTGCTCGCCGTATACTCCTCCCGATGGCAAGTGTGCGCGATATCCCCACGATCCCTGGAGAACTCTTTGCCAAGTTCAAACGAGTTTTTTCTCTGATCCGGCCGATGCAGTATTCAAAGCTTCAAAGCGCTTGGTGTGCAATGATCTTAGTCTCCGCAAGATCCTGTCCGGGGATCATTCCTGTTTTGGTCTTAACGGATAGGGTTGAACTGCCCTTATTCCCAGCTGAGCCTGCCTCTTGGCTGTTAGCGATCCTAATTATAAAAGAATCTTTGGCTTGACTACGCCCTCGGTCCATTGTTGGGACCATTTGCTCGAAATTTTGAAGACCGGATTCAATGTTTATAGCAGCTGATGGGCAAACCTAAAGTAATCCCAAGGTAAGAGTTGCCGACCACCCGCCGGGAACCGCCGTCAAGAAGCACGTGTTTCGATTTTCGCGATGATCTGAGGAATAATGCGACGTGCTTTGCCCGCCGAATAGCCGCCCTGTCGAATCTTCGACCAGCGCCCGCGTCATGGACCCGCTCGACCGATCTTCCCGCTGGCAGCGAAGGTTCTTCCCGCAGTGGGGTCATTGCGCGCCGCTTTAAGGGCCGACGTCGTAACCTAGAGATTCTGTCCGTATCCCAAAGGCGATTAGCAGCGTAGAGATAGATATGGATCATACGCGCGACAAGGAAGCCCATGGTGCCTTCGATGCACGCTATCTGGCGTTCCTTGAGACCATTACTCAACTCCGGCCCCGCCTGCATCGGTACTGTTCACGGATGACCGGATCGGTGATGGACGGAGAGGACGTTGTTCAAGATGCGCTATTTGAGGCTTATCGAAAGCTGGACCAGTACGACGAGAGTCGTCCTCTTGCCCCATGGCTATTCAAGATTGCGCACAATCGGTGCATCGACTTGCTGCGGAAGCGCGGCGTGCGCGTTGAGGTCGAAACCGCTGCGATGGGTCCAGATTCCGTGACTCCTGCCAATCCTGCCGTCCTTGGAGTCGGTCGGGCCGTTGAACAGCTAGTGATAAGTCTGCCTCCCAAGGAACGCGCATGCATGCTGCTCAAGGATGTTTTTGATTACACGCTCGAAGAAATCGCGGAGCTGGTCGGCTCGACTGTGGGCGGCGTCAAGGCCGCGCTCAACCGGGGCCGGTCGAAATTGGCTGCCTTGCCTGAACCGGTGAAATCACGCCGCAAAGCAAATCCAGAATTGTCGCGACTCTTGCATCTCTACGTTGACCGATTTAATAAGCGTGATTGGGATGGATTGCGCGAATTAATCAGCGCGGACGCTCAACTGTGCGTTGTAGATCGCTTTGCCGGTCCCGTCGAGAAAGCGCCATATTTCAAGAACTATGAACGCCAGACAGTGCCGTGGCGGCTGGCGGTGGCAGAAGTGGACGGCGAGTTGGTTATCGTCGCGCTGCATGAGCATCGCGACGAGTGGAGGCCTGCTTCGGTCGCTCGTCTCGAAGTGATCGATCAGCACATCGTGCGTATCGTGGATTACGCGCATTGCGCGTGGGTTCTCTCAGCGGCGACCTCCGTGGTCATGACCGATCCTTCCTGACCATTTTGTCGAGCCGTATCTTGGACGGCTCGAGAGTCGTAATTCGGAATGAGAGTGCAATTCCAGGAGGAAAAAATGCACACGAAAGATGCTATTCAATTCGCGCTGACCGTTTCGAATGGAGCGGTGCTGAGTGAAATCGACGAGATGAGCGGCGCTGCAACGACGTTTCCAACGTCGAACGGAGGGTGCCACCCGCTCTGGGTTCTGGGTCATCTGACGCTGGTTGAGGGCATGATTCCGGCCGTACTTTTCGGAGACAAGAATCCCGCGGCAGAGTGGCAACAGTACTTTGGTGAGAACTCCGAACCCGTCTCCGATCCTAGTGCGTATCCGCCCTTCACCGAGGTTCGTGAAAAATACCTTCAATTGCGCGAGCAAAACCTGAAGCTTTTGGAGTCCCTGAGCGAAGAGGACCTCGACAAGCCTACTAAGGCGCCGCCCAAAGGACGGGAACGGGAGTTCGCCACCTACGGGCAGAGCTTCCTCGTGCTGGCCCTGCACCAGACGATGCATCGCGGCAACGTCACCGACGCGCGACGCGCGGCTGGGCGTGCGACGGCGACAAGAGCCAACTGAAACTCTGCTAACCAGGGCCTCTGACAAGCTTAGGCACAATCTAAGCTTGTCCCCTGCAAATCCCCCTGTGTGCCAATCCTGAAATGCATATCTTGCGGCCGTCGATAGTCGTAATAGTGGATGTGAAAGCAATTTGATTTTTGACGAGGAGATTCTGAAATGAAAAAGCTTCCAGTGGTCCTGATTTTTTTACTTGCAACTCTGGATGTTGTTCCCATGTTAGCGCAAAGTCCCAAGTACCCTCAGCTCAGCGAATACACGATGGCGCGAGACGCTGAAATTGCGCTGGCCAAGAGCGCGGCTCCGGACTACGTTTCCGACCACGCGACGATAAAGGTCTTTACCGCGTCCGGATTTCAAACCGTGCACGAGGGGGACAACGGCTTTGTGTGCATGGTCATGCGCGGGTTTACCGGAGCTCCGACGTACACTCCGGTCCAAGTCCGGGACTACATCAATTACGACGCAAAAACCCGGGCTCCCATTTGTCTCGACTCACTAGCCGCGCGGACCGTACTGCCTTATTACGAACTTCGGACAAAACTGGGGTTGGAAGGCAAGACAGCCGAGCAAATCGCCGAGGCGGTACAAGCTGCTTACGCCAAAGGCGAGATCCCAAAGCGCCCCGAAGTGTGTTTTGCCTACATGTGGTCGGCGGACCAAGTGCTTGAACCGGCGGACCATTGGCATCCACATATAATGGTTTACCTTCCCGGCTACGAAACCCTGCTTGGCACCAAACACCCACAAAACTCTCTTCCATCCATCGGGGACGACGAGGGAACACCGTTTGCCGTGGGGGTTATCCCGGTGGATGACAGACTGGCCATAAAAGCCCGCGCGAAATAGCACGGTAGCCGGCTCCAGGAGGCGCTTTCCAATCACTCAAGTAGTGGATTATGTTCTAACGGCGTTCTCGGAAGTACCACCAGAAGGATCGTAACGTCAGGATTGCCGACAAACCACCCGGAACACGGAAATATTGACTCCAGGCCGCCTGGATAGCTGGAATGGCCTGTGGGCAACAACTGACTGAGGACGTAGGTGGAGATGCGCGGCTCTCCCCTTGCAAGTCGAAGAACCTATTCCAGCCTGTGCCGCGGTAGTCACTCCTCGCGCAGCAGTATCATGGGATTTATCGACAGGGCGCGTTGCGCCGGGATCCACGTAGCCAGCAGCCCCAGCAACAACATGGCGACAACAACACCAGCCAATACCAGCGGATCGCGTGGAGTTGCCTGATACACGATCAAAGCCAGCACCCGGCCCGCCAGAATTCCGAGGAGCAATCCTGCTGCTGAACCAAAAGCCAGCAGTTTGAATGCACGTCCTAACGCTGCCTGTAACACTTCCTTACGTTGCGCGCCGAGGGCCATACGAATTCCCAACTCCTTCAGCCGCTTGCTGACCGAATACGCAGCCATTCCAAAGATGCCGGTGATCGACAGCATTGCGCCCATCGCGCCCAGCACACCCAGGGACACCGTCGCCACACGCGAAGGAAACAGAACTACGTCGAGCAGGTTGTTCCACGTATCGATGTCAGCGGGCAGCCCCGCATCCAGCTCGCGCAGTTGGCTCCTGATGGCCGCAACAAGTTGCTGCGGATTGCGGGTCGAACGCACCACCAGGTAAGCTTGGCTCGATGGCGATTGCAGGAACGGGAGAAACATCGCCGGCTGTTGCTCTTCGGTGACGCTCAGATATTTTCCGTTTTCAACAACGCCCACAACTTGGACGCGCGCTCCATCCTGCATCCTGTAATATCGGCCGACTGCGTTAGCTTCCGAGCCAAAGATCTTTCCGGCAAATTCCTGATTCACGATGGCGACGGCAGGCGCGTTTTTGTCGTCATACCAGGTAAAGTCTCTGCCCGCCAACAAGGCTGTGCCAGCCGCATCGAAGTACTCAGGAGATATGTCATACCTGTAAGGCATGGCAGCAACATTCGATGGCCTCAGATCTCTGGTTTCTTCTTTGAAGACACTCGCCCTGCTGCCGGCGCCATAGACCAATGGAGGGTAATCATTCACCAATCCCACTCGCTCTGCGCCCGGGATCGTTTCCATCGCCGCGATCAGGCGCTTTTGCATGGTGGGCACTTTATCGGCGCTGTAACCCGCCGTGGTCAGATTTGTACTGACCAGCATCGCCTTGCGCGGCTCAAAACCGAAGTTGCCGTGCAGCGAACGCACGAGTCCACGGACCGCGACCATCGAAGAAGTGACCAGCACGGCACAGATCGCGATCTGCACGGCAAGCAACAGGTCTCGGACTGTAATGCGCCGCCCGACCGCGCCCATCGAGCCCGACTTGATGATCTGGTATGGGTCGGTCCTAAGCACTTGGCGCACCGGAACAATCCCAAAGAGAAATCCGCTGACCAAAGCCAAAACCAAAGCGACTCCGTAGACTCTTGCGTCCGGCTCTACGGGCACATGGATCGGAGCCCCGGGAAAAGGCTGCCATATGCTCAGCCGGCGCAACAACGCCACGCTGCCTAGGAGTCCCGCGGCGCCCCCGGCGAGGGAAATCAGCACCGCTTCGGTCAGCAGCTGCCGCAGAATGCGCATGGGGCTCGAACCAAGCGCGAGCCGCAGAGCAACTTCCCGGGAACGGTCGGCGGCGCGTGCGGCAAACAAACTACCGAGGTTGGCGCACGCGGCCAGCAGAATTAAGCCCGCGAGCAGCATCAACCCGGCCATGAATGCCCGCACCGCATGGTCAAAAGAAGTAAGGCCTACATGTCCGAGGGAAAAGCTTTTTTGACCAAACTCTTTGGGATAGGTCTTTTCCAGATACGCGCCCACTGCCTTTACATCTGCCACCGCCTGAGCGGGAGTAACTCCCGGCTTCAGATGTCCGAACGTCTCAAAAATCCCATGAGTGTTCCCGCGCGCTTCCAGGAGCTTTTCTCCGTTTACCTGCTCCTGATTGACGATCGGCATAAAGAAATCCGCGGAGACAAACAACAAAGTCCCGCGGAAACCCGGCGGCGCTACCCCGACGATCGTGAAAGGATGCTTGTTCAGCTGAACAGTGCGGCCCACCACGCCGCGGTCATCCTGAAAACGGCTGTGCCAATACGCATAACTGAGCACCAGATACGGGGTACTGTTGGGGCCGTGCTCATCGGTGCTGTGGAAGAAACGCCCGAGATACGGCTGAATCCTGAGAACGTCGAAGTAGTTCCCACTCGTTGCAAAGCCCGAGGCGCGGGATGGATCCTTGCCCGTATCCAGCCCGACGAAGGCAAAATTAAAAGCTGCCAGATCAACGAAGCTGCGGTTGCGATCGCGCAGATCGAGATAGTTGGGATAGGATTGGAATCCGGTATCGACCCCATACTCGGTTCCGTACAGGCTCTCGGCCTCTGGCACATTTAGCGGGCGCAGGACCAGCCCATTCAATACACCAAACACCACGGCGTTTGCGCCAATGGCCACGACCAGCGTCACAACGGCCACGGCGGTAAAGCCGGGAGATTTGCGCAACATGCGGAGAGCGAAGCGCGCATCCTTTACGAGAATTTCCACGAAAGATATGCCCCTCTCTTCGCGACACTCTTCCGCTGCACTCACCAGGCTGCCGAACTGCAAGCGTGCCTGGCGCTTTGCTTTCGCCGGGTCAAGATCGCGCCCACGGTTCTTCCGCTCCTGCATTTCCAAGTGAAATTGCAGTTCCTCCTTCAGCTCTTCATCCATCTGGCGACGGAAAAACAGCGCACACAATCGCAGAAGAAGGTCTTTCCACATGTCACGCCATCCTTAATACTCTGGCAATGGCTTCGCTAAGCTTGCCCCAGTTCGCAGACTCGATTTCGAGCTGTTTGCGGCCAGCAGCCGTGAGCGAGTAGAAGCGCGCTCGCCGGCCCAGTTCCGAAATCCCCCATTCGGCCTTGATCCAGGCACGATGTTCCAGGCGGTGAAGCGCGGGATAGAGCGAGCCCTGATTCACCTGCAAAACATCCTCAGAAATTTGCTGGATGCGCTCAGAAACCGCCCATCCATGCATCGCTCCAGCGCGGAGTGCGCGCAGGATGAGCAGATCGAGCGTGCCTTGGAGAAGATCGAGTCGAGATGGAGCGGGTGCCATTGGTGTCGATACCCTACAACAAGGTACCTTCCTTGATGTCGAGTGTCAACATCAATCGAACGATCATCGTAGCCGTCTAAGGGGTGGGAAGTTTGATGATCCTGTCCGAGTCACGAGCAACTCTGACGTTACGCCATTAGGTAAGGTTTGCCGACGATCCTGGAGTTGAGCGATTTCGGCCCAGACATCTGTTTTACCCAGATCTCTACGGGCAAAAGGTGACCTTCGTTGCTCTTGCACATTCGCGACCTCCTCGGGCATACTGTTGTCAGTAACTGAGGTAAGCGTCATGACCAAGCCGAAGGATCTCGTGCAGGGCACCTTGGACCTGCTCATCTTGAGAATCGTCGCCCTCGAGCCGATGCACGGTTGGGCGATCGCCCATCGAATTCGGCAGATGTCCAGCGACGTCTTGCAGGTTGGACAGAGCGCGCTTTACCCTGCATTGCACAAGCTGGAGCAGCAGGGCTGGATCAAGGCCGAGTGGAAGATATCCGAGACCAACCGCCGCGCCAAGTACTACTCGCTCACGCGACCTGGTCGCAAGGCCCTCACCGAAGAAGCCGCCAACTGGGAGCGGCTCTCAGCGGCTATTTCGGCTGTCGTGCGCACAGTTTGAAGGAAGCATGACGATGTCGCGCTGGCTCACACAGTTCCGCCTAGCCCTTCGCTCCGTTTTCCTAAGAAAGCGCGTTGATCAGGAACTCGACGAGGAACTCCAGTATCACTTGGAACGCCAGATTAGAGAGGGACTTAATACGGGCCTCACGCCGGAGGAAGCGCGCTACGCCGCCTCGCGTGCGATGGGAGGAATTGCCAAAAGCAAGGAGGAATGCCGCGATACGCGAGGTGTGATCTTCATCCATGACCTATTACGGGATCTCCAGTATGCCGGCCGCAATCTGCGCCGGAGTCCGGGCTTTGCCGCCCTAGCCATCCTCATTATGGCGGTCGGGATCGGCGCAAACACCGCGGTCTTCAGCGTCGTCAACGCCGTGTTGCTGAAGCCACTCCCGTATCGCGACCCAGGCCGCATCGTCACGTTGTCGAACGTCGTGAGGGCGCCGGCCGGTGCAAATGCCCTCGCGAAACTGATTTCCGTGCCCGATTTTCAGGACTGGCACGACCAGAGCACCGTCTTCGATGCGATGGCGTACTACGGAACGCGACGGGTGTCGGTCACGGTCGGTACGAGCGCCGAGTATGCGCGACTGACGAGGGTGACGCGGGAATTCTTCCGCGTCTTTGACGTACGGCCAGTCGCCGGTCGGTCGTTCACCGCAGACGAAGAAAAGGTCGGCGCGGGCGCCGTGCTCGTCAGTTCAGCCTATGCGCGACAGCATTTCGTTGAACCGTCGCACGCGCTTGGTCAGGTGCTTCGCGTGTTCGATCGCCCCGTGACGATCGTCGGTGTCCTGCCGCAAGCGTTCGACTTTCCCGACGGCACCGAGATCTGGTTTCCTGCGACAGCGCTCGCATCCCCATCGGTGACGCAACGTACGGCCAACAATAGACTCGCGATTGGACGGCTGAAACGCGATATCACGCTGCCGGCAGCGAGCGCAGAGATGACATCAATCGCGAGACGACTGGAGCAGGCGTATCCCCAATCGAACAGCGGCAAGGGTGTTGCTCTGACTCCGCTGCTCGACGACACCGTCGGGGATACGGGCGCGATGCTGTATCTGCTGCTGGGTGCAGTAGGTCTCGTGCTTCTCATCGCGTGTGCCAACGTCGCCACTCTATTGCTGGCGAAGGCCACCGGCCGCGCCCACGAAATGGCAATTCGCGCGGCCCTCGGTGCGAGCCGGTCTCGCATCGTCCGACAGTTGCTTGTAGAAGGCCTCGTGCTCGCGATCATCGCAGGCGTCGCTGGCTTGGTGGTGGCCGTCTGGGGAACGAGGGCCCTTGTCGCGATCGCTCCGGCGGGTGTTCCGCGACTCGCCCAAGCGGGAGTCGATGGGACCGTCCTCACGTTCACGTTGTGCGTCTGCACCATGGTCAGTGTGCTCTTCGCTCTGCCGCCGGCCCTTCAGGTCTCGCAGGTCGACACGAACGACTCGTTGCAGGCCTCCGCAGGACGGACCGTGGTGGGAGGTCGTGGCAGGACGCTGCGCGACGCGTTGGTCGTCGGGGAAATCGCGCTCACTGTGGTCCTGCTTACCGGCGGAGGGCTGCTCGTCCGGAGCCTTCTTGCGCTCCAGCAGGTGTCTCTCGGTTTCCGGCCCGAGCACGTCTTGGCGATGGAAACCACACCGCAGAACAGGCAGCGCAGCAGGGCGTTGTTTACAGGGCTCCTCAGCGACGTATCAGTGCTTCCTGGTGTTGTCGCCGTTGGCGCGATCAATGCGCCTCCTGGAAATGTTGATTCTACCAGTACGTATTGGATCGATTATCTTCCGAAGGAATTGAACCTCCTGACAGGTCCGAGCACGGTGATGTCGGTCGTGGCGCCCGGTACGTTCAACGCGCTCGGCATTCCGCTTCGACGCGGTCGAGACTTTCGTGAAGGCGACACGGCCGACGCGCCCCGCGCGGCCATCATCAACGAGTCATTGGCACGCCAGGCGTTTCGTCACGACGATCCGCTCGGGCACGTGATTTTCTGCGCGTTCGATTCTCTGGAGCCCATGACGATTGTGGGCGTCGTCGGCGATGTGCGACAGTACGGTCCCGCGGTCGAAGCCTCACCCGAATGCTATCTCCCATACCTGCAGCACGGCTTCAACAATGAGACGTTGAGCATCGTTGTGCGGACCTCGGGCGACCCGGGCCTCCTCGCTGACACCATGCGACAGAAGGTACACGAGCGCTCGCCCGACGTATCCGTCAAGGCGACGACGATGGAGGTGTTGGTCGGCGAGCACTTCGCGGCGCCTCGGTTCCGCGCCATCCTCGTGGCGTTGTTTGGCGCGGTCGCATTGAGCCTCGCATTGGCTGGCATCAATCAACAAGATTCTCGCTCTCCAAATGTCCCGAAGTTGTACCGAGTCGGCCGCGTTGGAAACAGGAGCAAGAATGCCCAGGAAGGAAACGAATGGGATAAAAATGGGACCGGGAAGCATACGCGGGCAAGAATGAAGCGACATCCATCCTGGACGCCCGTAATCCAGGTGTCAAAGGCGAATTTCACCGTTAAACCAGGCCCAATGCTAGACAAGACAAGTTGTCGAAGTGAAAGACGTGAAGCACCCTTTGACCAACCCAATGTGAGATCGGGATTTAAGGTGGTCGCGTGGACCGGGATTCTTGCCACCGACCTCCTGGTCCCCGAACTACGAAGGTTGTACGTAGCTTGTACGCGGATTACGCCCCAGCAGAAATTAATAATGGATGGGTCGGAAGAATCGGAAATCCTGCCGCATCAGGAAGTCACCGGCCTTTTTTGCTGGGTGCCTGGTCGCGCTTTTCTCGGAGAAAACGGAGAAATACACCCGCGGCCCCGCGGGGCTCCGGACCGCGAGGATAGATAATCGCGAACGTTCGTTGCATGCCCAATTTGGTGACATGAACCTCTCGCAGGGTGTCGAGTTTCAGTTCTTTCTGGATAGCCCTGCGGGAGACAAACCCGACTCCCAAACCAGCTTCCACCGCGGACTTGATCGCCTCGGAGGAATCGAGTTCCATAATTACCCGAGTATGCTTCATTTGAATGCCAGCCGCCTTAAGAGCCGCTTCGACAACCCGCCGCGTTCCTGAGCCTTTTTCTCGGAGGATAAGTGGAGCTTTGTAAAGTTGTTGCACCTCGACCTGCTGACCGACCCATTCGTGCTTCGATGGAACCACGACGACAATCTCATCCGCCACAAAAGGTTCCTCGGCAACGTCTCGATGAAGAGAGGGACCTTCGATTAGCCCTATTGCCAGCGTTCCATCGAGGACACAGCGGACGATCTTCTCTGTGTTGGCCCCTAGCAGAGACAGCCGGATCTTGGGATTCGATATTCGGAACTGGCCGATCAAC
>Ga0207646_10002883_pt1 | contig 19953 bp, 22 predicted proteins | sample KBSK5502metaG_FD_184343 | JGI IMG/M metagenome (GOLD analysis project Ga0207646, IMG submission 184343) | Corn, switchgrass and miscanthus rhizosphere microbial communities from Kellogg Biological Station, Michigan, USA - KBS K5-50-2 metaG... | ecosystem: Host-associated > Plants > Roots >...
TTGCCCGAGACGTTGGTCGGTCTTCACTTGTTGGCATTTACGGTGCTCATGCTGCATCGTTTTGTCCTTGTAATGGCTCATTGCCCGTAATGTTCATAACAGACTCTAGCGCAGATAATGCCGCAGCACCACATCCAGCCGATTGTGCCCCAACGCCCAGGAGACCTGTTGGGCCGCGGCAGGATCATAATCGTCGCGCCTCAGTCGCCCTTCAACCGGAGGTAAGGCCTGCTCAGGCGCCTGCTGCAGGTAGCGGCGTTGTGCCGAGTCGCGCCGGTAGCTGTGCACATCCATGTGCCCGGGGATGTGGTCGAAGACCTTTTCGTGGGGAGCGCGCCCCTGCACGACCGCCAGCACCTCCTGTTCGTGACCCTTGAGCACGGGCACCTCCCGAGCTTTCCCTCCCTTGCCGTTCTTGACATGGACGAAAAGCGTGCCATCACTGCTCGTGTACACATCGCGCACCCGCAGATCGCGCAGTTCCGCACGTCGCAGCCCGCAGGCCTGGGCGAAGCGGATGTGCGCCTGCCAATTGGCTGGCTGGAAGTGTCGATCATGGCCGGCAGGGCCACGTGAGCGGGTAATAGTCGTACGGGTACGCCTCGGGATGCTCACCGCTGCTGCCAAGCTCCAGTCGCCAAAGAACAGGCGCAGAGCGGCGCGTTCATCCAGCCAGGCTAAGCGCGTGATGCCGTGAGTGGTTCGTGCCCAGTTGATGAAAGCCAGCACATGCTGCTGATAGACTTTGCGCGTGGTGTGCGAGTGAATCTTGCCAGTGGAAACGGTCCAGCCAACGTCAGGAGAGGTAGCCCGTTGTGCCTGCTTGGCCTGAAAGCGGCTTTGTCCAATCGCCATCAGGCTGTCGAGTCGCTCAATCGCCTCACGGATAATGCTCTTTCGAGAGCCCATGCAACGTCCCTTTCTTGAGAAAAGCTGAGAGAACCTCCTACCTACAAAAGACAGTGATCACGTTAAGGGCATTCCTGCGAAGACTGGGCTAGCTCCACTGCACTGAAAGGCTGCGCTCCGAGACACCACTTTCAGCAGCTACGCTGTTTATACCTCCACGATGGGGGTGATGACGACGTAGCCTGTCCCTCGACGAGAAGACAGAGAGCGAGGCGCTACCAAGACACACTACGAGAACGCACGACACGGACAACCTACGAGGACGACAGGGAGTTGCCCTCTTCTGGGGGAGCGGCTCAACCAATGATCTCCAGCCTGGCATAGCCAGCAGGAGAGCGGGAGCGGCTCAACCAGCGGCCAAGGGCGGGCGACCCTGATCCTTCGTAGCGGATTCAGACCACTACCGCACGGATCACGCACCTGGTTGTCCCTGGAATCTCCCCAACGGGGGTGCTTCCAGCTCTAGACATCTTCAGTCTAGCCGACCGAGGCGGATCGCACCTGGGTGGAAGGCGGAAGGAATGATCAGCTTATCCTCTTTCACTAGAGGGTCCATCGACTCCATCCCTGGCCTTCCTCAGGAGAAGGGAGACAACCTGCTTGCAAACGACCAGTCATGAGACGAAGCGTTTGCAACTCTTCGAGCGATAAGTGATACCGGGTGCATGCAGGCGTGATCCGTCTCTTTCCCAGGTGCGACCCGCCTTGCATTCACCTGCGACCTGTCCTTCACACGGATGCATCCCGTCCTCACCTGCTACGGTGGAAGCGTGCAATGGTACCAGAGCAGGACATGGAGCCGGAAAGGTAAAACATTGTGAACATAAACGACCCGTTAGTGCAGTTCCGCAAGGAACAGACAACCAGGACAGCGGCAAACGACAACAAGGCCAGCAAAATCGGGACTGGAAAGAAACCTTACGAAGCGTTTGACAGCACAGGCAAGCCATCCCTCTATACCGAAATCCGTTGTGTGCTACAGCCGTCGCAATCGCCGCAATCGCGGTTCTTTATGGCTGCGGTGTTCAGCGTCGATTACGATGACGCTTTCACGCTGCTCTATAGCTTCATGGCCGTGGAGGTAAAGGGGCGCAACCTGAAAGAAGTACGGCGAGCCATACAAATTGGCCGCTGCGAATTCATCCAGGAGTACAATGAAAATGAGTTCCTGAAGCCGGGCAAAGACGCGCCGGTGATTGAATCCATACGATTTATTACGGGTGAGAAGCTCGACGATATTCTGTCAACCCATAAAGCAGCAAGACAACATGCTTGACGATATGTTTTCCTTCATTGACCCAATAGTTGAGCTGAGCGAAGATGATACTCGTTTCGTTATTCAAGTAGAGGCATTCTTTGATTTCATAGAAAAAATCGGCCTTGATAAAGCAGCCCTTTCGCCAGAAGGAACAACCAGAAAGGTGCCTTTGGATATTGTCATGTCTTTGTTAAGGCCCGATGAGTTAGAGAAGCTGAATAATTATATTACATCCTACCTTGTGAAACGTGATAGTAGTGAAGCGGAATAGCCCCGCACCTGGCACTGCCTGAGTGATCCGCTTCTTAGCGCCTTCTCCGGGCATTGAGCGCGGTTTGACGAACGCGCTGCCCATTTGATACCATCTTAAGTAAACCGTCGGAATCATTCACTGGCATTACCAAAGGAAGAATCGCATATGGCTATTCCTGAACGTTCACCGGCGAACGCACGTATCATCAAAGCACCGCATGGAACGAAACTCGCAGCAAAAAGCTGGCTGACCGAGGCACCGATGCGTATGTTGATGAACAACCTCGACCCGGACGTGGCCGAGAACCCAGCCGAACTCATCGTTTACGGCGGCATTGGCAAGGCAGCGCGCAATTGGGAATGTTTCGACCGCATCATCGAGACGCTCAAACACTTAAGCGAAGACGAAACCCTGCTTGTGCAATCGGGCAAGCCGGTCGGCGTGTTCAAAACCCATGCCGACGCGCCGCGTGTCCTCATCGCCAATTCCAACCTCGTGCCGCATTGGGCGACCTGGGAGCATTTCCGCGAACTCGACCGCAAGGGGCTGATGATGTACGGCCAGATGACTGCCGGTTCGTGGATTTACATCGGCAGCCAGGGCATTGTGCAAGGGACGTATGAAACCTTCGTGGAAATGGGCCGCCAGCATTTCGGCGGTGACTTATCCGGTAAATGGATACTGACTGCGGGTTTAGGAGGAATGGGCGGGGCGCAACCATTGGCTTCCACAATGGCAGGTGCCTCCATGCTTGCCGTTGAGTGCGATGCAACCCACATCCAGAAACGCCTGGATACCGGCTACTGCGATGCAATCGCCAGTACGCTGGATGAGGCGCTCGATCAGATTCGCGAGGCGTGCAATCTGGGACAACCGCTCTCTATCGGCCTGCTGGGCAACGCGGCTGAAATCTATCCCGAACTGGTGCGCCGGGGGATTAGGCCGGATATGGTAACCGATCAAACTTCCGCGCATGATGTCCTTAATGGGTATATTCCTGCCGGTATGAGCCTTGCGGAAGCCAATGAACTGCGCCAGCGTGACGCCGAAGGCTATGTCGAGCGGGCGAAGGAATCCATTGTTGTACAGGTGCGTGCGATGCTGGATTTTCACAAACAGGGCATCCCGGTCGTCGATTACGGTAACAACATCCGGCAGGTGGCGTATGATGCCGGTGTGAAAGATGCGTTTGATTATCCCGGCTTTGTACCCGCTTATATCCGCCCATTATTCTGCCGGGGCATCGGCCCGTTTCGCTGGGTGGCACTCTCCGGCGACCCGGAAGACATTTATAAAACCGATGCCAAAGTAAAAGAACTGATCCCGGATAACCCGCATTTGCACCGCTGGCTGGATATGGCGCGCCAGAAAATCCATTTTCAGGGGTTGCCTGCCCGCATCTGCTGGGTAGGGCTTGGTGAACGCGCAAGGCTGGGGCTGGCGTTCAATGAAATGGTGGCATCAGGCGAATTAAGCGCGCCGATAGTCATTGGCCGTGATCATCTCGATTCAGGATCGGTTGCCAGCCCCAACCGCGAAACCGAAGCGATGAAAGACGGTTCCGACGCGGTGTCGGACTGGCCGCTGCTCAATGCACTGCTTAACTGCGCGAGCGGTGCGACCTGGGTAAGCCTGCACCACGGCGGCGGCGTCGGCATGGGATTTTCGCAACATGCAGGCATGGTGATTGTTGCGGACGGCACATCGGCGGCGGCAAAACGCCTGGAGCGCGTGCTGACCAACGATCCGGGCACCGGCGTCATGCGCCATGCCGACGCAGGCTATGAAGAAGCCAGAGAATGCGCGCAGGAACACGGGGTGAAGATCCCCATGTTGTAGGTGGACCCTTTCTTCGTTTTGGATTCGAGGGCGGCCGTCGTCGTTTGCGCCTGCACCCACCACGTTCAACGGGCGAGTGCGATCTGGCAGCTTCCCACGCTCCGAACACCTCGCGCCGTCTCTCGTGTGTACGTCCCGTGGTGGCAGGCCTTGCGCGAGTAGTCGGCCAGGTTTCCCGAGCCGACCCCGCAAGTGGAAGCCAGAGGGAGCTTAGAGCTCCTGGCGCGTGGGCCGGGCAGAATCTCGTTCACGTTAACCTCCTCCGGCTGGAGAAAGATAGCCCTGGGCGGCTAGCCAATTCTTGAAGAGATCGATCCACGAGTCCGTAAGAAGGTTTTGTTTCTTCATGCCGAAACCGTGGTATCCTTTTGCAAAGATGTGCAGTTCTACCGGTTTGTCAGCTTTATGCCAGGCTTCATAGAGTCTTGCAGCGGAGATAGGTGCGACGAGTATTTCGTCATCTGCTATGGCAAGAAAGAGAGGAGGTGCATCTGCCGGCACCGGTGTCGCAGTTCTATAGCCCGGGTAGATACCAGCAGCAAAATCCGGCTTGCTCTGGGCATCGTGCTGCATCACTGCACCCATTACAATTCCTCCACCTGCAGAAAAGCCCGCTATTCCGATGCGATTCGGATCAAGGCCCCATTCGGTGGCGTGTTGACGTACGAAACGAATGGCTTAGCGACCGTCTTCTTCCGCCCAAGTCCGGGCTTCCTTTGTTGCTTCATCACCCACCGGAGGCTTCTCTTCTGTGCAACTTTGAAGAGGTAGAACGTTCATCAAATTTTGCATGAAGACGAGCATATCTGTATCGTTCTCGGGCATATGTGCCACCCAGTATCTGAGAATGAAGACGGTGACGCCAAGTTGTGTAAGCCAACGTGCCATGTCATAGCCTTCTGAGTCCATCGTGAGAAAACGAAAGGCCCCGCCAGGTGCCACGATAAGCGAGGTGCTGTTCGCGGTACCCGCAGCCGGTTTAAACAAGGTGAGGGTCGGAATAACGACATTCCTGACCATTGTAGTCGGAGCTGTGCTTTCGAACATGGGTACCTGCATCGTTTGCTCGTGCCAAGTCCATTTCTCCGAACCGGGCGGGACACCGTTACCAGGATATATGGCGAATACACCCGCCGCATCTGACGGTCGCTCGATATAGGAAGGCAGATGTTGCGCGCTCACCAGATCAGGAGTCGGCAGGAATGGCACTCTCATAGTTTTTGCGGACGGTCTCGGCGATATCCGGCTCGGTGGTGCTGTTGGGCAGTTCCGTGGCGACTGCCCCGGTGAGATCACCGTCGTGCGGATGTGGTAGGGCTTGACTTCCTGGCGCAGCCCTTCGGAGAGGGCTAGCACAGCATGCTTGGTCGCCGCATAGACCGTGCCGGGAGGGCGGACCTTATGGCCGGCCACCGAGGAGACATTGATGAAATGCCCGGCGTGTTGCTGCTGCATATACGGCAGCGCGGCGGCGATGCCATACAGCACGCCCTTGATGTTCACGTCGATCATCTGGTTCCACTCGTCAATCTTGAGGCGCTCAAGTGGTGCCTGCGGCATCAGCCCGGCGTTGTTGAGCATGACATCGATCCGCCCGTAGGTCTGCACGGCTGCGTCGACCAATCTTTTGATCTGGTCGTAGTGCGTAACGTCTGTAGGTATGGCGAGTACCTTGCCACCACTGCTGGTCGGTTCGTCTGCTAATGACTTGATACGATCGACGCGACGCGCCCCCAGCACCACGCTTGCGCCCTGCGCGGAGAGTAACCGGGCGGTCGCCTCGCCGAGCCCGCTGCTCGCCCCCGTGATGACGACAACTTTTCCTGCGATAGTATTGCTCATCGTCTCTCCTGCTCCTCGAGCCGCTCAGCGAGCGGCTGTTTGATCCAGGCGTTCGTGGGAGCATGCCCCTTGCACCTTGATCTTTGAGGTGGCTGTATCGATCTCACGAAGGTCGTTGGACGTGAGTTCGATGGCCACTGCTGCAAGGTTCTCCTCCAGACGCTCCAGCTTCGTGGTACCTGGTATCGGCACGATCCATGGTTTCTGGGCGAGGAGCCAAGCCAGCGCTATCTGAGCAGGCGTCGCCTTCTTTTGCGCAGCGATCCTGACCAGCAGATCGACCAGAGCCTGATTCGCCCTGCGGGCCTCTGGAGTGAAGCGCGGGAATCTGGACCGAATGTCGGAGGTGTCGAAAGTCCTGGCAGGATCAATCGTTGCTGTGAGGAACCCTTGCCCGAGAGGGTTCCAGGGTACGAAGCCTATGCCAAGCTCTTCGCACGTCGGCAGCACGTCCGCTTCCGGATCTCGCGTCCACAGGGAGTATTCGCTCTGGACGGCAGTGACCGGCTGGACCGCATACGCCCGACGGATCGTCTGCGTGCTTGCCTCCGAAAGACCGAAGTGCTTGACCTTGCCTTCCCGGATCAGGTCCTTCACTGCGCCCGCCACGTCTTCGATGGGCACGTCTGGGTCAATACGGTGCTGATAAAACAGATCGATAACGTTGGTCTTGAGTCGCTTGAGCGAGGCCTCGGCAACCTGCTTGATGTGCTCTGGTCGGCTGTTCTCGCCCTGACGTTGCCTCGTCTGCGGATCAATGTCGTGGCCGAACTTGGTGGCGATCACCACCTGGTCACGCAAAGGGGCAAGGGCTTCGCCGACGAGCCCCTCGCAATTCCAGAAGCGGCTGCGGCTCCTGGAGGCGCGCCGTCTGATGCTGGGCGAAGACCTCGAAGCGGCCAATGCCGACTACCGCGTAGGGTACCGCGACGCCTCCCACTTCAATCGCGAGTACAAAAGCCTCTTCGGCGTCCCTCCCATGCGCGACATGCAACGGCTGCGGGAAGCGGCCCAGGATCAAGCTTCCCGATGAGAAAGACAAGAACCGCTCTCCTGGCTGATGAGAGGTTGTTGCAGGAATCCTCGTTCTCCCTGTCGTTCTGTCTGACGGTTCTCGTGTCTCAGCCAGTTCGTCTGGCAGCCCTGCAAAGACACGATCCAGACGACGAGGACGCCTCATGAGGTCGCGAGCGGGTTATGTACCACATTCGATGCTGATACCCCAGATGGGGAGCGGCTTGGTACGTATAAGTTATTCCTTTCCCGTATTCGGGCCGCTTGGCTCTTGTTGAGCTATTTGCTGATGGTTCATGCTTCGCCTCCGCTTTGACCTTCTATGAGCCAAGTTTTTTCGCCGAGAATATACTCCCCGATCCAATCAGAGCTCTTCCCGTCCGAAAAAGCGACGCCACAGGCTTTCACCCGCGGCGTTTTTTTATTAGATCTGACGCTTTCTGCCCGCCTTTGCGTAGGGGTCAGTGCGGGGCAGCCAGTCGAGGAAGCGCTCGATTTCAAGATTCCAGAAGCGCCACTCGTGCCCGTGCTCCTCGATCTCATCCCACGTCACCTCGCAGCCGAGCTCGATCAGGCGGTCGCGGAACTTGACGTTCGCCTCATACAGGAAATCCTTCTTTCCGCAGGCGAGATAGCACTTGGGGAACTTCTTCCCTTCGGCAGCAAGCTTTTCGGCAAGCGCGGACGGGTCGAAGCGTGGGTCGGGATCGCGAATAAAAGACGCCGAGAGGTTGTTCGGATCCAGAGTGCCCACTAACGCGGCGGGATTGATTAACTGAAAGCTGGCAGATATCGGCCCGAAAGCGCAGAAGCGCTCAGGAAATTCAGCGCGTGGACGACCGTACCGAAGCCGCCCATCGAAAGGCCGGCGATGTAGGTGTCCTCAGGATGCTTCGAAACCGGGAACATGCCAGTGACAAAGTCGGGCAGTTCTTCCGAGATGAACTCGAAAAACTTGTCGGACGGCCAGTCGACATAGAACTTGTTCTCGCCCGAGGGCATGACGACGGCGATATTGCGCTCCTCCGCATAGAACTCCACATTTGCGTAGCCTGTCCAGGTCGCGTGGTTGTTTCCCCCGCCGTGCAGGAGATACAGAACCGGATACGGCGCGGAGGGGGTGTGCTTAGGCGTGACGCCGGTCATGCCCATCGAATCGGGTATGGTCGGCGTAGGGATGACGACCGTGATGTCCACCGTGCGCCCCAGCGTGTAGGAAATCACGTTGCAGACAAACTTTGCCATTGCTTCTTGCTTCCTTTCTCTTAGGTATTGCGCATATCCTGTCGTAGTACGGATAGTACCGGCGATGCATTCCAGAGCCAACTTCAATCAGCACGATCAACTCGAGGCCCGGGACCGTCTCACTTCCAGGCATCTGGCGATCCTTGATGATGTGTCAATCTGATAAGAGATGACAGATGGTTGGCGCTCTCCTGCCAGCTCATGGGTGTTCATGCCAGGAATTGATCCAGGAACAGATAGCGTTCCCGGTGCTTATCCAGCTCCACATGCGCATCGAGATCGAGCTGCATCACCTGGATGGTCTCCCCACGGTTGGCTGGTGGCCACAGGGGAAGGCCGGGACCATTCGGGTCCCTGCTTTTCACGAAGTTCGCATAGTACGCCTGCATCAGCTCAGAAAGCTTGTAGTCGTCCTGCGTCCACGCATAGACCGTGTTGGTCCCAAGATTGCCCATCGCATACTCAATCTCAGCTGAGTGGACAGCGCCCTGGGGAGGTGGAAGGTGCTGTGCCTCCGCCTCCGGCCCTCGTATCACCCCACCAGCCAGACCGGCGAGGGCATCGCCCATCTCGGGGGTCATCGGTGGCCGTGGATGGGTGTAGAGGTAACGGTACACTGGGACTTCCCCGCTCTGGCTGTGCAGATCGCACCATTTCCAGGTGCTGTAGCCGGTGAAGAGGTCGCCGGCAAGATCGGTGGCGGATTGGAGGGCTTGCTCCTCTGTCGCAGCGGGGTAGAGGCGTAGCGCCTCCTCGGCTCGCTCACCATATCGTGTGCGCAGGACCTTGGCCACATTCTCCGGTGTTGGCGCCTCGGTCCCCATGAGCATGGGATAACTCATCTCCTCGGAATTCCAGCCAGCCAGGAGCGGAACATGCGCCTGCTGGCTAGCGGCGAAGATCGCCGCCGGAGGATGCGGCAGGAAATAGCCATCGAGGATAGGCCTGAACTCTCCAAGAGGGACATTCGCCGTTGCTTCCAGGAGGTGCGAGGCTGGCAGAGCGCGCAGCGCCGCAAGCGAGGTCGCCCCAATGCTGCTGGCCAACACCATGCCGTTTTGTTCTGCTTTGGCCAGCGGTATGGGAGAGATCGTCCCCATCAAGGAGCCGCTCGACCCGATAGCTTCGGCGATGAGATGCTTGGCCAGCGGGGAAACCATCTGGGCGCAGACCGAACCAGATCCGGCTGACTCACCGGCGATCGTGACCCGGTCGGGATCACCGCCGAAGGCCTGGATGTTGTCCCGTATCCAGCGCAGAGCCGCCGTCTGATCCAAAAGGCCATAGTTGCCAGAGGCGTGGTATGGAGCTTCCTGCGTCAGCTCAGGATGGGCAAAGAAGCCGAACACGTTGAGCCGGTAGTTCACGGTGAGCACTACGATACCCCTGCGCGCGAGGCTTGCACCGTCATAGCGCGGCTCCGAGCCATCGCCAGCCACAAATCCACCGCCATAGAAATAGATGAGCACTGGCAGATGATCCTGGTTTGAGGTGGCAGGTGTCCACACGTTCAGGTAGAGGCAGTCCTCGCTCATGCCGCTGGAACGAAAGTTCAGATCGCCAAAGACGGGCAGTTGCATGGCCCGCGGGGCAAACTGGTCGGCTTTGCGCACCCCCGACCAGTTTGCGACCGGCTGCGGCGGCTTCCACCGCAGCTCACCGACCGGCGGTGCCGCAAATGGGATCCCTTTGAAGCTGCGAAGCCCAGAATCTGGCTCCGAAGTTCCTTCGATGATGCCATTGGTCGTCATGACGCGATTGTCAGTGAAGAGACTCCCGCGCTGTATTTCCTTCATGGAAACAACTCCTTTCAGGGCCATCACGTCGAACATTGAGGGCAAATTTTTTGCGGTGAATGTTCGACACCATTTCCAATGTCCGGCTTCTTTTCATGCAACAGGACATTTTTCAGAAGAAGAGACGTAGTACAGAGTTTCATCTTTCACATCGAAGGTCCTGCTCCAGAAGCGGTTCCACCCGTGTGGCTTCTGGATTGATCGAACCTTGAGCGCACAATTCGATCATTGGAGTGATTTTCGTCGAACCTTCACGTCATTTATGGTAAATAGGCTCAAGGTTCGGACGCAAATACTGGGCTGAGTGCCCCTTGTCCGAACCTTCAGCCCAAAAATAATGGGCCGAAGGTTCGACACGATTTCCACGTTCTGACTCATTGCAGAAGAGCAGGCCATTTTTCAAGAGAAAAGATGTATTACAGGTTTTCATCGGCTGTTTAGCACAGTCCGCCCCAGGCGCGGTAGGAGCTCCATGATTTCTGGTTTGTCCGAAGATTCGGCCTGATTTCCGATCCTTGGGGCTGATTTGTCCGAACCTTCAGCCTATTTACCAATTTACCAGTGCCTTGTTCGTTAGTGGTAAATGACCCGAAATGTGGAGCAGGTTTGGCCCTGAAACATGAGCACTTGACCCCAAGAGTGAGCAGCCCAACCATCGACGACGAGAGAAGCTGCCTCTGGACGGGTTTGTTGATTTCGAGAGGTGGAAATTCGAGTGGCAAGCTGAGAGCGCTTGTCGTTCAACGGTTCAATCTGCCTGGTCACCTCCTTGAGCTTGTTTGGTTCTGGTAAACTCTGTATTTGCTTCACAAAGTCTTCATCGCGCATTGCCGTTGGCACGAGCCGATATTTGAGCACAAAAGCCGCTACTCCTCGTGCGCTGAGCCAATGCGCCACTTCCATCCCCTCGTGATCGATGGACAGCATGTGGAAGGCACCGCCGGGACAGACGATGATGGCGATTCCGCTAGCCACAGAGGGATTGGGGAGAAAAGCTGTCAGGGTCGGCTCAGTGACGTTGTGAACAACCTTGAAACTGTCCGGTGGGGGTAAAACGGTCTCCTGTTCCTGCTGGGTCCAGTCTTCGGATCCAGGGGCACCATCAGGCCAAAGAGGAATGACTTTTGGCTGGTCAGCAATATTCATAAAAAGATTCCTCCTTACTCAGGAAAGTCTACATGAAGAGGAAGGGAACATCAATTCCAACCTTGCCGCTTTTGGCTCCTGGTTGTTCCGGTTTTTGGCGCTGGCTCTGAACTGACGGGCTATCTGCGGGCAGGAGCGTAGCCATACTAGTCGTTATAGGCCTTTGAGGAACAGCAGAACCATTTTGTACGGTAAGCTGTGAAGCCTTTCCTCAAACCAGTTAAGAGGAAAAGTCAACGCGATTGACAATTCTCAGAAGCAGTATACTCGATCTGGAGCGGTTTTTCCAGGTTCTGGACCAGCAGTGCTCACTCTTGGGGTCAAGTGCTCATGTTTCAGGGCAAAATCGGCTAAGGTTTCGGCTCATTTACCACGAACACGCAGCACTGCTTAAGAGTGCTGCGTGTTCGTGGTATGCCGCCAGGCCAAACAAGACCATCAATTCAGGAAGGATAGCGGACAACTTCGTTGAGTGGCATTTGGCGGGAGGCGCCCAACCACTAGCAATCACGATGAATGAAGGGGTCTGCCTGGCAGTCGAGGTTGATCCGCAGCACATCCAACGTCGACTGGAGACTGGCTATTGCGACGAAATGGCAAGCACCCTAGACGAAGCGCTGCACCAGGTACGAGAAGCCGTCGATCAGGGTCAGCCACTCTCGATCGGGCTGATCGGCAATGCTGCCGAGATCTATCCCGAGATGGTGCGGCGCGGCATCGTACCGGACGTAGTGACCGACCAGACCTCGGCCCATGACGCGCTCAATGGCTACATCCCTGCCGGTCTCTCTTTGCAAGAGGCTGACGAATTACGCAAACGCGACCCACAGGGATATATCGCGCGTTCTTTAGAGTCGATGGTGACACACGTCCGTGCCATGCTGGATATGCAGAGGATGGGGGCGATAGTCTTCGACTACGGCAACAACCTGCGTGGGCAGGCACTGGCAGCTGGCGAGACGCACGCTTTAGATTTCCCTGGCTTTGTGCCTGCCTACATTCGCCCGCTCTTCTGCCGTGGCAAAGGCCCATTTCGCTGGGTAGCGCTCTCAGGGGATCCCGGAGGATATCTATCGCACCGACGAGGCTATTCTCGAACTCTTCCCGGAGGATGCTGCGCTGAAACGTTGGATCACGCTGGCCCGCCAGAAAATACATTTCCAGGGTCTGCCGGCGCGTATCTGCTGGTTGGGCTACGGCGAGCGCGACAAAGCGGGGCTGGCATTCAACGAACTGGTGCGCAAGGGCGTTGTGAAGGCTCCCATTGTGATAGGGCGCGATCATCTCGATAGCGGCTCCGTGGCCTCGCCCTATCGGGAAACCGAGGCCATGCGCGACGGCAGCGACGCCATCGCCGACTGGCCCCTGCTCAATGCCCTGTTGAATACGGCATCGGGCGCGACGTGGGTCTCCTTCCATCATGGAGGCGGCGTCGGCATCGGCTACTCACTCCATGCCGGCCAGGTCATTGTCGCCGACGGCACAGCGGACGCCGCAGCACGCCTCTCGAGGGTGTTGACAAATGATCGTTGAACCTTTCTTCGTTTTGGATTCGATGCTGGTTACGAAGAGGCCATCGAGTTCGCCAGGGAGTCGGGAATGAAGATACCAATGTTGTAGTTGAACCTTTCTTCGTTTTGGATGCGAGGGCGGCCGCAAGGTTTCCCTCTCCCTATTTTTAGGGCCGTTTATACAACACCATCAAAATAGAGCGCAAATAGAGCATCGTAGAGTAGACTACCGATCACGTCGGCCCCCGATGCCGTTTTTATCCATTTATGTATAATTTTCCTGATTTCTCTCTCCTACCCAATGCTACTTTCGCTGGTTTAGTGGTCCTGCTGGGTTTACCAACGGTCTCTTCTGACCACTGTTTATCGTGGTCATGCGGAGTGGTGCGAGTGCCTTGCATGATGGTTCACATTTGGGGTGTCTCATGTCGGTCGGGTTCTGACGAAGACCCATGCAGCTACCAACCCGAGGACTCCTCCGGCGATCACAAAGGCGAGATGCATGCCCGAGAGGAACGTCTGCTGATTGCCCACCAGCATTCCCAGGATCGCGACCCCTATGACGCCGCCCACCTGCCTGCTCACATTCAGCATGCCCGATGCTATCCCTGATTGTGCTCTGGGTGCGTGCGAAATCGCCGCCTCGGTCATGGCCGGTAAGACAGAGGCAAGCCCAAATCCCAAGATGGCAAGCAGACACGCAAGAAGCACATAGCTGGTTTGGCTATCGACCAGCACCAACCCAAAACAGCCCACAGCGCTCAAGAGCAGATCAATGACCATCACGCGTTTTGCCCCGATGCGGGGCATGAACCCGCCTGAGAGCGATGCCGCCAGGAGGGCAAAGCCAAATGCAGGAAGCAGTGCTACTCCCGTCAGAGAGGGCGAATAGTGTTTCACCTGTTGCAGGAACAGACTCATGACAAACAGGAAGCCCGTGAACGTAAAGGTCTGGCAAACGGCGACGACATTGGTGGCAGAGAACGTTCTCTCTTGAAACAGTGCCAATGGAAGCATGGGATGGCTTGTTTTCTTTTCTCTCAAAAGTAAGAAAAGGAAGAAGAGCAGACTTCCTGTATACGCCGCAAGAATCAGCGGAGACATGCTTCCCAGGCTGTTTCCTTCAATCAAAGCAAAGGTCAACATTCCCAGTGCGAGAATACTTGCTACTTGACCTGGAAGATCAAGACTTCGTCCTCCCTGGGGAGTCGATGGAGCAATAGAACGGGCGGTGAGCAGAAAGCCGAGGATGCCGATGGGAAGATTGATCAGGAAGATGCTGCGCCAACCAAACGCATTGACCAACACACCCCCAAGCAGAGGACCAGAAAGGGCCCCGATGCTTGCGACTGCCGCCCAGATGCCAATCGCTTGCGCCCGTTTCCGTGCATCAGTATAGATCGTATTTAAGAGCGCGAGCGAATTCGGAACGAGCAGGGCTGCGCCAAGGCCCCTGAAAGGCTCGTGCGATCTGCAAGACCAGGAGCGTTGGAGCAAGGCTACACAGCGTTGACGCCAGCGTGAAGAGTGCAAGACCGGCTAAAAAAATGGTTCTGCTTCCTCTTCTGTCGCCAAGGGCGCCACCAGTCAGGAGAAAACTGGCGAAGACGAGGGCATATCCATCCACAATCCATTGGAGCCCGGTCACATTCGCGCCCAGGTGCTCCTTGACATCGACCAGGGCAATATTCACGATCGTGACATCGAGAATCGTCATGAAGTAGCCAAGACAGAGAGCCAGCAGTGGTATCATCGTCAGTGTTCTTGCCTGTTGAGTTGTCTGTTGAGATGGTGTCGTGATCATTTGCTTCTCTTTCCCATCAGAGGGGCAACGCTTCCTCCCTTCCGGGGACGCAGCCTTTCCTGCTATCACGCTCGTCCTCTGGGATATCGTCGTCGGAGCTCGTAGACCGCATCAGGTTCCAGGAGCTGCGGCACCGTCAATGACGTGCGGTAATGGATTACATTGCTGCTTGGTGGGTGGCCTGCCAACTCCGGCCGGGCCCAGTTAGCCGGTCCGCGGCATACGTTCATTTGACGGCTGTCATCTTATTTACTGATGACCGACGATGGGATGCGGCACATACGGCTCTTCCAGGTATGCGACCTCTTCCTGGGTCAGTTTCACGGACAGAGCGCCGACGGCATTTTCCAGATGCGTGATCTTCGTTGCCCCGATGATAGGCGCCGTCACCGGCTTCTTCTGTAACAGCCAGGCAAGCGCGATATGAACGCGCGGAACCCCATGCTTTTCCGCGATTTCCGCGACCCGCGAAACGACCTGTCGATCGGTTTCGGCTGTCGCATCGTACTTGCTTTTCGCGATTTGATCGGTTTCGGAACGCAGCGTGCTTTCCGACGACCAGTCACGCGTCAATCTTCCGGAGGCGAGTGGACTATATGGGATCACCCCGATCTTCTCCTCGCGGCAGAGCGGCAGCATCTCCCGCTCCTCTTCGCGATAGATGAGGTTCAGGTGATCCTGCATCGAAACGAAGCGGGTCCACCCATGCTTCTCGGCGACGTGCAGCGCCTTCTGGAACTGCCACGCGAACATGGCGGAGGCACCGATATATCGGGCCTTGCCGGCCCTCACCACGTCATGCAGCGCTTCCATCGTCTCCTCGATTGGGGTTTGGTAATCCCAGCGATGGATCTGGTAGAGGTCCACGTAATCCGTCCCAAGCCGCTTCAGGCTTTTGTTGATCTCGCTCAGGATCGCCTTGCGCGATAGCCCGGCGCCATTGGGTCCGTCATGCATTTGGCCGTGCACCTTGGTGGCGATGACGACCTCGTCGCGATTCGCGAAGTCCTTCAAAGCGCGTCCGAGGAACTCCTCACTCGTGCCAATGGAATAGACGTTGGCGGTATCGAAGAAATTGATCCCCAGCTCGAGGGCTTTCTTGATGATCGGCCGGCTGTTTTCTTCGTTCAGCACCCATTTGTGAATCCAACGTTCCGCGTCCCCGAACCCCATGCAACCGAGGCAAATTCGAGACACATCCATTCCCGTGTTTCCTAGCTTCGTGTATTCCATGTGATCTTCCTCTCTTTCCATTGTGTAAAATCTCAAGACTAGCCTTCGAAGACCTGCTTGGCTACTGTAATAGCGGACATGGCCTTTGGCCAGCCAGCGTAGAACGCGAGGTGCGTAATGACCTCTTTGAGCTCCGTTTCTGTCAGACCATTTTCTTTCGCCTTGTTGAGATGGAACGGCAGTTGTTCACTGTTCCCGCCAGCAATAAGTGCAGCAACAGTAATGAGACTTCGGTCACGTGGCGTCAGTTCCTTTCGTTCCCAGGCGTCTCCAAACAAGATATCGTCAGTAAGTGAGACGAGTTTCGGCGCAAAGTCACCGAATGTCTTTTTTATAGTGCTTTCCTTGTTTGAACTGGGCATGTGTTCCTCCTTTTCAGTCGCGTATTCAACTCATTTGCGTGGACCAACTGTTCGGCCGAGGCGTTGTATCCGATTATGAATGACACAGGATAGGCTTTCTCCTGATGCTTTACGCAGGTGGCACCAGCTTCAGCGTTGTTGCACGCGCTTGCGGGGCGATCATCGGGTCAACATACGTTGCGCTGTACCTCTGGTACTTCGATTGATAGGCAGCATCGATCTCGTTATTGAGCGCCTCATCATCGCTGACATCCACAAACGTCACGTTCTTCGTCACCCCGCCGGCTGAAATGCGTCCCTCGGGCCGCAGTTGTATATGACGGAACCAAGCGCCTTCACGGCCACGGTAGGATCGCACGTACAGATCATCACCGGCGCGAACGACCCAAATAATGACGGGCTTTCGAAGCGTGCCATCCTCCTTGAAAGATGCGAGTTGCAATTCATCTGCTGCTCCAATTCTTTCGAGGTCATTCCGTGTCCAGCTCGTCATTGCAGAGCCTCCCTTGTATGACTTTTCATGTCTACACCTCTCTCTTCTCTTGATACATATATGAGTTATTCCTGACCTGATTAGACCGTCCCTACTTTGACCAGTGACTTGATCGCACGGCGTTCGTCCATGGCAGCGTAGGCTTCCGCGATGCCATGGAGGTCAGTCGTGAAGTCAAAGACGCGTCCAGAATTGATGCGGCCTTCTAAAACATCATCAAGCAACTCGGGGATGTAGGCTCGCGCCGGTGCCGGGCCACCATGCACCCCAACATTACGAAAGAAGAGATTTGGCACAGGTACCTCGACACCGTGAGGGACACCAACATACCCAACGATCGAGCCTGGTCGTGCGATAGCCAGTGCCGTCTGCATCGCCTCATTCGTACCAACGCATTCAAGTGCAGCATCGACACCTACTCTGTCTGTCAGCTTCAGTACCGCCTCGTTTGCCTCTTCACCACGCTCGGCAAGGATGTCCGTAGCACCGAATTCTCGAGCAAGCTCTTGACGAGCCGAGTTTCGGCTCAAGGCAATGATTCGTTCTGCACCTAACCGTTTCGCCGCAATGATAGCACAGAGACCCACAGCTCCATCACCGACAACGGCAACGGTATCCCCTTGCTTCACCCTTGCACTGACGGCTGCGTGGTGACCTGTGCCCATGACATCGGAGAGCGTGAGCAGAGAGGCGAATGTTTCGTCTGAATAACCTGAACCGGGAATCTTCACGAGGGTGCCGTTTGCGAGTGGCACGCGTACAGCCTCACCCTGTCCTCCATCTATGCCGTTCACTCCCCATACGCCACCTGCAACACAGGCCGATGTGATCCCTGCCCGACAGTGTGGGCATGTGCCATCGCTATAGAGGAACGGTGCAATGACAAGGTCGCCCTTCGCGACCTTTTGCACGCTCTTCCCAACGTACTCCACAATACCAAGAAACTCATGACCAATCGGGCTACCCGGCGTATAGTCGGACGCCCCACGATAGTACCAGAGGTCAGAACCGCAAACGCATGCCAGCACAACGCGAACGATAGCGTCGGTCGGCTCTTTGATGGTAGGGTCTGGTCGTTCGCCAAGCTCAATGGCGCCCTTCCCCTTGAATATTGCAGCTTTCATCATTACTCCTCCTCCTTTTCACCAGTGGTAAACCAAAATGCTACGTACGTTATAAACCCTTCTTTGCGTTCAAGGTCGCAACGATTGTTCTCCACGATCAGGCCTGGTATTGTTCGTCGCTGACCTGCTCCATCCAGTCGACGGTCTTGCCGTCGAGCCGCTCCTGAATGGCGATGTGCGTCATGGCCGTGGTTGGCGTGGCGCCATGCCAATGTTTCTCACCCGGCGGGAACCAGATCACGTCCCCTGGCCGAATGTCCTCGATCGGACCACCCCAGCGCTGTACTCGGCCATAGCCAGCCGTCACGATCAGGGTCTGGCCCAGCGGGTGGGTATGCCATGCTGTCCGAGCACCGGGCTCGAAGGTGACACTGGCGCCGACCGCGCGTGCTGGATCAGGTGCCTCGAACAGAGGGTCAATGCGTACCATGCCGGTAAAGTACTCGGCCGGTCCTTTGCCGGAAGGCTGTGAGCCGCTTCTTTTGATGTCCATTTTCTGCATTCCTCCATTTTGCATCGCTTTTAGTAACGAAGAGAGTCAACTCCGTCTCCCATGTGGTGCGGGGCTGCGGGTAGCCTTAGTGTGACACGGTGTCGGCGTCGCCGTAAGCCAAGGAGGACGACAGGTCACGGTAGGCGTCGACCTGGGCGAGCAAGTCCTTGGCCTTCTGCTCGACGACCTGGACGGCGTCGGCGCCGGCGACCCAGCGCAGCGGAGGCTCGTCCTGGCTCGCGAGCTGGACCAGCGCCTTGGCGAGCTTGGCGGGGTCACCGCCTTGCTTGCCGTTCATGCCCTTCCAGGCAGTGACGGTCTGCTTGGTTCGCTCGGCGTAGTCGTCGAGCGAGGGCTCGGGGTAGTTCGTCGACTCCTCCGTGAGCAGCTCGGTGCGGAAGAAGCCGGGCTCGACGAGCATCGTGCGGATGCCGAACGGCGCGACCTCGGGGGTCAGCGACTCGATCCAGCCCTCGACGCCAAACTTCGACGCGGCGTAGGCCGAGACGAACTCCTGCCCGGAGATACCGGCAGTCGAGGAGATCGTCACGACGAGCCCCGAGCGCTGGGCGCGCATGACGGGCAGCACGGCGCGGGTGACGTTCATCGGGCCGAACAGGAGGGTCTCGACCTGTGCCCGGAAGTCCTGCGGGGTGATCTCCTCGAAGAACCCAGCATAGAAGTTGCCTGCGTTGTTGACGAGCACGTCGATGCCGCCGAATCGATCCACGGCAGCCTTCACCGCGGCCTCCGCGTCCTGCGGGCTGGTGATGTCAAGCTTGACAACGAGCAGATCGTCGGCCTCGCCGACAGCCTTCGTCACGGCGTCGGTGTTGCGGCCGGTGGCGACGACTGCGTTCCCGGCGGCCAGGGCAGCCTTGGCGAGATCTACGCCCATTCCACGGCCTGCGCCGGTAATAAACCAAATGTTCTTATCAGTCATAGAACCTCCTCCTGTGGGTTGGTTGAAGACCCAGGAGAGCATGCCTACCGGTCTTCTTGTTGTCTGTCTGGCAGGTCTCATGTCTTCCACAGCTAGATCTTCCCTTGAAGAAAAGTCCAGCTTGCCTGCAAAAGCAGAGAAGCATGTTCTCTGTCTGGAGGTATTATAGACACCCTGGAGCACAGGGTGATAGAATAATTGTTGCAAATGATTGTCTGATTCTGCGCATCTTCCAGATTGGCGATGGAGAAACCAGAGAAGAGGTTCTTATGGATGTCATGAACCACCAGCAGGCAGAACGCGAGGCTGTGCTGATGCTTGCCGCCCTCACTTCCAACAAACCGGGCTTTTCCCCCCGCCTGGTTCCAGGTGGTCCGCTCAAAGCCATGAATCAACTGTATAACAAGCAACGGGAACATGAGCAGAAGCAGCTTGCGAAAGGAAAAGAGCAGCGTCTCACCTCGCGCCGCTTAGATCGAATCACGACGAAGCGCAATCGCCGGGTCATGCACTATCTGCATACGGCCAGCCGTCGCATCATTGATCTGTTAGTGGAGGAAGGCATTGGCACGCTGGTCATTGGCAAGAATCCTTTCTGGAAGCAAGAGGTCGAGTTAGGCCGCAAGCACAATCAGCAATTTGTGCAAATTCCCCACGCGAAGTTCATCGAACTGCTCACCTACAAAGC